>Ga0075471_10000919_pt1 | contig 18610 bp, 18 predicted proteins | sample DEB19_08_DNA_2_FD_74787 | JGI IMG/M metagenome (GOLD analysis project Ga0075471, IMG submission 74787) | Aqueous microbial communities from the Delaware River and Bay under freshwater to marine salinity gradient to study organic matter... | ecosystem: Environmental > Aquatic > Marine > Coastal ... | reverse complement strand
GACGGCGTATGTGACCAGCGCAGGCATGGATGCCGGAGCGCAGGCACATCCGAGTGAGCCGTAGCCTGGAGGGCGGAGGCGAACGTCCGGCGAGACGGTACGGGGTAACCCCGAGCCGGCGCGACACGTCGAGGCATGACAGGCTGAAGCCTATCCCACATGGATACGGGGAGCATGACGCCGGCACGCGATTAGCCGACGCCCCAAAGCCCGCCCTAGCGCCTGATTGTGTCGCTCGTCAGGTGGCCGAACAGGGTTTCGCGGCCGCGGAGCACGTAGAACTTGATGGGCCCGAGGTTGTCTTCGCGGGCCTTGTCGAGCACGTAGGCCACGTTGTCGGTCGTGATCGTCTCCCAGACGTGGAGCCCCACGAGGATGTCGCCCACGCGGATGCCCTGATCGGCGGCGGGGCCGTCGCTGCGAACTTCCTGGACGAGCAGGCCGCCTCGGTAGCGCGACTGGAGCTTCTGCACCTTTGACGAGGGCATCTGCTCCACCCGCAGGCCGAGCTCGAGCCAGCAGCGTTCCTCGACGCTCACGACCTGCTCCCGGACGGCGGCGAGCGGGAGCTCGAGCCGCTCCTCGGCGCCCGCCCGGAGGATCGTCACCGGCACGCTGTCGCCCACCTTGCGGCCGAGCAAGGCCCGCTCGAGGTCGAGCTGGCTACAGACCGGCAGGTCGCAGATCCGCGTGATCACGTCGCCTGCCTTGACGCCGATCGTGTCTGCCGGGCTCTCGTCGTGCACAGCCTCCACGACCACGCCCCGCTGGCCGTCGCCCTTGCACACGATGCCGTGCCAGGTGCGATCCACCCGCTCCACGGAGAGCAGTTCCGTCACGATGCACAACGCGTTGTCGATCGGAATCGCGAAGCCGATGCCCTGGGCCCCCGCCCGCACGGCCACGTTGATTCCTACCATCTCACCGTTGATGTTGAGCAGCGGCCCGCCCGAGTTGCCGGGGTTGATGCTGGCGTCGGTCTGGATGAGGTCATCGTAGCGCTGCGTGCGGCTCACCTCGACGTCGCGATGGAGGGCCGAGATGATGCCGCGGGTGACCGTGTGTTCGTAGCCAAAGGCGTTGCCGAGGGCGAGCACCGTTTCGCCGATCATGAGATCGCTCGACGTGCCGATCGTGATCACCGGCAGCGGCCCGTCAGCTGCCACCTTGATCACCGCGAGGTCGGTGCGGGGATCGTGCGAAACGAGCGTCGCCGACACGGTCTTGCCCGAAGCGAGCGTCACCTCGATCCGCCGCACGCCTTCGACCACGTGATAGTTGGTGACCACATATCCCCGGGGGTCGATCACCACACCGGTGCCCATGCCGTTCACGCGACGCTGCTCGGCGCCCGAGTCATCGTTGGCCGCGACGAGCTTCTGGCCGTGAATGTTGACGACGGAGTCACGGGTGCTCTCGACCGCCCGCACGATCGCGGTGCGCCGCGATTCGGCGCCGGTCGCCGGGCGGATCATCGCAGCCGCGCACAGCCCGGCCACGATCAGAGGGATGATCCGCGTACACCGCATGAGGCGAACCCTGCTCCCGCTCCCTGGCAAGGCCCTGCCGTGAGGCACAGCCGCTGCAGGCTGGCCTCGCATCCATGCGCTGCCTCCCCGCCATGGAGGTTGAATCGGACGGGATTGCCTGGCGATTCACCGGGTGCCGCGGCCCCGATACAAGTTCCCAGCCGGGGCCATGCCCCTCCCGAATAGAGGGGTTTTTCGGCCCAAAACCCGGCAAAGCGTGCGGTCAGCCGGGGATTTCCTCACGCCCGGAGCCCGGCCTGGGGCCAGCAGCCCCGCCCGTGGACCGGGCCGCCGGGGCCACCACGAGCGGAAGCACCTGGAGAGCCAGAAACAGCCCCAGCACCGTGAGGACGGCGATCGGCCAGACCCCGGCGATCCGTTCGCCGAGATCCCACCCTGCCTCGCGGGCGATGCCGCCCACGAGCGTGGCCACGAGCAGCACGAACAACGCCGCCAGCACGAGCCCACAGCCAAGCGACGCCATCGTGCCCTTGAACGTGCCCAGTTCGGAAAACTCCTCCTGATGCAGATCGATCGTGCGTCCCTTGGCAAGGCTCCGCGGCACGCTCTCGGCGAGTTCGATCACGCGGGCCGCGTCGTCCCAGCCTGCCGGCCCGATGCCGTCGGCCGCCGTCCTCGAGCCGTCGAGTACGCCGAGCATGGCCGCCCCACGATCAAACGCCTCCCGCTCCGACTCCGCCGCACTCGACCATGTCCATTCCGGAATCGGCCCGGCCGGAATGTCCACGGTCTCGCTGCCGCCGGATCCGACCACGGTGATGGTGAGCCCCTCGGGCACGCCCCGCGCCACCTGCCAGCGCACGGGCACGGCCGCCGCGCCGGTAAGCCCCACGGCGAGCGTCGCCCAGCCCGCATCCGGGCCGGCGCCTCCGAGCGTCGAGAGCCGTTCGGGATCTCCAACCAGCGTCCGCACGAGGTCGGCATCGCGGGCCAGATGCCGCAGGACGGTGTCGCGGGATCGATCGGCCAAGCGACGCGTCATCTCGATCGTCTCGGTGGCCCCGAGCGGGCCGCCGGCCAGCCCGGCCTCGATCGCACGCCGGAGTCGCGCGATGAACGGATGCAGGCGATCCGGCAGGATCGGCACGAGCTTCGCCCCCGAATCCTTGCGGATCATGTCGAGTTCGTAGGCCCAGAGCATCGACAGTTCGAGCGGTTGCGACAGCACGAGCGTCTTGCCCACCTGCACGAGCTTGCGCACGGCCTCGGCCCGCGTCTCGCTCCAGCCCTCCCGGCCCACGAGCACCGTGTCGCATGCCCGGGCGTCCATCAGCGCCTCCCACGGCACGACACGCGCCGTCGGTGGCACGAGGCTCGCCGCCGGCCCGGCTCCCTCGGCAAGATCACTAGCCAGCGCGATCTCGTCGCCGCGTGCGATGGCTGCAGCCAGCACCTCCCGCACCTGATCGTCGATCCCGAGCAGTCCGAACTTCATCACTGCATTGTTGGCCACGAGGGCAAAACCGACCAGCCCCGCGCCGGCGAGTCGCGATCGGGTAGGCTGCGTACTTCCCCGAACACGAGATGAAGCGCATGCGAGCGGAAGTGATCGCGATCGGCGATGAACTGACGACGGGCCAGCGGCTCGACACGAACAGCCAGTGGATCTCGCGCGAATTGGCCGTGCTCGGCATCGAGACGGCATTCCACACCACCACGACCGATTCGCTCGACGACGGCATCGCGGCATTCCGCACGGCCGTCGAGCGGGCCGACATCGTGATCGCCACCGGGGGGCTCGGCCCCACGGCTGATGATCTCACGCGGGACGTGCTCGCCCTCGTGGCCAACGAGCCGCTGGAATCGTGCCCCGTGGCCCTGGCCGCCGTCGAGGCCCGGTTTGCGAGGCGGGCAGTGCCGATGCCGGAGAGCAACCGCCGGCAGGCGCTGTTTCCCCGCACCAGCCGCGTGATCCCCAATCCCGAGGGCACGGCCCCCGGCATTGATATCGAGATTCCACGGCGCACCCAGGGCACGAGCCGCGTGTTTGCCCTGCCTGGTGTGCCGGCCGAGATGAAGACGATGTGGGCCGCCACGGTGCTCCCGGCACTCACTGCCGGGCAGCCGGGCGCCGCCACGATCTGCTTCCGGCGCATCAAGTGCTTCGGCGCGGGCGAGAGCGCGATCGAGGCGATGCTGCCCGACCTGATCCGCCGCGGCCGTGATCCGCTCGTGGGAATCACCGCCCACGAGGCCACGATCACGCTGCGGATCGTCGCGCGAGGTGTCGACGAGGCGGCCTGCCACGCCAGGATCGGCCCCACCGAGGCGATCATCCGTGAGGCGCTCGGCGACCTCGTGTATGGCGTCGAAGACGACGAGATCGAGGATGCCGCCTTGGCGGCGATCGCCAGGGAGGGCGGCACGCTGGCCACGGCCGAGATCGCCACGTGCGGCCAGGTCGCGACGCTCTTCGCAGCGGCTGCCACGCGCGCGAATCGTAGCTCGTTGATGGGTGGCCTCGTTGTTCCGGCAACAGATGCTTCGGCCGCGCTGCCGCTCGCGGAGCGGGCGCGGCGCGAGACTGGCGCCGCCTACGGGCTCGGCGTGGGCCCGGTGCGGGCCGCCGATGGCATCGAGTCGGTCGAGATCGCGATCGCCGGGCCGCAGGGCGGGCGCATCGTCGAGCACCGGCTCGGCGGGGCCGGAACGGTGAAGATGTCGCGAGCCGCGAAGACCGCGATCGACCTCGTCCGCAAGACCGTACAATCGGCCGGTCTCGCCTCCTCATGACCGCCGGTCCGACCATGCCAGTTCCCGCCCGCCGCACGCTGTTCCTCTCGCTCGGGCTCGCGGCGCTCGTGGCGATGATCGCGTGGCCGTCGTTCGTGGCCCGGGTGCACTACGCCCGCACGCGGGCCGAGATCGCCGCCATCCGCGATGCCGCGATCGTCGCCGAACTCGCGCCTGTTGGCAAATTGTTCACGACGCTCGCCCGCGTGATCGGGCCGGCCGTGGTGAACGTCACGTCGAAGCGGCGTGTGATGACCCTGGCCGACGAGATCGCCGCCCTGGCCGGCGCGGTGCCCCAAGGGGCCAACGACGAGTCGGTCGGCTCCGGCGTGATCATCGCGGGCGACGGCACGATCATCACCAACTACCACGTCGTCGCCCGCAGCGATGAAATCGACGTGGCACTCGCCGACGGCCGCCGCTTTGCGGCCGACCTCGTCGGCGCCGACGCAGCGACCGACATCGCCGTGCTCAAGATCGACATTGCGGACCTGCCGAAAGCGGAGTGGGGCGACAGCGACTCGGTGCAGGTGGGAGAGATGGTGTGGGCGATCGGCAACCCTTTCGGGCTCGATCGGACCCTCACCTACGGGATTGTGAGCGCCGTCGGCAGGCGTGGCGTGCTGGAAAATCCGCTCCAGGAATTCCTCCAGACCGATGCCGCGATCAATCCGGGCAACTCGGGCGGTCCGCTCGTCGACGTGCACGGCCGCGTGATGGGAATCACGACCGCGATCGTGGGCAAAGACTACTCGGGCATCGGGTTCGCGATTCCGAGCAACACCGCCCGGCGCGTCACCGAAGAGATCCTGCGCACGGGCCACGTGGAGCGGGGCTATCTCGGGCTGGCCCTCCAGGCCAGGCCGCCAACGCTCCCCGGTGGCTCGACCGCCGTCGTGGCGGCAGTCGAGCCGCGTTCGCCCGCCGCCATGGCCGGCATCGCCCCCGGCGACGTGGTCACCGCCTTCGACGGGATCGAAATCCACGACCCCGCCGCGCTCGTTCTGCTTCTTACCCGGGCGCCGGTGGGCACCGAGGTGCCGATCGAGATCACGCGTGGCTCGGAGTCACTCACGCTTTCCGTCCGCGTCGGCCGCCGGCCGCGCGAACCGTGAGGCCGCACCGCCGATGGAAACCGACTTTGTCGCGTGGCTCGTGTCGCGATTGCCTGCCGATCGGCGGCTCGAAGTGCCGCTCGGCGACGATGCCGCTGTGCTCCGGCCGCCGGCAGGCCGCCGCACCGTGGTGACGGTCGACATGCTCATGGAGGGCACCGACTTCATCCTCGGCCCCGACTGCCCGGCCCGCGCCGTCGGCCACAAGGCGCTCGCGGTGAGCCTCAGCGACCTGGCGGCGATGGGCGCCCGGCCGGAGGCCGCGGTCGTGGCCGTGGCGCTGCCCCGGCACGGTGGCGACGCGCTCGGCCGTGAGATCGAACTGGGCATCGAGACATTGGCCGCCGAGCACGGCGTCACGCTCGCCGGCGGCGACACGAACGCCTGGGACGGGCCGCTCGTGATCAGCACGACGGCGATCGGCAGCGTGCCGGCTGGCACCGCCTGGCGGCGCGACGGAGCTCGGCCCGGCGATCTGATCGTCGTCACCGGGGCGTTCGGCGGCAGCCTGCTCGGCAGACATTTGGCCGTCGTGCCGCGCGTCCGCGAGGCGCTCTCGATCGCCGGTCGCTTCGCGGTACATGCCGCGATCGACTGCAGCGACGGCCTCTCGCTCGACCTGGCCCGGATGATGGCAGCGAGCGGCACCCGTGGCGTGATCCGCCTCGCCGACGTGCCGATTCATCCCGACGCTGTCCGCCGCGCCACCCGCGACGGCGGCACCGCGCTCGATCACGCGCTTGGAGACGGCGAGGATTTCGAGCTCATCCTTGCCATGCCTCCCGAGGCGGCGCGGGCGCTGGTGGCCGCCGCCGGAACGCCGCCGCTCGACCTGCCGCTGACGGTGATCGGCACGGTCGAGGAAGGCGCCGGCCTCGTGGCGGAGACGGCCGACGGCTGCCGCAGCCCACTCGAGCCACGGGGATACGTCCATGCCTTCGACGCCTGATTCCCCGGCGACCGTCGTGGTGCACGTGGCCGATGAGGCAGCGCTCGCCCGCCTCGCAGCCGTGATGGTCGCGGCGCTTCCGGCCCGGGCGTTCGTCGCCCTCGATGGCGACCTCGGCGCCGGCAAGACCACGCTGGTGAAGGCGATCGCGGCTGCCGCGGGCATCGATGCGACCGACGTCGTCAGCCCGACATTCGGTCTCATCCACCTCCACGAGGGCCCGGAGGGTAGGCTCGTCCACGCCGACTTCTACCGGCTGACCTCCCCCGACCATCTCCGCGAAACTGGCTGGGAGGATGCGATCACGGGCGAGCCGGGCCGTGGCTGCCGGGTATTCGTCGAATGGCCCGGCAGGATCGCCCCCCTGCTCCCCGCTGACAGGCTCGACGTGGCGATCACGATCGACTCGGAGACAGGCCGCACGCTGCGATTCTCCTCGCCTGCGCCCGCCTACGCGCCGCTCATGCGGGCGCTCGAGGCCCGTCCGCGAGCATAGCGAGCTCGCCGAAGATTTCGCCGGTGAGCACAGCCTCGAGAGCCGCGAGCGCGCGGGCCGCCGGCACACCATCGATGAGCCGGTGATCGGCGAGCAGCGTCACCCGCATTCGGCCCGCATCGTCGAGCGGGTCATACGACAGGCTCGTGGTCAGAAACGTGGGATGGCCACGATTCGAGCAGCCCTCGCCGGCGAGGGTCGAAAGGCTGAAGGTGCCGATGCGCAGCGCCCGCTTCGCCGACGCGGAGCGCAGGTTCCACCGCAGCACGACCCGGCGCAGGAATCTCGGCACCATGCGCAGCTCGAGCTGCCGGGCAAACACCTCGTCGATCGGGGCGGTCGTGAACCGCGAGATCTCGGCCTGCAGCTCGGGCAGCGAGATCTCGTCGGGCGCGCGAATCCGGGCCCACCAGATCGCTTCCGGATCGAGCATCCGGTCGGCCTCGGGTATCTCCTCGCCGCGCGGCCGGCTGAGCGCGAGCGATGCCACGCTCACCGGACTCGTGGCCCAGCGTGGCCGGCCCAGAAGCGGCACCCGCGGCGCTGCAACCCAGCTCCGCAGGGCAGGCCGGTCACGAGCCACGAGCGCATAGGCCTTGAGGAACACCGCCGCCCAGCCGATGCGCATGGCACACCGCCGCCGCGCCGCCTCCACGCCCCCCAACTGCATCACGCGCTCGACCGGAAAGATCGGAATCCGCCGCGAGAGCCGCACGATATCGCCCACGAGCCGCCGCTGGGCATCGAGACGCCTGGTCGAGATCGGAAACGGAGCACGGGACATGATGGCGAATCGTACCGCCGACCATGAGGAGCCCTCCAGAGACGTTTTCGCTACACTGCCCGGCGATGCGTCTCGCCCCGGCCACCACGCTCCTCGCCGTCGTCGACATCCAGGAGCGGCTGATCGCCGCGATCCCGGCCGCCCCCGTCGTGCTCTCCAGGGCCATCCGCCTGGCCCGAGCCGCCCGCCTGCTCGACGTGCGCACCGTGCTCACCGAGCAATACCCCAAGGGCCTCGGCCCCACGCCGCCCGACCTCGCCAGCCTCGTGTCGCCGCCCCACGAAAAGACCGCCTTCAGTTGCTGCGGCTGCGACACCTTCGCCGCGCTCATCGACGCCCCGCCTCACCCCCTCCACGCGGTCGTGCTCTGCGGCCTCGAAACGCACGTTTGCATCACGCAGACGGCGCTCGACCTCCTCGCCCGCGGCCTGCGCGTATTCATCGCCGCCGACGCCGTCGCCTCCCGGCACGCGATCGACCACGAGATCGGCTTGCGCCGCCTCGAATCCACCGGCGCTGTGCTCACGACCACCGAAGCGATCCTCTTCGAATGGCTGCGCGACGCCGCCCACCCACACTTCAAAGCGGTGCAAAAGCTCGTCCTCGAGTGAGGCTGGCACCGGGCCGTCCTGCCTGCTCGACCAACGCGCTCAATCCGGCTCGTGACTGCCCAGACCCTCTCGCTGGACGTTCGCCTCAGCCCTCCAGGCTTCGGCTCTCTGCGTGTCCGCTTCGCTTTCGCCATCCATGGCTGCGCTCGCTCCCATCAGCCCGCTCGAGGGCATGGGCAGCCACGATCCTCCTCAACTGGAAGAGGGGAGGCGAGGGGTTACCCCTGCCGTTGAGACGGCGTATGTGACCAGCGCAGGCATGGATGCCGAAGCGCAGGCACATCCGAGTGAGCCGGAGCCCAGGAGGGCGGAGGCGAACGTCCGGCGAGACGGTACGGGGTAACCCCGAGCCGGTGCGCACCGAACGCAGCGAGCGTCCGGCGACAGGATATGGGGAGCCCACGCCGGCGCTACCCCGAACCGCCAGGCGTCGTGAGATCGACGCCGCCGTCGGACAGTGGCTGGCCGACGAGCTTGCGCAAGGCAGCCGCTTTCAGCGCGGCCGAGGGTTCGCCCTCGCGCTCGTGGCCCGGGGCCGAGCCGAAGCGGATCGTCTTCGCGTCGGGGCCGATGAGGTCCCAGCGGCGCACGCCCGCCTCGATTACCGGCTTGTATTCCACGAGCCCGAGGGCCTTCCAGTCGGGGCCGATCACCGAGGCGACGGCGGCGCCCTCTTCGACCACGACGTCGCCCCAGCGCGATCCTTCCGGGCCTTGCGGGCTCGACTCGATGCCCGCGAGGCGGGGGTATTGGGCCGCGATCTCCGGGCTGAAGTCGTTGCTCGGCAGCACCACCGATTCCGCGTCGACGGCGAGCAGGCCGCCCTTCACCGCCACCATGGCGGCCGGCTCACGGCACACGACCTCGACCACGGCCGCCGGTGGATGAGCGAGCCGCACGTCGACCACGCGCCTCACCCAGGGATGCGTGTCGAACGCCCGCGCCAGACGATTGGCGAGGTCGGGATCGGTGAGGGGCAAACCGCGATCGAGGCTTGCCGCCTTGAGCGCCTCGGCCTTCACGTCGGCACGCACCCAGGGCGCCACACCGCGGACCTCGATCCCGGCCGGCTCCAGCAGGTTGTCGCCCGCCCAGATGACGGGCTCGCCATACTGCTGCCACAGCCAGCCCACGCCCGCCGCCGCCGCGAGCACCACGGCCAGCGCCAAGAGTCCGGCACGCCGCCGCCCGAGAAAATCGGCAAGCGCGGAGCCTTCCCGCGTGGGCTCCGCGGCGGGCTTGCGACGCTGGGGGACGTTCATGGCCCGCCCCTCACCACATCTCGATCTGGGGCGTGAGCTCGACGCCGAGCCGCTCGCGCACCCGCGCCCGCACGGCCTCCACGAGGCCGCGCACGTCGTCGCTCGAGCAGCCCTGATGGGCCACGACATAGTTGGCATGGGCGGCATACACGGTGGCCTCGCCCACCCGCAGGTCGCGGGCCCCGGCCTGGGCGACGAGCGATTCGGCGGTCGTGCCCAGCGGATCCTTGAACATCATCGCCACGCTGCGCGTGCCCGATGGCTGCTCCGCCCGCTCCACGATCCATTCCTTCTGCATGCGCTTCGTGAGCTGGGCGGGGTTCTCCTCGTCGAGCTCCAGCCGGCAGCCGATCACGATGCCGTCGTCGAGATTGCTCCAGCGCGAGCGAAACGCGAGCCTCGCACCGCTCCGCTCCTCGACCTCGCCGCTCGGCAGCATGATCCGCACCGCCCGCACGCGGCCACCGATGTCGCCACCGTGCCCCTCCGCGTTTCCGACGAGCGCGCCGCCCACGGTGCCGGGCACTCCCACGAGCGTCTCCAGGCCCGACAGCCCGGCCTGCACGGCGGCCGCGACGAGATGCACGAGCTTGGCACCGGCTCCCACCACGATCGCCGGCCGCTGCACGTCGATCGCAGAGAAGGCGGGCGCCGAGAGCCGCACCACCATCCCGGGAAACCCGGACGCGGGAACGAGGATATTCGAACCGCCGCCGATCACCCGGAGCGGGATGCCCCGTTCGCGGCAGCGGCTCACGAGCCTGCCAAGTGCCTCGACGTCGACGGGCTCGCAGAAGAACGCGGCCGTGCCGCCGATGCCGAGCCACGTGTGATGCGCGAGCGGCTCATGGCACGATACGGCGATCGCGAGGTCGTCGAACGGGGTCTCGGAAACAGGGGGCTTTGAGCCTGGCGTCATACAGTCGAAATCCTCGGCCGGGATGCAACCATTCTGCCCCACGCCTCATCGAGGCGCCTATTCCGGCGGCCGTCACGCGGCCCGCCGGCCCCACGTGGGCGGGTGGGCCATCTGCAGCCAGCCATCCACGAGCGTCGCGAGCACCCCCGCAGCGGCCGGATCGCCCGGATCGCCGGAGACACCGCCGCCCGCCGGAGGCCGGCCGAGCACGAGCACGCAGTCGCCTGCGCCGGCACGAGAGAGCAGCCGGTCGAGCCGTGCATACGCGGCCACCGCCAGGCCGTCGGCATCCTCGTCGAGCACGGTCGCCGGCACCACGAGCGATTCGTCGCACCAGCGGGCTGCCCGCGATGCAAAGTGTGGCGAAGCATCGATCGCCGCCGCCACGGGCTCCTCGGCGACGAGAATCAGCCGGCCGGGGGTGAGCCGGCGCAGGCTCGCGAGCGTGGCGGCGAGCGCATGGCCCGTCGTGGCCTGATCGACGAACACGGCGGCATCCTGGCCGCGATCGATCCGTTCGAGCCGCCCCGGCACGCCGCCGGCCGCTTCGATGCCCCGGCAGACACGCTCGAGCGGCACACGATGCCTGAGGCCGATCGCGGTCGCCAGCAGGGCATCGCGTACGAAACCAGCCGTCGGCGGCGCAAGCGACATCGCGGCGGTGTGCCCGGCCGCCATCACGAGCACCGTCTGCCCATGCAGCGATCGCTCCACCGGCACGGCCGTCACGTCGGCATGCGTTCGCAGCGCCACGGCCATCGAGGGCCCGTCATGCCGCCGGGCGAGCCGGCGCAGCCGTGAATCATCGGCATTGAACACGAGGCACCCGTCGGGCGCGAGACTCTCGAGCATGCGGCCCGTGATCGCTTCGTAGGCGGCCATCGTGCCATGGGCATCGAGATGCGCCCTTCCCAGGCTCGTGACCACGACCGTGCCACAGGTGATCCCGGCAAGCGCCCGATCGGCGAGCATCCGGCTCGACACCTCGACGACGGCATGCGTGCATCCAGACACCGCGAGCCGCCGCAGCCAGGCGGCGAGCACCTCGGGCTGATCGAGATCGGCCGCCTCTGGCAGCGTGCCCTCGGCATCGAGGCAGCCCAGGTCGGAGAGCACTCCAACCCGCAGCCCGGCCTCCGCGAGCACCGACGCCGCGAGCCAGGCAGTCGTCGTCTTGCCGCTCGTTCCGGCGATCGCCACGACCTTCAGAGCCCGGGCGGGATCACCGGCACACGCATGCGCGAGCCGCGCAAACGCCCACGCCGTGTCGGGCACCAGGCACAGCGGCACGCCCTGCGTGGGCACCATCCGCTCGGCAACCACGGCCACTGCGCCGCGGGCGACCGCCCGTTCGATGGCCTCATGCCCGTCGCCGTCACGGGTCAGCCGGGCCACGAACACGTCGCCCGGCCGGCAGCGCCCGGCCTCTGCCGAGCACCGCACGGCGACGATGTCGTCGCAGCCCACGAACCGTGCCTTGGGCAGCACCTCGGCGAGCGACACCCCCGCCTTATGCGCACCGCTCTCCATCCCTGTCGCATCGACCATGACGGCCTCCTGCCGAATCGCGATCCACGCCCGCAGTCATCCATGACCACGGAACGGAGCGAAATTGTGCGCCGCCTCCAAAGCCGGTCAATCTGCATTTCGCCACGTTTTCGCCATTTTGGAGGTCAACCCCAAAATCCTTCCGCCCGCCTTCTCCAGCCTACGGGCATGAGGCGCAGCGTCCCACATTATGCGTCGCAACAACACGGAAGTATTAGAGACGACAGCGATTGCTCGTCCTCACCGCGCCCAAGCCGGCTCGGGGTTACCCCGTACCGTCTCGCCGGACGTTCGCCTTCGCCCTCCAGGCTCCGTCTCACTCGGATTTGCCTGCGCTGCGCCATCCATGGCTCCGCTGGTCAAATACGCCGTCTCAACGGCAGGGGTAGCCCCGAGCCTCCTCAAACGAAATGGGAGGCTTCGGGGGAGTCGGCGAACGCTTCCCGAACGAGGGCCGCCGCGGCCTGAGTGAGGAGACTTTTGCCGCTCCCACGAAGCCGGCTTGGGCGAGTCGAGAGCGAACGAGGTATTGGCCTCGCACATGGAGCAGCGCCCCTTGGCTCCGAATGCAGTGAGTAAGCGCCTACCCCACCGTTATCGCGGTGCCATGCTCTCTAGGTGCGTGCGGAGGGCGGCGTTGCAGTTCACGGCGCCGCCTTCGAGGTGCGTGAGGCGGGCCGAGAGCGGGGCGGTCTTGGCGTCGCGGCGCAGGTCGGCGAGATAGTCCTGAAGGATCTTCTTGCGCTCGGGCGTCGAGTGGAGCAGCCAGTGCACCCAACACCATGATTCCGCGTAGTGATCCTGCGACAGTTCGCCTGACGACTGCAGCGATTCCAGCCGGTCGAGGTCGATCCGCCAGGTGCCTTCGAGGAGCCGGCCGGCGAGGTGGGCGATGTGATCGGCATGCCGCCCCTGCTCGCCACGCGGCAGTTCGAAGTATTCGGCGATGCCTTCGTCGAGCCAGAGTGGGACACCGGGCACCACGGCGTGCACGTAGCCGTGCGTCGTCTCGTGCCGGAGATCCTCGGCGATTCGATCCTGCCAGGGAGCGAAGACGGCCAGCCGGGTGTCGGTTTCGATGAAGAAGGCCCGGCGCACGGGAAAGCCCGGGAAGTGGCGGCCCGCGAAGGCGTCGTAGCGTTCCTGGTTTTCGAACAGATAGAGGTGCACGGGCTCGTCGGAGATCGGCAGGCCGAGCCGCTGGCTCACGTCGGCCCGCAGGGCTTCGAGGTCGCGCACGAGGCGATGCTGCCCGGCGAGCGGGAAGTCGGCGTGGATCACGAGTTGCCCGGCCACAACCTCCGACCGCCGCGGCAATTCGGTGGAGTCGGCCCAGCCCGTCGTGGCGGCGGCGCGACCGAGAGGCGTGTCGGCGATCCGCGAGGGCGTGAGCACCGCGATCTGGGCGCAGCCGGCTGCGAGCCCTGCGCAGATGGCGAGATGGGGAAGCGGGCGGCGGTGCCTGAGCGAAAGCATCGCGCGGGATGCTAGCGGCGTGGCATGGCGGCACCAAGGCCAGTCGCGCCCCGGGTTTCACGGGCCAGGCGTTCGAGCCGGCGGAGCGTGCCCTCCAGGGCTTCGAGCGTGAGCGGCCGCCCCACGACGGCCCCGGCGCCCGCCCGGAGGGCCGCCTGCGTGGAGTCGCCCCGCGGAAACGACTCGAGGAGGACGATACCCACGCCGGGACGATTGGCGGCCACCATGCGCAGCCAGGCGAGATCGTCGGGCCCGATCGCCACGGCGTCCCACACGACAAGCGCCGCCACCGGATCGAGCGGCGGGCGTCCGGAAGTGACGCCCGCCACGCGTCGGCCGGCCAGCGTGAGCAGATCGGCCAAGCCCTCGAGATCCGCTCCGCGGCCGCCCGCGAGCCACACCGGTTCCCGGGGATCGCCGCGCTCGACCCTCATCACAGAGTCGATCGCTTCGAGCAAGCGTTCCTCGCGCCGCGCGGTGGCGGGCGCCGCCAGGGCACCGGCCCGCCCTGCCGCCAATTCGGCGAGCCAGCACTCCAGCCGACCCGGCAGATCGTGCCACGCCACCTCTTCGATGCCGGCGATCAACGGCCCGCTGCGCCGTCGGCCTTCGCCGAGGCTCGTGCCCACGCCGAGCAGCGTGACCAGCGGCCACCGGCGCGTCGCCGCCACCACCTCTTCAAGCGACCAACGCCCGGGGCGATCGGCCGCAAGGAGCACGAGCGTGGGCCGCCGCCCGGTGGCGGATTCCCATGCCGTCGCCTGCGCGACCGTCAGGCACTCCACCAGCTCGACCCGGCCGCGCAACGCCTCGCGCACAAACTCGAACTCCGCCCCGGCTGTGGGCCCCAGCCACACGCCGCAGGGCCGCCCCATCTCGCGCGACGTTGTCGGCAGTGGCGATGCGGATGTCATGCCAGGATTACAGCAGTTCGCTCGCCAGATCGGCAAGCGCGGATCGCTCCCCCTTCTCGAGCGTCACGTGGGCATACAGCGGCTGGCCCATCATCCGGTTGATCACGTAGGAGAGGCCGTTGGAGAGCGCGTCGAGATACGGCTGATCGATCTGGCATACGTCGCCGGTGAACACGATCTTGGTGCCTTCGCCCGCCCGCGTGATGATCGTCTTGATCTCGTGGGGCGTGAGATTCTGCGCCTCGTCGACGATGAAGAAGATCCGCTGCAGGCTCCGGCCGCGGATGTAGGCCAGCGGCGTGATCTGGAGCTTCTCCGACTCCCGCATCTCGACGACCCGCTGTGCGGCCTGCGTGTTTTCGCCGCACTGATGGCGGATGACCGTCAGGTTGTCATACAGCGGCTGCATGTAGGGGTCGAGCTTCTCCCCCACGTCGCCCGGCAGAAAGCCGAGGTCGCGATTGGAGAGCGGCACCACGGGCCTGGCGAGGAGGATCTGGCGATACTTTTGCCGGCTCTCGAGCGCGGCGGCCAGCGCGAGCAATGTCTTGCCGGTGCCGGCGGTGCCGGCGATCGTGACGAGCTTGATGTCGTCGTCGAGCAGGGCTCGCAGGGCGAACGACTGCTCGGCGTTACGCGGCGTGATGCCGTAGCAGGTCTGCTTCTCGACGCGTGTGAACGCCCGCGTGGAGGGACGATACGTGGCCAGCGCCGACTTGCTGCCGTTGCGAAGGATGAAGTTCTCGTTGGCCAGCGGCTGCGACACATGGGCGAACTCGCCGGCCGGCACCGCCCCATCGGCATAGAACCGGTCGATCGTCTCCGACTCGATCCCCTCCACCACGCGCTTGCCCGTGTAAAGCTTGTCGAAACTCTCGACCTTGTCCGACGTGTAGTCCTGCGCCTTGAGCCCCAGCGACTTCGCCTTCATCCGCAGATTCGTGTCCTTCGAGACGAGGATCACGGGCCGAGCGGCGTGCTCGCGCTGGAGCCGGAGCGTGAGGCCGAGGATCCGATGATCGGGCGTATCCTGCAGGAACGATTCGCCGAGGCGATCATCGCGGCCGCCACCGAGGATCACGCGGATCGAGCCGAGCCCCGGGCCGAGCGGGCTGCCCGCCTCAGAGAGCACGTCGCCGGTGAGGGCGTCGAGACGACGCAGGAACTCGCGGGCCTGGAAATTGAGATCCTCGTTGCCCCGTTTGAACTGGTCGAGTTCCTCGAGCACGGTGATCGGGATCGCGACGTCGTTCTCCTCGAAATTACGGATGCAGCCGGAATCGTGCAGGATCACGTTCGTGTCGAGCACGAACAGCTTCGGCCGGGCATCCCTCATGGCGCCTCCATGGCTCGTGGGCGGGAGCGATCGGCCGAGATGGTAGCCGAGCCGGCGTCGCGAGGGGATGCCGCTTTTCAGCGGCGCCACGCTCTGTGAGCAACGCATGAGCAACGCTCGTCGGGTGGTCGGCGCCGGCTCGGGGTTACCCCGTACCGTCTCGCCGGACGCTCACTGCGGCCATCCTGGCCTCCGCTCGCTCGGATCTGCCTGCGCTCCGGCATCCTGCCTCCGCTGGTCAGATACGCCGGCTCAACGGTAGGGGTAACCCCGAGCCTCCCTCTCAGGAAGCCCGAGGCGTGAGCCGACGGGACGCCGCACGAGCAACGCTTTATGGCTTCTTGAAGATCGTGCCGTGTTCGACGGTTTCGAAGCCGAGTTTCGTGAACAGGCTGAGGGCCGGGGTGTTGGCCGCCGAGGCGTGCGTCTCGACGAGGGCCACGCCCTCCTGCGAAAGGTCGTGCAGGGCCTCGGCGACGAGGTAGTGGGCCAGCCCCTGCCGACGCCGCGGGCCTTCGATCTCCACGTCGAGCAGCCCTGCCGCCGGCACGCCCCACGTTCCCGCCAGCGGCTGCATGTCCCAAAACGACGCGCTGCCGAGCCGCTCGTCGGACTGATTGAGGAGTTCGTAGCGCCGCAGGGCGATGCCCGTGGTCGTGGCGGCCTCCCACCACGTGCGCCGGGTCGGCTCGTCGATCGCCCGCAGCACCGTGTTGCGGCGGATCGCCAGCTGCAGCCGGTTCACCGGGGCGCGAAAGCCCTGGAGCTTTCGGCGCAGCACCGCGATCCGATCGGCCGTCTCGTAGCCCGCGCGTTCGAACAGCTGCCGCATCGCGGTGGATGAATCGAGGATGCCGGGCAGATCGGAGCCGCCGTAGAGCCCGAGGTAGAAGCTGCGCAACTCCGCCGAGCCGCCGCCGAGGATGGTGCGGGCGCCGCGCCGCCGCAGGTAGGCCTCGCAGCCGCGCAGGAGTTCGTCGCCGATCTGCTCCTGCAGTGGATGCGGCACCACGGCCACCAGCAGCGTCGTGCCCACCTGCGTGTCGACGGTCGTGCGGTCTTTCGCCGGCCCAAACGCCGCATGCGCGAAGCCGACCACCCGGTCGTCGTCGGCCGCCACGATCAGCCCCTCGCGGTCGAAATAGGGCTTCGAGAAGACGCTCGCTTCGAGCAGGGCGGCGGTCATCGGCTGCATCGCTGCCGGCCCGAGGTCGGCCGCCCGCCACACATCGGCGAGCCGGGGAGGATCAGCGTTGCGAAAACAGCGAATCTCGATCATGCCCCTGCAGCCCCCGCCCCACCCGTCCTCACGGCGAACCGCACGAACACCTCGCCTTCGCGCTCTTCAACCTCGTGCACCTCCTGGCGCACCGTCGGCGAAATCCCGTGGGCCCCGGTCGTCACGTCGAACTGCCATCCATGCCAGGGGCAGGTCAGCACGGTGCCACAGAGCCGGCCGGTGCCGAGCGGGCCGCCCTGATGCGGGCAGAGACCGTCGATCGCGTGCCAATGCCCCGCTACGTTCGCCAGCGCCACCACGCGCCCCTCGACCACGCGCTCGATGCTCGTGCCTGGAGGGCACTCGGAGGCCGAGGCGATTCGCAGCCAGTCAGACTGATCGGGCCGGTGGGTCATGGGCGGGCACCGCGGGGCTCCGCCGTGACGATCATCACGCGGCGGAGCGGCTCACTGTAGCCTGTGCCGGCTGTCCCCGCCATCGGCGATGCACCCACCAGTACTGCGGCGGGGCCCGCCGGATCGCCTGCTCGAGCAGGGCCGTGTACCACTGCGACACGGCCCTGAGATCGGCGGTCTCCGGCCCGCCCCGGGCCGGGTCGGCCAGGCCCTCGACGCGCAGGTCGTAGTCGAACAGCCTGCCCCCGCGCCGCGTGGCCGAGCAGACCATGATCGGCGCCTGCGACGAGAGCGCAAACACGCCGATCGCCTTGTGCACGCTCGCCGGCCTCCCGAAGAAATCCACCCAGCAGCCCTTGGGCCCCGCGGCCTGGTCGCCGAGCAGCCCGAGCGCCCCATTCTCGGCGAGCACCACGGCCACGTCGGGGCTGCTCCCCTTCTTGGGCAGGATGCGCTGGCCTCGCGACTCGCGAAACGCGGTCACGAAGTCGTCGAGCAACGGATTGTCGAGCTCGCGCGCCACCGAAAAGATCCGCAACCCGAACACGCCGAAGAGATAGGCCGCCAGCTCGAAATTGCCGAAGTGCCCGGAGAGGATCACCTTCGGCCGATCGAGCCACAGCGTGCGCACCATCTCCTCCATCCCATGAATGCGCAGATGCCTGCGCCACGTCGTCTTCTGGATCACCCGCGGCGCATGAGCGATCTCGATCACCATCAAGAGGAGGTGTTCCCACATCCCGCGTGCCACATCGCGGCACTGCTCCGCCGACCAGTCGGGAAACGCGATCTGGAGATTCTCTCGCACGACCCGCCGCCGAATCTTCACGCGATTGGCGAGAAAGTCGCTCCAACTGCGGGCAAACCGTTCGCAGGCCGGCCGGGGCAGCGCCTGGATGACGCAGATCGCCACCCGCACCGCCGCGTAGGCGACGGCGTCGACGATCCGGGTGGTGAGCGGCCGCGACGGCCGAGAGGTGGCATCCATGCGGGCCGGGATTGTGCCGAAGACTGTCTCAGGCTGCCAGAGCGGTTTTCACCGTAGGACAGGCTTGAGCCTGTCATGCTTTCGTCAACGCGCCCAATCCGGCTCGGGGTTACCCCGTACCGTCTCGCCGGACGTTCGGGCTGTTGAACGCGCGCCGGCTTCGGGCTCCCCATGTCCCATCGCCGGACGTTCGCCTCCGCCCTCCAGGCTCCGGCTCACTCGGATTTGCCTGCGCTGCGCCATCCATGGCTGCGCTGGTCAAATACGCCGGCTCCCGGGACACGGGGAGCCCGA
>Ga0075471_10000918_pt1 | contig 18615 bp, 22 predicted proteins | sample DEB19_08_DNA_2_FD_74787 | JGI IMG/M metagenome (GOLD analysis project Ga0075471, IMG submission 74787) | Aqueous microbial communities from the Delaware River and Bay under freshwater to marine salinity gradient to study organic matter... | ecosystem: Environmental > Aquatic > Marine > Coastal ... | reverse complement strand
TGTGACCCAGATGCGACACGGGGACGCCGACCTTTCCGACCTCACCGGCGGCCATCGGCGAGTCGGGGTCGTATCCGGTCTGGGTGGGCAGATCGAAGGCGATCGAGAGCCCGGTCTGACCTTTGGCGAGGTTCGTTCGGTAGAGCTCGTTCGAGGCCTTGGCCGTCGAATGACCCGAATACGTACGCATGAGCCAGGGCTCGTCGCGGCGTTTGGACACGGATTCGTCAGCCATGGTTCTCAGTCTGTCGGCGTCGGTGGTGGTTTTGCGCCTCGGACAGTCTCCGGAGGTAGTCGTCGCGCGATGTCTCGATGGCGCCGAGTGACTCCAAGTGGGGGGTGAGCCACTGAACGTCGAACAGAATCACACCGCTGGCCTTCAACAACTCGATCAGACCGACGAGGGCGACCTTGGAAGCATCGGTTGCGGTGTGGAACATGCTCTCGCCGGCGAAGAATCCGTCGATGCGCACGCCGTAGACGCCACCCACGAGTTCGTCATCGCGCCAGACCTCGACACTGTGGGCCCAGCCGAGTTCGTGCAGCCGGGTGTAGGCCACGACGAATTCGTGATTGATCCATCCGTGGTCGCGGCGCGGATCACCGCACGCCTCCATGACTCGTGTGAAACACGTGTCGACGGTGACTTGGAATCGCCGACAACTCTTGTGGAGCGAACGAGAGATGTGGAACGTCTCGATCGGGATGATGCCGCGCTCTTCGGGGCAGAACCAGCCGAGACGTCGTCGTTCGATCGGCATCGGGAAGAGGCCGAGCGAATAGGCATCGATCAGGGTGGCGGGCTCGAGATCGGCACCGACGGCCACCAGGTCGCCTTCTTGTCGACGCGATGGCTCGAGCTCCCAGGGTGAGATCCCGACGTCGACCGGTGGACGATCGAAGCGCGCGACGTCAGCCGAGGTCGGGAAGTCGATCAACGGGCTCACGACGATCACCGTACCGAGACCGGTACTCGTCGAGTCGGTGGCGTGGGTCGATCAGTAGTCGTAGAAGCCCGACTTGGTCTTACGTCCGAGTTTGCCGGCCGCCACCATGCGGCGAAGCGTGGGCATCGCCGCGTAGTTCGGGTCGCGGAACTCGGCGTAGAGCGCGTCGAGGATGGCGAGCGAAGTGTCGAGACCGACGAGGTCGAGAAGGGCGAACGGGCCCATCGGGAAGTTGCATCCACCCTTCATCGCGGTGTCGATGTCGGCCATGTTGGCCGTTCCCTGCTCGAGCATCCGGATCGCGTTGTTGAGATACGGGAACAGAAGTGCGTTCACGATGAATCCGGCGCGGTCCTTGACCTGCACGGGCTGCTTGCCACAAGCGGTGGCGAAAGTCGTGGCGGCCTCGATGGTCGAATCGGCCGCACTGAGCGGACGCACGATCTCGACGAGGGGCATCGCGGTGGCCGGGTTGAAGAAGTGGATTCCGCACACGAGCTCGGGACGCTTGGTGACCATCGCCAACTCGATCACCGGAAGTGTCGACGTGTTCGTCGCGATGATCGCGCCGGCCTTCACGATGCCGTCGAGCTCAGCGAAGAGAGCCTTCTTGGTCTCGAGATCTTCGACGACGCTCTCGATGACGAGATCGCAATCGGCGAGCGCCGAGAGATCCGACACCGCGGAGATGCGACCGACGATCGCCTTGGCCTCCTCCTCGGTGGCGCGTCCCTTCTCGACCTGCTTGGCGAGTCCCTTCGTCACGCTCGCCACCATGGCGTCGGCGGTCGACTGCGAGCGCGAGCGCACCACGACCGACAGTCCGGCCCGTGCCGCTACCTCGGCCAGACCCGAGCCCATGATTCCCGAGCCGATGATTCCGACTTTGTTGATCGCCATGTTGGTTTCCGTTTCCTGCTGGTGGACACGGGAACCCTAGTTACCGTTCAGTAACTCGGGCAATGTGCAGGGGCGGCAGGACAACTACCGTCGTCAGGATGTCGATGCCGGTGGCCGAAGTACACCATTCCGATCGTTGGGTGCGGCTCCATGCGGTCCACAACTTCCGCGATCTCGGTGGCTATCCGACCCGGGATGGGCGATCGACTCGTTGGCGCTCGGTGTTCCGGGCCGACGGTCTGTATCGCCTGACCAAGAAGGACGTCGAGATCGTGCGGGAACTCGGAGTGCGGACCGTCATCGATCTGCGCACGGCCAAAGAGATCGAAGAGCGCGGCCGGTATCCGGTCGATCGTCATGACGTGCAGTTCCACCATCTCTCGGTGATCGACCAGACCTGGGACATGGCCGATGCTCACGACTGGACCGGTGATCCGGCCGGATTCCTTCGCCTCAAGTACCACCTGATGTTGGCCGAGGGCGGTGAACGACTCGCTCAGGCGCTCGACGTACTGAGTCGTGACGATTCCGGGGTGACGGTCTTTCATTGCGCGGCCGGGAAGGACCGTACGGGTCTTCTCGCGGCACTGTTACTCGCCGGACTCGGTGTGGAGGACGAGATCATCGCGGCCGACTTCGGATTGAGTGAAGAAGCGGGTGTGCGTACGCGCGAATGGATCATGGAGCACGCGCCGGAGTTCGCCGCCGGTTACGACGAGATCCCGGCGGTCTTCCACGCCGCTGATCCCGCATCGATGCGTGGTGTGCTCGACGATCTCCGGACTGACCACGGCACGATTCGTGATTACTGCACGACCATCGGTGTGGGACCCGACGTCTGGAACCGACTCGAAGGTCGTTTTCTCGTCGCCTGACCACGTTCGTCCCACGACGACTTGTCGTACAGTCGGGTCATGACCGGAACCGTGGTTCTCGAGGGTGGTGGCCCGTTCACGATGCACGACGAACTCGATCGTCGTCTTCTCGCGTCGGTCGGTGCCGATCGCGTCACGGTTCTGCCGACGGCCGATGCCTTCGAGCGACCCGAGGCCCTGATTGCCGCCGCGATGTCGTGGGCCGAGCGTCTCGAAATCGATGTCGAGGTCCTGATGGTCATGAACCGCCCCGAGGCGATGGACGAAGGCGCGGCTTCCGTGGTCGCGGCATCACGCGCGGTGTGGTTGGTGGGTGACAACCCGATCCATCTGCGAAGCGTCGTCAAGGACACTCCGATCTGGAACTCATTGAAGGGAGTTCTCGATGCCGGGGGTGTGGTCGTCGGTGCAGGGGCTTCGGCGTCGGCGTTGTGCGATCCCATGATCGATCCCCGTGGAGGTGCCCTCGCGCTCGGTCTCGGACTCGTGACCGGCATGGCCCTCGTCACGCAATCCGAACAGATCACGCCGGAGCGTCATGCCCGAGCGAAGAAGTTGGCCAATGTTCCGCTGGTGTTTCTTCCGTCGTCGTCGGCTCTGCTCCACACGTCGTCGGGTTGGGAGTCGGTCGGGGCCAACGAGATCATCGGTTCGCTGCCGGGCTGAGTTCGATGGCCGAACCGTTGCGTCTGGGTGTGATCGGCACCGGAATGATGGGTTGCGAACACATTCGCAACGTCAATGCTCTCGATGGCGCAGTGATCACGGCGGTCAGCGATCCGCATCCGGGTTCGATCGGGTGGGCACGTGACAACCTCGGACTCGATCATCCACCGGTTGCCGAGTTCGACGACCATCGAGAACTACTGCGATCGGGAGTGGTCGATGCGGTGATCGTCGCCTCACCCAATCACACCCACGTCGACGTTCTCGCCGATGTTCTGGCCACCGATGTTCCCGTACTCGTGGAGAAGCCGATGTGCACGACGGTCGACGATTGTCGACGTGTCGTCGACAAGGCGGAGTCCCGCGACGCGATCACGTGGGTCGGGTTGGAATACCGATACATGGCTCCTGTGGCCGGGTTGCTCGACACGGTGCGTTCGGGTGTTCTCGGTGACCTGAAGATGGTGTCGATTCGTGAACACCGGTTCCCGTTCCTCGTGAAGGTCGACAACTGGAACCGCTTCTCGGTCAACACCGGTGGAACGCTCGTCGAGAAGTGCTGCCACTTCTTCGACCTCATGAATCTGATCGTCGGCGATCGACCCGATCGGGTGATGGCGAGCGGTGGTCAGGACGTCAACCATTTGGACGAGGTGTACGACGGCCGAAGGTCCGACATCCTCGACAACGCGTTCGTGATCGTCGACTACGCGAACGGGGTGCGGGCGAGCCTCGACCTGTGCATGTTCGCCGAAGCCTCACGTCAGGAGCAGGAGATTCGCGTGGTGGGTTCGCTCGGCAAGGTCGAAGCCGACGTGCCCGGTGACGGATCGATCCACGTCGGCCGCCGCGCTGATCGTTCGGTGCAGGCCGTTCCGGTGCCACTCGATCCGAGCGTGGCGCACGTCGGATTCCACTTCGGCGCGAGTTTCATCGAAGTCGCCCGCTTCTGCGACGCGGTTCGCGGTGGATCGGCCGCGGAAGTCGACGTACGCGACGGCCTGTGGTCGGTCGTCGTGGGTGCCGCCGCTCATCGGGCGATCGACGAGCGGCGCCCGGTGGAGATCGCCGAGTTCGGGCTCGGCTGAGTCGTCAGGCTTCGGTGATCGTGATCGAGGTGATCTCGATCTTTTCCTTCGGAGGGACACCGTTGTTGGCCGGGTTGCCGAGTGAGTCCAGAACCGCAACCACGTCGAGACCTTCGGTCACCTTGCCGAAGAGGCTGTAGCTCGGAGGCAGACCGGCGCCATCCGAACCGGTGATCACGAAGAACTGACTTCCGTTGGTGTCGGGGCCCGAGTTCGCCATGGCGATCGATCCGATCTCGTATTCACCGTCGGCCGGAAGTTCGTCGGTGATCGTGTACCCCGGACCACCCGAGCCGCTTGCGGTCGGGTCACCGCACTGGACCACGAAGTTGGGAATCGCACGATGGCACTCGGTGCCGTCGAAATACTTGAACCGGGCGAGGTTGACGAAACTGTTCACGGTCCCCGGCGCCTTGGCCGGATCGAGGGTGATGGTGAACTCACCCTTGTTCGTCACGACGCGCGCGGTGTAGGTCTTGGTCGGATCGATGCACGACTGCGGTGCATCGGCGAACTCACGTACTTGTGCGGCCGATCCGTCAGCCGGTGCACATTCACCGGTGCCGTACTGGAACTCGCGTGCTTCCGAGGAAGGAGCGTCGGATCCGGCCGGTGCGGCCGAGTCACCCGGTGCGTCCGACGTCGGAACGCTTTCGGTGGGTGCCTCGGTGGACGATGCGAAATCATCGGTCGACGACGAGTCGTCCTTGGTGAGGAAGGCGATCAGGAAGAACAGACCGACGAGCACCACGACGATTGCACCGATGGTGATGCCGCGACGGGTGGACTTACGACGCTGCTCGGCACGAGCCTGCATCTGACGGCCCATTTCGCGGTTCGACTTCTTGCGCTGGCGTTTTTCGGTTCCCACGGAGAGGAGAGGCTAGTAGCCTGCGATTTCCGTGACACTCATCGTTCAGAAGTTCGGCGGCACCTCGGTAGCCGATCCCGAGCGCATTCGCGCCGTGGCCGAACACGTGGCCTTCACCAAACGCCACGGTGCCGATGTGGTGGTGGTCGTCTCGGCGATGGGTAAATCGACCGACAACCTGATCAAACTCGCCAACGAGGTCTCGTCCACTCAACCCGGTCGCGAGATGGACATGTTGCTCACCACGGGTGAACGCATCTCGATGTCCTTGGTGAGCATGGCCTTGGCCGGTATCGGCATCGACGCCGTGAGTTTCACGGGCAGCCAGGTCGGCATCATCACCGACACCGTGCACACGAAAGCCAAGATCCTCGAAGTCAAGGGTGACCGCATTCGTGAGGCGCTGGCGGCGGGCAAGGTGTGCGTGGTCGCCGGCTTCCAAGGCGTGAGCACCGATCGGGAGATCACCACGCTCGGTCGAGGTGGATCCGACACCACCGCAGTCGCGCTGGCTGCGGCTCTCAATGCCGACAGTTGCGAGATCTACACCGACGTCACCGGAGTGTTCTCCGCTGATCCGCGCATCGTCCCGCAGGCGCGCAAACTCGCGCACGTGAACTTCGACGAGATGCTCGAAATGGCCGGCGCGGGCAGCAAGGTTCTGGCGCTGCGTTCGGTCGAGTTCGCCCGCAATCACAATGTTCCCATCCAGGTCCGCTCGAGCTTCACGTGGGAGCCGGGCACCTGGGTCACGAGTCAGGAGCCTTCGATGGAAGATCCGATCATCTCCGGTGTGGTCACCGACGTGAGTGAAGCCAAGGTCACGGTGCGCAAGGTCCCTGATCGCCCGGGAATCTCGGCATCGTTGTTCGAACCGCTCGCGCAGTCGAACGTGAACGTCGACATGATCGTTCAGAACACGTCCACCGATGGCACGACCGACATCAGCTTCACGGTTCCCAAGGCCGACATGAAAGTGGCCGAATCGATCGTGGCCTCGGTGGCTGCGCAGATCGGTGCCAGCGGAATCGTTCACGACGACTCGATCGCCAAGATCTCCCTCGTGGGTGCCGGTATGAAGACGAGCCCGGGCATCGCCGCCAAGATGTTCCGCACGTTGGCCGATTCGGGTGTGAACATCGAGATGATTTCGACTTCCACCATTCGTATCTCGGTGGTCGTGCCGGCGTCGGACCTCGAGAAGGCGGCCCGTTCGTTGCACACCGCTTTCGGCCTCGACAGCGGCCAGGCGTACAGCGCACCTTTGCCCGAGCGGAAGTGAAAACGACCGGTCCTTCCGGGCCGGTCCACAGTTAGCCTGCGGGGCATGCGTATCGGTGTCGTCGGCGCGACCGGACAGGTGGGAGCCGTCATGCGGACCCTCCTCGAGGAGCGCCGCTTTCCAGTCGATGAGATTCGATTCTTCGCGTCGGCCCGTTCGGCCGGAAGCACGTTGCCTTGGAAGGGTCAGCCCGTCACCGTCGAGGACGCGTCGACCGCCGATCCGCACGGTCTCGACATCGCTTTGTTCTCGGCGGGAGCATCGTCGTCGAAGGAACTCGCACCGCGGTTCGCGGCCGCGGGTGTGACCGTGATCGACAACTCGTCGGCCTGGCGGATGGATCCCGAGGTTCCTCTCGTAGTGAGCGAAGTCAACCCGGCCGAAGCGCGTCGGGCACCCAAGGGAATCATCGCCAACCCCAACTGCACGACCATGGCCGCCATGCCGGTCCTGAAGGTGTTGCACGACGAAGCCGATCTTCAGCGAATCGTCGTGAGCACGTATCAGGCGGTCTCGGGTGGAGGCTTGGCCGGCGTGGACGAACTCGACAAGCAGGCTCGCGAGGTCACCGGTGGTGCACGCGAACTGACTTTCGATGGCGAGGCCGTTCCGTATCCGGCACCGTCGAAGTTCGCCAAGCCGATCGCGTTCAACGTTCTGCCGTACGCGGGCAAGTACGTCGAAGACGGTTCTTTCGAGACCGACGAAGAACAGAAGCTCCGCAACGAGAGTCGCAAGATCCTCGCCATACCGAACCTGCGGGTCTCGGGAACTTGTGTGCGTGTTCCGGTCTTCACGGGTCACTCGCTGAGCATCAACGCCGAGTTCGCGCGTTCGATCTCGGTTGCCCGAGCTACCGAACTACTCCAGAAGGCGCCCGGTGTGGTGGTGCTCGACGTCCCGACTCCGCTCGAGGCCGCCGGCAAGGACCCGAGTTACGTGGGCCGTATTCGCCAGGACTCCTCGGTCGACGGCAACCGCGGACTCGTGCTTTTCGTGAGCAACGACAACTTGCGCAAGGGTGCGGCGCTCAACGCCGTGCAGATCGCCGAACTCTTCCTCTAGGAGAATCCGATGGTCGGCACGCTCGTGATCCTGCGCCACGGCGAGAGCACGTGGAATCAGCAGAACCTCTTCACGGGTTGGCACGACGTCCCGTTGTCGGACAAAGGCCGGACCGAGGCCGCCGCCGCCGGTCGAACGATGGCTGCTGCCGGCATCTTCTTCGACCATGCGCACACGTCGCTGCTCGAGCGCGCGGTCGTGACGTGCAATCTGGCCCTCGAAGCGATGGGTCAGGTGTGGTTGCCGGTCAGTCGTTCGTGGCGACTTAACGAACGGCATTACGGAGCGTTGCAAGGTCTCGACAAGAAGGCGACGACCGAGAAGCACGGAGCCGAGCAGACCAAGTTGTGGCGTCGTAGCTTCGACGTTCCGCCGCCGCCCGTGGATGTGTCGAGCCCCGAGCATCCCGCGAACGATCGCCGCTATCGATTGCTCGACCCCGATGTACTTCCGGCGAGCGAGTGTCTGAAGGATGTCGTGGCCCGGGTGCTTCCGTACTGGAACGACGAAGTGGTTCCCCAACTCCGCTCGGGACTGGACGTTCTGGTGACGGCCCATGGCAATTCGCTGCGGGCGCTCGTGATGCATCTCGAAGGAATCTCCGAGGACGAGATCGCCGAACTGAACATTCCGACCGGTGCGCCTCGTCGTTACGAGTTCGACGACCGGATGGTGGTTCGCTCGGCCGAGTACCTGGGCGATGCGGCGGCGATCGCGGCGGCGGCCGCCGCCGTGGCCAAACAAGCCGGGGCCTGATCATCCCGGTGTGCCCGTCGGCTCAGACGGGTGACGGCTGTCCGATCGCCCTGTCCGTCACATGTTCACGAGCGTCGTATAGTGATTCTCATGGCAAGCAAAAAGTCGTATCTGGAAAGCCTGCGCCGCGTTTCGCTGTTCTCGTCGTGCTCCAACAAGGACCTCGAGAAGATCGCCAAGGCCGGCGACGAGGTGACCATGGCCGCCGGTTCGCTGGTGGTCGATCAGGGTCAGACCGGTCGGGAAGCGTTCGTGATCCTGAAGGGATCGGCCACCGTTCGTCGAAACGGCAAGAAGGTCGCCACCCTCGGACCCGGTTCGGTCGTGGGTGAGTTGTCGCTCCTCGATCATGGCCCGCGTACCGCCTCGGTCGTTGCCGACACCGACTGCGTCATGCTGGTGATCAGCCAGCGCCAGTTCCTCGGGGTTCTCGACTCCATTCCGGCGCTCTCGCACAAGATGTTGGCCACACTCGCCGGTCGCATCCGCGAACTCGACCGCCAGTACTTCGGCTGATCTCGTCCGAATCCCCCTCGAAGTGCCCTGCTCTCGGGGTACTGCACTAGCGTTCTCCCTGCATGGGAACGCACGCTGACACCCCGGCCGAAGCCCCCGCGGGCCCTCGGCGCCTCAAGCCCTATCAGTTGTCGATCGTCATCGGCACCTTCGTGGCCGTGTTCACGATGGTGTCGGGTGTGGTCCCGCTCATCACCGGATGGCACAACGAATCACCGATCCACCGCGAAGTGTTCGGGGGCATCCCCGGCCCGGTGAAGTTGGCCTTCTACACCCTGATCCCGGTGATGATCCTCTGGGGATCGTTCCGTTTCGCCGATCGTGTGAGGAACTGGGAACGAGGCGCCCCGGACCGTCGGCGCACCACGCCGCGGAACGTGAAGCGTCGCCTCGCCGACTACCGCGCCGGCGTGTACATGCGCACTCTGCTCCGTGATTCAGCGGCCGGTCTGATGCACTCGATGATCTACTTCGGATTCCTCGTGTTGCTCGGCGTCACGACCGTTCTCGAAGTCGACCACCAGTTGCCCGAGAGCCTGAAGTTCCTGCACGGCGACGTATACCGCGGGTACGTGCTCGTCGGCGATCTGGCCGGTCTCGTCTTCACCCTCGGAGTGGTGTGGGCGATCGTTCGTCGCTACGTGCAACGGCCGTATCGCATCCGAATCAAGACCAAGCCCGAACACGCGGCGATCCTTGGAGTGCTCCTGGCCATCGGCCTGACCGGCTTCGGTGCCGAGATGTTCCGCATCGCCGAGAACTCGGCCTCGGGTCTCGACATGAATCACGAGAAGTGGTCGTTCGTCGGTTACCCACTCGCGCAACTGGTCGACGGTTGGTCGCTCGACAGCCTCGGAACTTGGCATCAGGGCTGGTGGGTCGCCCACGTGCTGACTTTCGTGGCGTTCCTGGCGTTGCTGCCGATCACGATGCTCCGACACATCTTCACCTCGCCGCTCAACATGTACCTGAAGGACCGCGATCGTCCGAAGGGCGCCATGAAGGCGATGCCGAATCTGACCGAGACCTCACTCGAGTCGTTCGGTGCGTCGGTGGTGGAGGACTTCACGTGGAAGCAGTTGCTCGACACCGACGCCTGCACCATGTGCGGGCGTTGCACGAGTGTGTGTCCGGCACACGCCACGGGCAAGCCACTCGATCCGCGCGAGATCGTCCTCAAGACCGGTGAAGTCATGGCGGCCACCGCCGCTCACGCACCGGGGGGTCGCGTGTCGCCTCCGCTCGGTACCGATTCGGAGATCACGATCGGTGCGAATTCGCTCTTCGAGCGCATCAGCGCCGAAGAAGTCTGGAGTTGCACGTCGTGCAAGGCATGCGACGAGATCTGCCCGGTCAATATCGAAATCCTCGACAAGATCCTCGACATGCGTCGCTATCTCTCGTTGATGGAGAGCAACTTCCCGGCCGAACTCGGTAACGCGTATCGCGCCATGGAGAATCAGGGCAACCCGTGGGGAATGAATCAGGCCGAGCGCGCCGATTGGGCGACGGACCTCGAAGTGTCGGTGGTCGACCCGGGCGATGCCTTCAATCACGAGTACCTCTACTGGGTCGGTTGTGCGGGCTCGTTCGACGACAAGAACAAGAAGGTCACGCAGTCGATGGCCAAGTTGTTGCGCCGCGCCGGTATCGACGTCGCGGTGCTCGGACCGAGCGAAATGTGTACCGGAGACTCGGCTCGCCGCTCGGGTAACGAGTACTTGTTCCAGATGCTCGCCATGCCGAACGTGGAGATGCTGAACGGAATGGGTGTGAAGAAGATCATCACGCAGTGCCCGCATTGCTTCAACACGCTCGCCAACGAGTATCCGCAACTCGGTGGAACCTACGAAGTCATCCACCACACGCAGTTGCTCGAGCAACTCATCGACGACGGTCGACTCGACGTGAGCAACGCGACGCTCGAGGAACGCATCACGTATCACGACTCGTGCTACCTGGGTCGTCACAACGACGTCTATCTCGCGCCGCGCAAGGTCGTGGCCTCGATCAAGGGCATCGAGGTCGTGGAGATGAGTCGTAACGGGACCAAGGGCATGTGCTGTGGCGCCGGTGGTGCACGTATGTGGATGGAAGAGTCGATCGGCACGAAGGTGAACGACGAGCGCGCCCGCGAGGCACTCTCGACCGGCGCTACCCGCGTGGCGACGGCCTGTCCGTTCTGTTACATCATGCTCGACGATGGTGTGAAGGGCGCGGGAGTCGAAGAGGATCAGGTGCGCGTGGGCGACATCGCGATCCACTTGCTCGAGGCGATCGAGAATGGTGAGCGCGCGCTCGCCAATCCGGGAGCTCCGCTGCGCGACTCCTCACCTGTCGCCGGCGAGTAACTCGTCAGTTGGCGAGGTGCCCGGTCACGAGTGAGCGGAGCATGTCGATGTTGGCACCGTTGTGTGTGCTGACCCAGACCACGTCGCCCGGCTCCAGGTCGCATGCCTCGGCGAGTTCGCGTTTGCGCGTGGGGCGCTTCGACGACCTGACCTTGTCACCCTTGGTGGCCACGACCGTGTGAGGGATGCCGTTTTCGCGTAGCCACGCGAGCATCTGGACGTCGAGCTTGGTCGGGCCGATTTCACCGTCGACCAAGACGAACACCATGACGAGGCTCTCTCGTTCGAGCAGATACCCCTCGATCATCTTCTGCCAACCCTGCTTGATTCGACCGGGGACCGCGGCATATCCGTAGCCGGGGAGATCCACGAGAGTTCCGCCCCCGGGAACGGTGAAGACGTTGATGAGTTGAGTGCGGCCGGGGGTGTTCGAGACTCGCGCGAGTTGTCGGCGGTTGGCGAGCGCGTTGATCAGCGACGACTTGCCGACGTTGGAACGACCGACGAAGGCGACTTCGGCCGGAGAGTCGGGTAGGTCCTCGACCGCGGTGGCCGAGCGGACGAATGTGATCGGCAGCGGGTTGGGCACTCCGTCGAGTGTATGGACTCAACCGTTGCGGAAGTTCTCGAAGTAACGGCTCGGTGTGGGACCACGCTGGCCGAGATACTTCGATCCTCGTGCGCCTTTGCCGTAGGGCTGATCGGCGGGAGTGGTCATCTGCATGAAACTCACCTGGCCGATCTTCATTCCGGGGTAGAGCGTGATCGGCAGACTCGCGACGTTGGCCAACTCGAGAGTGACATGGCCGTCGAAACCGGCGTCGATGAAGCCGGCGGTGGAGTGAATGAGCAGGCCGAGGCGTCCGAGGCTGCTTTTGCCTTCGATACGGGCGACGAGATCGTTGGGAACGGCGACCCGCTCGAGTGTGGAGCCGAGTACGAATTCGCCCGGGTGCAACATGAAGACACCGTCTTCGGGGATCTCGATCAACTCGGTGAGGCTGGTCATGTCTTGTTTGACGTCGATGATGCCGGCCGAGTGATTGCGGAAGACGCGAAAGAGATTCGACACCCGAACGTCGATCGACGAAGGCTGGATCATCGATTCATCGAGTGGGTCGATGACGATGCGGCCAGCGGCCAGGGCTTCTCGGATGCTGCGGTCGGACAGGATCACGGGTGACACCGTAGTTCGTGGTCACCGGCCGAGGGGCAGGTGACGGGCTCGGGGGAGTCCCGCTAGCCTGCGCCCCGTCGGCGGGTGTAGTTCAATGGCAGAACATCAGCTTCCCAAGCTGAATACGCGGGTTCGATTCCCGTCACCCGCTCCACTTGCGTAGCCCCTTGAGCGGGTAGCGCGAATCGGGAGGAGCGAAGCGACGGGTCCCGTCACCCGCTCTCAGCGCGAAGCGCTCCCTTCGGGTTGCGCGAATCGGGAGGAGCGAAGCGACGGGTCCCGTCACCCGCTCTCAGCGCGAAGCGCTCCCTCCGGGTCCGTGCTCGTTTGTTCTATTGTGAACCCGACGAGAAGGGGGTACGTCATGAGGAAAGTCAGGCGTTTGTTCGCGTTGTCGTTGCTGGCCGGGGGTTCGCTACTCGGAGCCTGCGGTGAAGATCTCGACGACACGATGTCGGGTGGAAGCTCCGAGGGTTCGGCCGACGACGGCATCGTGAGTGGTCATGTCAAGGAGTGGGAGGTCGTTCTGGAGACCGACACCGTTCCGGCTGGCACCGTCGAATTCAGCATCGAAAACCAAGGAACGATTCAACACGAGTTCCTCGTGGTCAAGACCGACGTCGGTCTCGGTGAGATTCCGGTCGAAGGCGACCGCTTCTCCGAAGAACAAGAGTCGATCTTCATGGTGGACGAGATTCCCGAGTACGAACCGGGTACGACGCAGCGACTCGTTGTCGAGCTCGAACCGGGCGTGTATCAGTTGGTGTGCAACATCGCTGGTCACTACCAAGCCGGCATGTACACACAACTCACCGTCGCCGCTTAGTCGTCTCACGTTTCGATCCAGCAGAATGGCGCAGTGACCTCTCGCGCCGTCGCCCAGGAACTCGATTCCAACGATCCGCTGGCGTCGTTCCGCGACGAGTTCGTGATTCCCGATGACGGACTGATCTATCTGGACGGCAACTCACTCGGCCGGACGCCCAAGCGAACGGTGGAGCGACTCCACGCGGTCGTGGAGAACGAGTGGGCAGGTGATCTCATCCTGAGTTGGGAGCACTGGCTCGACCTTCCCCGTCGAGTCGGCGATCGCATGTCGGCGATCATCGGAAGCCGACCGGGCGAAGTAGTGATTCACGACTCGACCACGTTGAACCTCTTCCAGGCAGTTCACATCGCCCTCGGCCTGCGCCCGGATCGTCGAGTTCTCGTGGTGGCCGACGACGAGTTTCCGACCGACCGCTACGTCGTTCACGGAATCGCGTCCGATCTTGGCTTGAGCGTTCGATCGCTCGAGGCGACGACCGATCTCAGTGATGTCGCCGTGGTCGTCCGCAGCGTGATCGATTACCGGACCGCGGAGATCGCCGACGTAAAGGGCTTCACCGACGAGGCGCGCCGTGCCGGAGCCATGGTGATCTGGGATCTCTCGCACACCGTCGGTGCCATCGAGTTCGATGTTCACGACTTGGGCGTCGAACTAGCCGTCGGTTGCACGTACAAGTACCTGAACGGTGGACCTGGTGCTCCAGCGTTCACATTCATCGCCGAACCGCTGCAGAGTCGCGCGCAACAGCCGATTCGGGGTTGGTTCGCTCAGAAGGATCAGTTCGCGATGGAGCGTCCGTTCGAGCCACACGACGACATTCGTCGGGTTCTTCTCGGCACTCCGCACATCCTGAGCCTCGTGGCTGCCGAGGAAGGGATCGCATTGTCGGCGCGCGCCGGTATGAAAGCGATCACGGCCAAGGGCCGGGCACTGACCGCGTTCGGTCTCGAGGTCTGTGACCACTTCGCCTTGCGAACTTCCACGCCACGCGACCCCAGCCGACGCGGCCACCACTTGGCGGTGCATCACCCGGATGCCAAAGCTTTGTTGAGTGAATTGGCGGCCAACAAAGTGATCGCCGATTCACGACCCCCCGACATCCTTCGCCTCGGCTTGAGTCCACTCACCACGAGGTTCACCGATGTGTGGGACGGCCTGGAGACACTCCACCGGTTGGCGCAGAGTCGCTGATGTTCGCTTACAGCGACGAACTACGGGCGCTGATCAAGCGGAATCTCGACAGTCACGAAGTCCGTACGCACCCACTCGACGGACGGCGGCACGCTGCGGTGGCGATCGTGCTAATCGACAGCGTCCCCGACGATCATGACGATCCCTTCCCGGTTGGCGACGAGCCGTTGCGGAACGTCCCGGGCGATGTCGCCGGGCTCGATGGCCGGATGCGTGGCGTGTCGGGCGGTGCTGCCTTCTTGTTGTGTCGGCGAGCGGCACGAATGAATCGCCATGCCGGCCAATGGGCGTTGCCGGGTGGTCGACTCGATGACGGTGAGTCCGCCGTCGATGCCGCGCTACGGGAACTCGACGAAGAACTCGGCCTGCGTCTCGAAGAGTCGCATGTCTTGGGTGTGCTCGATGACTACCCGACGCGTTCGGGTTTCGTGATGACGCCGGTGGTGTTGTGGGCCGGGGAGCACGCGACCATCACGCCCGATTCCGGCGAAGTCGCGCATGCCTACCGGATCGGGTTGCACGAGTTGTGTCGCGAGGACTCACCTCGCTTCGTGACGATCCCCGAGAGCGATCGTCCCGTCGTGCAACTGCCCTTGAGCGGAGACTTGATCCACGCGCCCACCGGCGCAGTTCTGTTGCAGTTACGTCGGGTGGCGATCGAGGGCCGGATCAATGAACGGGTCGATCACCTCGAGCAGCCGGTGTTCGCGTGGCGCTAGCGATTCGCCACGCCGCCCAGATCATCACGAACTGAAGCGGCAACCGACCGTACGCCACGATCTGCTCCGAGAACGGACGATTGCGCCAGTCCCAGGTCATGTAGATGTTGGCTGGGTACACGCCGATGAAGAGTGCGATGGCGGCGAATGCTCCAGTGCGTCGATACCGCTTGGTGAGCAACATCGAGCCGACGATCAATTCCACGACGCCGCTTGCGTAGGTCCAGAAGGACTCCGAGGGTGGAAGCCACGGCGGCACGATGTCGTTGAAGAAGTCCGGATTCACGAAGTGCATCAGTCCGGCGAGAGTGATGAAGGATCCCATCACCAGCGCCACTTTGTCCCAGCGGTTCATCCCCTCAGTCTTGTGCATTGTCAGGCTCGCTTAACAAACCACGGCGCTCGAAGCGGGTCGTGAACGGAACGCTGACCTGCCAACCAATCACTTTCGTAGATGGTTACGGTGATCACTATGGAACTCGAAAACCTCTTTGGATTGCCCGCGCACCCGTTGTTGGTGCATCTCCCTGTCGTGATGGTGCCCATTGCGGCTGCCATGGCCATCGCCATGACCATTCGTCCGGCTTGGCTCGATCGATTCGGTTGGTGGCTCGTCGGAACCTCCGGCTTGGGATTCGTCGGTGCAATTCTCGCGGCCGGCAGTGGTGAGGCCCTCGAGGAGCGTGTTCGCGAATCCGAGATCCTCGAACACCACACGGAGCTCGGCGAGACCGCCCGACTCGTGGCCGGAATCCTGTTCGTCATTGCGTTGCTCGTCGTCGGAACACGTCACTGGATGCGCAAGAACGCCGACGAGTCGAACGGTGTCACGAACTTCATGAAGTCGAAGGTCGGCGTGGCCGTCGTGTCGGCGGCTCTGGTCGTTTCCGCCGGCGCCGCCGCCTACACGATGGTCGACGCGGGCCATCAGGGGGCCAAGGCTTCCTGGCACGACGTGACCACCGGTGAAGAGAAGCGTGACAAGGGTGATCATCCGGACGATCACGACGAAGAAGGCGATGGCGAAGGCGACGAAGCCGGCGAATGACGAAGTGACATTTTCGGAGCCCGCCGTCGGTGTGTGCTCCCTACGGTTCCTGTCTCACTCGGAGAAAGGAACCAGATGTCGCATTCGGCGAATCCACTCGAGAACATTCACCGCGAACTCGAGCCGCACGTCAAGTCACTCAGAACCACGGCTGATCAAGCGGGCACCCTCACCCGTGACGAATTGCGTGATCGTTGTCGAGAAGATCTCGACTTCTTGGTCTTTCGTTTGCTCCCGCTCCTGCGTGCGGAGATGGAGGTTGTGTACCCCGAAGTCGATCGCATCCTCGAGACCGAGGTGGCGACTTCGATCCTGATGCGCGATCAGGGTGAGATTCATGAGCTCGTGGACGATCTCTTGGACGTCAACGAGCGGGTGATCGCCCACGAAATTCTCACCGAGGACACGCTGAAGCACCTCCGCCAAACGCTGTATGCGCTTCACTCTCAGGTGGAGTCGCTCTTCGAGAAGGAAGAGGACGTGCTCGTGCCGCTGCTCACGTATCACCTGCCCCCGGGTCACGTGGCGACCCTTCTCGATCAGATCCTGGAGAGTGAGTCATGACCGCGGTGCAGGTATCGACCGACCGGCGATTGTCACCGGTGGATGCCGGTCGGGTGTTCTTCGGGTGGATGTTCGTCCTGATCGTGGCGGCCGCGCTGGTGCTCGTGGCGCGCATCCTCCCCGAGTCCGACCTTCTTGCGAACGTCGCGGCCGTCGTTGTCGGACTCGCCATCGTGCCCCTGCTCGCCTCACCGATCGAGTGGATGGTTCACCGGTTCGTGTACCACGAGGCGGTGATCGCACCGCTCACCGCCATCCACCGGGTGCACGTCGCTCACCACTTCTCGTTCTTTCCGACCTGGCGCTACACGACGAACGGCCCGGCGCGCCGATTGGCGATCCGTCGCGTCGGCACCGACATTCGTCGGACGATGTTCGCCAATGCCCGGGTGAGGCTGACCCATTTCGTCTGGTACATGTCCTTCGGCCTCTGGGCGATCTGGCTGCCGTCATGGTTGCTGACGCACAACGAGTGGTTCATCGTCGGTGAGATCGTGGCGTCGGCGGTGGTGTCGAACCTCTTCATCGCGGTCCACGACACGATCCACCGACCCGGGAGTCACCGGATCATCGAGAGTCAGGGTTGGTTCGCCTTCCTCGACCGACACCACTACATCCACCATGTGGATCTTGGTTGCAATCTCAACTTCCTTCTTCCGCTCGGCGATGCTCTCTTCGGAACGCTGCGGCGAGAGATGACCGTCGACGAACTCAAGGAGCACGGCACCCTCGAAGCCGCCAAGAGTCGACCGATCGGGGTCGGTGAACGGGCTCGATTGACCGCCGCTCGATGAAGACTGCTGCCAAGTCTCTTCTGGTCGCACTGCTCGTGGTGAGTGGGTGCAAGATCGCGTCCGACGAACCGGAGGCGACGTCATCTCTTGCGCCTCCGACCACATCGGTCGTTCTCGAACAACCCGCGATCTGGCCGATGGCCGATGAAGTTTTCGAAACGCCGGACGAGGCGGCGAGATCGTTCGTCGGCAACGTGTTCAAGGTCACTCCGGTTTTTGGAGAGTACCGGGCCGGTGATTCGCGAAGCGGAGAGATCGAGGTGCTGATCGGTGAACAACCCGCCGTCGTGCGGAGCACTCTTCTGCTTCGACAGCTCGGACCCGATGACGGCTGGTTCGTGATCGGATCGGTCAATCCGCACATGACGATCGCTTCGCCGATCTCGGGTGCAGTCGTGCCGGCCGGGAAGGTCATCGTTTCCGGTACCGCACGTGGCTTCGAGGCACAGGTGTCGGTGACGGCCTACGTAGCGGGTGACGCTCGACAAGTGATCTCGCAGCGTTACGTGCTCGCTGGTTCGGCTGAAGAGAGTGAGCCGTTTGCGGTCGAGTTCGACCTGAGTTCGGCCGAGCCGGGCTCGCTCGTGATGATCGTCGTGAAAGGTGGCGTCGGCCTCGAGACTGATCCCGGGGAATTCAGTGCGATACCGGTGAAGGTGGCTTGAGTCAGGCTTCATTCGGCGCGACCACGGCCGAAGTGATTCCGAGGGCGATCCCGACGCCCCAGACGATGAAGTAACCGACGGGAAAGTCTCCCTCGACGATCCAATAAAGAGCCGGGAAGATGACCACTCCCGGGGTAGAGAGGATTCCGATCAACAGCCCCCAACTCGTCCAGCCCATCCAGACTCGGACGTAGAAGAGCCAGAGCACGAAGAATACGCACTGGGCCAAGAAAAAGAGAAGACCCGAAAGACCAGAGCGCGTTCGTCTCACTATTCGGTTGTTTGCCATGCGTTTCATTATCGGTCGATCG
>Ga0075471_10000917_pt1 | contig 18622 bp, 21 predicted proteins | sample DEB19_08_DNA_2_FD_74787 | JGI IMG/M metagenome (GOLD analysis project Ga0075471, IMG submission 74787) | Aqueous microbial communities from the Delaware River and Bay under freshwater to marine salinity gradient to study organic matter... | ecosystem: Environmental > Aquatic > Marine > Coastal ... | reverse complement strand
GCCTGCAAGCAAGCCTCGTGGCCGAGCGCCAGGCACTCGCCAACGAAGTGCACGATGCGCTGGCACAAAACCTCTCCTTTATGCGCATGCGAATGAGCCTGCTGCAGGATGCCATCCGCGAGAAGGACGCTGAACGTGCCCAAAAGTATTTCGCCGACGTGCAGGGAACCCTGGGTGAAACGCACGCCGGGCTTCGCAGCCTGATCACCCATTTTCGCCAGTCCATGGACCCTCTGGGCCTGGGGCACGCCCTGGAAACTACGGCCCGAACCTTCCAGGACCGCACGGGCATCACGCTGCACGTACAGAACCGCATGCCAGGGCTGCGCCTGCCGGCTGAGCAGGAGTCCCAGGTCCTGCATATCATCCAGGAGGCGCTCGCCAACGTCGTGAAGCACGCAGCGGCGCGTAACGCCTCGGTCACCATCGAGCGGCGCAACGGCTGCTGTCGAATCAGCGTGGCGGACGACGGCCAGGGCTCGAGCGCCAACGGACGCCGCGCCGCAAGCGAGCAGGGCCACTACGGCCTGGCGATCATGAAGGAGCGCGCTGAGCGTATTGGCGCCACCCTGGCCATTCACAGCGCCGCCGGGCGCGGGACACGGGTGCGGCTCGACGTGCCGCTGCCCGCCGGAGACCAAACATGACCACTGCTGCGCCGATTCGCGTTGCCCTCATCGACGACCATGGCCTGTGCCGCAAGGGCTTGGCCGAGCTGCTCTGGCACCGCGCCGGCATAAAGGTAGTTGGCGCCACAGGCGATCCGGAGGAAGCGCAGGACATTCTCTCCAAGCACCAGCCAGACCTCGCGATCATGGACCTTCGCATGCCAGAGATGCCCGGCCTGGCCTTGATGAAGAAGCTGCGCGAGGCGGGCGTGCAGACGCCGGTGGTCATCCTGACCATGTGCGACTCCCAGGAAGACCTGGCTGGCGCGCTGCGCGCCGGCGCCCGCGGGTACTTACTGAAGGACATGGACCCGGACGATGTGGTGGATTCCGTCCGGCGCGCCGTGAAGGGCGAACTGGTGGTGGCACCGGCGATGGCGGGGAAACTCTCGCAGCTGCTCGGTGCACCCAAGGCGCCCGAAAAGCCGGCCTCACGGGCGCTGACCGACCGCGAGCGCGAGATTCTCGAGCATATCGCGCAGGGCATGAGCAACAAGAGCATCGCCAAGGCGCTCGACATCAGCCACGACACGGTGAAGCTGCACGTTCGCCACATTCTCGCCAAGCTCAACGTGAGCTCGCGCGTGGAAGCCGCGGTCTACGCCGTGGAGCGCAAGGCCGCCGCCGGCGGCTCATCGCACTGAGCAGCACCCGGCTCGAACCAGCCCAGCCGTTCCGTCAGCCGCACTACCTCGCCCACGATGATCAGCGTGGGCGGCTCGAGCTTTTCCGCCGTGGCGAGCGCCGGCAGCGTGGCCAGGGTGCCCACCACGGTCTTGTGCGCCTGCGTGGTGGCCTGCTGCACGATCGCGGCTGGCAAATCCGGTGCGCGCCCGCGTGCGATGAACTCGCGGCAGAGCGGCTCGAGGTTCGCGAACCCCATGTAGATCACCACCGTCTGGCCGGGGCGCGCGAGCGCTTCCCAGTCGAGATCGATGCTGCCGTCCTTCAGGTTGCCGGTGACGAAGGTGCAGGAGTGCGCGTAATCCCGGTGCGTGAGCGGGATGCCCGCGTAGGCCGCCACGCCGAGCGCGGCGGTAATGCCCGGCACCACTTCGAAGGGCACGCCGTGCGAGGCGAGCGTCTCGATCTCCTCGCCGCCGCGGCCGAACATGAACGGGTCGCCCGCCTTGAGCCTCAGCACACGTCGGCCGCGCTGCGCCTGCTGCACCAGCATGGCGTTGATACCCTCCTGGCGAACGGTGTGGTGCGAACGCTGCTTGCCGACGTAGATACGCTCTGCCGAGGGCGACACAAGGGCCATGATCTCGTCGGAGACCAGGTTGTCGTAGAGCACCACGTCTGCCTGCTGCAGCAGGCGCAAGGCCTTGACGGTGAGAAGGTCCGGGTCGCCGGGCCCTGTGCCCACGAGGTACACCCGGCCAGGCGCGGCATCCCGCCCCGGCGCCGGCAGGTTGCGCGTCACGGCTCGGCCTTGGCGAAGACGAAGCGGGAATCCCCCGGCTCCACCTCGCGGAAATCGATCAGCACGTCCTTCATCAGCTCCTGGCTGGGTTTGGCGATGAGCAGGGTGATGCCCTCGACCGTCACCTCCAGGTCGCCCGTGCGCGGCTCATCGAAACCCATGCCGAATTCCACGCCCTCCTCGCTCACCTTGGCGGCCACGCGTAGGTGAACGGGGTCGCCAAAGGAGACTTCGGCGGCGCGGCGAATCTGCCAGGCAGCGGCGGGGGTCAGCGTGATCATCGGAGCGAGCCGTGCAGCGCCGGCGCGGCGGCACACTGCCGAACAAATTCGAGAAAACGTGACACCCAGCCCGGGCCGGCAACGTCGCGAAGGTGCGCATAGGAAGCCAGCACGTTCCTGTAGACGATGCCATCACGCCCGCCGCCCACGCCATGCCCGCGCCGCACCCGGTACGCATAGCGCAGGTCTGGGTCCACGTTCTCGGCGCTCGAATAATGAAACTCATGCGCAAGGATCTGGCCGCGCGTGCCTGAAGGCCACGGGTGCTGCTCCGTTTCCTCGAGTGTCACGTACCCTTTCCCGACGGGCTTCGCGTGCATGGCGATATCGAGCGGCAGCGCACCGACCATCTGGCGCGTGTCACCGCCAAAGGTAAGGCTTCGCGCGAGGTACATGAGGCCGCCGCACTCCGCATAGACGGGAAGCCCGCCCTCGATCGCGCGACGAATCGCGCTGCGAAGTGCCACATTGGCTTCCAAGGCACGTGAAAGCATCTCCGGGAAACCGCCGCCGATCACGAGCCCATCGAGCTTCGGCAGCGTTTCATCCTTCAGCGTGTCGATGGTGACCAGCTGTGCGCCCTCGGCCGCGAAAGCCTCAAGGTCGTCCGCATAGTAGAAGCCAAAGGCACGATCACGCGCGATGCCGATCACCGGTCCCGAACCGGGCCGACGACCGCTGGCGGCCTCGCGATCTGCAACCGGCGCGGTGGCCCCGTGGGAGGCGGCGAGAAGCGCATCGAGGTCCACCCCGGCCTCCACCGCATCGGCAATGCGAAGAACGGTGCGCTGCGGCTCCGCGGCCTCGTTGCTGGGCATGAGGCCCAGGTGCCGCTCTACCAAGGCAAGGGCCACCTGCTCGTGCAGGGCACCGAGCACCGGAATATCCGTGTAGTGCTCCACCGCCGCTCGGATGCGAGCCTCGTGCCGCGAGCCCGACAGGCGATTCAAGATCACGCCGGCGATGCGAACTGCCGGGTCGAACACCTGCAAGCCCTTGAGCACGGCGGCGAGGCCACGCGTCATGCCGCGTGCGTCGAGCACCAGCATCACCGGAAGGCCCAGTGCCTTGGCGACCGCCGCGTTGCTGTCTCGCCCATCCAGCTCGAAGCCGTCGTGCAGGCCAAGATTTCCTTCAACGAACGACAGGTCCGCCCCAGCAGCATGCCGCGCGAAATACTGGCCGAGGCCATCGCCTTGCAGCCTGGGATCGAGGTTCCGGCACGCACGCGCCGCCGCAAGCGAAAGCCACATGGGGTCGATGTAATCCGGACCCTTCTTGAAAGGCTGAACGCGCATGCCTCGCCGGGCAAGGCCCGCGACGATGCCCGCCCCCAGCGTCGTCTTGCCGGAGGACTTCCACGCCGCGGAAAGCATGAGGCCGGCCATGGTCACTTCACCTCCACCGCGGGCATCTCATCCCGCGGCACGACCTTGAACAGTCGAATCGCCACCAGCGCGACCAGGAAGGCAAGCGCCACGCCACCCATCCCCAGGAGGAACTCCGGGAGCCTTGGAAGGTAAGGCGCCACGACACCATCGCGGAAACCGCTCCTGACCTCGTAGCCTGGAAACAGGTCCATCGGGAACGCCTGGCCGGCGATGATGAAGCTGTACAGGAACGCGAATGCGCCCTCCACCACTGCCCAGCAGGCCCACAGGAGCGCTCGGGGCGAGTTGAATCGCGGGAGCAAGGTGAGAAGCAGCGGCACCACCGACCCCAAGAGGACGAAGCCGCCCCAGAACAACACAGTGTAGAGGCCCCCATCGAGCAGGAAGAAGCGCTCGAACTCCGTCTGCCGCGCCCAATACAGGTTCGTGAGGTGATGGACCGCGGCGAGGTAGAGCCCCGTAGCGACGAAGATACCGAGCAAGCGCCGAAGGCGCACGCGCATCTCCTCGCTAACCGGCACTCCATACCAGTGGCACACCGCCTCTTTCACCAAGATGAACACCGCCATGCCCCATGCGAGCGAAAGCGCGATGAAGAGTGGCGCGATCACTGCGGACGCATAGCCAGGTCGCGCGATGAGAAAACCGAAAATGGACCCCGTGCCGGTGGTGAGGATGATCCGCCACACGAACGCGAGCACGCCCACCGGCGCGGAGATCTTCTGCCACCGGCGCTCCAGGCTCATCACCGCGTACACGGCGACGATGGCGAGGAAGCCGTTGTAGAGGATCATGTTCCACGCGAAAATCGACTTGAAGTTGTAGTGCGTGGCGGCAACCACCAGCCGCTCCGGGCGGCCGAGGTCCAGCACCAGGATCATCAGGCCACCCACCAGCAACGCCAGCGCCAGCAACGCCGAGAGCGCCGCCCCGGGCTTGTAGGCCTTCACGCCGAACACCGAGCTCACAGAGGCGACGTTGAGCGCACCGGAGGCTGTGACGATCAGGAATATCGCAAACACGTGCGGCAGGCCCCACACCACTTCGTTGCCCATGCCGGTGGCGACGTGCCCCACCTCCTCCAGATAATGGAACGCGCCGAGCGCCAGGAGCAGCACCACCGCGGCAGCGATGGCCAGCGCCCAGAAGCCGCGAGGCTCCACGCCAGCGGTGGGAAACAGGTTGGCCGGCGGTGCCGGCCTCGGCGTGGCGGCCATCTCAGAGCCCTTGGTACCGCACGCCGTTGTCGGTGCGCAGGTCCGCCCGCAACTGAGTGGTGGTGGCCGCCTTCACCCGCTTGGCGATTTCGCTGTTCGGGTCGTTCAGGTCCCCGAAAATGATGGCGCGGTGGCCAGCGTCCGAACAGGCCTCCACGCACGCCGGCGTGCCGCCCTTGTCCACGCGGTGCACACACATCGTGCAGCTCTCCACGCAGCCCTTGCCACGCGGCGCCACGCTGGACTTGTTTGTGGTGGGCTCATGCACGAAGCTCCTCGCCTTGTACGGGCAGGCCATCATGCAGTAGCGGCAGCCGATGCAGGTGTGGCGATCCACCATCACGATGCCATCGGCTCGCTTGAAGGATGCGCCAGTGGGGCACACGTCCACGCACGGCGGCTCGGCGCAGTGCTGGCACATGACGGGCATGGAGTGTACGGCGCCGGTGCGCTCGTCCTTCAACTCCACCTTGCGGATCCACTGCACATCGGTAGGAAGTTTCGCCGGCGCGATGTTGTGCTCGGTGTTGCAGGCATCCACGCAGGCGGTGCAGCCGCTTGCGCACTTGGTGGTGTCGACCAGCATGCCCCAGCGGATCGTGCGCTCACCCGCCCCGCTGCCAGCCTTGGCTTCGGCATAGCTGTACAGCATGACACCGGGGCCCAGCGCGAGCGCGCCGGCTGCCGCGGCCGTGGTGCCGAGGAACTTGCGGCGGCTCTCGTCGACCGGGATCACCGCGGCACTCCCCTCTTCTGCGACGCCTGCGCAGACTTGGTGTGGCTCGTGTGGCAATCGAAGCAATCGAGCTTCACGGCAGCGTACTCGTGGCAGCCCTGGCAGAAGTGCTGCGAGGAGCCCAGCACCGCGCCATCCCTGGCGTTCGCATGGCATTCGACGCAGCCCGCGAGGCTGTGCTTCGCCCCGCGAATTCCGCCGTGCACCGTGTCGTCACGCTGGTGCTTGAGGAAATCCATGTGGCGCTTTCGCATCACCGAGGTCTCCTCGACGCACTTCTCGCCCTTGGCCTTGTCCAGCACCGGCGGCTTCGCCAGTGCGGGCGCAGCCATAGCCGCCACCGCAACCAACCCAGCGGCAGTCCATGCGAACGACCGCAAGCGCACAAGAGCGAGCAAGCCCCTAACCCCCTTACTCGCCGAGGCCCATCTGGATGTAGCCCGTGGGGCACACATCGCTGCAGATGTGGCAGCCGATGCACTTGTCGTAATCGGTGTCCACGTAGCGGCCCGTGGTCGACTTGTTCTTCTTAACCTTGAAGACCGCCGTCTGCGGGCAGTAGACCACGCAGTTATCGCACTCGAAGCACAGGCCGCAGCTCATGCACCGCTTGGCCTCCTCGATGGCCTGGGCCTCCAGCAGGGGCTGCAGGCGCTCCTCGAAGTTGCCGAGCGCGGTTTCCTTGCTGAGGGTGATGACGTTTCGCTTCACGCGCGGCGTGTAGCCGAAGTGGCCCAGGAAGAGCTCGTCGTGCTTGATCACGTAGCGGTCCGAGCGGTTCTCGTAGTTGTGCACCGCCGCCGTCGAATCAGCCGTTCCGTGCATGGGCTCCGTCGCCTCGGTGACCACCAGGCCCTTCTCCAGCATCTTCCGCACGAGGTCGAACTCATGCACGTCGATCTTCGGGCGCTTCTCCTGCTCCTCGCCCTTCAGAAACCGGTCGATGCCCTCCGCAGCGATGGCGCCATGGCCGATGGCGGTGGTGAGCAGGTGCGGCCGGATGATGTCGCCGCCAGCGAAGACGCCCGGCTTGCCGCTCACCTGATAGTTGCGGTCGGCATTGACGTTGCCCTTGCCGGAGTCGAATTCCTCGAGGCCTGTGAAATCCACCGCCTGGCCGACGGCGGAGACGATGAGATCCGCCTCGATATCCTCTTCCGAGCCGGCCTTGGTCTCAATCTGCAGGCGCCCCCCGACGATCTTGGCTTCGCAAACCGCTACGCGCAGTGCCGTGGCGCGCCCGTCGGGCCCGCGCACGATGCCCAGCGGCACCAGGCCGCCACGGATGGCGATACCTTCCGCGAGAGCCTGCTCCACCTCGTGCTTGTTCGCCTGCATCTTGTCAACGGCGAAGACCGAGGTGAGCGTCACCTCCGCGCCTTGCGCGACAGACACCTTCGCCACATCGTGGGCCATGTGGCCGGCGATGGCCTTTTCCATATCCGTGGGCTTCGCGTTCTCGATGTGGCCCAGGCGGCGCGCGACAGTGGCCACGTCTATCGACGTATCGCCACCACCCACCACCACCACGCGCTTGCCCACGTGCTGCAGGCGCCCGTCATTGAAGGCCTTCAGGAAGGCAGTGGCCGTGACGACGTTGGGCGCCACCGAATCCGGCGCTGGCAGAGCACGGCCGGATTGCGCGCCCATGCCAAGGAATACGGCGTCGTAATCCTTGCGAATCTGCTCGAGGGTCACGTCGGTGCCCACGCGGCACTTCAGGCGCGTTTCCACGCCCATGTCGAGGATGCGCTGGATTTCGCCATCCAGAATTTCCCGCGGCGTGCGGAAACCCGGGATGCCGTAGCGCATCATGCCGCCCAGGTGCTCGTGCTCGTCGAAGATGGTGACGTCGTGGCCGCGCATGCGCAGCTGGTAGGCGGCCGAGAGCCCCGCCGGCCCGCCACCGATCACCGCCACCTTCTTTCCGGTCGATTGCTCCGGCTTCTTGAACGCGTAGCCCTTGGAGATGGCGTTGTCGCCGAGGTAGTGCTCCACGGAGTTGATGCCCACGTGATCCTCGACCTCGTTTCGGTTGCAGCCCGTCTCGCAGGGCGCCGGGCACACGCGGCCCATCACGCTCGGGAACGGGTTGGCTTCGGTGATGCGACGCCAGGCGTATTCCTGCCAGGTCACGCCCTGCGGCGGCTTCTCGGTGCCGCGCGCAATCTGCAGCCAGCTGCGGATGTCCTCGCCCGAAGGGCAGCTGCCCTGGCACGGCGGCGTCGACTGGATGTAGGTCGGGCACTTGTGCGTGTAGGACGCCTGGAAGATCACCTCGCGCCACTCGGGCGGCTTGTGGTCGCCATCCTTGTAACGGCGGAAGGTGAGCTTCACGTCGGGTGCGATGTCGGCCGGATTGGTGGACACGTTTGCCTCCTGTAGGTGCCGCGGTCAGTGCTTGTCGCCCAGCCGGATGGCGGCGCTCACCAGTTGGTGAACGCCGCCGACCATGCTGCGGTTGAAGCCGTAATAGGGAAGAATCTTGGTGAATTGAGCCTTGCAGATGGCGCAGATGGTGGCCATGAAGTTGACGCCGCCGCCGTCGGCTACTTCTCGCAGCGATTCCATGCGCGGCAGCGCACCCTTCACACGCAGGTCGAGAAGCTCGTCCGTGAGCAACCCGCCCCCGCCGCCGCAGCAGAACGTGGCCTCGCGCGTGGTGCCCGGGCGCATCTCGACGTAGTTGTTGGCCACCGCCTTGATGATGTTGCGCGGAATCTCGAACTGGCCGCCGGGGGTATCCCCCATGCGGGAAGCGCGAGCCACGTTGCACGAGTCGTGGAACGTGACGACGCGGTGGTCATTCTTTTCCTTGTCGAAGGTAAGCGCGCCCTTCTCGATGAGATCCCACGTGTATTCGCAGATGTGCGTGGGCTGGCGGTAGCGCATGTCCAGCTGCGATTGCAGCTCGACAGAGAACTTGTCGTCGCCGCCCGCGCCGATGCCGGCGAGCGTGTTCCAGAAGCTGTAGGCCACGCGCCAGGCGTGCCCGCACTCGCCGACGATGATGCGCTTGACGCCCAGCTCGAGCGCGGCCTCGCGGATGCGAAGCGCGATCTTGCGCATCTGGTCGTAGTTGCCGATGAAGAGGCCGAAGTTGCCGGCCTCCGAAGCGTGAGAGGACAGAGTCCAGCTGACACCCGCGGCATGGAACACCTTGGCATAGCCGATAAGGCTCTCCACGTGCGGCTCGGCGAAGAAGTCCGCTGAGGGCGTGACGAGCAGTACCTCGGCGCCCTTCTGGTCGAGAGGGAAGCGCACGTCGCAGCCGGTTTCTTCCTTGGTGTCTTCCTCCAGGCCCAGCAGCGTGTCCTCGAGCGCCGGCCCGGGCAGGCCCAGGTTGTTGCCGATCTTATGGACCTTGCCGATGATCTCGTTCGAGTACTTCTGCCCGTAGCCCACGGAATCGAGAATCTCCTTCGCGGCCATGGTCACTTCGGCCGTGTCGATGCCGTACGGGCAGAACACCGAGCAGCGACGGCACTCGGAGCACTGGTTGTAGTACTTGTACCAATCGTCCAGCACTTCCTTGGTGAGCTCCTTGGCGCCCACGAGCTTGGGGAAGAGCTTGCCGGCGACGGTGAAGTGGCGGCGGTACACGCCCCGCATCAGGTCCTGGCGTGCTACCGGCATGTTTTTCGGGTCACCCGTGCCCAAGTAGTAGTGGCACTTGTCCGAGCAGGCGCCGCAGTGCACGCACGAATCCAGATACACGCGCAGCGACCGGTAATCCCGCAGCAGCTCGCCCATGCGGCCGATGGCCTTCTCGTGCCAGTTCTCGACCAGCTGCCCGGGGAAGCCGATGGCTTCCTGGATCTTCTCCGGCGCCACGTAAGGCTTCGATGCGGCCATCGCATCGGGCTCGACCTTGGGCGGGATGGGGAATTCGCGCAGCGGCGGCGCGGTGACGTCAGCCATGGGCTAGCGCTCCGACTCCATGCGCGCGGCCCACGCCGCGATGTGTCGGCGCTCGCGCGGATCGTCCGCCTGGTTGCGGGTGGGGCTGAAGTAGAGCCCGGGGCCGTGCAGCAGCTTCGAGTACGGAAAGATGATCATCAGCGCCGCCACGAGGCCCAGGTGCACGAAGAGCAGCGGGTCCGACGGCAGCGGCTGGATCGAGAACGTATAAAGGCCGGTGAAGAACGCCTTCACCATCACCACATCCGTGGCGACGAGGTATTTCATGCCCAGGCCGGAAAGCCCGATGGCGATGAGGAGCGCGAGCATCAGGTGGTCCGACGGCGTGGAGATATAGCGCACGCGGTCGACAAGGAAGCGACGCGCCCACAGGCCTGCGAGGCCCAGCGCCATCACGAAGCCGGCATAGATGCCGAAGGGCTGGATGAAGGCGAGCACGCCAGGCAGCGGCTCGATGAAATAGCGCGTGTGGCGAAGCACCACGAGAAACAGCGCAGCGTGAAACGCCCAGCCGAAGAGCCAGGTCCAGAGGCTCGCCTTGAATAGGCTTTCGAAGAAAACCGTCTCGCGAACGAGGCGCAGCGCCACGCCAGAGTTGGTGGTGGGCGCCGGCGTGGTGGGAATCTTGAGCGGCGCCGGCGTGCCCGCGTACAGGCGTATGCGGTACCCCAAGCCGAGAATGAAAACGGCGGCCGCCGCGTAAAAGACGACAGCGAAGACGATGCCCGCTGCGTTCACGACGGCCGCTTTCCCCGATACGTCGTCAGACGCAACCGGTGGGCTTGGGCAGCCCGGCGATCTTGCAAGCCTGCTTGGCAGGCCCGTACGGGAAGAGCTCGTACAGGTACTGGTTGCTGGCCTTCTCCGCGCCCAGCTTCTTTCCGATGGCCTTGGTGAGGACGCGCACGGCCGGCGCGATCTGGTACTCGTCGTAGTACTCGCGCAGGAAGTTGACCACTTCCCAATGGTTGTCCGTCATGTCGATCTTCTCTTCGACGGCGATGGCGGCGGCGATGTCCTTGTCCCAATCCGCCAGGTTCACGAGATAGCCTTCCTCGTCGGTTTCGTATGTCTTGCCGTTTACTTCGATGGCCATGCCCTACCCTCCTTCGGTTGTGCTGCGATTGGGGGTCAGAGCCAGGACTGCACGCGCGGCTGCGCGGCCACCAGCTCGACGAAACCCTTGTAATCCACTTCCTTGATGCCCTCGGCCGCCTTGCCGCCCAGGCCTCGCGCCTGCAGGTCCGGGGACAGCACGTACACGGCAAGCCCGGCAGGGGCCGCAGCGAGCGCCGCCTTGCCACCGGCCGTGGCCACGTATACCGCGTCCTCGATGAGAAGGAGCGCATGCCCGGCCTTGGCATGCGCGAGGCAGCTGGCCAGCGCGTTCCGCTCGGTGGGCGACTTGTTCACGATGTGCAGCACTGGCGACTCCTCAGAAAGAAAGGACCACGTCCTGCTCGGCCATGAGGCTGGCCATGTCGGCCTGGGAGAGGACCTGCACGTCCACCAGCAGCTGCTCTTCCGTGAGGCCCCGGGCCTCCAGCGACTCGCGCTCCACGTAGAGCTTCTCGATGTCATAGCCCTCGAGCGCCCGGTAGGTCGGCGAGAAATTCTTCATTCCCACCGCCTTGGTGTCCTGCCCCTTCACAAGCTGGTAGACGCCATCGTCCAGAAACGCGAGGCTCACGTCCTGGTCGAAGGCGGCGGTGATCAAAACCACCTCCAACGACTCCAGCGCGTAGACCGAGCCGTATGGCGCCTTGCGATTGACGAACATGAACTTCTTGACGGTTCCTTCGCTCATGGTCGCCTTAATCCCCGAACGTCACGACGCGGTCGGCCTGGATGCCGCTCTCGACCAGCTGCCCGAGGCCCGAGATGCGAAAGCCTTCGGCAAGATTCGCCTCGACGATGCCGCGACGCATCGCCGCCGCCACGCACACCACGAGGTCCACGCCGTGCTCCTTGTTGAGCGAGGCCCAGCGGTTCACGATGTGCCGATCATCCTGGGGCGGCTCGGTGAGCTTGGTGGCGTTGTTCACCCCGTCGTGGTAGAAAAACACGCGCTGGATCTCGTGCCCGGCCTCGATGGCGGCCTTGCAGAAGTTCCAAGCCGTGTCCGCCGACTGGTGCTGGTACGGCCCCTCGTTTACGAGGACGGCGATCTTCATGCGGCGCTACCCCTTAGAAGCGGATGTGCGCCGAGGCATTCAGGTTCGACCGCGAGCCGCGCCAATCGTCGATCAGGTACTTCGTGAACGGCAAGCCGGTCTTCTCGAAGAAGCGCGGCCAGCCGATGCGCTCCACCCAATCCGACAATCGCTCCCAGGGGCGAGCGTCGGCTTTGTAAGTGAAGAGGATCTTCCGGACCACTTCCGACACTTCCGGCCAGCGCGGCGCGTTGTTGGGCAGGCCCGAGGCCACCATCTTCATGAACGTGGGCTTGCCGCGGGCGTTGGAGTTCTTGCCGCCCACCCAGATGGCGAGCTTGGAGTGCTCCGGGTCGTTGATCTGCATCGGCGGGCACGGCGGATAGCACGCGCCGCAGCAGATGCACTTCTTCTCATCGACTTCCAGCGACGGCTTGCCGTTCACCAGCGCCGGGCGGATGGCCGCTACCGGGCAGCGCGCCACGACGGCCGGGCGCTCGCACACGTTCGCGACGAGGTCGTGGTTGATCTTCGGCGGCTTCGTGTGCTGCATGATGATGGCGATGTCAGCCTGGCCGCCGCAGTTGATTTCGCAGCACGAGGCCGAGAGGTGCACGCGGTTGGGCATCTCTTCCTTGATGAACTCCTCGTAGAGGTCGTCCATCAGCGCCTTCACGGCCCCCGAGGCATCGGTGCCCGGAATGTCGCAGTGGAGGAACCCCTGAGTGTGCGCGATCATCGACACGGAATTACCCGTGCCGCCCACCGGGAAACCGGAGGAGACGAGCGTCTCGATCAACGGCGCCACCTTGCTTTCATCGGCCACCATGAACTCGATGTTCGAGCGGATGGTGAAGCGCACGTGGCCGTCGGCGAACTGGTCGGCGATGTCGCAGAGCTTGCGGATGGTGTAGACGTCCATCTGGCGCTGCGTGCCGGCGCGCACCGTCCAGATCTCATCGCCCGAGTGCGACACATGGTGCAGCACGCCCGGGCGTGGACGGTCGTGGTACTTCCAGTTCCCGTAGTTCTTCTTCATCACCGGGTGCAGGAAGGCCGTGTTGTCGGGCACGCCGCTCTCGATGGCGCGGCGCGGGGTGGCAGTAGCGGTGGACATTGGGCTTTCTCCTGGGTCCGTTCGCGATCAGGCGGCCTGGCTCTTGCGGGCCTCGGCCTTCTTCACTTCCTCGTCCCAGTCGTCGGTGCGGACGTAGGGGTTCATGCGCGGCGCCGAGACCATGTTCGCGTCGATCTCCAGCCCCACGCCTTCGAGGAAGTTCACCAGGCCGATCCGCTCGATCGTCTCGCCGATGCGCTCGTGCTCCAGGGCGTTCTCGGCGAAGAAGTCGACGATGCGCTTGCCCAGGTCCACCAGCTTCTCGCGATCTTCGTCTGTCTCGAGCTTCATGAAGGGCACGATCACGGTGCCCATCAGGTCGCCGATCTTGAGGGTGCGCTTGCCACCGCACAGGATGGTGGCACCCTTGTCCTTGCCCGGGGCGAGCGCGCCGGTCATGACGTTGATGCAGTGCATGCAGCGCACGCAGTCGCGGTTCTCGATCTCGAGGGCGTGCTCGTCGGAGACCTTCACCGTCGAGAGCGTGGCGCCGGACTTGATTTCGTTGGCCGGCACGAGGCGGATGGCCTTGGTCGGGCAGCGGTTGACGACGTCGTTCACCATGTTGGTGAGGCCCTGCTTGGCGAAGTACTTGCGCGCAAGCACTTCATCCGTGCGGATGTTGTCGCGCCAGGTGCCGATCACCGCCATGTCCGAGCGCTGGATGGAGTTCATGCAGTCGTTCGGGCAGCCGGAGAACTTGAACTTGAACTTGTAGGGCAGCGACGGGCGGTGGATGTCATCCAGGAAGCTGTTGAGCACCGTGCGGTGCGTCTTGCCTTCGTCGTAGCAGGACTGCTCGCACCGAGCCGCGCCCACGCAGGACATCGAGGTGCGCACGGCCGGGCCGGCGCCACCGAGGTCGAAGCCCAGCTCGTTGATGGCGTCGAAGGCATCCTGCACCTTGTCCGAGCGCGCGCCCTGGAACATGATGTCGCCGCTCTGGCCGTGCATGCCGATGAGGCCGGAGCCATGCTTTTCCCACGCGTCGCACAGCTTGCGAAGGATGTCGGTGTTGTAGTGCATGCCGGCGGGCGGCATGACGCGCAGCGTGTGGAATTCCGCTGCGTCCGGGAACAGGGGTTTGCCGCTCTCGTCCTTCAGTTCCGTGAACCGCGGGATGATGCCGCCGCCGTAGCCGAACACCGAGATCGTGCCGCCCTTCCAATACCCCTTGCGGTCACGGTACGACCTCTCGAGTTGGCCGAGCACGCCCACCATCATCGGGTTGTCGTTGGCGAGGCGCTTGAGCCCCGTGACGAAGCTGGGCCAAGGGCCGGTCTCGAGCTCGTCGAGCATCGGCGTCGGATGCAGTTTCTGGACCATCGTCTTTCCTCCTCGAATTCGATTAACCCGCTGGATGGGGGCCTTGCACCGCCCCTCTATACCGTCACGGGATGCTACGGTCGCCCCCGTGGGGTCGCCATCCCTCTCGACGGGTAGGCAGCCCTACCCGGATGGAGTATCGGCCCTGCCGGGTCCTCCCCCGGAGAGTCCGCCACCGTCATACTTCGGCCATGACCGAGATCAATCCCCTCACCCGCCTTACCGTCCCGCTGGGCGGCCAGGAAATCGAGCTGCAGACGGTGGCTTTCGACAGCAGCGGCACGGAATTCCTTCGTGTGCGCATCAGGGAAGGCCGGCGGTTCACCGTATTCGATATCGACGCCGCTTCAGCCGCCGTCTGGGCGGGAGCGATGGCTCAGTGGGCTGCTGGCCGGCCCGGGGGCCAGCCGTGAGCCTTTCGGCGCAGGAAACACCCCAAGAGCCCGTCGACGTCATCGATGTGGTGCTGGATATCTATCCGTGCAGCTTGCCGCCAGCGTACGAGCTCCCCCTCTACCGGGAGCTCACGCGCCGCGCGCCTTGGCTCGCGGGCGACCCCCTGGTCGCCGTCCACCCGGTGCGCGGCGCCCGCACGGGCGAAGGGGGGCTCCTCCTGGGCGGCCGTGCGAAGCTCGTGATCCGCTGCCCGAGGGACAAGCTCTGCAAGGCGAGCGTGCTCGAAGGCGCCACGCTGACCGTTGCCGGCGTGCTCGTGAAATTGGGCACCGGAACCTTCAAGCGCCTGCAGCATGCCCCGACCCTCTACTCGGCCCGGGTGGTCACCGGGCACGAGGATGAGTCGACCTTCATGGCCCAGGTCGAGTCGGAGATCGCGGCGCTCTCGGTGCGCGCCAGCATGATCGCGGGCCGGCGCAGCGAAGTCGCCAACGAGGGGCGTACCTACGCCGCCTGGAGCCTCGCGTTGCACGACCTCTCGAAGGACGCCTCGCTTGCCTTGCAGGCCCGGGGGCTGGGCATCCTGCACGAGGTCGGCTGCGGCATCCTGCATCCGGCGAAGACCATCTCCCTCGACGACTGACCTGATTGCTGGAAAGACGCCATGCAACCGATCCGCATCAAGGCCAACTGGTTCAAGAACGAGAAGGCGAAGTCGCCCGAGGAAGTGGCGTCAGCCGTAGCCTTCATCTCGTTTCGCGTCGCGCAAAACGTGCTCAAAAGCATGCGCAAGGCCAATTTCGACATCGACGCGGGGCCGGTCTACTTTGACTTCCTCTCCGAGGGTCTGATTTTTTGCCTGCAGCTCTCATGGCGCATGGCCCACGCGCACTTCGGCGAGGAAGGCGCAGCCGTGTTCATGAACGAGGCGTCGAACAAGGCGGCCATGCACCTAGCGGAAAACCGCGTCGACCTGCTCGCCGATGGCGACGTCGCGACCCACAAGGGCGCGTTCATCGAGGGGCTGAACGCCTCCTTCGACGACTACGGCCGCTTCGAGTACGGCCCCGAGGGCGTCAGCTTCGGGTTCCTCCGCTACTTCGCGAGCCGCATCTCGGCGCTGATGGGCGAGAAGGACGAGCGCTGGACCTGGGACCAAGTGATCGCCATCGAGGGGCCCGAGGCGGCCTCCTCCATCGCCAAGGCTTTCGGCGGGCTGAACGACACGGGCCCGCGCAAGCGGCGCGCATCGCAAACCACGGGCGAGTAGCTGCGTGGCCGAGCCAGTTGTGCCCGAGCAGGCGGCGCGCATCTTCCGCCCTGGCGACGAGGACGCCTGGCGCCGCTGGCGCGACCGCAAGCTCGAGGCCGCGCCGCGATCAGCTTCCGATCTGATTGTCGAGATCGCCAACCCGCTCGCGCCGACGCAAGCCGAGCTCGCGGCGATAGCGGATCGCTGCCGGCGCGCCAACCTGGCGATCTACGCCACGGCTTCGGCAGCCGAGGACAAGGCGATCCCCGGGGGTATCGCCGAGCGCCTGGGGCTCGTCTCGCTCGACCGAAACTACCTGTCGGATGACGATGGCATCACGGCAATCCGTGTCGAGCAGGACAAGTCGGGCGCGGGCTACATCCCCTACTCCGACCGGCCGCTGCGCTGGCATACGGACGGCTATTACAACGAGCCCGGCCGGCGCATTCGCGCCTTTGCGCTGCACTGCGTGAGGTCTGCCGCTGCGGGCGGAGAGAACGGCCTCGTCGACCCCGAAATGGCCTACCTGTGGCTGCGCGAAAGTAACCCTGCGTGGGCGGAAGCGCTCTTCGACCCCGAGGCCATGGCCATTCCGGCCCGCGAGGACGAGGATGGCATCGCGCGCGCCGAGTCGGTGGGGCCGGTGTTCTCGCTGGACGACGTGACAGGCGACCTGCACATGCGCTACACCGCCCGCACCCGCAGCATTGCCTGGAAGGACGACCCTACGGTTCGCGAGGCCGCCGCGTGGCTGCTGGAGCAACTCGATGCCGGGCGTGAGGGCGTATATCGGCTGCGGCTGGAGCCCGGCATGGGGCTCGTGTGCAACAACGTGCTACACGACCGCACCGCCTTCGCGGAAGCGGCGAGCGAGCCGCGCCTGCTCTACCGGGCCCGCTACCACGACCGCATCGCGGGGAGCGAGCGGTCATGGGCGGATGAAGCGGCGACGCAAGGCTAGAAGCGCTTGCTCCAGCCGATGCCAAACGAGTTCTGATACATCTCGATCTTCTCCGACCCGCCCATTCCGGGCGCGAAGGCATTGAAGAATGACGGGCCAGAGACGTCGTTTGCAAGAGCGTGCATGTACGCGCCGGTGATCTCGGAGTCCTTGTCAATCGCGTAGGTGAAGCCAAGCGTCACATGGTCTTTCACCACTCCCGGCGCCAGGATGTTGAACGAGACGTCTCTCGAAGTGATGGGGTTATCGCTGCGGTTGTAGCCAGCCCGCCAGGTCAGCGCCGGGGTCGACTTGTACTGAAAACCGACCTTCCACACGTCCACGTCTTGCCAACCGAAGCCGGGGCCATTCGCCGCGCCCAACGGCGCCTGGTTGGCGCTCGAGTTCCCGACGGAGGCGATCTCGCTGTACCGAATACGAGACCAATCCACGGCCACCGTCAGGTCCGGGCTTGCCTGAAAGGCAAGGCCCAGGGTCATGTTGCTGGGAATGTCGAAGTCCCCGTTGCCAGCGAAGAGCCCTTTGTACTTGTCAAAGGCTCCCATCCGGATTTTGGGCTGATAGCTCGCGCCCAGGGTGAGCGCGGCCGTCGGCTTCCCCTGGTAACCCAGGCGCAGGCCCAGGCCTGTAGAACTGTCGTAGCCCTTGTTGGTCACGTCGCCGGGGCTCTGTGAAAGCTGGGTGAAGAGATGGGCCCCGTTCATCTCGAAGCGCTGGTACGCAAACACGGCAGCCGCGCCCACTGAATGGCCCGGCGCGAAGCGCCAAGATACGTTCGGCGCGATCATCAACTGGCTCAAGTCAACACCCAGGCGCCCGAGGCCGCAAAGGCCGTTGGCCGAGGGCGGCCCACCAAACGCGGCGCAGTTCAGTTGCCCCCCGGAATAGTCCGTGTTCATGCCGCCGTTCCCGAAAACCGTGACGCCCCACGCAAGGTCACGGGAGAGCATCGCCGTATAACCCACCTCGGGAATGAAGAAATAGTTGCTGTCGCTATCGACGCTGAAATCAAGCATGCCGCCGCCGCTACCCGAGCGGGAGACATTCCGTCGCGGGCTGAAGACATCCAGCCCGAGGTCCAGCCGCCCGCCCGCCCACACCCCCGATGCCGGGTTGTTGGCGCCCCCGAAGGCGTCATGCGCCAGCGCCACCGACGCGCCGCCCATGCCCTTGTTCTTGAGCCCATAGCCGTGCGAGAAGTAACCGTCGGTCGCCTGGGCGGCAAACGGCACCGAGAGCGCGCAAGCGACTGCGAGCGTGCTGATGCGGACACGAGCTTTCATGAATTCCTCCTGGGAAGTGAGACGCAGAGCCTCAGATGAAGAGGCAGATGTCCGATTCGCCGGCGAACTGCAGAAACGTGGAAGCGCCGCCGTACTCGGTTTCCTTGATGAACTGGTCGTGGCTGAAGTCGAAGAGGTCCACCGTCATCTGGCAGCCGATCATCTTCACGCCCGACTCAAGGCAAGCGGTGCGCAACTCCTCGAGGGAGGCCACGCCCTTCGACTTGATCTTCTGCTTCATCATCATCGTCGCCATGCTCTCCATGCCCGGCAGAGCGGAAACCAGCACGGGCATAGGCACCGGCATCGGCATTGCCGGGTTGGCGAGCGGGCTGATCTTCACGTCCGAGAGGTCCTTCTTCAGCAGTTGCAGCCCGTAGAAGGTGAAGAAGATCTGCACCTCGTAGTCGAGGGCGGCCGCCGTCGACCCGAGGATGAAAGGGGGGTACGCCATGTCCAGCGTGCCCTTGGAGGCGATGAGGGCCATCTTCTTT
>Ga0075471_10000915_pt1 | contig 18630 bp, 12 predicted proteins | sample DEB19_08_DNA_2_FD_74787 | JGI IMG/M metagenome (GOLD analysis project Ga0075471, IMG submission 74787) | Aqueous microbial communities from the Delaware River and Bay under freshwater to marine salinity gradient to study organic matter... | ecosystem: Environmental > Aquatic > Marine > Coastal ... | reverse complement strand
GCGAGTCCGGCACGCTCACGGCGCTCGACGACGGCGTGCTGAGGCAGGCGAAGCAGGCGGGCCTTTCCGACCGGCAGCTGGCCGTAATGCTCGGCGGCTCGGAGATGGAGGTCCGCGAGGAGCGGAAGCGACGCGGCATCCTGGCGACCTACAAATCGGTCGACACCTGCGCGGCCGAGTTCGAGGCACGGACGCCCTACTACTACTCGACCTGGGAGGAGGAGGACGAGACCCGCCCGAAGGAGCCTGGCCGCAAGCGGGTGATGATCCTCGGCGGCGGCCCCAACCGCATCGGACAGGGGATCGAATTCGACTACTGCTGCTGCCACGCCAGCTTCGCGCTCCGCGAGCTGGGCATCGAGAGCGTGATGGTCAACTCCAATCCGGAGACCGTGAGCACCGACTACGACACGAGCGACATGCTCTTCTTCGAGCCGCTCACCTGCGAGGACGTGCTCAACATCGCCGACCGCATCCAGCCTGATGGCGTGATCGTGCAGCTCGGCGGCCAGACGCCGCTGAATCTCGCGCGGGCGCTCCACGCCGCCGGCCTGCCGATCATCGGCACGACGGTGGACACGATCGACATGGCTGAGGATCGGGAAAAGTTCCGCGAGCTGCTCGACCGGCTGCGGCTCAAGCAGCCCGCCAGCGGGATCGCGAGGACGCTCGAGCAGGCCCGGCGCGAGGTGGCGAGGATCGGCTTTCCGTCGCTCGTGCGGCCGAGCTTCGTGCTGGGCGGCCGGGCGATGGAGATCTGCTACGACCACGTGCAGTTCGAGCGGTACGTCGCCGAGGCCTTCGCCGTGGCCCAGGGACAGCCGGTGCTGATCGACCGCTTCCTCGAGGATGCCATCGAGGTCGACGTCGACTGCATCTGCGACGGCCGCGACGTGATCGTGGCCGGCGTGATGGAGCACATCGAGGAGGCGGGCGTGCATTCCGGCGACTCCGCCTGCTGCATCCCCCCGCACAGCCTGTCGGCCGAGGTCGTGGCCGAGATCAAGCAGGCCGCGGCCGGGCTGGCTCGCAGCCTCGGCGTGGTCGGCCTCATGAACGTGCAGTTCGCCGTGAAGAAAGAAGAGGGCCGCCCGACGCTCTACGTCATCGAGGTGAACCCCCGCGCCAGTCGCACCGTGCCCTTCGTAGCCAAGGCGACCGGGCTGCCGGTAGCGAAGGTGGCCGTGAAGGTGATGGCGGGCATGACGCTGGCGGAGCAGGGGGTGGAGGCCGACCCGGTGCCCGCGCACGTGAGCGTCAAGGAGAGCGTCTTCCCGTTCGTGAAGTTCGCCGGCGTCGACATCGCGCTGGGCCCCGAGATGCGGAGCACGGGCGAGGTGATGGGGGTGAGCGACCGCTTCAGCATCGCCTTCGCCAAGAGCCAGATCGCGGCCGGCATCCTGCTGCCCCGGCAGGGCCGGATCTTCCTGAGCGTGGCCAGCCAGCAGGCCAAGGAGATCATGGTGGGCCTGGCCCGCCGGCTCGTCGCCCTCGGCTTCGAGCTGATCGCCACCTCCGGCACCGCGCGGGCGCTCACGGAGGCGGGGATCGCGGTGGAAGTTGTGAAGAAACTGCAGGAGGGGCATCCGAACCTGCTCGACTCGCTGATCGATGGCCGCGTGCAGCTCATCTTCAATACGCCGCGTGGCAAGGGTGCCCGCACCGACGAGGGCCGGATCCGCGCGGCGAGCGTGCTCTACGGCGTACCCTGCATCACCACGCTGCCGGCCGCCGAAGCCTGCGTGCTGGCCATGGAGGCGCTCCGCACGGAGCAGCTTGGCGTGCAGCCGATCCAGGACCGCTTCCCCGAGGCCGCGGCGATCGGCCGCAGCTAGGCGGCGTGCTCCGGCGCGTCAGAAGCGTCGCGACGCCTCTGGACACCTTGCGCACCGCCCGCAATGTCCGCTTCTTTCGCGCTCACCGGCGCCGGGATCCCCGCACCCCGTCGCCGGACGTTCACTGCGGCCCTCCATGCCTTCGCTCACTCGGAGCTGACTGCGCTTCGGCATCCATGCCTGCGCTGGTCAGCTACGCCGACTCCCGGGGTACGAGGATCCCGGCGCCTCCCGCATTGGATGACCGAAGACTCCATTCACTCAACGAGGAAGGCCCGGGGCTGCCCGTGCCCTGGGAGTCGGGCTTGGCGGCAAGCGGAGCCATGGATGGCGGAGCGCAGCCGGCATGCAGTGAGTGGAGGCTTGGCACCGATCCGCCGAGGGCGGATTGGTCAAGGCCGGAGCGAACGTCCGGCGACAGGGTACGGGCAGCCCCGGGCCGGTTGGGCGAGCGGACGTTCGACTCCTGTACGGCGGCAAAGAAAAAAGCCCGCGGCGCTTTCGCGCCGCGGGCTCGAGATGTGGCGACGGGCAGACTTCAGTGCACCGTCGTTCGCCGCGGGGCCGGGGTCTCCTTACCGCACGGCCTCCTGCAGCATCTTCGCGTTGGGCACCGAGTGCCGGTGGAGCAGGCCGTTCTCACGGGTCTCGATCACGGTCGCCACCGGGCCGACCTCGCGCACCGTGCCCTCCAGGCCGGCCACGCTCACCGTGTCGCCGGTCTGCAGCCGCTGCCGGACGTAGTAGCCGGCGAGGATCCCCGACATCACGTCGCGGCCGCCGAGGCCGAAAGCCAGGGCGAAGCCCGCCGAGAGGCCGGCCGAGCCGATCAGGATCAGCTTCTCGAGCAGGGCGAACTGGATCCCGAGCTGGTTGAAGGCCGCGATGAACGTGAGCAGCGAGAGCACCCAGTAGCAGCCGCCCGCCAGGTACTCCGCGTAGGTCAGGCCCACCCGGTCGGCACTGGTCGCCACGACGCCGCGGAGGAACGTGGCCGCCAGGAGGCCGATCACCACCACCACCGTGGCCACGAGCAGCCGCGGGATGTAGTTGACCACCTCGCCCATCGCAGCCGAAACGCTGTCGAGGCCGAGGATGTTGAAGGCCGCCATCACGAACACGCACATCAGCAGCCAGAAGACCAGGCCGCCGACGATCGTCGGCAGAGGCCGGCGGATGCCGACGTCGTTCATCGACTTGGCCAGGCCGCTCTTCTCCGCCGCGGTCTGGAGGCCGATCTTCTCGCTCACCACCGCGATGAAGCCGCCCACCCACCGGGCCAACACGTAGCCGATCACCAGCACCACCACCATTGCCACCATCTTTGGCGCGAGCATGATCACCTGCGTCCACGCCTGCGTGAAGCTGTCGACCAGCGCCTGCTTCGACACCGTGACCGTCTCGGCAGCCGTCTGCCCGACGTTCGCGAACTCGTTCATTGCGAAACTCCTGCGTTGCGGCGGCCGTCCACCCCGGACGACCGCCCCCCCAAAACCTTTGCGGGAATTCTCGATTGGCCCGCAACCCAATCTTTGCTCCGCCGGCCACGAGCCGGCGGGTGTGTCGTCATGATCCCGTCTGTCGGCCTCCGTCCGGCCGGTTCCGTTCCGCATCGCCCGGCGCCGCCGGCCACGCGCCCGTCACCGTGTAGACCAGGGCGGCGGCGAGCGCCGCGGCCATGTGCAGCAGCGACCAGGCCATTCCGCCGACCGCGAATTCCAGGACGTGCAGGGCGAGCAGCCGCGGGTGCAGCTTCCGCCGCACGCCGGCGGTGAACGTCGGCGCGGGTGGCACCGGCGGCACCGTCGCGGCGGCAAGTTGTTCGAGCACGTCCATCCGTCACCGTTCCTCGCGTCTCAGTCGTTCCCCGCCTCGCCGAACATCCTGCCGGCCTTTGTCGCCAGCTTTTCCCTGATCCTGCTGATCCTCATTCGGCAGGCCCCCGAGGTCGTGCCGAACATCTCCGCCAGCTCCTCGTAGTCGTGGTTCTCCGCGAACCGCATCAGCACCAGTGCCCGATCCTCCTCGTCCAGCCCCTCCAGCAGCTTCCCCACGTCGAGGGTCGCCGCCACCGCGTCACCCGGCGACGGCTGCCGTGCCGCCGCGTCCTCGATCTGCCCGCCGTCTCCCGGCTCCTCCCGCTTCCTGCGTCTCGACCTCGAGCGCCGCAGCGTCAGGCAGGTGCGGATCGCCACCGCGTGCACCCACGTCGCGTAGCGGGACCGTCCCTCGAACCGCCCTCTCTCGAAGAAGAGCCTGACGAAAACCTCCTGTGCCGCATCCTCCGCATCGTGCTCGCTGCCCATCAGCCGCCAGCACACCCGCCACACCCGCTCGCGGAACCGATCCATCAGGGCGGTGAAAGCCACCCCGTCGGATCCTTCCCGCGCCGCCTCGGCTGCCAGTTGTTCGTCCGACAGGCCGGTGGTGTCGCGTGCGTTGGCGTCCAATCGCGTGCCGTCCTCCGGCCTGCCGCTCCCGGCCGCCACATGATTGGTTGCCGCAGCCGCCCGCCGTGTCACAAAGATTTTTTTGCCGGCGTTTTCGGCGATTGTGGGCCGGCGTCGGGGTCGCCGCGAGGCCAGTTTCGGCGGGGACCCTGCGGCCTGCAGGGGTCGCGCGGGTGTCCGGCGGGTACGACCGACGAAAACGGCGGGAAACAGGCTGGCTCCGGGAGTCGCTTGCCCGCGTTGCCCGCGGCGTGAATGGTTGGCCGAGTCGGGAGATTCCGGCGAGCCGCGTGCTCGTCGGGCCCTCCCGGCTGCCATCTCGGAAGACGAGTGGCTGGGTCCTTCGCCACCGCGCGAAGCCCCGGCGCAGCGTAGGCCGACGTGGATGAATGCCAGCGGCGTTCACCCACGGCGGCCTCTTTCGTTGCGCCGATCCACGAACGTCGGCGCATGCCGGGCACGGATGCCTCCCGCGTGCGTGCAAGCCGCCATGGCCGGCGCCGTCGTGGAGACCTTTCCATGCGGTCCATCGTTCGTGTTCGATCCCCGTGGCGGTCATCCGCCGGCGTGTGCGGCCTGGGCCTGCTCGCTTCAGCCCTCGTGCTCGCCGGCACCGGTCACGGCCGCTGCGGCACCGTCACATTCACGGAGAGCGGCATCTCCGGTGCCGGCAACCCGATCACGGTGTCGGCCACGTTGGTCACCAGCGGCACCACGCTGTCGATCGCGCTGAGCAACATCGGCCCCAAGACGAAGGTCGCTGCCGACGTGCTGACGAGCTTCTACTTCGGCATCGCCGACCCCAACGGTGGTGTCCGGCCGACGCTGACCTTGCTGTCTGCCTCCGGCACGGCCTGCCAGGTGTTCGCGGGCAACGCCAACGACACCTTCGTCTCCTGGCAGACGAATCCGCAGCAGCTGTACACGACGGGCACCGCTGCGCTCGCGCCTTCCAATCTCGTGGCCAAGGTCGCCGGCGACAGCGGCTGGCAGTTCAGAGCGTTTAACAACGCGGCCCCGCAGCTCGGCTTCGGCATCGGCACGGTGGGCAACAGCAACATCGGCACCGTCGGTGGGCCGGCGTACGCGGGGGCGACGTTCGATCCCCTGATCGTCAGCCAGCCCGGCCCGCCGGGGCAGACGATGATCAATCTCGGCATCTACAGCAACGGCAACCAGCCGCTGCCTGGCGACATCGACGCCGTCGGGGAGATTCATGGCGCGACGCTGGTCAACACCCGGGCCCTCTTCCTCTTTGGCAGCAGCAAGAACCTCGACACGTTCGGCGAGACCTGGGTCCAGGGCAACGTGACGTTCGGCTTCGGGACAGGCCCCAGCACGGTGCTTCTGCCGGAGCCGGGCGGCATCGCCATGGCGGCGACGGCCACGGTCACCGGCCTCTGCTGGCTCGCCCGTCGTCGTCGGGGTGCTGCGGCGGCCTGACGTCGGTCGCCCCGGCCGGCGCCGGTGGGCTGCTATCCTGCGGCATGGACGTTTCGTTTCCCGCCGTGCCCCCCGTGCCCCGCCCGTTGCCGGCGCCTCCTGCCGAAGAGCCGCCGCGGCTGACCGCGCGGACGCTCGAAGGGCTCGAATGGATCCTGGCCCGCGAACTCGAGCGGATCGGGGCCAGGGATCTCCGCGTCGGCCGGCGCACGATCGAGTTTTCGGCCGCTGCCGGGGCCGAGCGGGAGACGCTCTACCGCGCCGTGCTCGAGAGCCGCACGGCGATCCGCGTGCTCGAGCCGCTCGGCCGGTTTCGCGTCGATTCGCCCGAGAGCCTCTACCGGGCGATGCAGGAGGTCGACTGGACCGAACAGCTCAAGACCAAGGACACGCTCCGCGTCGACGCCGCCATCCACGACACGTTCCTGACGCATTCGCTCTACGCGGCGCAGATCGTCAAGGACGCCGTGGTGGACCAGCTCCGCACGCCCAGTGGCAAGCGGCCGAGCGTGCAGCTGCGCGGGGCGACGTTGCGGCTCGGCCTGCACCTCGTCGGCGAGACGGCCACGATCTTCCGCGACGCGGCGGGGCGGTCGCTGCACCAGCGAGGCTGGAGGATGGGGGAGGTCGATGCGCCGCTGTCGGAGGTGTTGGCGGCCGGCATCCTCGCGATCGCGGGCTGGTGGCGGCCGGGCTCGGCGGCCGCGGATGCCTCCGACGCGGTCACCACCGGCGAGACGCTCCTGGACCCACTCTGCGGCTCTGGCACGCTCGTCGTCGAGGCAGCCACGATCGCTGCGGGGATCGCGGCCGGGCTCTGGCGGGCGCGGCGCAAGGCCCACGGGCTCTGCCGTTTCCGCGACTGCGACCACGGCCTGTTCGACAGGCTCGTGGCGGAACTCGAGACGCGGGTGGGCGAGCCGACGTCGGGCTTTCACGCGAGCGACCTCGATCCCCGTGCGGTCGCTGCCGCGCGGGCCTGTGCCGAGGCAGCCGGCGTGGGCGGCTCCGTCGCGATCGAGCAGAAACACTTCGAAGAGGTGCGGCCCGCCTCGATGCACGGGGCAGGGGGCCTCGTCGTCACGAATCCGCCCTACGGAGAGCGGCTGCCGCTGCCGCGGGCCGGGGCGTTCTACCGGCGGTTCGGCGATTGGCTCGTGCAGCAGTGCGGCGGCTGGCGGGCCGCGATTCTGGCCGCCGACACGCCCGCGGCCGGCCGGCTCGGCCTGCGGCCGGCGCATCGCGTGCCGCTGGCCAACGGTCCGATCGCCTGCCGACTGCTCGAGGTGGAGATCAGACGGCGCGAGTCCCAACCGGGAGTGACAGGCACTCCCGAGGCTGAGCGACGGGATCGCGGTGAGGATGCCGAGCGAGTGGCGGTCGTGCCACAGCGAAGCAGTTCATGCCGGCCCGGCGACAATCCGGCTGGCTTCGTGGCCCCCGTGTCTTCCGGCCGCGCGAGCGCGCGCTCGACCGCCGATCAGATCGGCGACTTCCGCCGGCGGCTCGCCAAGCGGTTCAAGCATCTCTCGAAGTGGGCCCGCCGGCAGGGGATCGAGGCCTTTCGCGTGTACGACCGCGACATTCCCGAGATCCCACTCGTCGTCGACTGGTATGCCGGCTGGCTGCATGCCGCCGAATACGAGCGGCCGCACGACCGCACCGACGTGGAGCACGAGGTCTGGCTCGATCGCATGATCGAGGCGGCCGCGGCCGAGCTCGGCGTGCCGACCGAACGGACCTTCCTCAAGGTGCGGCGGCGGCAGCGGGACGGCGGGCAGTATGAGAAGGTCGACCAGCGTCAGGCGGTGCTCACGGTGCAGGAGGGCGGACTGGCGTTCGAGGTCAACCTCTCCGACTACCTCGACACCGGGCTGTTCCTCGACCACCGGCAGACCAGGGCGCTCGTCCGCGCCGACACCGCGGGCCGGCGGATGCTCAACCTCTTCTGCTACACCGGCAGCTTCTCGGTCTACGCGGCCGCGGGCGGGGCCGGCGAGACCGTCAGCGTCGACCTCTCGAACACCTACCTCGACTGGACGCGGACCAACCTGTCGCGCAACGGCTTCAAGGATGCGGGTCGGCACCGGCTGGTGCGGGACGACGCCCGCGCGTTTCTCGAGCACCGGGCGCGGCGAGGAGAGCCGGCCTTCGACCTGGCGGTCGTCGATCCTCCCACGTTCTCTCGATCGGCCAGGAGCGAGACGCCGTGGGACGTCCAGCAGGATCATGCGCAGCTCCTCGAGTTGGTCGCGGACAACCTCGTGGCGGGAGGGATCGTCTACTTCTCCACGAATTTCCGCCGGTTCCACCTCGATGGTGCGCGGCTGGAGAAGCTCTATTCGGTTCGCGAGATCACCAGCCGCACGATTCCCGAGGACTTTCGTAACGAACGGATCCATCGCGCATGGCGGATGGTGAAGCGCGATCAGGTCGGCGCGGCCGGTGGCTGATTTGACCCGCGGACGACGCGGCTCCTACATTCACGACCATGTCGCGAATGATGATCACGTGCGGGACGGGATTTGCCGGTGGTTCGGCCCGCCGCTGCCCCGGGCGACTGCGGAGAGTCTGTCTGCCGGCGCTCGTGCTTACGGTCGTGGCGGGCTGCCGCCCGGCCGACCCCACGCTCGTGACGATCGTCTCCAGCCTGCCGCGGACCGGCAGCGCCAAGCAGCAGTCCGACACGATCGTGCGGGGCATCCGCATGGCGATCGACGAGTCCGGCGGCCGCGTCGGCCCGTTCCGCGTCGAGTACCTCGACCTCGACGACTCGACGGCCGCGGCGGGCCAGTGGACGAGCGAGGCTGAGGCGGCCAATGCCCGCCGCGCCCTGCAGGATCCCGACGTCGTCGCCTACATCGGCACGTTCAATTCCGGCGCGGCGAAGGTGTCGATGCCGATCCTGAACCTGGGCGACCTGCTCATGGTGTCGCCCGCCAACACTGCCGTGGGGCTCACCAAGCCCGGGCTCGGCGCCCCCGGGGAGCCGGGCGTGTACCGGCCGACTGGCCGGCTCAACTACGCGCGGGTGGTGCCCGCCGACGACCTGCAGGGGCCCCTGTCAGCGGACTGGGCCGGCCGGCGCGGCGTGAGGACGGTCTACATCCTCGACGACAACGAGGTGTACGGCAAAGGGATCGCCGACCTCTTCGACGAGCGGTGCCGCGAGATCGGCATCGAGGTGCTCGGCCACGACTCGATCGACGCCAAGGCGCAGGAGTTCAAGTCGCTGATGGCGAGCATCAAGGCCTCAAAGCCCGATCTGGTCTATTTCGGCGGCACGACGCAGAGCAAGGGGGGGCAGTTGGCGAAGGACATGGCCAGCGCCGGGATCACGGCCCTCTTGATGGTGCCCGATGGCTGCCGGGAGCAGGTGTTTATCGACTCGGCCGGCGCGGCGAACCTCGAGGGACGCTGCTTCGTCACGTTCGGCGGCCTGCCGCCGGAGAAGCTCACCGGCAAGGGGAAGGAGTTCGTCGATCGCTACCGCAAAAAGCACCACGAGACCCCCGAGGCCTACGCCGTCTACGGCTACGAGGCCGCCCGGGTGGCCTTGGAGGCGATCCGGCTGGTCGGCACGAAGGACCGCCGCGCCATTGCCGACGCCGCCCTGGCGATCCGCGACTTCGACGGGGCCCTCGGCCACTGGGGCTTCGACGAGAACGGCGACACCACGATGCGGACGCTCACCATCAGTGTCGTGAAGAACGGCCGGTTCGAGTTCGAGGAGATCATCGACGCGTCGGCTCCAGTCGGCGCCGCCGTGTCACCGTCGCCGTGATCACACGCCGGCGCTGCATCGGAGCGATCAACGCGATACAACCGCGGCAGTGAGGCCGCCCCGTTTTCCTGGAAGGCTCCCCGTGTCGGTCCAGTTTTTCCTCCAGCAGTGCCTGATCGGGCTGACCAACGGCGCGCTGATCGCGCTGGTGGCTCTCGGCTACACGATGGTCTACGGGATCATCGGGCTGATCAATTTCGCCCACGGCGACCTGATCACGCTGGGGGCCTGCCTGGCGCTCACGCTGGTGACGGCGCTGGGGCTGGGGGTCGCGGGCCCGGCCTCGACCTGGCTCGGCATCGCGCTGCTCGTGGCGGTCTGCGGACTGTTCTGCGGCACGCTCAACGTCTGCGTCGATCGGATCGTCTACAAGCCGCTGCGAAACGCGCCGAAGCTCGCGCCGCTCGTCTCGGCGATCGGCGTGTCGTTCATCTTCATGAACGTCGCGCTTTTCTGGATCGGCCCCGCGGACCGCTCCTTCCCCGAACTGCTGCCGTCCACGAACCTGCTCCCTGGCGAGGGGCTGCAGTTCACCTGGAAAGATCTGCTCGTGCTGGTCGTGGTCGTGCCGCTGATGGTGGCTCTTTCGCTGCTCGTTCGGACGACCCGGCTGGGCCGCGCGATGCGTGCGGTTTCGCAGGACCCGACCGCGGCGGCACTCGTGGGGGTGGACGTCGATCGCGTGATCGCCGCGACCTTCTTCATCGGCGGGGCGCTCGGCGGGGCGGCGAGCGTGATCTACGGGCTCTACATCAACACGATCGGCTTTCAGATGGGCTTCCAGAACGGCCTCTATGCCTTCACGGCCGCCGTGCTCGGCGGCATCGGCAGCATCCCGGGCGCTGTCGTCGGGGGTATGGTGATCGGGCTCGTGCGGTCGCTTTCAAGCGCCTACGTCGGCGAGCGGTGGACCGGGGCGATCGTGTTCGCGATTCTGATCGTGATCCTCGTGTTCCGGCCGGAGGGGCTGCTGGGCCGCGGGACGAAGGAGAAGGTGTGAGCGACAACGGCACGGCGGCACGCGAGTCGGTGGCCGCGTTCCTGCGGGAGCGCTGGGAGCTCGTCACGCTCGCGGTGCTGGCGGCCGCGCCGCTGTTCATCCCGGCGCTCGGCGGCGCCCTCGGCGGCCAGGTGACCACACTCTTCATCTACTGCATCCTGGCGCTGGGCCTCAACGTGATGGTGGGCTACACGGGGCTCGTGCATCTGGGCATCGCGGCGTTCTTCGGGATAGGGGCCTATCTGCTCGCGATCCTCACGGTGCCGATGTATCCGTTCCAGATCGGCTTCCTCGCCGCCACCACGATCAGCGTGCTCGCGGCGGCCGGCATCGGCCTGGCACTCGGCGCGCCCACGCTCCGGCTGCGCGGCGACTACCTCGCGATCGTCACTCTCGGCTTCGGCGAGGTGGTGAAGGTGACGCTCCGCAACCTCGAGCAGATCACCGGAGGCATGAAGGGGCTCAATCCCGTGCCGCCGCCGGGTGCGGGCGTGACGGTGGCCGGCCACGACCTTGGACTGGCCTTCGCGGTCGATCCGCGGTGGTTCTACTACCTGGCGCTGCTGTCGGTGGCGGGCGTCGTGGTGGCGATGCGTCGGCTCGAGCACTCCCGGCTCGGCCGGGCCTGGGTGGCGGTCCGCGAGGACGAGCTCGCGGCCTCCGCGATGGGCATCTCGGCCACGCGAGTGAAGCTCTCCGCCTTCGCGATGTCGTCGGCGGTGGCGGCGCTGGCCGGCTGCCTCTATGCGGCGAGCCTGTCGACGACCGCCGATCCGAACGCCTACGACTTCAACCGGTCGATCATGGTGTTGTGCGCCGTGATCCTGGGCGGCCTGGGCAGCATTCCCGGCACGATCCTGGGCGTGGCGATCCTCGTCGGCTTCGACACCGTGCTCGCGCCGTGGGCGGATTCCTGGATCCAGCAGATGAACATCAACCCCACCGGTTCGAGCCTGCTCTCGTTCAGCGGCTGGCGGCTGGCGGTCTTCGGCCTGGCGCTGGTGCTCGTGATGCGGTTCCGGCCCGAGGGCCTCATCCCGTCGCGGCGGCTCGCCGCGGAGCTCCACGAGGTGCATGGATGAGCCCCCTCGATACGACCATGTCCGTGCCGCCCGCCGGAACGGCCGCTCCACTGCTCGACGTGGATCGGGTGACGGTGCGGTTCGGAGGCCTCGTCGCGGTGTCGGACCTCGATCTCGACGTGCCCGCGGGGAGCATCGTCTCGCTCATCGGGCCCAACGGCGCGGGCAAGACGACGGCCTTCAACACGATCAGCGGCATCTACGCGCCAACGAGCGGCACGGTGCGGTTCAAGGGCCGCAGGCTCGAGCGGTCGTTCACCGCCGGCACGTTCTGGTCGGCGGTCGGTGTCGGCCTGCTCACGGGCCTGCTTTTCGCCGCGGCCGCGGTCGACGTCGACCGACTCTGGCAGGCGGTGGTGAAACGGGGCATGATCACTGGCGAGCCTTTCGCGCTCGCCGGCGCCGCCGAGCGTCTGCGTGGCTACTTCCGTGCCGACCTGGCGATCGACCAGATGGCGGGCAAGTGGCGGGTGGTGAGCGCCGACGGCGTCGACGTGCTGGCGATCAAACGGGACTTGGCCGAGGCGCTAGCGGTCCGCAACGCGCTGCAGGCCGAGGTCACGGCCCGGCGGGTCGGTCCGGGCACGGTGCCGGTGACAAGCGATCTCGCGGGCGCTGCGGAGTCGGCCGCGGGTAGGCCGCGCGTCAAGGAGGAGGTGCTCGCACGGCTGGCCGCAGGCAAGGCCCGGGTGCGGCGGCGCGGCTGGCTCGGCCTGCTGGCCGGCGGGCTGCTCGGCGCCGCCGGCACGATGGCCGTGTGGCAACGCGGCCGGCGATCGCCCCACGTCGTGGCCCGGGCCGGCATCTCGCGGACGTTCCAGAACATCCGCCTCTTTTCCAACATGACCGTGCTCGAGAACGTGCTGGTCGGCCTCGATCGCACGATCCCCGGAGGCGTACCGGCGATGCTCTTCCGCTCGCCGGCCAACAGGCGGGCGGAGGCCGCCGCCCGCGGCCGGGCTCTGGAGGCGCTCGACTTCGTCGGCCTGTCGGCCGCCGCCAACCGGATCGCCGGCCAGCTCCCCTACGGCGATCAGCGGCGGCTGGAGATCGCGCGGGCCCTGGCCACCGGCGCGAAGCTTCTGCTCCTGGACGAGCCCGCGGCCGGCATGAATCCTGCGGAGACCGAGGAACTGGCCCGGCTGGTGGAGCGGATCCGGCAACGCGGCGTGACGGTCCTGCTCATCGAGCACCACATGAACGTGGTGATGCGGATCAGCGACCGCGTGGCGGTGCTGGACCACGGCGTGAAGATCGCCGAGGGCACCCCCGCCGAGGTGCGGCGGGACGAGAAGGTGATCGCGGCCTACCTGGGGGGCGAGGCGTGAGCCTCCGGGGGGATCGTCCATGACGACGCCGATGCTGCAGGTCGACGCGCTCTCCGCGGGCTACGGTCCCATCAGGGCGCTCGACGGCGTGTCGCTCGAGGTCGCGCCGGGCGAGCTGGTCGCGATCATCGGTGCCAACGGCGCCGGCAAGACGACGCTGCTGATGGCGATCTCGGGCATCGTGCCCGCCCGTGCCGGTGAGGTGCGGTTCGAGGGAAGGCCGATCACGGGGCTGCCGCCGCACGAGATCGTGAGGCTCGGCGTGTGCCACTCGCCGGAGGGCCGCCGCATCTTCCCGCGGCTGTCGGTCCGCGAGAACCTGGAGCTCGGCGGCTTCACCCAGTCGGACCGAGCGACGGTGCGGCGCGACATCGAGGAGGCGTGCGGGCTCTTTCCCGTGCTCGGCAGCCGGATGAGCCAGCTCGGCGGCACGCTCTCGGGGGGCGAGCAGCAGATGCTCGCGGTCGCCCGGGCGCTCGTGGGGCGGCCGAAGCTGCTCCTGCTCGACGAACCGTCGCTGGGACTCGCGCCGCTGATCGTCGCGAGGATCTTCGACGTGATCGCGGGGCTGTCGTCCCGCGGCATCGCCGTGGTGCTCGTGGAGCAGAACGCGCGGGCGGCGCTGCGGCTCGCATCCCGCGGCTACGTGCTCGAGACCGGCCGCGTCACACTCGCCGGCAGCGGCGAGGCGCTCGCCGCCGACCGCCGCGTCCGCGACGCGTACCTGGGCGCAGGCTGATCGCCGCCGTTCTCCGTGTCACTCCGCGAACGGTTCCGTGGAGACGGCGACCTCGTCCACGAAGAGGGTCGCCGGCCGGCCCTGCTCGTTGTAGGCGGTGATGCCGACCTCGAGGCTGTTGTAGATCGCGTTGGCGAGCACGAGTGTCCGGCCGCGGGTGTCGATGATCTTCCGCTCGTCCTGCCAGACCTCGATCACGCCGTCATCGGCCTCGGTCAGGCCGAGATGGACGCGGAGCCGTACCCAGCGGCCTCTGGGGAACTCGACTTCCTTCCCGTGCGGCTGTCGGTAATACGGATTGCCGAGCGACTTGAGCTGGAGGCAGACGTGCCTGCCGTCGGCGATCGCGACGCGGATGCCGGGATGCTGCTCGATCCAGGTGGTCTCCAGATCCAGCACCGTAAAGGGCATGCCGCTCTCGGCGGGGACCTGGCACCACAGGGAGATCCAGACGTCGTCCCCCTTCACGAAGTGGAGGAGTTCGGTGGAAAGCGAGGCCTTCGCCGTCACCATGCCGCGGGCGGGTGGCACGGAGAAGGCCTCGAGCGACGTTTGTCCGGCGTGGGCGGGTGCGTCCACGGGCTCGAGCCGGTTGTCGAGGAAGTCCGCCCCCTCCGTCAGGATCCGCTTCCGCAGCGCGACGTAGTCGGCCACGGTGGGGGCCCGCGGCGACTGGAGCGCGCAGGACGTCCAGCCGCGTTCGAGGCCGATGAGGTCCGCCAGTCGCGTCGCGGCCTCGAAGCCGTCGGCGAAGTGCCGCCGCACCGGTACAAGCGTGCCGTCGTCGGCCCTGCGGAAGATCTCCCCCTCGCGCTCGACGTAGTGCTTGTCGCGAAACGCGGGGTCGTAGACCCTCTGCACGAATTCCCAGCGGCCCGTCCGCGGCTCCACCCGATAGGCGTTGCCGTTATGCACCTTGTAGGTCGTCCCCTTCTCGACGGCCGTCAGCTCGACCTCCGATTCGGGTGGCGGCTCGATCGACTCCGGCCGGCGGGCCACGACGGCCAAGGCACCCCAGCCGACGGTCGCGACGATCAGGGTGACGACGAGATGGCGTCGCGACGGCAGGAGCGTGAGGAGGGAGCGGCGGGGCATGTGGTGCAACTCGTGCGGCGTGGGCGGACCCGGGCCTGGAGTCTACGCGGTGGCCCTCTTTGTGGCCGCGAATCGCCCGGCGTACGATGACTCCGGCAGGTGTGGCCGGGATTCGGTGCGCCGGTGTGGCGGGCGCGTGCCGGCGGCGTGCCGATGGAGGATGCTCCATGAACCGCATGGATCGACTCGCGATCGCCGTCCTGGTGGCCGCGGTGGGCTCGTCGGCGGGAGCGTCGGTGGCTGGTGGGGGAACGTTCCGCGCCGGTGCCGCGGCGGTGGACGTCACGCCGCGAAACGCTCCTCCGGAGCCCCCTTCGATCATCGCCGGCGGATTCCTCGAGGGGCGGGCGGAACGGGTGCATGATCCTCTCTTCGTCAGGGCGATCGTCCTCGATGACGGCGGTGTGGGCGGCCGCGCGCCGGTGCGGATCGCGCTGGTCGTCGTCGACAGCTGCATGATGCCGCAATCGCTCCTCGACGAGGCCAAGGCCCTGGCGGCGAAGCGGTGCGGCATCCCGGTCGATCGCATGATGGTGTCGGCCACCCACACCCACGCCGCGCCCGCGGCGATGGGCTGCCTCGGCACACGGCAGGACGTCCCCTACGCCGCCCGGCTGCCGGCCGCGATCGCCGCGGCGATCGTCGCCGCCGCAGAGAAGCTCCAGCCCGCCAGCATCGGCTGGGCGTCGCTGGACGACTGGAAGCACACCCACAACCGCCGCTGGATCCGGCGGCCGGAGACGCGGATCGTCGATCCGTTCGGCAATCCCACCGGCCTGGCCCACATGCACCCGGGCTACCAGTCCAAGGACGTGATCGGCCCGTCGGGGCCGGTCGATCCACAGCTCTCCGTCGTGTCGATCCGCACGGCCGCGGGACGGCCGCTGGCGGTCTTCGCCAACTACTCGCAGCACTACTTCGGCGCGCCAGCCGTCTCGGCCGACTACTTCGGACCCTTCTGCCGATCCGTGGCGGCCGCGCTCGGCGAGCAGGGTGAGGGGAACGGGCCGTTCGTCTGCTGCCTCTCGCAGGGGACCAGCGGAGATCTCATGTGGATGGACTACGGCAGCCCGAAGCAGGCGGTCGCCATCCAGGACTACGCGGCCGCCGTGGCGAGAAACGCCGTCGACGCACTCAAAGGCGTCGAGCACCGCGACGACGTCACCCTGGCGATGGTCGAGAAGATGGTGCCGTTGGCATACCGCGTGCCCGACGCGGCCCGGCTGGCCTGGGCGCGGCCGATCGCCGCCGCCATCCCCAACGACGTGCCGCGCAACATCCCGGAGGTCTATGCCCGCGAGGCGACGATCCTGCACGAACGGCAGCGAACGACGGTGAAGCTTCAGGCGATCCGCATCGGCGACCTGTCGATCGCCACGCTTCCCAACGAGGTCTACGCGCTCACGGGCCTGAAGCTGCGGAGCCGCTCCCCCGCGACCATGCACTTCAACATCTCCTGCGCCAACGGCGCCGAGGGCTACATTCCGCCGCCGGAGCAGCACGTGCTCGGGGGCTACACGACGTGGCCCGCCCGCACCGCGGGGCTCGAGGTGGAAGCCGAACCGCGGATTGTCGACACGCTCGTGGCGGCGCTCGAGGAGGTGACCGGCAGACCCCGCCGCAAGGCCGAGGATCAGCATGGTCCGGCGGCCCGCGCGGTGCTCGATGCGAACCCGATCGGCTGCTGGCGGCTTGAGGATGAGGATGGGGCCGCGCCGCGGAACGCGGTGTCCGGCGGCGGTCCCGCGAGCCTCACGCCCGGCTTCGCCTGGCACCTGCCGGGCGTCGGCGCGGGCTCGGGCATCGGCGCCGGCGAATCGCTCGTCGCCGGCGGATTCGCGGCCGACGGGCGGATCAATCGCGCCGTGCACCTGGCCGGCGGCGAGCTCGTGCTGCCGGTGACGGGGGCACGGGCTGACGCCACGCTCGTCGCCTGGATCTGGCTCGGGGAACGCAGCGGTGCCAGCGTCCGCGAGGGGGCCGTCTGCACGGGGCTCGCCACCGCGCCGCTCGTCGCCCGGCAGGATGCGGCGCATGGCCTCGGGTTTGCCGTCGGCGACGCGCGGACCGACATGCGGTGGCGGGCCGACGACTGGCACCAGCTGGCGATCGTCCGCGGCGGCGACTCCGTGCGGGTCTTCGTCGACGGCGAGCCGCAGCCCGCGCTCGCCTCCGCTGCGGCACACGCCGACGCCAACGGCGGCACACTGCGGCTCGGCACCGGACTGCAGGGCAAGATCGACGAGGTAGCGGTGTTCGATCGGCCGCTCTCGGCGGCCGAGATCGCCGGGTTGTGGAAGGCATCGGGCGTCGCGGAGCAGCGGGCAGCCGAGGAGATGCGGAGGCAGCGCGAGGCCGACGAGCAGGTGCGGCAGGCGAGCCCGCCGCCGTTCGCCGCCGCTGCAGGCGAGAAGATCGCGGCGTTGAAACCGCTGCAGGCCTGGTCGCTCACCACGCCGCCGCGGGCCGCGACAGCCGCGGGGGACGTGCGGTTCGACGGCCGGTCGTTCGCCACGTTTCGCGGCGGCCGGATCATGGGCCGCGACGACGGGCTCGACGGCGATTGGAGCGTGGCATTCTGGTTTCGCAGCGATCCGCCGCACGAGTCACGGCCGGTGGCCGCCTACCTCTTCTCACGGGGGCCGGCGGGCGACCGTCAGGCGCCGGGGGATCACTTTGGCATCGGCGGATCGGCGGCACCGATGAAGCCCGGGCGGCTGATCGCCTACAACGGCAACGACGCGAAGGAGATCCTCGTCGGCACGACGGTGATCGCACCGCGGACATGGAATCACGTCGTCCTGTCCCGCTCGGGTCGGCGGGTGACGGCGTGGCTCAACGGCGGGCCAAAGCCCGAGATCGACGGCGACATGGGTGTCACGGCGGCCGGCACACGTGAGTTCTTTTTCGGCGGTCGCAGCGACGATTTCGCGACTCTCGACGGCTCCATGGCCCATGTGGCGATCTTCGACCGCGCCGTCTCGGCCGCCGATGCGCAGGCCATCTTCGCCGCCTACGGCCTCCCGCCGGGGCCGCCGCAGGCCAGCCCGACCGCGACGCCGGCGACGCCGCCGCGTTCGGCGGAGGCGGCGCGGGCGGGCATCCGCGTGCCGCCCGGATTCCGGGTGGAGCTCGTCGCTGCCGAGCCCGACGTGATCGACCCGGTGGCCTTCGATTGGGACACGCAGGGCAGGCTGTGGGTCGTCGAGATGATCGATTACCCTTCGGGCATGGACGGCCGGGGAGCCCCCGGCGGACGGGTCCGCGTGCTCACCGACGGCGACGGCGACGGCCGCTACGAGACGAGCCGGCTGTTCGCCGACGGGCTCTCGTTCCCCAACGGCATCCTCTGCTGGCGGGACGGTGCGCTTGTGACGGCGGCACCGCGGATGCTCCTCCTGCGAGACACCGACGGCGACGGCCGGTGCGACGTCCGCGAGCCGCTGATCGACGGCTTCATGGAGGGCAACCAGCAGCTGCGGGTCAACGGTCTGCGCTGGGGGCTCGACGGGATGGTGTGGTGCGCCAGCGGCGGCCACCATGCGGGCCACGGAGCGAAGACCGTCGTGACGTCGCGGCGCAATGGCAAGGACTATCCGCTCGGCAGCCACGACTTCCGGTTCGACCCCGACACCGGCGAGATCCAACTCGAGTCGGGGCCCTCGCAGTACGGCCGCTGCCGCGATGCGTTCGGCCACTGGTTCGGGACGCAGAATGCCAACCCGCTGTGGCACTGGACGATCGCCGACCGCTACCTCGGCCGCAATCCCCACGTGCCTGCCGGCACCGCGATCCGCCACGTCGTGGGCCCCAACAGCCCGCCCGTCCATCCGGCCAGCCCGCCGGAGAAGCGGTTCCACAGCTTCGATCAGGC
>Ga0075471_10000914_pt1 | contig 18637 bp, 18 predicted proteins | sample DEB19_08_DNA_2_FD_74787 | JGI IMG/M metagenome (GOLD analysis project Ga0075471, IMG submission 74787) | Aqueous microbial communities from the Delaware River and Bay under freshwater to marine salinity gradient to study organic matter... | ecosystem: Environmental > Aquatic > Marine > Coastal ... | reverse complement strand
GGAGCGGCAGCAGCAGTTTGCCTCCGAGTTGCGGCGCGTGGCCGGAACCTTGTGGGTGCAGACTCCCGCCTATGCTTGCCCCATTGAGCCGCACTACATGGCACCCTGCATCCACTACCTGCCCCGCTCCGTGCAAAAGGCCGTCGTGCGTTGGGTCACGCCGTGGGGATGGATCGAACGGCCGGATGCCCGGCAAGTTCAGGCGATGGTGGAGTCCACCCGCCTGCTGCGAAAATCCGAGATGCAGCAACTTTTCCCGGATTGCGAGATTCTCACCGAGCGCATGTGCTGGGTGTTGCCCAAGTCCTACATTGCGTTCCGGCGCGCCAGCCAAGTGCGGGGCGCAAACGGAGTGGCTGACGGCGATTAAGCCTCCAGCTTCGTCCACGCCGCGTTCTTCGCGGAAGACTCCACGACGGCCTTGATGAAGGCCATGCCGCGCACGCCGTCCTCGATCTTCGGGAAGTCGTTCGCGAGGGCGTTCTTGGCCAGCTTCTGGCCGGCTTCGCGGGCGCGGATGGCGTTGGCGAAGTTCTTGTAGATGTTCGCGAAGGCTTCGAGGTAGCCCTCGGGGTGCGCGGGCGGAGTGCGTCCGGCGGCCTTGGCGGCGTCGCACAGGTAACCGTTGGCAGTGCGATAGACCTGCATGGGCTGGTCGAGCCACTTCACGAGCATCGTGTTCGGCTCCTTCTGGTGCCATTCGAGGCCGCCCAGCTCGCCATAGACGCGAATGTTCAGGTTGTTCTCCTCGCCCACGGAAATCTGCGAGCTGTGCAAGACTCCTTTCGCGCCGCCCTTGAAGCGGAGCAGGACGTTCACGTCGTCGTCGAGCTTGCGGCCCTTCACGAAACTGGTGGCGTCGGCGGCCAGTTCGGAAATCTGGAGGCCGGTGATGTATTCGGCGAGGTTCTCGGCGTGCGTGCCGATGTCGCCGACACAGCCGCCTGCGCCGGAGCGCTTGGGGTCGGTGCGCCAGCCGGCCTGCTTCTGGCCGCTGGCCTCCAGGCGCGTGGCCAGCCAGCCCTGCGGATACTCGACGACGACCTTGCGGATCTTGCCGAGCTTGCCGGTGGCGACCATGTCGCGCGCCTGCTTCACGAGCGGATAGCCGGTGTAGTTGTGCGTGAGGCCGTAGAGGAGGCCGGTCTTCTTGACGAGCTTGGCGAGGGCCTTGGCTTCATCGAGGTCGAAGGTGGCGGGCTTGTCGCTCAGGACGTGGAAACCGTTTTCCAGCGCCATCTTCGCCGGTGGGAAGTGCATGTGGTTCGGCGTGACGATGGCGATGAAGTCCATGCGCTGGTCGGCAGGCAAAGCCTTCTCGGCGAGAATCATTTCCTCGAACGTGCCGTAGCAGCGGTTCGCCGGCAGGAAGAGGTCCGCGCCGCTGGCCTTGGAGCGCTCGGGGTCGCTGGAGAACGCGCCGCAGACGAGCTCAACCTGTTGGTCCATCGCCGCCGCGATGCGATGCACCGCGCCGATGAACGCGCCGCGCCCGCCGCCGACCATGCCGTAACGAATTTTTCTGCTCATGGGAATGGAGTTTTGAATCGAGTATTGTGTTGCGAACGGCGGACTCTATATTGCGCCCGATTTTCAAGTCAAACGGCGACTTGGAAACGGCGAATTCCCCGCGCAGAACCACCGCCGGGCATTGGCAATCCGACTCCGAACCATGCTTGTTCACGTCCTGAAATCGAAGATTCACCGCGCCACGGTCACGGGCGCGTCGCTCAACTACGAGGGCAGCCTCACCATCGCAGCGGACTTGATGGAGCAGGCGGGGATGTTCGCTTACGAGCGCATCCTGTGCGGCAACCTCGCCAATGGCGAACGCTGGGAGACCTACATCATCGAAGGACCGCGCGGGTCTGGTGTCATCGAGTTGAATGGCGCGGTGGCCCATCTGGGTGGGATCGGCGACAAGGTCACGATCATGAGCTTCACGGAAGTGGACGCGTCCCAGGCGCGTGGCTGGGAGCCGCAGGTGATCGTGCTGGGGGAAAAGAACCTGGTGGTGGATGCGCGGGGAAAGTGAAGGCGAGTAATTCGTGATTACTGATTAGTGACCGGATAGGCTGTTCCGCGCGAAGCGCCAACTAGTTACTAATCACTTTCCCAATGCCTCACACCATCGCTGAGATCGCCAAACACGTTCGCGGGGAGATCCTTGGGGACCCGACCGCCCGCATCACCGGCTTTGCGCCTGCCGAATCAGCGAAGCGCGGTGATCTTACCTTTGCCGAGACGGATGCTTATTTTGCTGCCGCCGAGGCGAGTGCGGCCACCGCCATTCTCATTGCCGGGGATCGCCGGTCCGACACGAAGACCCTCATCCGCGTGAAGAACGCCCGCGTCGCCTTCGCCAAGGTGCTGCCGCTCTTCTTCGCCGAACCGGTGCTGGAGGGGCAGCGCCATCCGACGGCGGTGATTCCCAAAACCGCGTTCGTGGATGACACGGCCTACATCGGGCCGCACTGCGTCCTCGGCGAGCATTGCCGCGTCGAGGCGCGCGCCGTTTTGCTGGGCGGCAATCATCTGGGCGACAAGTGTGTGGTGGGTGAGGATTCCAAGCTGTTCCCCAACGTCGTGCTCTATGCGCGCACGCAGGTCGGCAAACGCGTGCGGCTCCACGCCGGCTGCGTCATTGGTTCGGATGGCTTTGGCTACGTCTTCGACGCCGGAGCCCATCAAAAGGTTTTGCAGGTCGGTTATGTGGTCATCGGTGACGATGTGGAATTGGGGGCCAACACCACCGTGGACCGCGGGGCGATCGGTCCGACGGTCATCGGCAATGGCACCAAGATCGACAATCTCGTGCAGATTGCCCACAACGTGCAGTTGGGCGAGCACTGCATCATCGTGTCGCAGGCGGGCGTCGCGGGCAGCTCCAAGCTCGGCAATTACGTCGTGCTCGGCGGGCAGGTGGGAATCGCGGGGCACCTCAAGCTTGGCAATCAAGTTACCGTTGCCGGACAATCCGGCGTGATGCACGACATCCCCGACGGCGAGAAGTGGCTTGGCTCCCCTGCGCAGCCGGATCGCACGACCAAGCGCCAGTGGCTCGCCCTGCACCAGTTGCCGGAACTGCTCCGCCGCGTGAAGGAACTGGAAAAGCAGCTTGCGGAGCAGAAGAAGTAAGCGGGGATTTCGCTACTTCGTCTCCGCTGGCTGCCCTGGCTCGATTCCGCCCGCCGCCAAGTTCTTCTGGAGCGTCTCCGGTGTTACTTCGCCTTCCCAGCGGCTGATGACAACGGTCGCCACGCCGTTGCCGATCAGGTTGGTGATGGCGCGGCATTCGCTCATGAAGCGGTCGATGCCCACCAGCAGCGCCAGCGATGCGATGGGCACCTTGGGCAGCACCGCGAGCGTGGCCGCCAGCGTCACAAAGCCCGCGCCGGTCACGCCGCTGGAGCCCTTCGATGACACCATCGCAACGAGCAGCAGCGTGATTTGCTCGCGGAGGTCGAGCGGCGTGTTCGTGGCCTGAGCGAGGAAGACGGCGGCCATGGTCATGTAGATGTTCGTGCCATCGAGGTTGAAGCTGTAGCCCGTGGGGATGACGAGACCGACGGTGGATTTGCCGCAGCCCAGCCGCCGCAGCTTTTGGATCATCCCCGGCAGGGCGGTTTCTGATGAGCTTGTGCCCAGCGTCAGGAGCAGCTCCTCCTTGATGAAGGCGAGAAAGCGCAGAATCGAAAACCCGCACGCCGCCGCGATGCCGCCCAGCACGACAAAGACGAACACGGCCGCCGTGGCGTAAAAGCTCGCCATCAACTGGAACAGCTTGCCCAGCGCCTCTGGCCCGTATTTGCCGACGGTGAAAGCCATCGCGCCGCACGCGCCCACCGGGGCGAACTTCACCACCAGCCGCATGATGCCGAAAAAGATTTCCGAACCGCGGTCGAGGACGTTCAGCACGGCGTGCCGCTGCGGCTCGGCCAGCGCAGTGATGGCGAAGCCAGTGAAGGTCGAGACGAGGAGCACTTGCAGGAGGTCGCCGGTGACGAAGGCCGAGAAGAGCGTCGCGGGGATGATGTTGAGCAGGAAGGCCGTCATCGTCTGCGCCTCGGCTTTCTTGGCGAGATTCCTAGCCACCTCGGGATCGAGGGTCGCGGAGTCGATGTTGAAGCCCGCGCCCGGCTGAAGCCAGTTCACCACCACCAGGCCGATGACCAGCGCGAGGGTGGAAACCACCTCGAAGTAGAGCAGGGTCTTCACGCCCACGCGGCCCAGTTGCTTCAGGTCGCTCATGGACGCGATGCCGTGGACGACCGTGCAGAAGATGATGGGGGCGATCATCATCTTCACGAGGCTGATGAAGCCGTCGCCCAGCGGTTTGAGCGAGACGCCGAATTCCGGGCGCACCCAGCCCACCGCGATGCCCAACGCCACCGCCATCAGCACTTGCACATACAGCATGCGATACCAAGGCGCATGGGTGGTGGTGGCGGTCGGGGGGGCGGTGTTCAAGCGGGCGCAAGGCTAGTGGTTCCCGCGCCTGCACGCAACGGAGCCGTCATGCACAATTGAATTGCGCCGCATCCAGAGGTTTCCAACTCTGGTGTCCAGCACAGCAACCACTTCTATGAGCCAACCACTGTCCCGTCGTCATTTCGTCCACACCCTTTCCGCCGCCACCGTCGGCCTCGCCGTCGGAGCCACTGCGGCCGCCAAGCCGCGTGAAATCCAAAAAGCCATCATGTGGAGCACTATCGGCGTGAAGGGCACCGTGATGGAGAAGATGAAGGCCGCGCAGGCTGCTGGCTTTCTCGGCGTCGAGCCGATGGGGGCGATGAACCGGGAAGATGTCGTCGCCGCGCTCAAAGAAACCGGCCTCAAAGCCGCCAGCGTCTGCTGCCACACGCACTGGGCCAAACCTCTCTCCGCGGCCGATGAACCCACGCGCAAAATTGGCTACGACGGCCTCGTGCTCTCCCTGCAGGACGCCAAAGCTTACGGGGCCACCTCCGTTCTGCTCGTCCCCGGCGTGGTGAACGACAAGGTGACTTACGACGACTGCTTCAAGCGGTGCGTCGCCGAGATCCAGAAAGCTGTGCCCGTCGCCAAAGACCTCGGCGTGAAGATCGCCATCGAGAACGTCTGGAACAACTTCGTCACCAAGCCGCAGCAGGCGGTGGACTTGCTCGACGCCATCAACAGCGAGTGGGTCGGCTGGCACTTCGACATCGGCAACGTGGGCCGCTACAGCCCGGCGCAAGAGTGGATTCCCGTCATTGGCAAGCGCATCCTCAAGCTTCACATCAAGGAATTCGACACGCGCAAAATGACCGCGACCAGCCCCGGCGCGGGCTTCGGCGCAAAGTTCCTCGAAGGCGACAACAACTGGCCCGCCATCATGGCCGCGCTGGACAAGATCGGTTACTCCGGCTGGGGCATCGCCGAGCAGGGTGGCGGCGGCACACCGGAAGGCTTGAAGGATTTGTCCGACCGGATGACGAAGATTTTTGCGTCGTAACTGCCGGCGTATACAGACAGGAGTGAAGAGCGTGTTCACAACGATTCTCTTACTCGTCACGCTCGTTGTGTCGGCTGCGGAGAAATCAAGCTCCACAAAGCCCCCTTCGGCCACCATCACCGGAGTCTCCGTCCTGCCGGACAAGCGCACGCTGACGGTTCGTTACGAGGTGTCAGGCCGCGCGCATGAGGAAAGGGTGGCATTGACCAATGACGTAGCCGAATTCCGCTATTGCCAATGGATGGGTGAGTGGGGAATCGCCATCGCCGCGAGCACAAAGTCTGGAGACTTCTTTTACACAGCGTTTTACCTGACCGGCCAGCAGGTCAAAGCCAGGACTTGGAAGATTCCAGCGCCGGTGGGCCGAAGCCAACTCCTCGGCGTTGCCAACACTGGAGGCGATTCCTTGGTTATCACCGCTGTTCGGCATGGTCGGGATGGTCCGGGCAACACCTACGGCCCCGACCAGTTCAGCGGCTGGATGTTCGTGGACAATTGCCCGGGCGCTGGGATAGGCGAAGTGTTTCCATTTGCAGTTGCGCCGAAGACACCGGGCAAATCCAAGTGACCCGCTAAGCCGGCAGATACCGCCGGTAAACCTCCTCCAGCCGGTTCAGCATCACCTCGACAGTGTGCTCGCGTTCCACCAGTTCGCGCCCTCGCTCACACATGGCTTGCGTGCTGTTCTTCTCAGTCAGGGCCTCGCGCAGTGCGGACGCCAGGCTGGCGGCATCTCCCGGAGCGCACAGGCGACCTGTTTCGCCGGGCCGGATGATGGCGGGAATGCCGCCAACATTGCTGGCGACCACCGGCGTCTTTGTGGCCAGCGCCTGCAAGCCCACCTGGGGAATCGCCTCGTGCAGGGAGGGAATCGCCAGGACATCAAGCGCGCGCAGGATGGCCGGCACATCATCGCGCTGGCCAGCGAAGAGCACCCGACCAGACAGGTTCAGCTCGCGCATTCGCTGTTCCGCATGCACCCTGTAAGGGCCTTCTCCGATCACCACGCAGCGCACAGGTAAGTCTTTTTCAGCGAGCTTCTTCATCGCCTCGAAGAGCACGATGTGGCCCTTGGCGGATCGAATGACTCCGATGATGCCGATCAGCGGTCCAGTGGTCTCCGGCGGGAATTCAAACGACGCCCTTGGTCCTGCTGGAGAAAACTTCACCGTGTCCACTCCAGTCGGAATGGCCGTGACCCGGTCTTCAGGCAGCTTGAACAGCGTTCGGAAATCCGCCCCGACTTTGGGACTGGTGGTGATGAGGTGATCGGCCAGCGTCGCGTAAACGTGCCGACTCAACCACGGGTTCGCCACCGGCACATCGAAGTGCCGCGATCGAATGACGAGAGGAACCCGTGCGAGCCGCGCTGCCAACCCGACAATCCACCCGTCGCGTGAGCTGTGTGTGTTGACCACATCCGCCCGGAAATATCGCAGCCATTGTGCCGTGCTGGCCACGGCGAAAGGAAAGGCCCAGCGGTTTTCTGCCAACGGCACGCGAGGAAGCTCGTGCTTCACCGCCTCCGCGAAAAGTGTCGCTCGCTCCGGGGCTGCCGCGCCCACCACATGTCCACGTGCGCGGAATCCGAGCAGTTCCGCCATGACGCGCCGCTCCTGTCCACCCCAGCCCAACGAGGCCTCGGAGTGGGCGATGCGCCACGGACGTGATGGTTTGGCGACGTTGCTCACAGCGGAGGTCACTTCATCCGCTTGCGGAAGCTTGCCTGCAATTGCAGCCACGGCGACCAGAGGTTGGCCCAGAACTGGTCCGTCCAACCGACTTCGGGCGTTGCGGCTGCGGCGATCTTTTCCAGGACGAGCAGACTGCCGGCGAGCGTTACACGGCGATAGTTGGCGTGACGATGCAGGAAGTGATCCACCGCATGCACGACTCCGGGGCAGCGCGGCGCGTAATCGTGCAAACATACGTGACCGCCCACAGAGAGCAGGCGTGTCCATCGCAAATCTTGCATGACATAGCGAATTTTGTGCGCGCCATCAATCAGCATGAAGTCGTAGGTCTCATGTGCTGCTTCGGCCTGGTGGAACGCGGCGTCGCTGGTGGTGACGCGGAAATCCACCCCTGCCGGATTTAGCCCGTGATCACGCAGGTTGCCGCGCACAATCTCAAGCTGGTCAGGGAAATAGCACATCGTGTCTACCACCACCCAATGTGGGAGGCGATCTGGTGGAAAGCACTTCATCATCGCGCACAGCGTGCCGCCTGCGGCGGTGCCAATTTCGAGATGCTGGCCGCGGAAGAGGTTCTGGCACAGCACCATGCCGAGACAAGCCAACTCCTCCGGGGCCATTTCCGAAGCGCGGGTTTGTGATGATATACGAGCAGCCATCCGAGGCAGTGTGAGGAGCGGGCAAACTTATGGACAAGCGGAAACTGGTAACATGCATGCCAGCTTTAAGACTGCTTCCGGTCAAAGCTCATCTCCAGTTTTTGTCCCTACCGGCTGCAGTAAATGACGGTGCTCATCCGGGAGCTCGCATGTTTTGGGCTGCCAACCCACTTTCTATTCGTCTTCAAAAGTGGCTGGTGGTAGTAAGGCACACCGTTTGCGTTAACTGCGTGCGCCTCCTATTCATCAAGCTGAAGCATATCGGAGACTCTCTGCTCCTGACTCCCACACTGATGGCGGCGCGGGTGGCTTATCCGGCGTCGGAGATCTCCGTGGTGGTTCGGCGCGGCACAGAAGGGATACTGTCCGGCTGCCCCGCGGTAGACCATCTGCACACAGCAGCTCCTGCCGAGGCTGGCCAGCGGTCAGCGGGTGCCTGGCTGAGTGACCTGCGCCTCGCGTTTCGGTGTGGCCGTCAGCGGTTCGACTATGCGTTTGAGTTGAGTGATGGGGATCGAGGCCGCTGGTTGGCGAGCCTGAGTGGTGCGCGCATCAGGACCACGAACATCGCGAAGGCTCCTTTGCATTGGTGGTGGCAGCAGAGATTTAACTCCTTCTCCCAGTTCCGCTGGCACGAGGCGCATGCGGTCGAGAAGGACTATTACACCGTGCATGACGCCCTGCCATTGCCGGCGACGGTGCCTCCACTGGCTTTTGTCCGAGAACGCACCAGGGAATGGGCTCCTGCGGGAGGTGGGCAGGACTTTGCGGTCCTGCATCCCGGCACGCGCTGGTTGCGCAAGCGTTGGCCGTTGGAACGCTGGTTGGTTGTGGCACAGGAGCTGGCTAGTGTTTTCCCTCGGTTAATCATCAGTGCCGGTCCGGATCCAGACGAGGTGAGGGATGCTGCGGAACTGGAGCACGCGCTTAGTGGGCGGGCCATCAGCACGGCCGGGCAGTTGAAGTGGGCTCAACTCGCTGGCCTGCTCTACCGTGCGCGCCTTTTTGTGGGAGTGGACACGGCCGCGATGCACCTCGCCGCCGCTTGCCAAGTGCCTGTCGTCGGGTTGTTCGGGCCTTCGGATGCGCGGGTCTGGCGGCCGTGGCACGTTGCCCACGAACTGGTGTCACCACCTGGTGACCAGCCACACCTGCGCACCATGAATGACATCACAGTGCCACAGGTGCTTGCCGCCTGCCGTCGGATGGTTCACCTAAACGCTTTGTCCGGCGGGCTTAGTCCTGAACGCGCTTGAAAAGCGCACGGTTGTGGAAGGAGTTTTTGCGGCGGAATTTTTTCAATCGCAGCGGATTGATTAGCCACGTAAGCCGTCGGCCCAGGCTGCTATAGTAAGATCCTGCAATCCATCTTCCCAGCCAAGCCAGCGTCCGCTCGCGATCTTGGGGCCGCGGGGTCGCAGAATCACCCTTCCCCTTTTCCCAACGCGGTGTGTAGTCACTTTGCTGGGGCGTGCTTTTCAAGACATCCCGCCGGGCAGTCTTGCGGGCAAGCACCATGAGGATGACGGACTCGTGGTTGATCAAGGTGACCCGTCGGCGGATCTGCTCCGGATCAGGCACGGCATACCATGGGCCGGTGATCGGGAAATAGTAACGAAAGCCGAAAATGCTTCCGATGCCCACGTTGTCCGCCAGTGCGATCATGCTCTCCACGGCAAAGCCATTCTCCGGCGTGAGCACGCGGTAGAACAGCTCCGGACTGAACTGGTAGAAGCCGTGGCCGAAATAGTTGTTCGCGGGTGTGAACAGGATTAGGTGGCCGCCCGTTTTGACCAGCTTCATGCAGTTGGCGATGGCGGCGGGAAAGTTGAACACATGTTCGAGGGTGCCCCCATCAATCACCACGTCGAAACGTTCCTCCCATTCCGCCGGCACTGGCTGGTTGAGGTCATGGACCAAATCGGCCCCCTCGTAAGCAGAAGCATCCATCGAAAGCACCTTTTCCGCGCCTAGTGCGCGGGCAAAGGTCGGGAACCCCCAGGGAAATTCCGCACTCACCGCCTGCCGGAATGCGGCCTCGCCCTGAGAAGGCGGCCAAGCTCCTCCTGCCTTCAAGACCGACTCCATGTGGTCGGACTTGAGCAGCATGTGCTGCCGACCCAAGGTCAGGGTTTCGGTGAACCGGACGCCGCTTTGTCGGGCCTTGGCAAGAAAGTTGGCTGAATCTATGGATAATCCCATGCAAGCAACCCGCCTGGCCGTGATGCAGCTCAGGTCGAGGCGGGTATTATGCTCCTGCCTGCCTTGGGGAGCGTCAAGTTCAGGGTTGAGGAAAGGGGTCGGCTGTGGTCTTCTGAGCGGGTGAGCGCTGCAACCCGCGAACATGAGCGCTTCGACAGGTTGGTTCCCTTAGCTTCTTGCTTTTTGTTACTGAGCCATGCTGCCACTTCTCGCTCAAGCTGCCCCGTTAATTATGCGTAGTCGCCGTCTGGGCAATTCGCCGGACTCTATTTCCCAGAGCGACCAAGTGTTGACCAGAGTGCCGAAGCCAAGTCGACTGTCCATGAGGTGCGAGGTCTGGGCTAGGATGGTTAAGCGGGTGCTCCGCAAGGCGCAACGCCGCTTCAACCGCGTGCGCAAACTGTCGCTCAAGAGCCTCAACCCATAACTCTAAATGCCGCCAACCCTGTCCGTCGTCATGCCCAACTTCAACCATGCCCGGTTTTTGCCGGAGAGTGTGGGGGCGCTATTGAGCCAGTCCGACCCGGCCTCCGAAATTATTGTGATGGACGACTGCTCCACGGACGACAGTTGGGATGTCTTGCAGACCTTGGCTGCCCGCCATCCGATCTTGCGCTGTCACCGCAACAAAAAAAATCAAGGAGTGGTTCCCAACATGAACTGCGGACTGGCCCTAGCCCAAGGCGATTACGTGTATTTTGCAGCGGCGGATGACAAGGTATTACCAGGCTTTTTTGAGCATACCATGCGCACCTTGCGCGCTCATCCGCAAGCGGCGCTGGGTTGCTCCATCGGCAACTGGGTGGACGTGGCCACAGGCAGCTCGCGGCAGGTGGGCGAAGCCATGGGGGCCGAACCCTGTTATTTGTCTCCTGAGCGCATGGTGGAACTGGAGAAGCAGGGGCGGTTGCTAATCGCCAGCCAGACGGTGATCGTCAAGCGGGCGGCGTTGTTGCGGGCGGGTGGGTTTCAGCCGGAGCTACGCTGGTTCTGCGACTGGTTTGCCAACTACGTGGCAGGCTTTCGTGAAGGTATTTGCTTCGTGCCGCAGACCTTGACCGTCTTCAACGTCCACCCGGCCTCCTACAGCAAGGCAGGACGTAGCCAAAAGAAAACCCGGCGCGAGGTGCTAAGGGAATTGATTGCCCGGCTGGATCAGCGGGAAAACGCGGACGCGGCCCGGCTGATTCATGACAGCGGCGCGCTCTATCTGTTTGGCAAGCCCGCTCTCACCCTTATGCTGGCCACGCCCCGCTGGTGGCGACACCTTACGCCGGCATTTTTGCGCAAGACTTTGGCGACCATGGCGCAAGCGGAGCGAAAAAAATGGCGGCGGAGCTGGGAGAAGCACCGCCACCGCTGGCAAAGGCATGCCATGGCTGACAATTCCGGCGCAAAATAGCTGGTTTTCCCTATTTTCCGGTGAACGTCTGCCGGTGCCAGGAAATCATCCGGCTCAGCCCCTCCTGCAAGTCCACTTTCCACACGAAATTGTCTCCCAGCGCTGCCATCAGCAGGTTGCTGTCCGCGCTCTTGATGAAGCGGCCCTCCGGTTTGGTGCGGTCGCAGACCAATTCCAGACTCATGCTGTTTAAGGACGCAAGCCGCTGCACTAGATCTTTTACGGAAACGGTTTCCTCGCGTCCGATGTTGACCGGCCGTTCATGATACCCGTTTTCCACCAGTTGCAGCATGACGCGAGCGCAGTCGAGAGCGTGAACGTAATTGCGCCGCTGGTTGCCGGTGCCCCAGATGACCAGCGGGTTTTCGCCGTCGAGCAGACGCTTGGTGAGCATGGGAATTGCCTGCGAGCTGTCTCCCACCCAGTTGTAACGTTCTCCATAAATGTTGAAGGGCCGGACGACCGTGAGGGGAATCCCCGTCTCTTTCTGGTAGATGAAAGCTTTCTGCTCCAGCACACGTTTTGCCCACCCGTAGCCCCAATTCACGCGTTCGGGCTCGCCAGTCAACGGCTGGCAGTCGCTCATGGGCGTTGGTCCTTCGTCGGAATACACACAGCTGGAACTGACCACCAACGCTTGCTGCGGATGGTTGGCCGCGATGCCATCAAGCACGTTGGTGTTGACGAGATCGTTGAAGCGAAACATCTCGAAGTTGTTTTTTTGGCTGAAACCTACGCCATAAGCGCGCGAGGCCAGATGGAAGACGAACTCCGCCCCCGCCAGGCCTTCGATGGCCTGCTGCGGGTCGGCGAGATCGCGCCGCCGGAATTCCACCCGGTCACGAAGGTGCGGGATGTATTTCCAAGAGCCCTTTGATTCATCGTCCACCAGGATCACCTTGGCTCCCCGCGCGCATAGTTCCTCGCACAGAAACGAACCGATCAATCCTAGTCCGCCAGTCACGGCCACGGGCTTGCCTTGGTAAAAGGAGTGCATGCGCGAGAAGTGTGTGAACTTAGCTTCATCAAAGCCAGCCGCAAAAATGAAACTGGCCTCTGGCTGGTGCCACCACCATCCGCCTTGCCAAACCCGATCCCCGCTGGATAAATGCGCCCTCGGTCGCCTTGTGCGGGCGGCAACCAGATGAAAATCAGCGTCATCACTCCCACCTTCAACCGGGCCAACACCCTGCCTAGAGCGCTCGAAACGGTGCTGACGCAAACCTGCCAGCCGTTCGAACACCTCATCACGGACAACCTCTCCACCGACGGCACCACCGCCGTGGTCGAGAATTACGCCCGGCGGGCTCCGTATCGCGTGCTTCATCTTCGCGAACAGGACACGGGCGTCGCCAACGCGATGAATAAGGGCATCGCGCGCGCTTCCGGCGACGCTATCTACATCCTCAACGACGACGATGCCATTGCCGATGCCCATGTCTTCCGACTGCTGTCCGCGTGCATGGAGCAGACGGCTGCGGACTTAGTTTATGGGGACGTCTTTTGGCTGAACCCAGACACAGGGGCGAAGACACTGCGCCGGCACAATCAGGTCAACAAGATGACCCTGGCCCACAAGGGCATGAACCAGCCCGCGATGCTGCACCGCCGCAGCGTCTACCAGCGATGCGGCGTGTATGACGAGAGCTACCGCATCGCGGGCGACCATGAATGGCTGCTGCGAGCCTTCCTCAAGCATGATGTGCCGGCCACATATCTGCGTTATCCCATGGCGGTCTGTTCGCTGGGCGGACTCAGCAACGCAGAAAAATGGCGCCAGCGAGCCAGTGAGGAACGCCACCGCGCAATGGCCACCTGGTTTTCCGCTCAAGAAGTCGCGCGCTCCCGCGCTTACCGCCAAATTTTCCGCAAACTGCCCTTTGGCACCCAGTTGTTCCACTTGTTTCAACCACTGAAGCTGCGCATCCGCTCCGTGTGTCCGGCTGGGCCTGGCTTCAGGCCAGACCTGGCAGCGATGCTTGGTTTTTGATCCGGAGTTTGCCACCCTCATAAGTGGTCGTAGTTTACACCCTGCACAAAGCTGGTTTAGGCTTCCCCCCGATGCAGCGCACAAGACTTGGCTTGGACCAGACTCTGGCGGCCGCACCGGAACTACTGCCCGCGTTCCAACCAGTGGCGGCCGCTGCCCCTTACGAAGACAAAGGGGTCTTGTTCAGTGAAATGTTCTTCGTGCTCGCCTCGGTGGCACACCTGCGGCCACGCCGAATCTTTGAGTCCGGCCGTGCCCGCGGCGTAAGCACCTACTTGTTGGGCCAGTGTTTCCCTGGATGCCAGATCGTAAGCGTGGAGTTCGACGCCCAGTCCCCCGACGTGCCGGTGGCGGCAGCAAACCTGTCGGGCATGAAGCATGTCGAATGTCTGTTTGGCGACGCCCAGCGTCTGCTGCCGGCCCGGGTTCAGCCCGGGGATGTGGTTGTCATTGATGGACCCAAGCATTTCCGTGCGCTTCGGCTCGCGCTCCGGCTGCTTCGGGACCAGCGTCCGGCAGCGGTCTTCATTCACGATTGCCATCTGGGATCGGTTGAGCGTGATTTCCTAGGGCCGCATGTGCCCACCGCGTTTTATAGCGATCAGAGCACCTTTGTGGACCGCTACCGCTTCCTCGACGAAAAGTGCTGGGCGCTGCGTAAGCAACTGGGCAGCGATGATTTCCCATTCCCTGGCCAGTTTCGTGGAAAACCCTCCAGCTACGGCCCCACCTTTGCGTGCCTGCTGCAAGATTACGCGCTGCCGTGTTCTCAGTTGCTCGCCCGGGCGGCCTTTGCTGGCCTCCGGCACCGCCTGCAAAACTCCCTGGCTAAGCTGGCGGGCAAACGGCCGGGTTGAAAACCGGGTTGCCCTAACCGCCCGCCAACGTGGCGGCAAACACATCTCGCAAACGGTGGGCGTATGCCTGCATGGAAAAATCGCCACGGGCATGCTCAATCGCGCTGGCGCTCATCGCTGTATAGCGTTCCGGGGTCGCGATCAAACCCTCCACCGCAGCCGCCAGAGCCTGCGGATCCAGAAAGCGTGGCGGCACCAGACGGTCGCCCTCCGGGTCGTAAACAAGCGGTGGGAAGTCCGCTTGTGTGCCGCCAAATTCGGGCGCGCGATCTAGTTCCAGTGTGGGTGTAAGACAGATTCCAGTGCGATTTGGCCGCACCGCCTCCGGCATCCCGTCCACCTGGCCACAGATCGACGGGCAGCCGCGGGCCGCCGCCTCGATGATGACCAGCCCGAAAGGTTCGCGCACAGCGGGCACGAGCAGAAGATCGACATTGTCAAAGAATGCCGCCATATCCCGCACGACGCCTAGAAAGGTCACCACTTCCGTCACTCCGAGCTGCCGCGCCTCCGCCTCCAAGAAAGGTAACAATGGCCCGGTCCCGGCGACTTGCAGCTCGACCTTGCAGCCACGCCGGCGCAGTTCCCGCAACGCGTGCAGTGCCACCCCGATGCCCTTCAGCGGAATCAAGCGTGCTGCTATACCGAGCCGCGTCGGCCGGTCTCTGGGCAGTGTTTTTGGCCTTGCTTCCGTGGCGGCGAGATCCGGTCGGAGCGCATTCGGCACCACATGACTGCGGCCAGCGTAGCCCCACCGCAGTTGCAAGACTCTTTGTGCGGCCCGACTTATACAAACCACCGACTGCACCCGCGCCAGGAATTGCTGTCGCGCCTCGGAGTGGGGGGCCAGCCACGCTGCCCCGTGCTCGTAATGAATCACCGGGCAGCCAGCGGCATGCAAACTGGCCACTGACGATTCGTCACCGAACCGATTCCACAAAACGGCCACGCCGGGTTGCACGCGACGGAGTACATTGCGGACGTGCCAAGCGCGCAGTCCATGGGGCCGCCGAGGGAGTTTGAGCCCCATCCAAGACTTCGCATACGCGAGTGATGCCAGCCGCCGGTTCAAGTCCGCAAAGTGGGCGTGGACTCTGCCCCCCGTGACCAGACAATGGTCCTCCTGTCCGGGCTCTACCGCGCACCCGGTTATCAAGTGAAAAAACAACTGCTCCACCCCGCCCACGGTGTCCAAGTTGAGCAAGTGCAACACCCGGGTGGGAAACGAAACAGGATGGACGTCGGAAACCATTTAATCTTGATTCCGCAGTTGAATTAACCGCGCAAAGTGCGCACCGCACAAAAGCAATGGACTACTCGCTGTTAGGCCGTCGCCCAATGCTTTATCACCCACTGGGTAAAGGGGCCAGCCCCCGCTGACCTCATATGAACCCGCCTTCTCTGCGCACTAAACATTCTTTTGCGGCCATTCCGACTGCGGCTTTAGATTTCAGGGCGGCGGGCGGCTTTCACCGCTGGCCGCATACCCTCAGGAACTTGGACTGTTCAGCAATGATCGCGAGGTTGGCGAACGCCCCGCGCAAGTCATCGAGCCCGCTCGAATCCCGGCGCACGTCCATGATGAGGGAGCCACCAGGAGCGAGCACTCGCATGACTTCCTGCAAGTAAACCGTTACCGGGTAATGAAAACCCCAGGAGATCAGGGAAATGACCAGATTCACACTGCCATCTGCAAGCGGGATGCGATTATCCTCCGTGGCCTCGAAACACTTGACCGCTGCGGCCGCGACACCATTGTGCTTCAACACCGCTTGGGCAGCGCCAAGCGAGTTGTAAAAGGCCGCTTCGCTGTGGAAGTCGTAGTAGATTTCCGGGCTGACAGCGCTCTTGTCTAGCAATCGGAACTGTGGTGGTTGCGCCACGTAGTGCCTGTTTAACGCCGCGTCAATGCCCGCTACGCCGCAACCAATGTCGAGGATGGTTCCGGCCGCCGCTGGCAGGAAGCCGCGGATTTGCTGGTAATCACCGTCAATTGAGGCTGCAAAGTCTGCCGCGATCGCCGCCCGCCGCCATCGGCACTCCCAAGTGCAGATGCGGGGATGATAGGCCACGCCGAGCTTGCGCAGAAAACGGAAGTTCAGGCGTTGCAGCCCGGTGCGTTGCAGCAGGATGAACGGCAAAGCCTCGTCAGGAATCGAAAGTGGCACGTCTGGCACCTCGGCAGCGTGGCCAACCCCGTTCGTAACGTCAATGGAGCCGTTGCCGAATCATGGAGCCCGGCTTTGCACTGCATGGATTCCCTGCCGCCGCGCCATGGAAGCAAACATTCCGTCCGCCCGCAGCAGTTCCGCAAAACTGCCCCGCTCCACCACTTGCCCGTCTGTCAACACGATGATTTGGTCCATGGCCGCCAAGGTCGAGAGCCGGTGTGCCACGCAAATGACGGTGCGGTTTTCGGCAAACTGGTCGATGACCTTCTGCACCTCCGCTTCGGCGCGCGAGTCTAGAGAGGCCGTGGCCTCGTCCAGCACAAGAATAGGTGCGTTGCGGACGAAGGCGCGCGCGATGACCAGCCGCTGCCGCTGCCCGCCCGACAACGTTACCCCACGTTCTCCGACGCGGGTGTCGTAGCCTTGTGGCAGCTGCATGATGAAGTCGTGAGCGTAAGCCTGCCGGGCAGCCGCTTCGATCTCGGCAAGGGTTGCGCCGGTCTTTCCGCAGGCGATGTTTTCCGCAATCGTCTGGTCGAAGATTACCACTTCTTGACTGACCAGCGCCATCTGACGCCGCAAATCGGGCAGAACTAGATCGCGAAAATCGACTCCGTCCAGCTTCAAGCTGCCGCCTGTGGGATCATGAAACCGAAAAATCAAGTTCACGAGCGTGCTTTTGCCAGAGCCACTCTCGCCCGCGACCCCTAATTTCATACCCCGGGGAATGGCGAGGTTCAAATTTCGCAACACGGGTTTGTCCCCGTAGGAAAAGTGGACTCCCTCAAAGGCTAGGTTCTGCCGAAAGACTGTGACCTGTCGGGCCTTCGGCTGATTCGCCACCGTAGGGCGCTCCGCAAACAACTGGAACAGCCGCTCCACCCCGACCGCTGTCTGCTGGATCAACACATGCAGCGCAGTTAGCTTCTTGAGTGGTTGGAGCAGCATCACCAGCCCAGTAACGAAGCCGATCATGTCGGGTAGGCTGCTTTGCTTCCAAAAGATAAACAGCACGAGGCTGCCCAAACCCAGCATGGCGATGGTCTCGGTAATCGGGTTGACCAACTCTCGTGCCTGCACGCTCTTCATGCTGTAGTGAATCATCTGGCGCGCATGCTGACGGAAGCGCTCCACCTGCACCGCCTCCAGCCCGAAAGCCTGAATGACGCGGATGCCAGCCAGAGCCTCCAAGAGCATGCTGGATTGGGAGATGCTTGCCTTTAGTCCCGCTTTTGTCACGTTGCGCATTTTCTTACCCAGCGTCCGCAGCGGCGCCAGCACCAGCGGCACGAACACCAGCGCCACCAGTGTTAACTGCCAGTCCACCAGGCAAAGCCCGATTACCACGCTGAGAATCGTGACCGGCTCACGGATGAGGTCGCCAAAGCCCAAGGCCATGCAGCGGTAAAGCGCGGCGGTGTCGCCGTTGATCCGCGTCGTCAGGTCGCCCATGGTTGAGCGGTTGAAGAAGTCCAGCGAGAGCGAGTTCAGCTTCATCAGCACATCCGTCCGCAAATCCGCCATCACGCGCTCGCTCACCCAGCACATGCAATACGTGCTGAGGTAGCCCAGCATCCCGCGCAGTCCCACCAGCACCGGCAGCAGGAAAAATCCACCGAGGATCTGCCGCGCATCAATCGCTCGTCCTGCCAGCGGCAGCCACGGATCGATGGTGTTCTCGACCCGTGTGCGCAATTCGTCGAGTTGCTTTGCCAGTGGCTTGCTTACGGCTTGGGCTGGCTGCGTCGGGGAAGCTGTGGTGGTCAGAGGCGCGGGGGATAGCCGGGTGAAGATTGTCTTCGTCGCCCAGATAAAACTCGCGTTCGACAAGCCAAATAGCACTCCGCATAGCACGCCCAGCCACAGCCGGCTCTGATACCGGCGCATGTAGGGCCAGCCAAACTGAAAGACAGACTTAAGATGGTGCATTGGGAGGAAGTCTATTTTGTGCCCACCGGGCCGTCGAGCGCTTGCGTCGCAATGTCCATCGGCTGCACGCGCTGGCCGTCGTGGAGGCGGTCGCCGGGGTAAAGGATGACGGTGTCGCCCTCGTTCAAGCCGGAGAGAATCTGCATTTCCGTGCCGCTGCTGCGCCCGGTCTTGACCTGCCGGAGCTGCACCTGTTCCCCGGCCAGGACGAAGGCCGCCCACTCGGCACCGCGCCGGAACAGCACACCGGCCGGCAC
>Ga0075471_10000913_pt1 | contig 18648 bp, 27 predicted proteins | sample DEB19_08_DNA_2_FD_74787 | JGI IMG/M metagenome (GOLD analysis project Ga0075471, IMG submission 74787) | Aqueous microbial communities from the Delaware River and Bay under freshwater to marine salinity gradient to study organic matter... | ecosystem: Environmental > Aquatic > Marine > Coastal ... | reverse complement strand
CCGACCATGACGAGCGCGAGGTCTGCGAGCTTGCCGTCGATCTCCTCCTTAGCGCCGTGGTTGAGCTTGTAGGTGTAGCCCATGAAGTCGGCAGGATAAAAGAACTCGTTCCGATACTCGGTGAACGTGCGACCGAGGCGCTTGCCGTCGTCGAGCATCTTGACCTGCATGAAAAGGTCGAGGTAGTTGTTCGGGATCGGCGTGCCGGTCAGCCCCCAGCGGCGCTCGATCGCGGTCAGATGCCGATGCAGCGACTTGAATCGCTTTGACTGGGGATTCTTGGCTAGGCTGAGTTCGTCGATGACGAGCGTGTCCACCGGGCAGGTGAACGACTTCCGCTTCGGGAACATTAGAGGCAGCCGGTTGGGAAGGAGTTCGGAGTTGATGAGGTAGATGTCAGCGGTGCCTTCATGCCATGCCTTCAGCCCTGCGGCGGTCCGCAGGTTGGCAACTCTCATCCATTGGGTATGCGCCCAGCGCTCTACCTGCGCGGGCCATGTGATCGAGCAGACGCGGAGCGGCGCGACGATGAGCGCCCCACGGAACTGCCCGAGGGTTGCCAGCGCGTCGATCGCCGTCAGCGTGACCACCGTCTTGCCCTTGCCCGGTGAGACGAACAGCGCGGCCCGATCGTTCTCGAGCAGGTGGTCGATCATCGGGCGTTGGTAGGCGAACGGCTTGAATGTTTGGCTCATGGTTTGTCTTGCGTTAAACTTCGCCAAGCGAGTGCGGCTGCTTGTGGCACCTGTCCGTTTCCAATGGCTTTGAGTCTGTCCACCCGAGCGGCCACCCCATGAGCCACTCGACCCACGTTGGGTTCAGTTGCCCACCAATCTGATCGTTCAAGTTCCTTGATCGTTCTGGATTCTCCCACCGACTTTTCGATCCAGTTCTGTAATCCCTCGCTTGAGGTGTTGCTAGTTTTTCTCCTCGACCACGAATCCCCTCGGCAATCATTACTTCCTCGGATAATATTTTTCCACCCTTGCCATTCGGACGGCTGCCCGGGTTTCCAGCTCTCGGCGTAGGCCACATCGCCACGGTTCTCGCTAGTCCGATGCTTCCTGAGACTCCTTGATTGCTGATCTTTCTCAGTCGTCCCGACTTGAGAGTGATGAACTTGGTGTTGTCGTTCAGAATCGCTCCCATCGTTGCATCCGCACAAGTTGGAGTCGGTAGCAACAATCCAGATTCTGTCTCGTCTGTGTGGAGCGCAGACGTGATGCGCTCCCACAATACCCCAACTCGCATCATACCCCATTTCGGCAAGGTCAGAGAGGACGGTGCTAAGTCCTCTTCCCACAAGCATTGGTGAGTTTTCCACGAAAGCGTATTTCGGTCGAACTTCACCGATGATTCGCGCCATATGTTTCCACATAGATGATCGCTCACCTTCGATTCCTGCACCTTTTCCGGCTGCGCTGATGTCTTGGCACGGAAATCCGCCCGATACCACGTCAACAAGTCCGCGCCAAGGTCGTCCGTCGAAGGTTTGTACGTCATCCCAGATTGGGAAGGCTTCGAGGTTTCCATCGTTTTGTCTGGCGACCAGAATATCCCGTGGATAGGCTTCCCACTCGACGGCGCATATTGTTCGCCAGCCGAGGAGTTTTCCGCCAAGTATTCCGCCACCAGCGCCTGCGAAAAGTGCCAGCTCATTTAGTTGATTTTTTAGGGGTTGCATATTTTTGATTCATAAGAATGCCTTGTCGATGAGTTCCTTGCCCTTGGCGATGTCGTTGCACCAAGCGACCGTCATGCCTTGCTCATGGAGGTTGAGAAGCCAGCGGAGCTGTAAAGCGGTCGGATGCTTGCCCGGCGCCTTGAACTCGACGAACAGGACGCGTCCACCGAGGACGAACAATCTGTCAGGCTGACCGCGTTGGTTTTGCCCGGCCAGCTTCATGACGATGCAGCCCTTGGCTTTGGCATAGGCGCAGACCGCCCTCTCGATGGTGGATTCGTTCATCGGCTCGAGACGATTGGTTTTTTGAATGCGCGAATGCCGAATGTTTTGGCAAGCTCCTCGACCGTGTATCCGTGTTCCTCCATATCTTTGAGTTCGGCAAGGATCTCGGATCGGCGTGGCTCGATCTTGACCAGAGCTGGCTCCTTTGCAGCGAGCAGATGCAAGTCAAAGACCTCGAAATCCCAAGCGAACCGGATCCCATCGGCGAGTCTGGTAGCTGCGACCTCATTGCTCGATTGGAGCTTTTCGGCAAGTGCCTTCTTAACTGCGAGGACAGCGGCGATCCCGCCGTTCTCTGCCTCCTCCTTCGCTGCCCGGGCTGCCTCGAATGCGGCCCGCTCGGCTGCCTCCTTCTCTGCTTTGATCCGAAGCACCTCCTCGGCATGAGCGCCGACAAGCTGCTTGATGCGGCCCTCCTCGGCGGTGATCTCGATGAGGAAGTTGGCAGCGGCTTGGTCGATCATCTTGCCGATGCGGTTGACCGGCTCCTTGACGAGCTTCCGGCTTTTCTCGACCTCAATCCGCATCGCTGCAAGTGAGCGCGAATGGAACTGGGCCTTGGCGCTCTCGTCGTTGCTTGTCACGGTCGTGATCTCGGAGGACTTCTCGATGAGAGCGGCCTTGCGAGCCTCTGCCTCCGAGGAGATTGTCAGTTGATAGCCATCCCCAGCGAGGATGAGTGGCATGATTTCGGTGTTGTCGTTCATTGTATGTTATTGGTTTGAGAATGGTCTTGGAGGTCTTGGGTCGATCTTGCCGTTGCAGATGCAGCAATGGATGAAAAGGAGTCGGTAGAATTTTATGAAGCAGGTTTGGCAATGCCCCGGTGGGCAGACTCGCGCTCTAGCTTTGTGAGCGCGTTCGGCGAGAACTTCGCGGATGCTCAGAACGGTTCGTTTTCCGTCGGTGGGTGAGGATAGTTCCAAAGCACCCACGGGAGGCGGTGAAGGAGAATCGGTGGCAGCCCTTGGCGATTCGGTCTGACTGCCAGCCAGATGATCTCCGGTTCGTTCGGATCTCTCATGACGCAGAGCTGTGACTCGAAGGCTGTCATCGCCTCGTGCCATGTCGCCTCCTCGGCATCTGCTTTGACTGGCGCCATGTTGATCGCCTCGCTGAATGTCTGGGAGATTGCTCGGTTCTCCTTGTGGGCTGCCTTCTCCGCGATGACTGCCGGCTGGAGTGGCGTTTTGATGCTGACCACCAGACCGGCCTTCCGCTTTCCCGGCGGGTCGATCCTGTCGGCAAGCGCTTCGAGTTCGAGATCTTCGGCGGTTGGTTGGCGATCCAAAGCGTTTTGATTTGTAACGGGTTGGCTATTGTTGGCTGCTGCTTTCTTGGCAGCGATGATTTCAGCGATTGTCATGGTCGGTAGTGGTTTCGCCCAGAATGCCCCACCCCGCTTTCGCAGGGTGAGGCGTGCCATGATGCAATGTTCCCGGTGATTAGTAGTCGTCGCCGTTGAGCAGGGTCGAGAGTTCAGTCAGGGCCGCAGCGAGTGCCTTGTCCTCTGGCTTGTTATCAGCGAGCGCCTTCGGCAACCATTTCTCGATGAGCGTAGCCACGCCGGCTTCGTCGACTTGACCGAGGAGCTTGCCCTTGTATTTGCCGATATGCACCGGCACCGACTCCCAGCCTGGTTCTTCGGCTTTTGCCTCAGAGCTGCTGTTGCCGGAGGCGCCATCGGTTTCGCGGTCTCGGATCCTGATGTATTTGCCGCTTGGCTTGAGCGTTGCCTTGTCGCGATCCGGAGCCATAAAGCTGATGTTGGCGTAAGTCTTGTCGTCCTTGTGTTCATGTTGGATGATGAGCTTGACGCCGTGGCCGATAAGCGCCTCTAGGTCGAACTCGTCAAGCTCGGCTTGCGTCAGATCGCGACCCATGAGCTTCTTGAGGTCTTTGCGGAGCGCTGCCTTTTCGTTGAGGCTCGGCGTGTAGCCACGGCTCCAGATGCAGAAGCGGCGGTCGTTCTCCTCGTCCATGACCTCAGTCTCGAAGACGAGCCGGAACTCATCCTTTTCCCCATACTGGGTCATGCGTTTCTTGAGATCCGTCACGTCGACCAGCACGGCCTTGATCGGGCCTTCGGTTTCGGGGTGCGGCGTGAAGTTGCTTTGTTTTTTCTCACTTAGTTTCATACTGTATTTACGTTGTTGTTGTTGTTGTTATTGGGTAGAGTTATGGGACAAGTCGGAGCAGATAGACAGCAATGACTCCGATGATGGCTCCGGTGATTGTGGCGGAGACGATGACTGGAGTGAGGTTGCGGTCAACATTGATTGACTTGCGCTGATTGATCTCGTTCAAGGTCAACTTGCTGAGGTCTTCAATGTGCAGGCGGAGGAACTTGTCAGTTCCACGGGTGATGTCGAGGTTTTGGTCGGTGTTCATGATGTTCTTGTTGTTGGTGGTTACTTGGCTGCCTTGGCGGCTTCTTTCATTGCTTCGAGATTGCGCTCGGCTGTGAGCGCACGGTGTTGCCATTCTGTCATGGCTGTCAATGCCTTGGCAAGCTGGCTGCCGAGGCGTTGATTAAATACTTCGAGTTCTTCGTATGTCGGTTGGTCCATTGTTTTGTTTTTCTAGTTGCCCCCGCGCCTCCTCGGTCAACCGACCAAGAAAAACGCGAGGAGGTTTGGGAGATCGCGTTAGCGATGTGAGGAAACTAGGCAATGCCTAGCGGTTTGCCAAGACTTTTTTCATAATAAACAAAAAAAAGCCGTCAATCCTTTACAGTATAAAGGATTCTAGCGGTGAAAATATTTCACAAGAACCGGTATAATTTCCGAAATCTGCCATCTGCATAGGCTTTTCTCATTACAACTTTGCCTGATTCAAGCAGTTCATCCATTGTCCTGACTGCGGTGCTTAACGAAATCTTGATGCCGGATTCCTTCATCTTCTCGATGTAATCTTGGATCGTGAACTCGCCAGGCTGCCGAGGTTGATGCGCCTCGGCTTGCTCTTTTATAAAAGCGTCGAGTGCGCTCAAATGATTCCTTGTGGACTGATCCAAGTCTCCCCTTCTTTTGTTACTTGCCATATTTTTGTGTCTCCTGTTTTTGTATTGATGATGCCGTAAGCAAATCCTTGCCGCCATCCAAGTTTCGCGGTGTAGCGATCGGCGTATTCCATCTGCTCGATGTCTCCGATGCAGCCTATCGAGAACGCTTCTCCTTGGTCAATGTGCCTGCCGGTGTATTGATTAGGAGTGTGGACGTGACCGTGGACACACGGGCCGTATCGTTCAAAGTGCATCTTTGCCGGGTTGACTCCGCTGTGAAATCCGTGAATGAACTTCGGGCCGCCCTCTGGCAAGCGGAGATAGTTGCCGACCTTGTATGGGATCCATTTGATCTTGCGCTTGATGAACTGTCGCTCTGCGGATTCGGCAAGTCCTTGGCAATGCTCTCGCAGGACGCCGTTGGTCGTTGTCTGAGCCATCTGGAAAATTCGGTCGTCGTGATTACCAAGTGTCAGGTAGTTTGGCTTAAAGTCATCCAAAAAAGCGATCCCAGCGGCAAAGTCCTGAGACAATCCACCGGCTTTTTCATCCGGACTGGCGCCTCCTCGGAGTGGTGCAAAGTCCCAGTTGTCGCCGAGGTGGATCGTGTAGTGAGGTTTCCAGTCGGCTTTGAATTTCAGCAGAATCCTCAATGATTCCCGATGAATCAAGCTCCCATGATTGTCGGCTGCAACGATGAATTTCTTGAAGATCATGATGGATTAAGTCTTTTGATTTGTTTCTCGAGCCGAAGCATTGCTGGATGATAGATCTCGTCCATACATCTGACGATCTGCTCCTGATCGTATTTCTCGCCCCAACCGACTCCGCTGAGAAGAAGACAAGCCTCGAAGACCTCGTGCCTCATGGTTTCCATAAAAAGTTTCTTATTGGCTGCGACCTTGATGTCTACGTCTATGGTTTTCTTATCAAATAAGAACTGCCCGTAGAGATCACCATTGAAATCCTTGACCTCGATCTTGATCTTCTGACCCGCGATCGGCATTGATGTTGGGATTCGGAAGTATCGTTTCATGATCATGCAGTCGCCTGGTGATGCATTGCGTCGCGGCCCCACGCCGATCCGGCGCAGACCCAGCCCTCGGCTGCAAAGATCTCCATGACGTCGAGCGGCATGGTCGCTGACGCTGGCCATGCTTGGCGGTTCCGGTTCGTGTCTGGGTCGAGATCAATGGCTGCACCTCGAGCGTGCAGTGATGGCAGCGATCCGCCACGCATCGAACGGTTGTTGTAACAGCCTGCGTAGCGTGTGAGTACGTCGCGGCCGGCAGGGATGTCTGCTAGTCCTGCGAGGATCCGCTCGAGCGAGTTGGCGACCTTGTGATGGCAGCGTATCGAGCGGACCGGTTGGGATTCGTAGCGAACGCCGTATTCGATGCAGTTGAGATTGACGAGCTGCGACTCATCGCCAGGGGAGCCATAGAACGCTTGGAGCGCGGCTTGGGATGAGGACGGCCAAGGGTTGACTTTAGGTCCAAGCTGTTTGAGGTGCGCTTGGCAAGCCGCGATCGAACGCGGACCCCAGAAGCCATCCGGTGTTACGCCGATGCGCTTCTGCATCTCGATGATCTGTTCTTTTTTCATGCTTCGCTTGAAAACTTTTTCTTGTATGATGCCCAGCCACCGAGACGGACAGCGCTGTGGACGGTGTTACGCGTTACCCAGCCGACGCCCGCATTGAACATTGCTTCTTTGAAGATTCGATCAGCATCCTTGCGATCCGTCAATGGAAAAAAGAAGTCTGAATCCTTGGAATACAGGAAATCATGCACGAGAGCGGCCGAGAAATATGATCCCCACGGTGAGAAGATGTTCCAGAAGATCTTCGGGACGCTGGCTCCATCTGTGCAGAAGCCCTTGGGAATCACAATCGTGCCGACCGATGAGCGATATCGAAACGCAGCGGTGAGTCGGAATATCCGGCTGTCTCCACGCATCCCAGCATCGGCAAACTGCGCCACGTCTGGAAAGGCAAAGTTCACTTTTTCTTTTTGAGCAGGTTATAGAGCGTCACAAGCGAAACGCAGATCAGCAAAGATGTGGAAGTCGTCTTTAAAGCCCAGTCCAGTTGTTCTTGGAATTGCGTGATGACTCCGAGTGCTGAGGCTGCCGATCCGACAAGTCCGTTGAGAAGATTGTAAGTTGTGCTATGCTCGTTCATCAGATTGGGGAGGGTTGCGCTGCGTAGATGACAGACCCATCTGCCTGCGGTTGGAACGTAGCCAAGTCGGGAGCAGGAACGCTTGTGGCTGGGTTTATTGCTGCGATGGCTTGATACATCGCCACATAGGCAGAGATTGCCGAGGCTGCGTTAGTGCCAAACGCGTCAAGAATCGCTTGTTGCTCGCCTGCCGTATTGACCTTGGCATAGATCGTGGAAAGCGTGGCTTGCACATGGTTGAGCAGTTCTTGTTGTGATGCATCGATCTCATGCGCGATGCGTTGAGGATTTGTGAGGTTTAAAAGTGTCATGGGATTCGATAGATGATAAGTTGGGAGCCAGTATCAAGCGTAGTGTTTGATGCTGCGACTGCTGCGGTCTGCGCGATCTGAACGCGCAAAGTTCCTGCTACCGTAACATTCAAAACGCCTTTGCGCCATGTGGTCTGTGATCGGTTGCTTGGTGCAGATTCGATGATCGTATTTCTTGAGATCAAAGCATTTGGAACGCTTGAGGTTGTCGTTGCGTTATCCAGAACCCGGTAAACTGTGCCAGATGCCGTAGCGGTTCCCGTGAAATCAATACGATCTTTGACTCCAGATGTCGCAAAATTTGCGTTTCCGTTATGTAACAATATGCAATCAATGAAATAGTTTCCAACATCGAGAGCAAACGAAAGCTCGGTGACTGTTTTGTAGGTGGTCGTGTTGACATCGGAGTTGACTCCTGCGGTCAAAGCCGCTCCAAAGATGCGTCCATATCTGGCATCACTCAGAGCGCGGGTCATTGCGCTTGTCGTATTGGTTGCTGCTTGTCCGGTAAGCTCAAGCTGTCCAGATAGTGTCTTGTTTCCTGCGACAGTCTGATTGCCTGTAAGCCCGACATAAAGCGCGTCAAATGCCGTGGTCAAAGTCGATACGATCAGCGACCAGAGAACGTGCTTCGGTGCGTCTGATGCTGCGCTGTCGAGGATTGTTACCTTGTCACCGTTGACGATGCTCGCCTTGTTCGTTCCAAACTTGCTGGTCAGTCCGGCTGCGCTAGGTGTCATCTCGTCGGTGGTAAGAGCGACCGTGCCAGTATTGTTTGGCAGAGTCCAAGTCTTATCGCTAGACGTGATAGATGCAGGAGCTTGCAGGAATCCACGGAATGCACCTCTCCACCATCCAAAAGCTCCGCTTACTCTTGCGACAAACGAGCGATTATCTCCTGATGTGTCTCCGAACTTTGCGTGATAGTCGCCAGAGTCAGTGAAAGCTACTAGACCTGTGCCGCTACTAGATGCGAAGAAACCACCGTCAGATGATCCTGATTCTCCATAAACGGCAATGCTGCCAGTTGAAACTGCATTGACCGCTGTGGCAGAAGTAGAAGTTACTGAAACTGCTATCGAGCTTGTGCCTGCGAATTCTGCTCCCCCTTGCGCATTACGTTTGACGATTCGGTTTGCAGTAGCACTTGCGGTCGCATCACTAATATCTGCGCTTACAAGACTGCGATTCTCCCAAAGACTAGCCCCGCGCATCAACGCTTGCCCTGTGGTTGGGCTGGTAATCAATACGTCAGCAAGTTCTTCAAGCTCTGAGCCGTTCTGAACTTTGACGAAGATCTCAACGATCGTGTTCCCAGTCTTGCGTGTGACCACGCCGAGATAGACCATGTGATTCGGTGCCACCGGCTTGTTGGCTGCGCCAAAGACCATCCCGCCAGCAGTTGTGGGCGAGAGCCAGATCGGATCGCCTTCGTTAGCCGCAGGAGCCGAGATGCTGACTGTCAACAGTCCCTCGGTGATAACGTAGCCGGTGCCGTTGGTCGTCAAAGTTGATTCGCTGACGCCGATGGTTTTGCTCGATGTCAGCTCGGCGTTTGCCTGCGCCAGACCGATGATGATGTTGTTGCCAGATGCGCCAGTAACGTAGACCACCTGCCCGGCATTGACTGAAACTCCGGCTTTGCACAAGACCTCAAGACCATCGCAGCGGCCTGTAATCCGTGGCGCGGTGACGATGCCGGTGAATGTCGGGTTGGCGATCGGAGCTTTAAGCGCGAGTCCATCGAAGACCGCGTTGCCAGACACAGCATTGGTGCTGCCGTTGATGATCGTTTGATCGACTGTGGCGGCTGATCCTGGCTCACCTTGCGGCCCGCGTGCTGCCTCTGAGAAGCTAAAAACCACCTCCTCGGACTGATCGGTCAGAGTGAATGTGATTTCTTCTTTGGGTTCAGTCAGATTGATCGTGATTCCTTCGCTCATTGTGTCGCGTCTTGTATGATTTCTATGGTTCCGAATACGCGGGTCTTGATGACGTCATTGCTGTCAGTCGTCTCGATCGACCAATACCATTGACCGATGGCTAGGTTCATCGGTGATACTGGATTGATCGTGAACTCCCAGTTTGCTGCATCGTCAATCGTGATCGTGCTGTTTGCGCTGCTCAGTTCGAGTCCGACTTGGTTGTCATCGTCCCGGAAAAACATCCGGACCAAGGACAGGCTGTCAGCAAATGCCGTGCCGTCAGAATAGAACGAGCAATTTGTAAGCCCGTCCCATGTGTCTCGATAGACGCAGGGTTTTAAGATCAGATTGCCATTACAAGCCATTGGATTAAGCTGTTGCGCCGCACACGACGATGGAAACGACTGCGGAACTTGCTGCCTCGATGGTCAGGACCTCAAGCGACTGATCGCAGTTCTTTGCGGTCACTTGCAGGCTGCCGTCTGGCTGCACCGGAAAGTCAACGAGCGTTGATGCGGTCGATACCAAGATGTCGCCAGCGGATCCGGATTGGTTCGTGATGAGAACTCCACCGAGGCGGTCGGCAGCGATTGCGCTGAGAGTCACTCCCTCGAAGTCCTTGCCGTCTCCGTCGAGGAGGTAGACGCCGGCCGTAAGCGTGCCGGAGGTCGTGTTGGACGAGGTGCTGGCGGTCGTGATGCCCGTGCAGGTGCCGTTATCGAGCGAGATGTTGAGCGTCGCGTCGTTGGCTGCGTAGAGAGGCACGGAGGTGCTGCCGACGGTGTAGGTGGCCGTTGGCTTGCGGGTGAGCGAGATCGATGTGGTCGTGCCTCCGACCGTGAACAAGGCTGAGACAGCGGCATCTGCGGCAAGAGCGGTGCGGACCTTGCCGGCCCAGACGGTTGCGGTGTCGCCGTTGAGAACTGCCACGCTGATGGTCTTAGGGCTGCCAGTCATGCCGGCTGCGGTCACAACAACAGTTGCGTTTCCAGATGCGGTGATCGTGCCAGCTGCGGTTGCGGTTTCGACCTGGGCGACTCCTGCGGTCCAAGCGGTCGTGCCGGTGCTGTCGTTATCAGCAAGATCGAGGACGAGATCGGAAGCTGCTCCGACGATCAATGCGCGGACTGCATAGCCGGTGTCGACGTCAGCGATGGGGGTGTTCGTGCTAGGCACGCCGATGGTCACGTCATTCGTGACAAGGCTTGCGGTAGGGGTTGCCACCATGCGGAGGCCAGAGAATGCGCGAGTCTGAGAGATGTCCATAATGACATACTTGGCTTGTCAAACTACGGTGGAGATGTGTTGGTTACGACGGTCAGCTTCACGATCGGCAAGAACATATCGAAATTGTGCGTGATATACTGGTTGATTATCAAACCTGCTCCGGATTCTGATACCTTGGCAATGCACCGTGCCGCTTTGTTTTCTGTCGGAATATAAGCATCTGGAGATGATGAGCTTAACAATACAGATACTGTATCGGCAGGATTTCCATCGACAAATGCGGATGGGTTGATTTCGTTGTATACCTTAGCTGTGACAATATCGTTTCCTGATCCTTCTGATTGACAGTATTCTAGGCTTGCTTGGTTTCTAGGTATTTCCGCGTAAATATATTGAGTCCCTGATGATGATATATCTCCTCCAGAAAAGTAACCCAATGGACCAGCGACGATTGTGGTTGGACCACCTGATGCGTCAGGACCAATAGGAATTCCTGCGTCATCATACGTCATGAAATAAGCGTTAACGTATCCAGCGGCGACCGATATTTGACCGTTACCTAAATCCGTGACAGCCCATGGATGGCTGGCTGGAAATGTCCCTGCCAACTTGACCGACCTCGTGCCATCTGCGTTCAAGGTTTCTTGAAGCGACAATCCGCTGACCTCAGTCTCATCGACCTGCAAGGCTGCGTATCTGAAATTCTGCATCAGATCTCTGGCTGAGATCTGGTATGGATACGATCTGCCATTGACCGCAGGTGGGAGCTTTACCTTCTGCTCGAAATCGACTGGTAGGTTCATGCTGTTTCTAAGTTTTCAAGTCCTGTCCGGGCTGCGTTGAACTCGTATTCGACAAATTCTCCGAAGTTGCGTTGTGCCGTGATGGTCACAAATGGGTCTGCGACATAGAAGATTTGCTCCTCAAGTGCCGGATCGGTCGTGTCGAATCTTGCCAGGTATCCACGGACAATCGGGAAATCCTCGCTGACGCTGATCTCGCTGACGCTGATGTTTTTGATCAATGGGTATTGATAATAAGTGACCGATCGCAAGCTCAAGAATTCATCGCTGAAAACGATTTCGCCTTCCTCGATGACTTCGCCGTTCCGCTTTACGATTATGCCTTGCAGGCTGTCGGTCACAATCTGCAATGTGACGTTGGCAGCGTTTGTCGGAAGCAGGAACGAGTTCCTTGACCTAGTCAGCTCTCGATACTCGTCGGTCGTCCGGCCGTAACCGCTGCATTGATACTTGGTCAGCCCAGAGCCGTCGCGGGATTCTTGAACCTCTGGGAAGATATACAGGCCGTCAATCGCTGGCGTGTCGTTCTGATTCGGCATCGCGGCCCCGTAGCTCAATGCTGCCCGATGCGTCGACTCCTCGTCTGACTTGCCGACATAGACCTGATCAACACGAAGCAAACCGCTGGGAAAAGACGTGATCGACCTATCTGCCGTTTTGATTAGTGAGCCAGTTGTTTTCTCGTAAATAGTCCTCATAGTGCCAATGCGTGGGTTGGAAGTTTAGGTTCGATCTTTGCGACAAGTTCTTTGATTGCTTCGACCATTTTGAACAATGCGTCAGCCTTATCCTCGACCTTTTTCTCTGCTTCTTTTGCGTCTTTTTCTTTTTTCTCTGCTTCTTTTTTCTGTTCTTCGGGTTTCTTCTCTTTGCGTTTTTCGATGATCTCTTTGCGGATCTGTTCTTTGCTTTTGCCTATCGTTGAAATTCCTTCTTCTCTGGCAATAGCATTGATGTCTCTGCGATCGACCTTGCCCTTTTCATCGATACGAATGGCTGCTTCCTGCTGGCGTTTTTCAATCTGTCTCATTGTCGCCTCTGCTTGTTTGAATTTGCCAGCTTCGACTTGTTTCTTGAACTCCTCCTCCAGCGGTTTGATCCTTGATTCCTTCGCGGTTCTTGCCTCGATGAGCTGCTGATCGAGCTTCTCAAGCAAGGTCAGTTCTTTGACCTTCTCGACGATTTTATCCATCTTGACCGATACCTTTTCAGCCGATGCCTTCATTTTCTCAAGCGGATCTGGCTGTGCCTTGCTCAAGTCTTTGAAGAAATCCTTCACTTTGCCAAACTCCAAAGCGGATTTGACTTTAGCCTCAGTCTCCATGTTGAAAGACAATGGAATGTCTGTGAAGTTTTCTCTGAATTCTTCTCCTTTTTGTTTTAATTCATCGGCAAGTTTCGACATTTCTTCCCTAGTGTCTTCGGCTCCGAAGTAGTCAACCGGCTTCTCATTGTTTATTTTGTTACGAATTTTCTCAAAATCTTGCTCGATCTTGAGATTTGCATCAGCAATATCCATTGCATATTGCTCTGCCACTATTTGGAAACCTTTTTTGACTTGGTTGGCTTGATCTTGTGCAGCTTTACCTGCGCTATCACTCCAAACAAATGCTGCTGCGACATACGCATCCAGAAGTTTTTCTCCAAAAAACCGTGTTGCATTGTAAGCCAGTAATTTGAACTCGTTGAATCCTGTCTTGAATGCAGCGACAAGCGATGCGCCGATTGTTTCTGCTGCGTTTGGAACGAAGTTGAGCAATATATTGCCAAACTCTTGAGCGGCAAATAACAATGACAGCTTGATCAGCTTGATCCCATCTTTGGCATTCATGATGCCTCCGATCAAAATGTCGCTGAAAGTCAGCGCAGCCTCTTTCAATCCAGCAAAGGAGCCGGCAAGTTTTTGACCGAGTCCAGCCGCGTCGATCTTTGAAAGCATTGTGGTAAATATCTCAAGCGCAGGAGCTGCCTTGTCCAATATCCCAGCGGCAAACTCCATGAACTTGCCTTTGATGACTGCAATCTTGTCTGAGACTGTATCGAAGATCGCGTTGCGTTGGTTCATGATGTCGACCATTGAGCCAAGTTCATCTTTTGCGTTGCCGATCTCACCTGAGAAGTTTTGCAATAATGGCAGCAACTCGCCCCCGCTCTTTCCGAAGATCTTCATCGCCATTGCAGCACGTTCAGTCGGATTGGATATTGCGTTGATCCTTTCAGCCAGCAATCCGAGTTGCTGAGTCGGTGTAAGTTCAGCAAGTGCTGAATAAGACAGTCCGAGATCGATCAATGCTTTGGCGTTCTCTTTGCTGCTTGTATTCGCATCTACCATGAACTTCTGGAGCTTGTTGATTGCTGTTCCGACTTTATCGGCACCGACTCCAGAGTTGTCGAACGCACGTTCAAGCAACAGCAGGTTGCCGGCTGTCTCGCCTGTTCGGGCCGATAGATCGTTCAGCCTGCCGCCGAGGTCCAATGCCTGGCTGAACTGGTCAAGCGTTCCTGTCAGAGCTGCAAACGCGCCTTTCACAAGCCCAATGCCTGCCGCAAGCCCGGCACCTGCTTTCGCCATCGCGCCGAAGCTGAAATCCATTTGCTTCTCGGCTTTTTGCGTGGTGTCGACCATCGACTTGGTTTCGCGCTCGATCTTCTGGATCGTTGCGACCATGCCGGTATCGACGGCCTCAAATGTTGTTGTGACTTTACTCATTCTCTATTGGGGTGGGGTTAAAATTTGTTTTGGCTGCGTGTTTGATCATCTTGTTTGCCATTTTGATCATCTTGTCGCGGACAATATGGTGAGCGAATCGGATCTCGTCGATTCTCAGAATTCTTGATGCCCAGGGGATTTCGCTAGTCATCGTGATGTATGGATTTCCTTTGTGAATTCCGTTGATGATCTTGCCGCTTTTTGCGTGTCTCTTTGCTTTCGCAAATGCCGGGATGCCTCGAGCTGCATCTCCCTTTGTTCCACCGATCAATCGAGCGCAATCGGCCCAAGCTGCTTTACTCAAGCCGACTCGACGCATGATCTCGTTGGTGTAGGTCTGGAGTCCGCTCGTTGAGATGTTCATTGAACTTCTAGGCGACCATGTCCGACCAGATCGTGGTGATCTTTGCTGCTTGTGCTTTGCCGCCAGTCCAGATTTGGCGATGATTTCATAATCCTTAATCATCCCAACGGCTTGCAATATCTCACCTACTTTTTTGCTATCTCCTTTTATTAGTATTTTTTGCAGCCTGTTCCGAAGTTTTTCGTCTTGGGTTTTATTGATGACTGCTTGCAATGTCAACTTTGTGCGGAAGACTTTTGAGATGTCATTCTCGACCGCGTTTTTCCCCAGATTGTAAGCGTTCTTGCTAGTTGCGCCGAATGAGAACGGCTGGGTGCGGTTGGCAAGTTCGACAGCCAAAAGCCGAGCGTGTTGCTGGACCAGAATTGGAATAGTTTTCTGCTTGAACTGCTTGAAATTCTCGATGATTTCATCGAGTTGTCTCAAGTCTGTTTTAATTTTTGCCGCCATGTCCTATTCTTTTGAAGGCTTTGTCAATTATGTCATCAGCCGACTCGAACTCATCAACTGAATTGATCCGCTCGCGCATGATCCCGTCCTTGAGGCATTGAGCGTCGATGATCTGCAAGCCAAGCGCCACCGGCACTTCGTCCATGATCTCGTTGTATCCCCATCCGGTGGCCGCAGCGAGCTGATGCACATACGACGCAATCCAGATGGGTGTGGCTAGTTTTTTGAGCCGTTGCCATGGTATGGGACCGATCCGGTCGACGCGGCCGCAGAATACTCCTCAAAGGCTTTGTTCATCGCCTCGGCGAGCGGCTCCATCTCGTTGTGGTGGGTGAAGTTCTCATCCATCCAGTCATCAACCGCAGCTTGGAATTTGTCCTTGTCGCTGACGACCGCGCTCACTTCTTCTTTCGATGCGCTGTGGATAAAGCCGAATGCCGCGGTCTTCTGGAAAACGTCTTGATTGTCATTATCGAGGATCCCGTTCCGCTTCATCTGCGAAAGGGTCCGGATCGTGATCGGCCGCAGGTTCAGCTTCGCGACTTGCTCGTTCGTTTTGATTGCTCCTCTGGTCAAGACTTCCTCGTCGGTCATCAGCTCGATGTTTTGTTTTTTGCTCATAATTTATAGGTATGGTTTGAATTGTTCTTTCTGTTCCTTGCTGGCATCCTCTCGGATTGCGATGGATCTGCCGTTGCGCTTGATCACGACATTGCGTGGCGTGTTACGAATCAAGCTGATCAGCTCATCCCGGTTGCCAAGCGCCTCGCGGATGTAGTTGATCGGATTCTCAGGATCCGCAGCGCGGAGTGCATCGCTGCCCTTGGTCATGTCGCGGTAGACATCCATGGCTTTCAATCCATCGCTGTTCCTTGGCTCGAACCAAAAGACCGTGGATTCCTCGCCGTCGTCGCGGACTGTGCGCGTGACTGGCGGTGTAAGTAAATCAAAGCCCAATGTGACCAATGCGGTCGCGGCTTTGAGATTTGTCGTGTGAAACATTTCTCGGCTCATATGTATGTGCCGCCTATTCAAGCCCGGCGGCAGGGTCTTTTGACGATTAAGCAGTCATCGTTTCTGCATATTGCGTGCAGGAAACTGAAACTTTTTTGAACTCGCCTTGTGCGTGTGATTCGTTGACGGAGTCGACGATCACGGTGCCGCCGGTCAAGCCATACGAACTCGTGTCGTTTGCGAGGGTCAAAAGGTTTGCGACCTCGAACTCGGTCGTGCCGTTGATGAAACCATCAAGCGTGATTGCAGCGGTGATGCCGCTGTATGCGACGGCCACAACCTCGTTTTCAGCGTCGCGGACCTCGGTCTTGACCGGGCTGACGTTGCGAGAATAGTTGGTGAGGATGATGCCGGTTTCGTTCGTAAGTGCGAAAACGAGATCAGACGCGGATGCTGCGGTGTAAACTGTTGCTGCCATGCTTATGCAAGGCTGTCAAATTTCAGTTTGAATTAACCGGCTTGATTGTCACGATACATTCCGCAGAAAATACTGTGTCGATCATCGAATCGTTCCAGTCCTGCGTCGATCCCTGATATAGCCAGTTGAAAATCACGAGGCTCGACTCGTCGCCGAGCGCCACCATGCTGCTCGGATCCTGAATGGCTTGCTCGATGGCTTCGAGGTGGTCATCCAGCTCGGATTGCTCGACATCGCCGGCGTGAACTCGGTAGAGGATAGATACCTGGCAGACGATCACGTTCCAGAGCGCTTGAGAATGTGCCGCCTCGTTGGTGACTTCGATCGCGATCGTCGGCAGGGTAGCCAGATCAAGCCGCTTTGCGTCGATCACCTCGATGTCTGCGGTCGGTTTGTATCCCGACAAATAGTCGATCAGGATGGTTTTGAGCTGCCTCTGAATGTTCATTTGTTGATATCTGTGAGAATAAAGTGAATCGCCACCGTTCCGACTCTGACCTGATTGATCCGATAGGTCGAGCCGTCGAGCGTGCAGCGCTTGTTGACGAGGCTTTTGGGGTTGGTCACGTCGGCCGGCTGGGCGCAAGCGATGACATCATACTCAGCCGTCAGCCCTACATCATCGCCCGTTGTTGACTTTGTGACGTCGTCGATCACGACTGAAAAGGTCTGATCGGAAACTGTCATCGTGACCGTGCCTAGCATCGCGTCCACCTCGTCAAGTGCGCTCAATAAAAAACTGTCGATTCCAGTCATGCAATAAGGGGTTTTGTCAATAAAGCGATTCTGGTGCCTCTGTTGTCAAAGATGAGTGCCGGTAGATCTGCAAGATCTTGTCGATATGAAGCCCCGTCTTGATCTTCTGCCTGGCTTGCAATGACCAGATCTTGTCCTCTCCGTAGTTTGTGAAAGCAAACTGACAATCTGCGATTACCTCACGCTTCCATGCACAAATGTGCCACGGCCCGCGATAGGTGATCCCGCCCGGGTTGAATGGCTGATCCTGATTGTTGATCCCGAAAATGATCTCTGACTCATGCTCGTTATAAAATGCCTGCTGCTTGAACGTGATCACGTCTGGGTTGCTCTGCGCGGCTTTCAAGATCTCCAAGACGTATCCATCGCAGATGTCGTCATCGTCATCGACGAAGGCGATGTATTTGCCATTGGCGATGTTGACCAATGACTGCCTTTTTTCCCCGATACTGCGGGTGCGGTTATCACTTAAGATTAGGTGTTCGACCTGCCCCAAACTCTTCAGCGCGGAACTCTGTTCCTCGATGCGGGTTTGTAGGGCTTGGAGCTGCTTCTCCCTGCCGCGAATGGTCGGTGTCAGTATGCTTAGTTTCATTTTCTTTTTTCTTTTCTTTGTTTTTCCAAAGTGGGCATTCATCCCACGCTTTTGTGTCTTTGACTCTGCTCCAGCTTCCTTTGTGACTCATGGTTTTTCTTGTTGTTTGATCCAGCATCTTCCGATGACGACATATTTGATTCCTGCCTTCTCCAATGCCTTTCTGACTCCATCAGAATCGGCATCGTGGCCGCCAAAGAATCCGCCTTTCTTGACCTTCGGGAGCCATGCATTGATGTCTGCCAGAGCGTTCTCGTAATCATGGGCCGCGTCGATAAAGACTCCATCGAGGCTGTCATCATCGAATCCGCTGGCTGCCGGCGCGCTCTTGCTTTCGAAGATCTTGATGTCTCGAAATCCTCGGTTCTCTTTGAACTCCGGCAAGACATCAACCTTGCCGGTATCTTCATCGCCTTCAAAGGTATCAACCACCCAGAACTTGATCGACTTGCCAATATCGTCGAGGCGGTCTTTCAAGTAAATCGCGCTTTTCCCTTTCCATGTTCCAACCTCAACGAAGATGCCGTCATCTGGCAGCGCTTTCGCGACGAAATCATAGACATCTCGGAAGTCGAACCATCCTTGGATGTCGCTCGATACCACGGTGCCGAACATCAGGCGCTTGAAGATTCCTTCGCCTGTCTTATAATTGTAATCAGAATTGCTTCTGGTATATGTCTCATCCATCTCAGCCTTGCCGAATGCCGGGTGTATATGCTCAAACGTGATGGAATCACTAGCGTCAATGACGACGCCATCGTTGAATGCGTTGAAAGAAAACCAGTTGTCCGAGAACATCGAGAAAAACTCTGGATGGAATAGGTATCCCTGAGACTTATATCTCGATCTGGTAAGGATCGCCATGCAAAGCAATTTGTCTTTCCTGTAACCATCTGAAACTGCCAAGACCGATTCTTTTT
>Ga0075471_10000911_pt1 | contig 18664 bp, 23 predicted proteins | sample DEB19_08_DNA_2_FD_74787 | JGI IMG/M metagenome (GOLD analysis project Ga0075471, IMG submission 74787) | Aqueous microbial communities from the Delaware River and Bay under freshwater to marine salinity gradient to study organic matter... | ecosystem: Environmental > Aquatic > Marine > Coastal ... | reverse complement strand
GATACGGACAGGTTCCTCCCAGTCGATGCCAAGCCAGGCGAGATCCTCGAAGATAGCCTGCACGAATTCCGGGCGCGAGCGGCTTTCGTCCGTATCCTCGATGCGCAGCAGCAGGCGGCCGGCCGCTTTTTTCGCCATGTGAGCGTTGAGCAGCGCCGAATAGGCGTGGCCCAGGTGCAGGAAGCCATTGGGGCTCGGCGCGAAACGAAAGACGGGACGGCTCATACACAGGTCTTGCGGTCAAATTGTGCAAAGGTCAAACAGGCTTATGCATCGGCTCGATACTAACAGAGACCTGCAGGCAGCGGTCAACTGGCTGACCATGGTCGAACCGCGCTTTGGGGATGTTGTCGCGAGGCATGGCTTGCCGCCGCTCCGCCATGCCGAACCGGGTCTTGAAAGCCTGCTGCGGATCGTCACCGATCAAATGATTTCGTTGAAGGCGGGAGCGGCCATCTGGGTGCGGCTTGTCTCGCAGCTGGGTCACTTCGCACCGCGCGATGTGCTTAGCGCCAGTGAGGCCGATCTGCGGGCGCTGGGACTTTCGGGCGCCAAGGCGCGGACCTTCCGGGCGGCGGCGCTGGCCTTTTCCGAAGGTCGTTTCGAGGGCTGGGAGAAACTCAGCGAGGCGGAAGTGCAGCGTCGATTGATCCAAATTCCCGGCGTGGGCCCCTGGACCGCCAGCATCTATCTGTTGATGTCGCTGCGTGTTGCGGATGCCTGGCCCGCCGCTGACCTGGCCCTGCAGATCGCTGCGCAGGACCTGCTCGGCCTGGCGGACCGCCCCCCGGCCCGCCGGATGATGGAACTGGCGGAAGCCTGGCGGCCCCACCGTTCCGCTGCAGCGCTTCTCTTGTGGTGGCACTACCGGGCAATCCGGGGCATGTCGGCAGGCTGACAAGAGGTCTTCACAGGAACGCCACACTAGATATAGTAAGCTCCTAGGGATTCGACCCCGAGAGGTGTACTTGCAATTCGTGCCGGTTGCGCCGGAAGCCTGTCCTGCCCTGGTCCTCAACGCGGACTTTCGCCCGTTGAGTTACTATCCCTTGTCGCTCTGGAGCTGGCAGGACACGATCAAGGCGGTCTTTCTCGACCGGGTCAACATCGTTTCCGAATATGACAAGGTTGTGCGCAGCCCCAGCTTCGAATTTCGGTTGCCAAGCGTCGTTTCGCTCAAGACCTATGTGAAGCCATCACGCACGCCAGCCTTTACCCGTTTCAACGTCTTCCTGCGCGATCGCTTCACCTGTCAGTATTGCGGCTGCCATGACGACTTGACCTTTGATCACGTCACTCCGCGCTCGAAGGGCGGGCAGACGACATGGGAGAATGTCGTTGCGGCCTGCTCACCCTGCAATCTGCTCAAGGGCGGCTACCTGCCGCAGCAGATCAACATGTTTCCCGCGCAGAAGCCGGTGAGGCCAAGTGTGGCGCAACTGCACCGCAACGGGCGCTTCTTTCCGCCCAACTACCTGCACGAAAGCTGGCAGGATTATCTTTACTGGGATACCGAGCTCGATCCCTGAGCCTGGCGCAATCCTGCCAGGGCGACGAGCGCGAGGCCGAGCGAAATCACCGCATTCCAACCTGCAAGCGACAGCCCGAAGATGCGAAGTGCAGGTTCATCGCACATGACTGCAGGCTTTGACAGATCCGGAAGGCCACCCGAAAAGCCGGCCTGGGCTGTGCAGGTCGATGGGCCGGGCCACCATTTCCATTCGACTCCCGAATGATAGATGCCAAACATCATGCTGCCGAGCCATAGAACGGCGAGCAACGCAAGTCCGGTTTTCGCGATGCCCGGATTGCGGGGCGCGAGGAGCGCCACGACCAATGCGATTGGTATGCCCGCATAATAAGCCCAGCGCTGCTTGAGACAGAGTTCACACGGAAGATATCCGGAATACTCGAAGATCCATGCGCCCGCGATGGTCGCGAAGGCCACGAGAAAAATCAGCAGTGTGGCGCGCTGCGGGGTCAGGATGTTCAGCATGAAGTGACGCTTCCGGCGATGCCTGAGTATTTGATGACGATATAGAGCAAGATGACGATGCCGGCCACTATTGCAGCCAGCAGGCCCAGGCGGCGCTCGATGAAGTCGCGGATAGGGTTGCCGTAGCGGCGCAGCGCCCATGCCAGCGCGAAGAAGCGCGCCCCGCGCGCCACGATGCAGGAGACAACGAAGAACAGGAAACTGACCTCGGCCACGCCGGCAAGGATGGTCACGATCTTGATCGGCGGCAGGTGAGCGAGGCCTGATGTCACCAGCAGCAGCATCAGCGTGTCCTCGCCGGTGCACTGGCGCATGTGTTCGAATTCGTCGAGCTTGCCATAGAAGCTCAGCACCGGCCTGGCGAATGCCTCGAAGGCATAGTGGCCCAGCATGTAACCCGCAATGCCGCCCAGTACGGAGGCCACGGTGGCGATCAGCGCAAAGCGATAGGCCCGATTTGGCCTTGCCAGGGCCATGGGCAGGAACAACACGTCTGCTGGAATGAGAAATACCGAGCTTTCGACAAAAGCGATAACGGCGAGCCAGACTTCCGCCGTTTCCCGGGCGGCCAGCGCCAGTGTCCAGTCATAGAGACGTTTCAGCATGAAGATCAGTCCGTGTCGGGCCGCGAACTGCGCAGCCGTTTGGTATGTGCATGTTTCGATTTGGAATCTAGCCGCCGTGTCTTGGAGGCCCGCGTCGGTTTCGTGGCGATACGTCGCTTCGGGCGGTGCGCTGCCTTGCGCAACAGTTCGACGAGCTTTTGTAACGCGATCTCCCGGTTGCGTTCCTGGGAGCGGGTTTCCTGAGCCGTGATCACAAGGACGCCATCCTGGGTCAACTGCCGGCCCGCCAAGGGGCGCAACCTCGCCTTGAGGTCTTCCGGAAGGAAGGCCCTTGCCACGTCGAGGCGCAGTTCCACCGCGGTCGAGACCTTGTTGACGTTCTGGCCTCCCGGCCCCGAGGCCCGCATGGCAGACCAACTGAGTGCGTCCTCGTCGATGGCCAGTGAGTCGGTGATCCGTATCATGGAAAATGCTTCTCGCCCTTTACGGTTGACGGCGCAAGGGCAGCCAATTATGCGGGTTCGGCTTGCCTCTGTGGCGGAATGGTAGACGCGGCAGACTCAAAATCTGTTGCTCGCAAGGGCGTGGGGGTTCGAGTCCCTCCAGGGGCACCAACACCGTACGTAGCTGCCGCAGATTGGTCCGGTTCCTGTGATGACAGGGGGGACTTGGCCACATCCGCCTGACCGGGAGCAGACCTTTCTTGCCGATCCTCCGCCGCATCCTTGTGCTCCTTGTCGTTCTGGCTGTGGCGCCCCCGGCCTTGGCGGCGGGGCCAAGCGTGCTGTTCGACCCCGCAACGGAGGAGGTCATTTCGCAGGACCGTGCGGGCGATCCGTGGTACCCGGCCTCGATCACCAAGCTGATGACGGCCTACATCGTCTTCCAAAAGCTGAAGGCGGGGAAACTCAAACTCGATCAGAAAATTCTGGTCTCCGATCTCGCCCATTCCCAGCCCCCCAGCAAGATCGGTGTGCCGGTAGGGCAGTCCGTAAGTGTCGACTTCGCACTGCAGGCGTTGCTCGTTTATTCGGCCAATGATATGGCCTACGTGCTGGCCGAGGGCGCCTCGGGCAGCATCTCCGCGTTTGCTGCGGAGATGAACGCCCAAGCCCGCAAGCTCGGCATGACGGGCAGCCACTTCGTGAACCCAAATGGCCTTTTCGACTACCGTCACATCACAACCGCACGTGACATCGCTATACTGGCTTCGACGCTCCTGGCAGAATTCCCCGAGTATGACCATTATTTCTCCCAGCCCTTCCTCAGCATCGGCAAGCGCCGTTTGTCCAATCGTAATTCGCTTCTCCGCCAGATGAAGGAAGCGGACGGCATGAAGACCGGCTTCGTGTGCAATTCGGGCTTCAACCTCGTCGCCACGGCCACGCATGATGGCCGCCGCTTGGGCGCTGTCATCTTCGGCGCAAATAGCGGCAAGCATCGCGTGGACCTTGCCGAAATGCTCCTCACTGACGGATATTCGCGGCCAGTCACTGTGCGTCCAAGGTTGCAGTCCATTCCTAATGTGCAAACCGGTGGCATCGTGCCAACCGACATGACCTCCCAGGTCTGCAAGCACAAGCCTGTGACGCTGGCCTTGTCCAAGACCCTTGGCGGCTGGGGTATTTCCTTTGGCAACTATGAAAATTCCGCCACCGCTGACATGGCGTTGCGCGGTCGGATGCTGAGTTCGTCGGGCATGGAACTTCCAGGCACGCCGGGCGTCATTCGCCTGCCGGAAAAGCTCGGCTATGCCGCGGCCATGTGGAACCTCGATAAGGCCACAAGCGAGGCGGCATGCGCCCGCTACCGTGCCGAGAAGGCGCCCTGTGAAGTTCTTCCGCCCGAAACCTTTGCCAAGATCGCAACACTGGTGCCCGACCCCGCACCACCGTCCGTCATGGCCGATCCCGAGGGTGACGAGGTGAGCAAGCCGGTCAAGAAGAAGCCTGCCAAGAAAAAGAAGAAGAACTGACCGCATGATCAACCGGGCAGGATTGGGAATTGCCTGTGCTCTTGGCGCAGCCGGACTTTACGGCCTCGTGCCCAACTTCGTGCGCGGGGCCATCGGTAATGGCATTCCCGCGATCGAGAGCACATTGTTCCGTACCTTCATGATCGCCGTGGCGTTTGCTGTGATTGCCGTGGCGCAGGGCGAGCGCATGACGGTTCCCAGGGCTGCGCTTCCCAGCTTCATCGGGCAGTGCATCGCAACTCTGTTCGTTTCGGTCGCCTACCTTGGTTCGGTGCAGTTCATCCCCGTTGGGCTTGCGGTCATCATCTTCTATCTCTTCCCGGTGCTGATCATGGTCTTCGCGCCCGTGGTTGAGGGCCGCAACCCGGGCATCCTGCGCATCATGATCGCACTGGTCGCCTTTATTGGGCTGGCGATTGCTGTCGGACCAAGCTTCGACAGTCTCGATATTCGCGGCATCGTGCTCGCCGCGCTCGGCTCCGCGGGGGCAACGCTGCAGTTCTTCTCCGGCCGCGCCATCTCGAAATACATGACGCCGGCTGCCTTCGGCGGCATGGTCCACATGGTGATATTATCGCCCGTTCTGGCCATCGCGCTCTACGCCGGGTCCGGCACCCTGCGCTTCCTCCCGGGAGGGCCCGCCACCGGCACCGGTCTCCTGTTCATGTCGGGCGTCGCACTCGTCTATATCATTGCCTACATGGCGCAGATGCTGTCGCTGCGCTATGCACCGGCATCAACCGTCGCGCCCTACTACAATCTGGAACCTGTCGTGGCCACTGCGGCAGCGGCGGCATTTCTCAGCGAGCGGCTGCAGGTGAACCAATATGCCGGGGGCGGACTTGTTCTCGCCGCTCTCGTGGCATCGAGCCTTCTCGGAAAGTGGAAGAATTAGCCCATGGCCAATGCTCCTATTCCTGTCGCGATCCTCACCGGTTTCCTCGGTGCCGGAAAAACCACGCTACTGAACTTCCTGTTGAAAGACCCCTTCCTGTCGGATGCCGCTGTCATCATTAACGAGTTCGGCGATGTCGGCATCGACCACCTTCTGGTCGAGCGGGCGGACGAAAACGTCATCGAGATGGCGTCCGGCTGCCTGTGCTGTACCATCCGTGGCGATCTGATCGACACCCTCCATGACCTGCTGGCCCGCCGAGGCCGGGGTGAGATCAAGGCCTTCAACCGCATCGTGATCGAGACCACTGGGCTCGCTGACCCAGCTCCTGTGCTTCATGCGGTGATGAGCGAACCCGGGCTAATTGCCGCCTGCCGCCTCGAGGGAGTCATCACGGTTGTCGATGCCTACAACGGCGTGGCTACGCTGGACACCCACCCGGAGGCTGTGAAGCAGGTGGCGGTGGCAGACCGCATCGTGCTGACCAAGGTCGACCTGCTGGAGGGCCGCGAGGGCGAGGACATGCTTTTCGCCATCATCGGGCGGCTGCGCAAGCTGAACCCTGCCGCCCGTCTGCTTACCACGCACCGCAATGAAGCCACCGCCGAACGCTTGTTCACCATGGGCCTGTTCGACGCGAAGACGAAAACGGCCGACGTCCAGACCTGGCTTTCGGCAGAAGCCTACGAGACGGGCGAGAAGCGTGGTCGCCGCGGCCGCCAGGGCCATTCTCACGACCATGGCCATGGTCATCACCTTCATGATGTGTCGCGCCATGACGAACACATCCGCTCCTTCAGCTTCAGCGAGGCCAATGCCATCAGCCCGCAGGGGCTGGAGCTTTTCTTAGAATTGCTCAAGTCCTATCACGGCGCCAGGATGTTGCGCATGAAGGGCATCGTGAAAGTCTCCGACGATCCTGCCCGCCCGGTGGTCCTGCATGGAGTTCAGCACGTATTTCACCCACCAGTGAGGCTTCCCGCCTGGCCGGACAAGGATGAGCGGACCCGCCTCGTGTTCATTGTCAAGGACATCGAGAAGCCGATGATCGAGGGGCTGTTCCGTGCCTTCACCGACCAGATCACCGGCGGGGCGGAGGCCTTCACGGACAAGACCCTCTCGCTCAACAGGTAATGGCCAAGATGACGCTCAAGCTCTACGGACTTTCCAAATGCTCCACCTGCCAGAAGGCGATCGACTGGCTCGATGAACACAAGGTCAGGCACAGTTTTTCCGACGTGAAGGAAACGCCCGTCACTAAGGACCAGGTCGCCAAATGGTCCAAGGCATTGGGCGGCTGGGAGAAGATGATCAACAGGGCGGGCTACACCTGGCGCGGATTGCCACCCGAGAAGACAGCGAACCTCACCGAAGCCAAGGCCGTGTCACTGGCGGTGGAGAACCCCTCCCTCATCCGCCGCCCTCTCATCGAGCACAAGGATGGTAGCGTGACAGTGGGCTTCTCGAAGAAACTTCAGGAAACGCTGGCATAAAATAAAATGGCCGGGCAGTCCCGGCCATCGTTCTTCTCGCACGAGCGATGTCGTATCAGGCTCGGACGAGCGGTCTCGTCATGCAGGTGGGGCCACCCTCGCCCTTGCGGCATATGTCATATCCCTTGATCACCTCGACCTTGACGCCTGCCGCCTTCATGCGGCGCTCAGTTTCCGGATTGCCTTCCACCATCAGCGCATGGCGCGGGCCGAGAGCCAGCACGTTGCACCCCATGGTGTCGAACTCCTCTGCCGGCACTTCCACGAACTTGATATCGCGCGATTCAAGGAACTCGATCTGGCGGGCGGCCATCAATGGCGGGTAGACGACCGCTAGGTCATGGTCGAGCGGTGAAAGGCACGACATGAGGTGGAACACGTCTGAGCGTCCCTTGTAGTGCGGCATGTCGAACCAGAGGATCTCCACGTCCGGTCCGGCCAGCTCGCCGAGCTGGCGAAGGCCCTCCAGGTTGGTGCGATAACCCACGCCAGCGAGTAGCGTATAGCGGTCAATCCACACAAGATCGCCCCCCTCGACCTTTCCCTCGCCGGTGATCTCGCCGGCAATCGGGAAGCCGAGGGACTGAAGAGCGCTGCCATTGACTTCCGATTCCTGGCGGCGCTGCGGCTTGCCCATGCGTGGCTTTACAAGGCCCCGCGGCGTCACGATCAGCGCATCATGGGTGTAGATCGAGTCGAGGGTGAGGCCAGGCGCCGCGGGAAGCTTGATGACCTCGGCGCCGGTTGCGGCGAGGATGTTCTCAACGATCTTATATTCCTTGCGGGCATTGGCAAGGTCGGGGCGGGAGTGGAAATTCAGATCCTTCCATTCGGCATCGATCTTGGCGTCGCTGACGAAGGCCTGGTCGACGTTACGGATCGCTACCTTCTTGAGGCTGCCCCAGTTGTTGAATGCGCCGAAATCGAAGCTCATTTGCGTCTGATCCTGAAGATGAAGGCAGCGCCATCCTGCTGCTGGTCCAGCAGCACGTGGCCCTGCTCGTTGCAGAAGTGGGGCATGTCTATGGCGGACATGGGGTCCGTGGCAATGACCTTGAGAATGCCGCCCTGCGGCATGGCCTCCAGCCGCTTCCGGGCCTTGAGCACCGGTAGCGGGCAGAGGAGCCCTGACAGGTCGAGCGTGTTTTCGGGATGATTTTCAGACATGCTGGCGCTAGACCCTAGCATCGCAGACACGGGAGATACAGCCTTGCCGGAACTTCTCACCAAACTCAGCTTCCAGGGTAAATTGGAACTACTGCTGGCCAACCCGGACCGTGACACGGGTCTCGAGAAGCAGGAGGTTCCGGAGGCGCTGCTGCTCTTCGCTGGCATGGAGGGTGATTGCCATGGCGGCATCACGCGCAAGTCCGACAGCCGCATGCTGAAGCAGTACAAGCGCAACACCGAGGTGCGCAACGCGCGCCAGTTGTCCGTTCTGTCATCGGAAGAATTGGCCGAAGTGGCGAAAGCCATGGGAATTCCTGCGGTGAGGCCAGAATGGGTGGGCGCCAACATGGTGCTGAGCGGCATTCCGGATCTCACTCTCCTGCCGCCCTCCACGCGGCTGCAGTTTACCTCTGGCGCGATGGTGGTCATCGATGCAGAGAACCATCCCTGCCGCTACCCGGCCGACATCATTTCCAGGCATCACCCGGAGCAGAAGAAGGGCTTCGTGACGGCTGCCATGCACAAGCGCGGCGTCGTCGGCTGGGTGGAGGCCGAGGGCGTAATCCGCACTGGCGACAACGTCACCATCTGGATTCCGCCGCAGCGCATCTACGCCCACGGATGAAGATCTGTGCCGTCATCGTGGCAGGTGGGCGATCGTCGCGCATGGGACGAGAGAAGGCGCTGGAATTGATCCGGAAGCGGACGATCATCGAGCGGATTATGTCAAGGCTGGCCGGGCAAGCGAAGGCAATCATGCTCAATGTCAATGGCGACGCCGAGCGTTTTGCGCATCTTGGAGTCCCGGTCATCCAGGATGTGTGCACTGACATCGGCACGCCTCTTGCGGGTGTACACGCCGCGCTGGTTCACGCGCATGGAAAGGGCTTCGATGCTGTTCTGACCACTCCGTCCGATGCGCCATTCCTTCCGGGGGACCTGGTGCAGCGGCTTGCAGCCGCAAGCCGTCACGCATCGATTGCCGCATCAGCAGGTCAGCAGCACTACCTGACCGGCCTGTGGTCGCCCAGCCTTCTGCCTGACATCGAACGCGCCATGGACGAGCCGCGCAAGCCCCGACTGCAGGACTGGTGCCGGATATGCAGCGCCAAGGTCGTCGAATGGTCAACTGAACCCTATGATCCCTTCTTCAACGTCAACACGCCGGAGGAACTTGCGGAAGCCAGGCGGATTGCGGCAGAGTTCAACTTATGAGGAAGGTGATCGGCGTTGCCGGGTTCAAGAATGCGGGCAAGACCACGCTGGTGGAAAAGCTGGTCGCCGAACTCACCCGGCGTGGTCATCGCATCTCCACGATCAAGCATGCGCATCACTCGTTCGACATTGACCATGAGGGGCGCGACAGCTTCCGTCACCGCAAGGCAGGAGCGTCCGAAGTTGCCGTGGTTTCGCGCCATCGCTGGGCCATCATCCATGAATCGCGCGGTGAGGCAGAGCCGTCTCTGGAGGATGTCCTGGCAAAGCTGGCGCCTTGCGACCTCGTCATCGTGGAGGGCTACAAGCGCGACAGCCATGACAAGATCGAGGTGCGCAATCTCGAACTGTCCCATCCGAACCTGGCAGGTGATGACCCAACGGTTGTTGCAATTGCCGCCAACGGCCCAATTTTGGATGTGCCCGTCCCAGTCTTTGACCGGGACGATGTGACAGCGCTCGCCGGATTCATCGAATCTCACATGAGGCTGATATGACACCGCAGGATGTGACGGGCTTCTGGGAACAGGCCGGGGAAAGCCGCTGGTTCTTCAAGGACCCGGCCTTCGATGGCGTCCTGAGGGTGCGTATTGGAGCGGCGCTGGTCGAGGCCCGGAACGGCGCCTTTGATCACTGGGGCGAGACGCCGGAGGGCGCACTGGGCCTCGTGATCCTGCTGGATTAGGTGTCGCGCAACATCAACCGGGGAAGCCCCCTGGCATTCGCGGCGGATGCCCGGGCGCTGCGGTTGGCGAAGGGCTGGATCGCTAATGGCTTCCATCAGAGGCTACCTGCGCCCCGGGCGAGCTGGTTGATCATGCCCTTCGAGCACGCAGAAGACCTCGACGCGCAGCAGCGCTGCGTGGCGCTGTTTCAAACCATGGGCCTGTCGGGCATGGCTCACTGGGCGCGGGTTCACCTCGACATCATCGCCCGTTTCAGGCGCTTTCCGCACCGCAACCCGGTGCTAGGCCGGATTTCCACCCCGGCGGAACTGGACTTCCTGAAAGCTGGCGGTTTCGCCGGCTAGTGTCGGATTCCTCACCTCCCCGGTCGTTCCACCTCACGACTGTTGAATGGGGCTCACTATTGTGCGCTCAAATCAACCGGGTTCATTCAGGGATTTGCCCACATGAAAACACATGCGCGCGTGGTCGTCATCGGTGGTGGCGTGGTAGGCGTTGGCACGCTCTACCACCTGGCCAAGAAGGGCTGGAGCGACGTCGTCCTGATCGAGCGAAAGGAACTGACCTCGGGTTCGACCTGGCATGCCGCCGGATTGCTGCCGCTGTTCAACCTGTCCTATTCGGTGGGGCAGATCCACAAATACTCGGTCAATTTCTACAATTCTCTCGAGGCCGAGACCGGCCAGAACGTGGGCTTCAAGAAGGTCTCGAACATCCGTCTCGCCCGCACCAAGGACCGCTGGGACGAGTTCATGTATTATGCTGGCGTCGCCGAGACGATCGGCGTGAAGGTCAACGTGCTGACCCCGCAGCAGGTCAAGGACATCTGGCCGCTGTGCGAAACCGACGGCCTGCTCGGCGCCATCCAGCACCCCGATGACGGCTACATCCAGCCGGCCGACCTCACCCAGGCCATGGCCAAGGGTGCCCGCTCGCGCGGTGCTGAGATCTATCGCAACACCACCGTCACCGGCATCGAGCAGAAGCCGAACGGCGAATGGATCGTGAAGACCGACCAGGGCGAAATCACCTGCGAGCACGTGGTCTCAGCCACCGGCAACTTCGCCCGCAAGACCGGCGCCATGGTGGGCCTCGACATTCCGGTGATTCCGGTCGAGCACCAGTACATCGTCACCGAACCGCATCCGCTGATCCGCGAGCGCCAGGCCAAGGGCCTGCCCGAGATGGGCGTGCTGCGCGAGGCCGATTCGTCGTGGTACATGCGCGAGGAGAACGGCGGGTTGCTGCTCGGCCCCTACGAGCATGGCGCACCCTGCTGCTACATGGATGGGCCGTCCGACCAGAGCGAATACGAGCTGTTCCAGGAAGACCTCGACCGGCTCGCGCCGCACATTGAGACGGCAATCACCCGCGTTCCCGCCTTTGGCGAAGTGGGCATCAAGAAGGTCTATAACGGCGCTATCGCCTATACGCCGGACGGTTCGCCGATCATCGGCCCGGCCTGGGACAAGAAGAACTTCTGGCTCAACGAGGGCCATTCCTTCGGCGTCACCGCGTCGGGCGGTGCGGGCTGGCAGCTCGCCGAATGGATCGTCGAGGGCGAACCCTCGATCGACATGATGGGCGTCGACCCGCGCCGCTTCGGCCCCTACGCGACGCGCGGCTACCTCAAGGAAAAGAACGAGGAAGCCTATGCCAACGTCTTCACGCCGCACTATCCGGATGAAGAGCGTTCGGGTGCGCGTCCGCTGAAGCGCACGCCGGTCTATGACCGCATGAAGGATCTGGGCGCCGTGTTCGGCTCCGTTTATGGCTGGGAACGTCCGGGCTGGTTCGCACCCAAGGGCTATTCCCTCACCAAGGAGCAGCTCGCCAGCCCCGACGTGCTGACCAACCACAACCATGCCCCGGCGACAGACGACGGTCGCATCGTCGAGAAATGGTCGTTCCGCCGTTCCAACTACTTCCCCTTCGTCGGCGAGGAATGCCGGAACGTGATGAACAACGTCGCGATCCAGGACATGTCGGCCTTCGCCAAGATGGAAGTGTCGGGTCCGGGCGCGCGCGACTGGCTCGAATCCATCCTCGCCAACAAGATCCCGAAGAAGATGGGCCGCATCGCGCTGTGCCATCTGCTCACCCCGCGCGGCGGCGTGCGTTCGGAGTTCACCGTCTATGAGTGGGCGCCGGGCCGCTTCTATCTCGTCTCGGCCGGTGCTTACGAGCGCCACGACCACGACTACCTGCGCAAGCTCTGCCCGACCGACGGCTCGGTGCGGCTCAACGCCATCACCACGCGCTTCGGCGTGCTGGTGCTCGCGGGTCCGAACTCGCGCAAGGTCCTGCAGAAGCTCACCGACGCCGATCTCTCGAACGAGGCTTTCCCGTGGCTCTCCGGCAAGGAGATCAGCGTGGGCCACTGCACGGCGCATGCGCTGCGCGTAAACTTCGTCGGCGAACTCGGCTGGGAATTCCACCATCTGATCGAGCAGCAGATCGCGCTCTTCGACCTTCTGATGGAGGCGGGCCAGGAATTCGGCATCCGTCCCTATGGCATCAAGGCCATGTCGTCGCTGTCGATCGAGAAGAGCTACCGCCTTGTGCCGCGCGAACTCTCGATCGAGTACAATGCCTATGAGTCCGGTCTCGACCGCTTTGTTCACCCGAACAAGGGCCAGTTTATTGGCCGCGATGCGCTGGTGGAAGCCAAGCAGAACGGCCTGGGCTGGAACTTTGTCACCATGGAAGTGCATGGCGTGGGCGATGGCGACTCGGACGCGCGTGGTTCGGAGCCCCTTTACCACAAGGGTCAGCTCGTGGGACGGGCCACCAACGGCGGCTTCGGCTTTCGCGTGAACAAGTCGTTGGCGCTGGGCATGGTGAAGCCCGAGCATTCGGCCATCGGCACCGAGCTCGAGATCAAGATTCTTGGCAAGCTGTTCAAGGCGACGGTGATCCCCGAGAGCCCCTACGATCCCGAGAACAAGGCGCTGCGCGCCTGACGCTTTACACCGCATCGATTCAAAGCCGGGCCTTGGCCAGGCTTTTCCATTGTTGCGAAGGTGCCGGTTAACGGGCGATAAGCGGCGTGCAATGCAGCGAATCGATCTGATGCAATGACGGCGGCGGCACCCAGCTACGGCACCGGGCTTCTCTTCGTCATGTTGGCAACCGTCGGCTGGAGCTTGGCGGGAGTCTTCGTCCGGTTCCTGCCGGGTCTTGACGGCTGGCAGATCAATTGCTGGCGCGGCTTCTGGATGTCGGTCTTCCTTCTCGTCTATCTGGTCTTCATCTACGGTCATGAGACGATCGGGAAGTTTCGTGCCATTCCGTTGCCGGCACTGCTGGCAACGGCAGGTTTCTTCACGGCGGGCTCGACACTCTATGTCACTTCCCTCACGCTGACCGGGACGGCCACTGTTTCGGTGATAGGTGCCCTGTCTCCTATCTTCACAGGTCTTCTCAGTCCCTGGATCACCGGCGAACGACCGTCGCTTGCCTCATGGTCGGCAGCAATCATGGCGCTTGTCGGCGTCGCCGTCATCGCATGGGATGGCTTCAGCACCGGCACGCTCCTCAGCCTCATCGTGTGTTTGGGCGTGCCCATGTCCTTCGCGGCGCAGACCGTGGCGCTCCGCCGCTACCGCGCATTCGACATGGTCCCCGCCATCTGCGCAGGCGGGTTCTTTACCTTTGCTGTTGCCGGGATCCTGGGATTCGTCTTCGGCGGCCATCCCGCCGGGGGCTTGCAGGTAACACTGCGTGAGATGTTGCTGCTTGCTGCCATGGGCCCCCTGCAATTGTCCATTCCCCTGGTGCTTTATGCTAAGGGCGCTAGATATGTTCCTGCCGTGACGCTTGCAATGATCGTGATGCTTGATGTGGTGCTCAACCCCTTTTGGGCGTGGTTGGGTGCAGGCGAGGTGCCGGACCGCTCGGCTTTCCTCGGAGGTTCTGTGATCGTGCTCGCCGTTCTTCTGTCTATTTTTGGCGATCGCTGGCTCAGCCGCCGCCGTTTGCAGGCGGCATGAAGAAGCGGTCGACGGCAACGCTGATCGGCTTTACCGCCGTTCTCATGTGGGCACTGCTTGCGTTGATGAGTGCCGCGAGTGGTAAGGTGCCACCTTTCCAGCTTGCAGCCATGACATTCCTGGTTGGCGGTTTGATGGGAGCTGTCACATGGCCCTTCCGCAAGGGGGCGGTCTCGGCACTGCGGCAAAGCTGGCAGGTATGGCTTCTTGGCGTCGCCGGTCTCTTCGGCTACCACTTCGTCTATTTCAGCGCCATCCGTGTTGCGCCCGCAGTGGAGGTGAGCCTCATCGCCTATCTGTGGCCGCTCTTCCTCGTGGTGTTCTCAGCTTTCCTGCCTGGCGAGCGGCTTCGGTTCCATCACATCATGGGTGTCGCCTTGGGGCTCGCGGGCGCGGTGCTCATCATTACGCGCGGCAAGGGACTGTCTCTGGCCGAAGGCTTCACTGTGGGCCACGCGCTCGCCTTTCTCTGTTCTCTGATCTGGTCTGGCTATTCGGTGTTGTCGCGCCGCTTCGGCAAGGTCTCGACCGATGTGGTGGCAGGCTTCTGCCTGATCACTGCGCTGCTCTCAACCATTTGCCACCTGTTATTCGAGACCACGGTATGGCCTGCGGATGTCATACAGTGGGCCGCTGTTTTCGGCCTGGGCTTACTTCCCGTCGGAGCTGCCTTCTACACCTGGGACTATGGCGTGAAGCACGGTGACATCATGGTGCTTGGCGCTTCTTCTTACGCCTCGCCGCTACTTTCAACACTGGTTTTGGTTGCCGCTGGCTATGCAGCCTTTACTTGGCCCGTGGTTGCCGCGTGCCTGCTCATAACGCTTGGTGCTGTGATCGCAGCCAAGGACATGCTGCTTAAGCGCGTGCCCGAGCCTACCTGAAGCTGTTCTTGCGTTCGCGCAGTTCGGCGAAGACCTGCGCATCGGTTGCGCCCTTCATGCCAAGCGTGGCTCTGATTTCCGTACTGCCGGTGCGCAGAAAAGGATTGGTAGCGAGTTCGGCGCCGATGGTTGATGGGCATGTCATCTGCCCATTCGCGCGCAAGCTGTCGACCTCGGCGGCACGCCGCATGAGTGCAGTATTGCCGGGTTCGATGGCCTGCGCGAAGCGCGCGTTCGACTGGGTATATTCATGACCGCAGAACAGCCGCGTGGCCGGAGGCAACTCAGCGAACTGGATCACCGACCTATACATCTGTTCCATGCTGCCTTCGAACACCCGCCCGCAGCCGAGTGAAAATAGCGTGTCGCCTGCGAACACGGCATCCGCCACAGGCACATGGTAGGCGATGTGACCCAGCGTGTGCCCTGGACAAGCCATGACCCGAACCTCCCGTCCTTCCCAGGTGAAGCGGTCGCCGCCCGATACCTCTCGGTCAATGCCGGGGATCTTTGAAGCTTCCTCGCGCGGGCCGACGATGCCGCAGCCATGGCGCGCCTTCAGGGCAAGGTTGCCTTCCACATGGTCGCCATGGTGATGAGTGGTGAAGACATGCGTCAGCGCCCAACCCATCTTAACGAGCTGACGTTCGATCTCGTCGGCATCCGGTGCATCGACCGATGCAGTGGCGCCGGTCTTGTGATCATGCAGCAGCAGGCCGTAATTGTCCGACCGGCAGATGAATTGGTGGAAGGTGAGGTCTGTCATGAGGTATTCCGAGGCTGTCGTGCCGGATGAACTGTTTACCGAGGCGGGTTAGGCTGGGGACCAATGGATATCGTCGATCTGAGGGAATTCTACGGCAGCCGGCTCGGCTTGGCCACCCGGCGTTCGCTGGCTGGCCAACTACGGCTGAAGCTGGCCGGCCTTAGCGGTGCCCGTGTCATGGGGCTCGGCTATGCCATGCCCTATCTTGCGGATTGCATAATCAAGCCGGAGGCGCAACTGGCTTTTATGATGTCCCGGCAAGGTGTTTTTCGCTGGCCAGACAGCGGCCAAGTCCAGTCGGCCCTGGTCGATGAATGCGATCTGCCCTTGCTGGAAAGTGTTGTGGACGTTGCCCTCGTCGTTCACGGGCTGGAGTTGACGGACGCGCCGCAGGAGATGTTGCGCGAGATCTGGCGGGTGCTTGCACCGCAGGGGCGGCTGTTCCTGGTGGTTCCCAACCGGCGTGGTGTCTGGGCGCGTTTCGATACGTCGCCCTTCGGGCACGGCCAGCCCTTTTCCAAGCCTCAGCTTTCGTCACTGCTGAAGGAGAGCCAGTTCTCCGTCGTATCCTGGTCCTATGCGCTGTATTTTCCGCCGACGACCAGCAGCGCGATACTCTCCGCCGCGCCTGCAATTGAAGGCCTGGGCGCGCGTCTGATGCCCGCACTCTCTGGCGCCATCATTGTCGAGGCGGCAAAGCAGGTCTATGCCGTCGCCCAGGGCAAGCGGCTGCGCCGCTTTGCGGCTCGCACGCGGCCGGTGCTGACGCCTATTCCCGTCAAACGCTCATGGCGGCATCCCTAGGTCAGGATTGCATTTTTCGACCCGGTGCCTATGAATAGCGCGCCCCGGCGGCCTCCTTCGCCGGGCATCAGTGAGCCCACCGATCGATGACTGCCGACAGCCCCGACAAATCCCTGGACGCCATCAGGCAGGAGATCGACTCGATCGATGACCAGATCCTGCGGCTTCTGAACAAGCGTTTTGCCGCAACTGCCAAGGTGAAGGCTGCCAAGGCCCATGATGGTTCGATTGCCGCTTCGCCCTTCCGGCCGGCCCGGGAGGCCGCAATGATGCGCCGCCTGATCTCTGAGCCAGGACCGTCTATCGCTCCCGACATCCTGGTGCGTCTTTGGCGTGTGATCCTGTCGGCTTCCATCCAGTCTCAGGCGCCCGTCACCCTGCACATGGAGTCCGCCCTCGGGCATGACCTTGCGACGAGGCTGCTTGTCGCCCAACATTTTTGCGGCATGACGGTGGAGCTTCACAACAGTCCCTCGCGTGCGCTCGAAGCCGTGGCGCTAGCCAAGGGCGATCTTGCGCTGATCGCGCCCAGTTCCGACTGGGCGACGGCTTTTGTGTCGGGCGTTGCAGGAGGCGCGCAGGCCATTGTCACGCTTCCCGTCCTCGCCGGTGGCAGCCAGCCGCAAATCCTGATTTTTGGCCACGCCTTGCCGCAGCCGAGCGGCGATGACGAAACGCTCGTCCTGCTTCCGGCAGAGACGTCAAGGCTTTCTGGCGCGCTGTGGCAGGCGCACTCCGGCACGGCCACCCTTGCGGGTGTCGCCGGGTTTCTTCAGGACGACATGCTCACCCTTCATCCCGGCGCCCGTATTGCGGGGCGCTATCCCCGGCCCATCAAGGTTTCATCATGACTGCATCCCGTCCCCAACCCAAGCCGGGTATCCTCGACATCGCCGCCTATGTGCCAGGCAAGAGTGGCGCCAAGGGTGCCAAGGTGCACAAGCTCTCGTCCAACGAGTCGCCGATCGGCTCAAGCCAAAAGGCCATCGAGGCCTACAGGGCCGCAGCCGCTACGCTGGAACTCTATCCTGACGGAGCAGCGACCCAACTTCGCAACGCCATTGCCGGGCGCTTTGGCCTCAAGGCGGAGAACATCGTGTGTGGCGCAGGCTCTGACGAGCTTCTGCAGCTGATCGCCCACGCCTATCTCAGCCCGGGCGACGAGGCTATCTACAGCCAGTATGGGTTCCTGGTTTATCCGATCGCCATCCGATCCAATGGCGCCACGGCCGTGGTTGCACCCGAGCACGATTATCTGGCCGATGTGGGCGCGATCCTTGCGCGCGTGACGCCGCGCACGAAGATCGTCTTCCTCGCCAATCCGAATAACCCGACGGGCCGCTACCTGCCCTTCAACGAAGTGAAGCGCCTGCATGCAGGGCTTCCCGCTCATGTTCTGCTGGTGCTCGACGCCGCCTATGCCGAGTACGTCCGCCGCAATGACTATGAGGCAGGGATCGAACTTGTTGCCACCTCTGACAACGTGGTCATGACGCGCACCTATTCGAAGATCTTCGGGCTCGCTGCGCTGCGCCTCGGCTGGGCCTACTGCCCAGCGCATGTCGCGGATGTGCTGAACCGCGTGCGCGGACCCTTCAACATCAGCGCGCCCGCGATTGCTGCCGGTGTGGCTGCCATCGAGGATCACGACTTTGTCGAGCGTGCCGTCGCTCATAATGATCAATGGTTACCTTGGCTAATGAAGGAACTCTCTGCCATCGGCCTCGAGGTGACGCCGAGTGTCGGCAATTTCGTGCTGGTGCATTTCCCAAGCGATGGACCCCACCATGCTCACGCGGCGGATGCTTATCTGCAGGAGAATGGATTCATGGTGCGTCGGATGGATGCCTACGGCCTTCCGAATGCACTGCGCATCACCATCGGCACCGCGGAAGCTAACCGCGGCCTGGCCTCTTGCTTGAAGGCATTCTTGTCATGACCAAACTGTTCGATCGGGTCGCCCTTATTGGCATTGGTCTCATTGGTTCCTCGCTTGCTCATGCCATGCGCAAGCAGAATCTGGCGGGCACGATAACCGGTTATGCGCGCAGTGAAGCAACGCGTGCCAAGGCGCTGGAGCTGAAACTGGTCGACAGGGTCTACTCGACTGCAGCTGAAGCAGCCAGGGATGCAGACCTTGTGATCCTTTGCTCTCCGGTTGGAACATATGGCGCGCTGGCAGAGGAAATTGGCCATGTTCTCAAGCCGGGGGCCATCCTCAC
>Ga0075471_10000910_pt1 | contig 18670 bp, 23 predicted proteins | sample DEB19_08_DNA_2_FD_74787 | JGI IMG/M metagenome (GOLD analysis project Ga0075471, IMG submission 74787) | Aqueous microbial communities from the Delaware River and Bay under freshwater to marine salinity gradient to study organic matter... | ecosystem: Environmental > Aquatic > Marine > Coastal ... | reverse complement strand
GCTTCCCCCGCCTCCTCCACCTTTGCCACCCAGCCGGAAAACTTGGCCTCGCGCGCCCAACGCGCGCTGCGCGCCTCGGCAATGGCATCGACCCACCAGAAGCCAGCGTTGTGGCGAGTGCGCTCGTACTCTTGCCCGGGGTTGCCGAGGCCAACGATGAGGCGGATGCGGTCCATTGAGTGACAGGGGGTAGGGTTCGGCGGCCAGGTTCCCAAAACGAACGCGCCCGCCGGTGAGGGCGGGCGCATTCTGTGTCGGCGATCGCCGAAAGATTACTTCTTTTTCTCGTCCTTGCCGCCGCCCTTGCCTGCATCCTTGCCGCCTGCGGCCGCCGGCGCCTCGTCCTTCGCCTTCTGAGCAGTGGTAGGCACATCAGCAGCCGAGGGCGCCGCAACCGCCGCCTCTTCCTCCGCCGCAACCGCCCTCGGGATGATGATGGTGGCCACCGTCAGGTCATCGCCCTTGGAGAGCGCCACCGACTCCACGCCGGCCGGCATCTTGAGGCCGGAGATGTGCAGCGAGTGGCCGGCCTGCAGCTGGCTCAGGTCCACCTCGATGAACTCGGGCAGGTCCTTGGGCAGGCAGGAGATGTCGAGATCCACCTGCACGTGCTGCACGATGCCGCCAGCCACCTTCACGCCCGGGGCGATTTCCTGGTTCACGAAGTGCAACGGCACCTTCATGTGGATCTTGCGGTCTGCCGCCACGCGCTGGAAATCCGCGTGCAGGATCTGCTGCTTGAACGGGTGCATCTGGTAATCACGCAGCAGGACCTGCGCCTTCTCGGAACCGATCGCCATGTCGAGGATCGAGGCGTGGAAGGCCTCCATCTTCAGCTTGAAGAAAAGCTCCTTGTGGTCGAGCTGGATCGGCTGCGCGTCCTTGCCGGCGCCGTAAAGAATGCCCGGCACCTTGGACTCGCGGCGCAGGCGGCGGCTCGCACCCGTGCCCTGAACGCTCCGCGGTTCGGCTTTGATTTCGATTTTCATGATGACTCCCAACAGGCACGGGGCCCGCGACCAGGCTTGCCGTGCGTACTTGGGGGAATGCGCCCCCAACGCTTGCCGGCCAAGGCGGCCGGCGAACTGCTCTTACTCGACGAAGAGGGAGCTCACCGAGCTCTCCTCCGAAATTCGGCGCATGGTCTCCGCCAGCAACTCCGAGACGCTCACCTGGCGGATCTTCTTGCACGCCTCGGCCCCAGGCGTCAGCGGAATGGTGTCCGTCACGACGAGCTCGTCGATCACCGAGGCCTCGATGCGGCTGATGGCGGGCCCGGAGAGGACGGGGTGCGTGCAATAGGCCAGCACGCGCTCGGCGCCACGTTCCTTCAGCGCTCTCGCTGCCTCACACAGCGTGTTCGCCGTGTCGACCATGTCGTCCATGATCACGCAGGTTCGCCCTTCCACCTCGCCGATGATGTTCATCACCGTGGCGACATTCGGCCGCGGGCGCCGCTTGTCGATGATGGCGAGGTCGCTTTCCAGGCGTTTGGCAATGGCGCGCGCGCGCACCACGCCGCCCACGTCGGGCGACACCACCACGAGATTTCGGTAGCCGTGCTTCCAGAGGTCGCCCAACAGGATGGGCGTGGCGTAGACGTTGTCGACCGGGATGTCGAAGAAGCCCTGGATCTGGTCGGCGTGCAGGTCCATGGTCAGCACGCGATTGACGCCCACCGAGGTGAGCATGTTGGCCACGACCTTTGCCGAGATGGCCACTCGCGCGCTGCGGGGGCGCCGGTCCTGGCGGGCGTAGCCGAAGTAGGGCATGGCCGCCGTGATGCGCGCCACGCTCGAGCGGCGAAGCGCGTCGGCCATGATCATGATTTCCATCAGCGTGTCGTTCGTGGGCGCGCAGGTGGATTGCAGGATGAAGACGTCCTTTCCACGGACGTTCTCCAGGATTTCCACCATCACCTCGCCGTCGCTGAAGCGGGCGACGTTGGCCTTGCCGAGCTGCACGTTGAGGTGGCGGGCCACACTTTGGGCCAAGCGCGGGTTGGCGCTGCCCGTGAAGATCATCAGATTGTCGAAGGACATCGCCCGCTTCCCCGCTCGACCACGTTAGAAGTGGCAGGGGAGGAAGGATTCGAACCCTCGTATGCCGGAATCAAAATCCGGTGCCTTAACCAACTTGGCGACTCCCCTACCGCCCGGCGCCGGGCAAGCCGGAGCCGGGTGCTGCGCTACAGGTCGCGCAAGGGATGAACGTCCATCCCCTGGGCAACAAAACCTTTCTTCGTCTCCGGGAGCGAGGCCAGGGCCTGTTCGGCTGCGGCGCGGTCGCCGAAGCGGGCAAACACGCACGCGCCCGACCCGGTCACTCGGCCTCCGCCCACTCGGCCGAGCCAAGCAAGGTGCTCGGCAACGACGGGGTATCGGGCAGTGACCACCGGCTCCAGATCATTGCGAAGCCGGCCGGCACCCAAAAGCGCCGAAAAGTCTTGAATTTTAAGGGGTTCTGAATCCCGGGTCAATTCTGGGGCCCCGAAGATGGCGGCCGTGGGCACGGCTACGGGCGGCTGCAGAACCAGGTACCAGGACGAGGGGATGGTCAGTGGCGTCAGGCGCTCGCCGACCCCCTCCACCCAGGCGTTCTCGCCAAAGACGAAAAACGGCACGTCGGCACCGAGCCCCCCCCCAATCGCCTGCAGTTGGGCCCGCGTCAAGCGAGCCCCCCAGAGGCGGTTGAGCACCACCAGCGTCGTGGCGGCATCGGAGCTGCCGCCGCCCAGGCCGCCCCCCAGCGGCAAGGCCTTGTCCAACTCGATATCGGCTCCCAGCGAGGTGCCGCAGGCCGCCTGTAAAGCGCGTGCCGCGCGCACCACCAGGTCCGCCTCGGGAGGCACGTCGGGGAGGTCGCTCAACCGCCGGATCTGCCCGTCGCTGCGCACGGCGAAGCGCAGCTGGTCCGCGCGGTCGATCAGCGTGAACGCGCTCTGCAACAGGTGATAGCCGTCCGCGCGGCGCCCGACGACGTGGAGGAAAAGGTTCAGCTTCGCGGGCGCGGGATAGCCCGGGCCCGGCAGTCGCTCAGTCATGGCGACAGCACCTCATAGCGGTCGACGACGAGGCGCAACGTCGTTTCGCCGCTCGCGGCGGTCACGCGCCGGGCGACGCCCGAGCCGTCCGCGGCCGGCTCGATGACCACTTCCCAGCCCCCGGGGCCCGACGCAGGGCGGCCGTGCAGCCAGGCGAGCAACAAGCGCTCGTCGATCGCCACGCCGAGCAGCGCCGACGTCACGTCGCCGAGGCTTGCAGCCGCGAGCGGGGGCTCGCCCTGCCGCAGCACCTGAACCCCCCGCTCCCCGCGCTCGATTCGCGCCAGCTCCGAGCCGACCGGGCTCAGCACTATCCACGTGTCCGACGCAGGGCGCCTGTCCCACCTCAGCCGGACGATTTCGCCGCTTCCCTGCTGGGCGACAGACAGGCGGCCGGCCATTCGAAACGTCGCGGGAATGCCCTCGAGGGGGATCGGCGGCGGGGCTGTCGTGGCGCACGCGGCCAGCCAAAGTGCCACCGGAATCGCCGACCAACGCCTCAAGGCTGGAACTTCTGGATGACGGCGCGCAGGCCTTCGTGTTCCGGGTTGTCCGCGAGGGAGGCGCGCCAGACCCTGCGAGCCTCCTCGCGATCGCCCATCTGCCACAGCACTTCCCCGAGGTGCGCTGCGATTTCCGGGTCGGGCCTCGCGTCGTAGGCCGCCCGCAGGTGCTTGGCCGCTTCGGCCAGGTTGCCGCGCCGATACTCGACCCACCCGAGGCTATCGAGAATGAAGGGGTCCTCGGGCGAAAGTGCAACGGCCCTCGCGATCAGCCCGTAGGCCTCGTCGATCCGCTCGTTGCGATCGGCAAGCGTGTAGCCCAGGGCGTTGTAGGCGTGGGCGTAGTCGGGCTTGAGCTCCATCACACGCCGCAGGTCCGCCTCCATCCGCGGGATCTCGCCCAGTCGCTCGGCCACCATGGCGCGGTCATAAAGCAGCTCGTAGGCATCCGATTGCTGTTCGATGCCGGCCGTCAGCAGGTCGAAAGCCTCGCGCCACGCCTTCGCTTCTCGCAACAGTTGCGCCTCGGCCTGAAGAACAACCCGCCTCTCGTCCGGCTGGGTCGTCGCGATCGCGCGCAAGCGCCCTCGCGCCTCGTCCAAGCCACGCTGACGCGCGACCAGCAAAGCGGCCCGAACCTGCGCTTTCACGCGATCGGACTCCACCTTGCCGAACCACGCAATCGCCTCCTCGGGCTGCTTCGCGCCCTCGGCGGCCTGACCAAGAGCCATGTAGACGGCATCCGTATCCGGGTGGCGCTTGTCGAGGGCCCGCTGAAGCGCAGCCTTCGCATCCTCGAAGTCTTCGGCTTGAAGGGCGAGCAGCCCCAGCGCGTAGGCGATCTGGGCGTCCTCGGGTGCCGCCGCCTCGGCGGCACGGAAGGCCTCGCGCGCCTCCGGAATACGCCGGGCGGCGGTAAGGTCCCGCCCGAGTTGCAGCAGCACGTCCTTTGACTTCGGGTGGCGCTTCACGAACTCCTTCTGAAAGCCGAGCGCCGCAGCGAGGGAGTCGCGGCGAAGGATCTGGGCGTGCAGGACGGCGGCCTGCTGCCAATCCGGGCGCATCTTGAGAGCCGAGCCTGTCTCTTTGAGCGCGAGCGCCGCATCCCCGGCTACCGTTGCCGCTACCGCGACGGCATAGCGCGATTCCGGCAGCCGGTTGTAGCGGGAAACGATGGATTGCGTAGCCTCCAGAACGGCTGCCTTGTTCGGGAATCGGGAGAGGAAGTGCCCCACTTGCATCACCAACCGGGCCTTGTCCCGGCTCGCCTCGACCAGGCTCGAAAGCTTGGTTGTCGCCGCCGGCAAGTCGTTGGTGCTCGCGATGAGCTGGGCGACCAGCTCGCGGCCGAGTGCTGCCTCGGGCTCCAGCTCCGCCAGCGCGACCCCCGCTTCGATCGCGGGGTCCAGGGCGCGCGCACGAATCGCGAGCTCGATGGCCCGGCGTGCGATCCGGGCGTCGCCGCTGTCCCGGGCCAGCCGCACGAGCGTCGCCACGGCCGAGGTCGCTTCACCCCGTTGAGCCGCAACCTCGGCGGCCAGATACTCGAACATCGATGTGTTGGGCTCGATCGTCGGGGGAGCTGCGATACCCGGAAGGGATGCAGCGGCGAACAGCAAAGCACAAGCCAGACCCAGAGCGAGTCGGCAACCTGGGGCATTCGGCGGATTGAGCGGGCGCGTTGCGTTCATGAACGAATCATAGATCCTTCAGCCGCCAGGTTGCTCGAGCTTGCGCCGCTAGAATTGGCCTCGCCCGCCGGAACCGCGACCATGCCGGAATTGCCTGAAGTCGAGACCGCAAGACGAAGCCTCGAACCCCACGTCGTGGGCCGCCGGATCATCCGGGTGCGGGTTCGGGAGCGCAGGCTGCGCTGGCCGGTGACCCCCGGCCTCGCCGCGAGGCTCTCGGGCCTCACCGTTCACGCCATTCGCCGGCGCGGAAAATATCTCCTGTTCGAGTTGGATCGAGGCCATCTGCTCGTCCACTACGGCATGACCGGCTCCTTGAGCGTGTGCCCTCCAACTCGCCGTGCGGGGAAGCACGACCACGTCGACCTGGCGCTCGACGACGGGACCACGCTCCGGTTCCATGACCCCCGGCGCTTCGGTGCCGTGCTGTGGGTAGCGGAGCTCGGCCGGCACCCGTTGCTCGCTTCCATCGGCCTCGAGCCACTGGAGGGTGGCTTCACCGCGCAAGCCCTGGCTCGCCTCGCCCGCGGCAAGCGTCAGCCAGTGAAGTCGTTCCTGATGGATGGGCGCATGGTCGCGGGCGTGGGCAACATTTATGCCTCCGAAGCCCTCTTCGCAGCGGGGGTGCGCCCCTCGACGGCCGCCGGCCGGCTATCCCGGGCGCGCTGGGAGCGAGTTGCCCGATCGATTGTCGACACGCTCTCGCAAGCCATCGAGGCCGGCGGAAGCACGCTTCGGGACTTCGTGGGCGGCGAGGGCAAGCCCGGCTCCTACCAGGAGCGGCACGCCGTTTACGGGCGAGAGGGTCAGCCGTGCCCCAAGTGCGGCGGGCCCATCGGCCATACCCGCCAATCCGGGCGCTCGACCTTCTACTGCCCGCGCTGCCAGCGCTGAGCGCGCTAGGCGGGCGGGCGGGCGATGCCGTCAGCCAGAAGCCGCTCGTATTTCTCCTGCAGTTGCTCTCGGGCTTCGACATGCGCCGGGTTGAGCGGGATGCAGTCCACCGGGCACACCTCGCGACATTGGGGCGTGTCGAAGTGCCCGACACACTCCGTGCAGCGAGCCGGGTCGATCTCGTAGAACTCCACCCCCTGCGAAATCGCGGTGTTCGGGCACTCCGGCTCGCACACGTCGCAGTTGATGCATTGGTCGGTGATCATCAGTGCCATGGCTCTACTCCGCGCCTCCGTCTTTGCCGATCTTGTCGCGCATGCGCTGTGCCGTGAGCGGGCTCACGTAGGCCTCGATGTTGCCGCCCAGCACCGCGATCTCGCGCACGATGGTGGCCGACAGGAAAAGGTAGCGGTCCGACGGCGTGAGAAAGAGCGTCTCCACGCCGGGCGCCAGCGAACGGTTCATCCCGGCGAGCTGGAACTCGTACTCGAAGTCCGACACGGCTCGCAGCCCCCGCAGGATGACGCTCGCCCCGTTTTCCCGCACGAAGTCCGACAGCAAGCCACTGAAGCCCAACACCCGCACGTTCGGGTACGGCGCGAGAACTTCCTTGGCGAGCTGAACACGCTCGCTCAACGAAAAGAACGGCCGCTTCGCCTGGCTCTGGGCCACCGCGACGATCACTTCGTCGAAGAGGCGCGCCGCGCGGTGCACCACATCCTCGTGCCCATTGGTGATCGGGTCGAAAGTCCCGGGGTAGACGGCGCACTTGGCGGGCATGGTCAGCCTGAGGGGAGCGCCGCCGCCAGACCGCCGGGGGCCAGCAAGGCAAAGTGGACGGCACCTGCCCGGCCCGCCTTGAGAACGTCCCAGCGCCCCGGGGGCGAAACGAACGGGGCGGATGACTCGACGTAAACCCGGGCGCCGGGATGCAGGTGGCCGTCGAGGGCCGTCAGCGCCGGCTGCAGCAATTCCGCCGCGTAAGGGGGGTCGACGAATACCACGTCGTACCGGGACGGGTCTCGGGCGAGCCAGCCCAGCGCATCGGACTGGACGATCTCGACGGCGGATTCGCCCAGGTCCTGGGCCGTGCGTCGCAATTGCGACACCACGTCGCGATCGCGCTCAACCAGCACTACGCGAGAGGCGCCCCGGGAACGGGCCTCAAAACCCAAGGCACCGCTGCCGGCAAAGAGGTCGAGGCAGCTCACTCCCTCAAGCCGCTGGCCCAGCCAATTGAACAGCGTTTCGCGCACCCGGTCCGGCGTCGGCCGCAGCCCTTTGCTGTCGGGAAAGCGAACCACCCGGCTACGCCATTGCCCGCCGATGATGCGAAGCCGGTTTGCGCCACCCGGCACGCGGGTCGGCGCGGGGGAAATCGCAACGCGGCGCTCTGCTCTCATTGCGATCGATCATACCGTAAACTGTTCGCGATTCTTCTCCGGCGAACCGCGTCGCCGACCCCATGTTCTCCCTCCGACCAAAGCCTTCTGAAGAGACCGACCCGCCCTCGTGGCGCGAGCGGCTCAAGCGTGGACTCGCGCTCACCGGCGCGCGCCTCAAGGAGGCCACGAGCCTGTTGCGGCTTCGCCCCAGCATTGACGAAGCGCTCTTTGAGGAGCTCGAGGCACAGCTGCTCTCGGCAGACATCGGCGTCCACGCAACCGCCCACCTGATGCAGGCCCTGCGGAGCGCAGCGCGCGCCAAGCGGCTCGAGGCGCCCGCCCAACTCGAGGCGGAGCTGAGGAGCGCGCTCACCGGCCTTCTCAAGCCGCTCGAGCGCCCGATGCCTGCCGCCCTGCCCAGCCCCTTCGTGATCCTGCTGGCGGGCGTGAATGGCGCCGGCAAGACAACCACCATCGCCAAGCTCACCCGGCTCTTTCAATCCCAGGGGCGCACGGTGTTGCTCGCCGCCGGGGACACCTTCCGCGCGGCGGCACGGGAGCAGCTGCAGGAATGGGGCTCCCGACACGGGGTCACCGTCATCGCACAGCAAGGCGGCGACGCAGCGGCGGTGATCTTCGACGCCGTTCAGTCCGCGCGCGCCAAGGGCATCGACGTCGTGCTGGCCGACACCGCCGGGCGCTTGCCAACGCAGCAACACCTCATGGAGGAGCTGCGCAAGGTCAAGCGCGTCATCGGCAAGGCGGACCCCACGGCCCCCCACGAGACCTGGCTGGTGCTCGACGCCAACACCGGCCAGAACGCTGTGTCCCAGGTGAAGGCCTTCGACGCGGCCATGGGGCTCACCGGGCTCATCGTGACCAAGCTCGACGGCACGGCCAAGGGCGGCGCCCTCGCCGCCATCGCGCGGGAACACCCCGTTCCCGTGCGCTTCATCGGAATCGGCGAGAAGCCCGACGACCTTCGGGCTTTCGAGGCGGCCGATTTCTGCGACGCCCTGTTCGAATGATCCGCTTTTCCGGCGTCAGCAAGCGCTACCCGAATGGCCACGACGCCCTGCAATCGGTGGACTGCGATATCGCCGAGGGGGAAATGGTCGTGGTGACCGGGCGGTCCGGCGCTGGCAAGTCAACGCTGCTCAGGCTGTCCGCAGGAATCGAGCGTGCCACATCGGGCAGCGTCGTCGTGCGCGGGCAGAACCTCTCCACGCTTCGGGAGTCCGCACTCGCCGCCCTGCGACGAAACATCGGGTTCGTTTTCCAGGACCACAGGCTGCTCTTCGACCGCAGCGTCGCGGAAAATGTCGCCCTTCCCCTTCGTATCTCGGGCGCCACCGCTGCGGAAGAAGGGCGCCGGGTTCGCGCCGCGCTCGACAAAGTGGGATTGCTCGCCCGTGAGAGGGCCATGCCGATCACACTCTCCGGAGGCGAGCAGCAACTCGCCTGCATCGCGCGTGCGATCGTCAACCGGCCGGGCTTGCTGATCGCCGACGAGCCCACCGGCAACCTGGACGCGGAGAGCGCCGGCGCGATTCTTGGAATCTTCAGCGCCTTCCACCAGGTCGGCGTGACAGTGATCCTCTCGGCGCACGACGCCATGGCCTTTGGCGCCGTTGGCGGCCGTCGCATCGCGCTCGATGCCGGTCGCATCGTGCCCCCGGCGCCATGAAGAGCTGGCTGCGGCAGCATCGTCGGTCGGCCGGAGATGCCGTTGCCCGAATGGGAGCACAGCCGGCAGCCACGCTCGCCGCCGCCGCGGTCATGGCCCTCGCCGTTCTCCTTCCCCTGCTGGGAAGCGCAATCGTGCAGGCCGCCCGGCAACTGTCGGGCGGCATCGACCGTGACGCGACCATCACCCTCTACCTCGCGGTCTCGGCAACCGAGGAGATCGCCCGGCAGGTCGGCGCGCAGCTGAAGTCGAACCCCGCTGCGGCCTCCGTCGAGTTCCTGCCCAAGGCCAAGGCACTGGAAGACCTCAAGTCGCGGGATGCGTGGCGGGACCTCCTGGATGGCCTCGAGGCCAATCCCCTGCCCGACGCCTTCGCCGTGCGCCTGCGCTCCCGCGACGCCGGGGCCCTTGCGAGCCTGCGGCAGGAGTGGGGAAAGCTCCCTGGCGTCGAACGGGTTTCAGCCGACTCCGAGTGGGTGGAAACGGTCTCGCGCGTTGCCCGTTTTGCCGAGCGCCTGGTGTGGGGAGCCGCCCTTGTGCTCGGCTTGGCGGTGCTCGCCGTGGTCGCCCAACTCACCCGAATGCAGGTCGTGATGCGGCGATCGGAGATCGAGCTATCCCAGCTCATTGGCGCGTCCCCCACGGATGTTCGGCGGCCCTTTCTGTGGCACGGCTTCCTGCAAGGGGCACTGGCCGGGCTCTTCGCCTGGCTCGCCGCAGCCGCCATCCTCCTGGTGATGGCTGATGAGGTGCGGGCACTCACATTGTCCTATGCAGCTGAAATAGCTATGGATTTTCGGATGCTGCCTGGGTTTATCGCGGTTTGTGCCGGGACCGGAGCCCTCGGACTGGGCGGGGCCGCCCTGGCCGTTACCCGGGAAGTTCGGCGCTTCGGGGGACCAGGGTGAGGGGAACCTCAGGGTGAATTAGCACTCGAAGGGTTCGAGTGCTAAACTGTGCCCCGAGGAGTCGTGATCCCATGAGCCTGTCAAACCCAGCCCTTCCGTGCCCGGTCTCCAGCCTGGAGGCTTACGTCCAGGCCGTGTCGGCCATGCCCATGCTCACCGTCGAGCGAGAGGTCGAGCTGGCGCAGCGCCTGCGCGACACCCAGGACCTCAACGCGGCGCGCGACCTGGTCTTGTCGCACTTGCGCCTTGTGGTCTCGGTCGCCCGCAATTACCTGGGCTACGGCCTGCCGCAGGCGGACCTCATCCAGGAGGGCAACATCGGCCTGATGAAAGCCGTTCGGCGCTTCGACCCCACCCGCGGCGTTCGCCTCGCCTCGTTTGCCATCCACTGGATCAAGGCCGAAATCCACGAATACATCCTGCGCAACTGGCGCCTCGTGAAGGTGGCGACCACCAAGGCGCAGCGCAAGCTCTTCTTCAACCTGCGCAGCCTCAAGGCCGACACGGGAACCCTGTCGCCCAACGAGGTCGCCGCGGTCGCCAAGAAGCTCGATGTGCGCGAGAGCGACGTGGTCGAAATGGAGCAGCGCCTGCAGGGCCATGACATCGCGCTGGACCCCACCCCCGAGGAGGGCGAGGAGCGAACCGGCCCGATCGCCTACCTTGCGGACCCGGGCGAGGGCCCTGCGGATGTCGTTGAGCGCTCGCAGCTCGAGCTTCGCCGCAGTGCGGGCCTGGCCAACGCCCTGGCATCGCTCGATCCGCGCGCTCGCCGCATCGTCGAGGCCCGTTGGCTACAGGAAGGCGAGGCCCGCACGCTGCACGAGCTGGCAGACGAGTTCGGCGTTTCAGCCGAACGCATCCGCCAGATCGAGGCCAAGGCGTTGCAGAAGATGCGCTCGAGCCTCGCCGAGGCCCGCTGACCCTCAGTTGTTCATGAGAAGCCGCAGGTCTGCGGCCATTTTCTCCGGGGACATTCCGTGAGCAATGAGTAGCCGAAGCTGCCCTCGCGAGTCGAAGGCGAGCTTCTGCGTGGAGTGGTCGATCGTGTAGCTCTCGGGTGTCCGCCCCGGCACCTCGCTCACGAAGATCTTGAACGCCTTGGCGATGCGCAGGGTCTCCTCCGGGTCTCCCCGGAGGCCCAGAAAATCCGGATGGAAAGCAGGCACGTAACGCGCCAGCAACTCGGGCGTGTCGCGCCTGGGATCGACTGTCACGAATAGCACCTGCACCCGATTGCCCTCCGGGCCCAGCATTCGAACCGCGGACGCCAGGTCCGCCAGCGTCGTGGGGCACATGTCTGGGCAGTGGGTGAAGCCGAAAAAGAGCACCACGGCCTTGCCCCGGAAGTCACCGACACTTCTCGGCGTGCCCCGATGGTCGATCAGGCGGAAGTCCGTGCCGAGCTGCGCGCCGGTGATGTCGACACCGTTGAAGGTGGGCTTGCCAGCCGAGGACAAGCGATCGCAACCGCCCAACGCCAACCCCGCCAACGCCGCGAGCGCGACGACAACCCCGCGACGCCCGCTCACCTGGAAACCAGCGGCAGGTAGTGGTCGACCATCATCACGGCAAACAGCGCCGCCAGGTAGAAGATCGAATAGCGGAAGGTGCGGCGTGCGAGCTCGTCGGAATAGCGGCGAAAGAGCCCGATAGCGAGCCAAAGAAACACCGCGTCGAGCACCAGCGCGCTGCCCAGATAGAAGAGCCCCGCCATCCCGGTGGCAACGGGCAGCAGGGTCGTGGCCACGAGCACGAGCGTGTAGAGGAGCAAATGCAGGCGCGTGAAGGCCTCGCCATGGGTGACCGGCAACATCGGCACGCCGGCTCTTTCGTACTCCTTTCGCCGATAGAGGGCGAGCGCCCAGAAGTGCGGCGGCGTCCACGCGAAGATGATCACGAACAGCAGCAAGGGCTCGTAGGTCACCTGGCCCGCCATCGCCGCCCATCCCAGCACGGGAGGCATGGCGCCCGAGGCGCCCCCGATCACGATGTTCTGGGGCGTGGCGGGCTTGAGGATCACGGTGTAGATGACCGCGTACCCCACGAACGTTGCGAGCGTGAGCCACATGGTAAGCGGATTCACGGCATGCCAGAGAATGGCGAGGCCCAGGCCGCCGACCGCCCCAGAGAGCATCAGGATCTGGGCGGTCGTGATGGAGCCGATCACGGTTGGGCGCGCGCGGGTGCGAGCCATCACCGCGTCAATCTTCTGCTCTACCAGGCAATTGAACGCGGCGGCGGCGCCCGCCACCAGTGCGATGCCAACCGTAGCGTAAACAAGCCGGTCGAGCGGCGGCAGCCCCGGCACCGCCAGCAGCATGCCGATCACCGCCGTGAAGACGATAAGCGAGACCACGCGCGGCTTCGTGAGCCGCCAGTACTGGCCCAGGAGGTCGGCGGATCGCAGGAGGGCTTGCTCGGACATTCGACGGGGCTTCGGGGGGCAAGGCAGCGCGGTTGGAGCGGACAAAATTATAGCCCCGCCCCGGCGACTCCCTTCGCGAGGCAGCTGCGGGATCAGCCGATCTGGGACGCCTTGAGGAGCCGCTCCAGGTCCTTCAGCATGCGCTTGGGGTCGGCGCTCGCCGGCCAGCGCATCATCACGTTGCCCAGGGGGTCAACCAGGTAGACATGCGCCCGGTCGTTGGCCACGGAGATGCCCTGCGCCATGCCAGTGGGCGTCGTGGCGACCACCATGCCCTCGTACGCTGTCAGGGCCTGCGTCGATGGCGGGGTCGTATCGTCGACGATGAATACCCGCGCTACGCGGTCCGCGCGACGCCCGAGCATGAGCCGCACTTGGCGAAGCAGCACGAGCTTCGCCTCGCAGGGGGCCGGGCACATCCCGGAGTCCGAGGCCACCAGCACCCACTTGCCGCGCAACTCCTCGAAACGGAATGGCACTCCCGCGCCGCGAGGGAACGCAACGGCCGGCGCCTGCGCTGGTGGCAACAGCAACTCCCCGTAGTTGCCCGTCGCCTCGGGGCGATGGAAGTGGTGCACCAGATAGGACGCAATGATCGGCACAGCGAATAGAGTGATGATCGCCAGCAGCTGCAGTCGGGACGAGCGCATTACGGCGCCCTCCGCTTGAGGTTCAGCGCGACCCACAAAATGCCCGTGGTGATCGCCAAAGACAGCCACGTGAGGGCGTATTCGCGATGCTTGGCCTCGCCGGCATCGGGCTGCTCCAAAACGGTTACCAGGCCCGGTGTCGCCATGAGCACCACGGCTGGCACCACCGGGCGCTTCGATGCCTCGGCATAGCGATCGAGCGACAGGTTCTGCCACACACGACCGTCGACGACATCCTTGGACAGCTCCAGAAACCGTTTCGGCGGCAACGTCGCGAGCCCCTCGACGCGCTGTTCACCGGCAGGCACGGGAACATCGGGGGGCGCCGGATAGGCGGGGGTACGCGCAACCCAGCCGCGGTTGATCAGCAACAGGTCGCCGCCAGCGAGCAGCAGTGGCGTGACGACGTGGAAGCCAGCGCGTCCGCCATCCTGCCGGTTGTCGATGAAGAGCTGACCCTCCGGCTGAAACACGCCTTGTGCACGCACGCGACGAAAGAGCCACGAGGGTGAAAACTGCGCGGCACTGGTGACCTCAACCTGCGGCGCGCTCGCACGGCTCTCAAGCAATCGCTGGCGTTCGGCTTTCTCATCGCCCCGGGCGGTTTGCCAATGGGACAGCCACAGCGTGAGCGCCACCATGGCCGCCGCCGCCACCGTGGGCGCTGGTCGCGGAGAGAACACGAACGAGCCGAGCCTCAAGCGCCCCCCGCCACGCGCCGGGCGTAGAATGCACGCGGTCCGTTCTCACCCGAGTTGCCGTTGAAAATCGTCATCATCCTGTTGTTGCTGGCGGTGGTGGGGAGCCTCTTCGCCGGGCTCTACTTCGTCTACAAGGACAAGGGCGCGTCGAACCGGGCAGTGATTTCCCTCACGATCCGCATCGCCCTCTCGGCGGTCGTTTTCCTGATCCTCATCGGATCCTACTGGCTCGGGCTCGTTCCCGGCCGGCTCTGACTTCCCCGGGCACAAAAAAGCCGCACCGAGGTGCGGCTTTTTCCTTGGCTGGGGGCTGCGTCTAGACCCAGTAGACGAACACGAAGAGCAGCAGCCAGACCACGTCCACGAAATGCCAGTACCAGGCCACGGCCTCGAAGCCGAAGTGGTTGTCGGGAGTGAAGTGGCCGGCCATGCAACGGAACAGGATCACCGTCAGCATGACGGCCCCGAGTGTCACGTGAAAGCCGTGAAACCCGGTGAGCATGAAGAAAGTAGAGCCAAAAATGCCGCTCGTGAGCTTGAGGTTCAGGTCCTGGTAGGCGTGCACGTACTCGTACACCTGGAAGCCCAGGAACACAAAGCCGAGCAGCACCGTGGCCGCCAGGCCGCCAATGAGCGCGCCGCGCTTGCCTTCCTTGAGCGCCCAATGCGCGTACGTCACCGTGATTCCGGAGGTCAGAAGCAGGGCTGTGTTGAGCGCGGGGATTCCCCAGGCGCCCATGGGGGTGAACTGTGGCGGCAGGTAAGGCCCGGCTGACGGCCATGCGGTCTTGAACTCCGGCCAAAGCAGCTTGTTGTCGAGGTCGCCCAGCCAGGGAAGCGAGTACACGCGGGCGTAGAAGAGCGCGCCGAAGAACGCGGCGAAGAACATCACCTCCGAGAAGATGAACCAGCTCATGCTCCACCGGAAGGAGATGTCCACCTGGGAGTTGAAGAGGCCGCCGCGGCTTTCGCGAATGACCGTCCCGAACCAGCCGAAGAGCATGTAGACGAGGATGGCGAGCCCGACGAGGAAGGTGGCGAGGCCTCCCGCAAGCCCGTTCATCAGCAGGACGCCGCCCACCGCCATGGCGAGGAGCGCTGCCGAGCCAACCAGGGGCCAGTGCGATGGCGGGGCAAAGTAGTAGCCGCCCGAGGATGCGTTGCTCACGTTATGTGCTCCCTTGTTGATTGCGTTGTTCGATACCGCAGCGGCCCATCAGGACTGCGCCGCCTTCTGCTCAAAAAAAGTGTAGGAAAGCGTGACCACGTCCATGTCGCTCGGCAGCTTGGGGCTCACGCGGAAGACCACGGGCATCACCCGCTCTTCGCCCGCCGCAAGCTGCTGGCTGGAGAAACAGAAGCACGCCTGCTTCTCGATGTACTGGTTGGCGACCGAGGGCGCGGCGTTCATGACGGCGGTTGCCGCAACCGGGCGGCCCAGCGTGTTGACCACGCGGTAGTTCACCGTCACCAACTCGCCGGGGTTGAGACGCACCTCCCGCGTGAGCGCCTCGAACCGCCACGGCAAGCCGCTGCTCGAGGCCAGCATCTCGACCCGAACCGTGCGCGAGCGGTCGACCTGCGTATTGACCGGCGCCACCACCCGGCTCTGCGTGATACCCAGGGACTCGCAGATCTGCCGGTACAGCGGCACGAGGGCAAAACCGAAGCCCAGCATCACCACCGCCACGGTCAGCAGGCGGAACAGCAACTGGCGGTTCTGGGCGGCGACGGCGGCGTCCATCAGCCAAGCATCTTCATCATCGAGACGAGGTAGGTCACCACAGCGAAAACGCCCAGCAGCACGCCTGAGGCAATGGCCCGCTTGCGCTGCTCCGGGGTGGGCTTGTGGCGCTCCGCCATGGCTACTTGACGACCGGCGCCGTCTCGAACGAGTGGTACGGTGCCGGGCTGGGCAGGTGCGTCCACTCGAGGCTGTCCTGCACCTCCCACGGGTTGTCGGGCGCCTTGCGGCTCGACCGGATGCACTCGATCACGTTGTAGAGGAAGAGCAGCTGGGAAAAGCCGAAGATGAACGCCCCCACCGACGACCACATGTTCCACTCCGCAAACTGGAGGGCGTAGTCCGGGATGCGTCGAGGCATGCCAGCCAGGCCAAGAAAGTGCTGCGGAAAGAACGCGATGTTGAAGCCAATGAGGCTCAACCAGAAGTGCAGCTTGCCCAGCCCCTCGTGATACATCTTGCCGGTGAACTTGGGCAGCCAGAAGTAGATGCCGGCGAAGATCGAGAAGAGCGCGCCCGACACGAGGACGTAATGGAAGTGAGCCACCACGTAGTAGGTGTTGTGCAGCGTGATGTCCACAGGCGTGATGGCGAGCACGAGGCCCGAGAAGCCGCCGATGGTGAAGAGGCAGATGAAGCCGATGGCAAAGAGCATGGGCGTCTCGAACGTCATCGAGCCCTGCCACATGGTTGCGATCCAGTTGAAGACCTTCACCCCGGTGGGCACCGCGATCAGCATCGTCGCGTACATGAAGAAGAGGTTGCCCGCCGCCGGCATGCCCACCGTGAACATGTGGTGGCCCCAGACAATGAACGAGAGGATGGCGATGGAGGCGGTGGCGTAGACCATCGAGGCGTAGCCGAACAGCGGCTTGCGGGCGAACGCGGGAAGGATGGCCGAGACCACGCCGAAGGCCGGCAGGATCATGATGTACACCTCCGGGTGGCCGAAAAACCAGAAGATGTGCATGAACATCGTGGGGTCGCCCCCACCGGCCGCGTTGAAGAACGACGTCCCGAAGTGGCGATCGGTCAGCAGCATCGTGACCGCGCCTGCCAGAACCGGCATCACGGCGATGAGCAGGTAGGCAGTGATAAGCCAGGTCCACACGAAGAGCGGCATCTTCATGAGGGTCATCCCCGGCGCGCGCAGGTTGAGGATGGTGGTGATGATGTTGATCGAGCCCATGATCGATGACGCGCCCAGGATGTGGACGGCGAGGATCGTCATGTCGATCGAGATGCCCTGCTGGATGATGAGCGGGGGATAGAGAGTCCAGCCCGACGCTGCCGCGCCACCCGGCACGAAAAAGGAGGCGACCAGCAGGATCGCCGCCGGAACAACCAGGTAGAAGCTCCAGTTGTTCATGCGCGGGAAGGCCATGTCCGCCGCGCCGATCTGCATCGGGATCAGCCAGTTCGCAAAGCCCACCCAGGCCGGCATGATGGCGCCGAACACCATCACCAGCCCATGCACGGTCGTGAGCGAGTTGAAGAATTCGGGCTTGACGAACTGCAACCCTGGCTGAAAGAGCTCGGCGCGGATGAGCAGCGCCATGACGCCGCCCATCAGGAACATCACGAACGAGAACCACAGGTACAGCGTCCCGATGTCCTTGTGGTTCGTGGTGAACAGCCAGCGCTTGAGCCCCGTGGGGTGCGCGTGATGGTCGTCGTGGGCGTGGCCGTGGGCCGGGGCGTGGGTCGTTGCGCTCATGGGTGGGACTCCGATTTCGTGTGCGTGGCGGGCTTACTTGCGGGCGGACTTGATTTCCGCCGGCTGGGTGGCATCACCCGACTTGTTGCCCCAGGAATTGCGTGTGTAAGTCATGACGGACGCCAGCTCGGCATCCGAGAGACGGGCAAATGAAGCCATGGCCGTTCCGGGCTTGCCATTGAGGACCAGCGCGATCTGGGCGCCCTTCGCCCCATTGACCACCTTGGAGCCGTCCAGCGCCGGGAAGGTGGGCGGCATGCCCTTGCCGGAGGCCTGGTGACAAGCCGCGCAGTTGGCGGCGAAGACCTTCTCGCCGCTCGTCATCAGCTCGGCCATCGCCCAGACCTTGTTGGAATCCTCGGCAACGGCCGGGGCGGCGGCGGCTGTGGCGGCTGGCGCAGGCGCACTTTTCGCCTGGCGTTCCTTGACCCAGGCCGCGTACGCCTCTGGCGCCTTCGCCTCGACGACGATCGGCATGTAGCCGTGCTCCTTGCCGCAAATCTGGCTGCACTGGCCGCGATAGATGCCCGGCTTGTCTGCCGTGAACCATACGTCCTTCACGAAACCGGGGATGCCGTACTGGTTGACGCCCAGCTGCGGCACGTACCACCCGTGGATCACGTCGTTCGCGGTCACCAGCAGGCGCACCTTCTTGCCGACCGGGACCACCATCGCGTTGTCCACCTCGAGGAGGTAATCCTTGTTCTTCGGCGCGCCCGTCTTCTCCCACTCCTCGATCTGGGCGCGCGGCGTGGCGAGGTTCGAGTTGAACTTGACGCCATCTTGCAGGTAGTCGTACTCCCACGCCCACTGGTAGGCCGTCACCTTGATGGTGAGGTCCGGGTTGGACGCGTCCTTCATGTCGAGGACGGTCTTGGTGGCCGGGTAGGCCATGCCGACGAGGATGAGGAGCGGGATCACCGTCCACACGACTTCCACGGTCGTGTTTTCGTGGAAGTGCGCCGCCTTGGCGCCGGCGCTCTTCCGATGTTTGAAGACCGAGTAGAACATGGCGCCGAAAACAACCACGAAGATGGCCACGCACACCCACATGATGGCCCAGTGCAGGTCATAGATCTGGCTGGCGATCGGGGAGGCAGGCGGGAGCATGTCGAGCCCGTAGGACGCCCGGGAGAGCCCCGGGGCGAGGGCCGCCGCAGCGGCAAGGGGCGAAAGGAGGCGCGATATCAGCGAGGGGCCCATGGGCATTCGTTCTCTGGTGGTCATTTTGTTCAGGGTTGCGGCAGGTGGGTCACGGAGAGGCGTTGGCCGAGCTCCGCAGCCCAGCGTCGTCGGCCCGGCTCGCTGGCGAGCCCTCC
>Ga0075471_10000908_pt1 | contig 18678 bp, 10 predicted proteins | sample DEB19_08_DNA_2_FD_74787 | JGI IMG/M metagenome (GOLD analysis project Ga0075471, IMG submission 74787) | Aqueous microbial communities from the Delaware River and Bay under freshwater to marine salinity gradient to study organic matter... | ecosystem: Environmental > Aquatic > Marine > Coastal ... | reverse complement strand
GTTGGAGCGCGCGGCGCATGATGTCACGCATCATGGTAACGTGGGGGATTCTGGCTGCGCTAACCGCAGCGGTGACGACCCCCATGCAGTTTTACTGCGTGCGCTTTGGCCTCGGTCTGGCAGAGGCCGGCTTCTTCCCCGGCGTCCTCGTTTTTCTCACGCACTGGTTTCCAAACCAAGACCGCTCACGCGCGGTTGCTTGGTTTTTGATCGCTACACCCGTCGCGCAGATCGTGAGCCCAAAAATCTCTAACCTGCTGCTTCAAATCGGAACCGATGAGGTCATCAACGGTGTCACCGTGCATCATCCTGAGTTTTTCGGTCTAGAGGGCTGGCAGTGGATGTACATCTTCTGGGGGGCACCGGCAGTCTTGCTTGGCCTCGTGGTGCTATTCATTCTACCAGATCGACCAGCGGAGGCTAAATGGCTCACGAATGAGGAACGCAGCGCGTTGGACCAGCAGCTACAGATTGAAAAAGAGCGCCGTTCAAAAGGCAAGCGCATGACATTGGGCGAGGCGTTTCGAAATCCGAAGGTGCTGCTGCTTGCGCTCGCATTCTGCTGCAGTGTGACCGCGAACTACGGCTACGAGTTCTTCTTCCCGAGCATCTTGAAGGAATGGTACAAGCTCGAGCTCAATCAAATCACTTGGTTGGTCATTTTACCACCCTGCCTCGCACTAGGGAGCCAGTTGTTCATCGGCTGGAATTCCGATCGCACGGGCGAGCGCCGTTGCCACGCGGCTTTCTCGATCATCATCGGTCTCATCGCGCTGGCGCTCGCGCCGCTGACGAAAGGCAACCTCGCTCTCACCATCGTCTGCTTCATGATCTTCTTCGCGGGCGTCAAAGGCTACCAGCCGGCCTTTTGGGCGCTGCCCAGCCTCTTTCTGACCGAAACCGCTGCTGCTGCGAGCATCGGCTTCATCAACTCCATCGGCCAGATTGGCGGCTTCATGGGGCCTTACCTACTCGGAAGCATCGAAAAGAGCACCGGTTCGTTCACGATCGGCATCTACGTTCTCGCCGTGTCGATGTGCGTGAGCGCGATCATCATTCTCGGCCTCGGTCTGGGCCATCGGCCATCGCAGGATGAATCCAAGTGACCCCCTCTGCCGATGAACCCCGAAGATGAAATCATGCACGTCGTGCCCGTCGAGCGGCACAACGCCATCATCGCCGCCGCGTATCGCGCACGAGGCTATAACGAGGACGAGACACAATCTGCGGTGCGCATCGCACAAAGCGCCTCGTGGCATGGCGTGCGCACGCACAACGGCATCAAGGCCGTGAGCCTCGACGATCACTTTGGCTCCAAAGTCGGCGGCTGCGTGCCACGTGCCGTGATTGAAAAACGGACCACACGCTTCGCTGCCACCGAAGTGTGGAATGCGAACCGTAAACTCGGCCAGCCCGTCGCCGAACAGGCCATCGAGACCTGCATCGCGCTCGCGGATCGCTACGGCATTGGCCAGGTATCTGTGGACAACGCGTTTCACTACCTCTGGGGCGGCGGCTACGTCATGGAGGCCGCGCGTCGCGGCTACGTCGCCTACACGAACTGCACCTCCGCCAAGACCGGTGTCGTGCCCTTCGGCGGCAAACACGCCACGCTCGGCACGAATCCGCACTCGTGGGGCTTTCCCACTACCGAAGCTGTCGGCTTCCCCATCGTCATCGACTGGGCCACATCGGTTATCGCGCTTGGTCGCGTCCAACAGCTCGCACGCGAGGGCAAATCGCTGCCTCCCGACCTTGCGCTCGACCAAGACGGCCGCATGACCACCGATCCATCGAAAGTGGCCGCGCTCGTGCCCTTCGGCCAGCACAAGGGCTACGGCCTCGCGCTTGCGGATGAATTGTTCGCCGCGCTCATCGGCGGCTCGCTGCCCACCCTTCGCGGCCGCGAACCCGTGCCTGGTGCCAAGCAAACGCCCTGCTTTTACTTCCAAGTCATCCATCCCGAAGCCCTCTCTGGTGGAGCCTTTGGCAGTGGTCTTTCTCAAGCCGAAAATGTCAAAGCTGTGCTTGCTGATATCCTTTCCCATGGCAACGAGCACTGCCTCCTCCCCGGCGAACTCGAAGCGCGCTGGGCCAAGAAATGTGCCCGCAACAACGGCCTGCTCTTCTCCCGCCACGAGATCCGCCAGCTTAGTCAAATCGCCACCGCGTGTGGCGAGCCTGAGTTGAAGATCGATGCGTTTCCGGAGGCGGACATGATATGAACGTCATTTCACGCAAACCGATCCGGCGACATTAAATCGAGCTGCACACTCGATTTCTCACCCGCGAGCAACTCGCTCACGATCCTTCCGGTTGCCGGTGCGAGGCTCAACCCCATCATCGCGTGACCGGTAGCCACGATTAGGTTCTTCCATCGCTTTGTGCGTCCAATGTAAGGCATGCCATCGGGCGAAACCGGCCGTAGACCGCTCCATGGCTTCACTTCGGCAAAATCTTTCTCTTCAAACGCAGGGAAATAATGCGGAAAGACCCGCGTGATGCCACGCACGCGACGCTGCGTGATCGATTCGTCGATGCCCGCCATCTCCATCGTGCCGCCGACGCGCAATGCACCCTCCATCGGCGTCACCGCGAGTCGCGCCTCAGTGCAGATGCTGCACAGCTCAGGAAGCTGCTTCGGATTCGCCAGCGTGAGGCTGTAGCCTTTGCCCGCCTGCATCGGCAACTTCAAATCAAGATCTTTCGCCAACTGCGCCGACCATACGCCACCGCACAGCACCACTTCTTGACCCTCCACTTGCCCCTTAGACGTCTCGACAACTCTCAGCGCACCGTCTTCCACCTCAAAGCCGCTCACCTCCGTCTCCCACAGGAACGTCACACCGAGTCGCACGAGCTCCGCTTCCACCGCGGCGATGAAGCTTCCTGGCGCGAGATGGCAATCCTTCGGAAAAAACACGCTGCCGCAGATGTCCATCGTCACCGCGGGATCAAGCGCAGCGGTCGCCTGCGCATCCAACACCTCCGCGGGAATGCCTAGCGCATTCGCCTTCTCCGCCATGTGCGCCTCCTCATCGAGGGTCTGCTGTTTTTTGCACAGCATGAGCAAACCGCGCTTCACGAGTCCGAAATCCATTCCCAGTGTATCAAAGCCATCACGGCTCAACAGGCTCAAATCGCGCAAAACAGGCGCTGCGGCCTCGACACGTGCCTTCGTGGCCGCTTTCCAGAAATGCAGGCCCCAGCTCACCAAATCAGCATCGAGCCGTGGCTTGATGTAAAACGGCGATTCCGGGTTCCACATCCATTTTAGGCCCAGCGCGACCATTCCCGGCGCTGCAAGCGGGATGAAGTGACTTGGCACAATCATCCCCGCGTTCCCAAACGAACATCCGTCGCGCTCACGTGGCTTTTGATCAATGACAGTCACCTGCATGCCGCGCCGTGCGCAGTAAAGCGCCGTGCTGAGGCCGATAACACCCGCACCGAGGATGGTGACTGAAGATGACATGCCTTATCATCCATCTGGCATGCACACCTTCTTGAGCGAATCCCACGAGGCATCGAAGAATCCAGACAAAGCCGAAAATCTTTTCTTCATTTCAGCAGTTTATCAGTAAAGCGACATTCGATCTCGTTTTGAGCCACATGTTCACGTGAAGAATGTCGCTGATGTGGGTCTTCAAATCGCGGGCATCGACGCAGGCGGTGTGCTGTCATTCTTGACCTATTGAGCCAAGCGCAATCGACTGAGAAGAACAAGCAAAGAACTCTAAAGCATCGCAAGGTGCAGGAACAGCATGCAGGTGAAAAATCGAACTGGAAGAATGAAGGACATGCGATGCTGAAGCTGTCTTTACATCAACGAATGGCAAGATTGGCGACCTTTCCCTCAAACGTCCTCTTCGCGGTGTAAGTGGCCACGGGGACTTTGTTGTCGTGGCCGAGGCAGAAGTCTTCTTTGGGTTGGGTGCGGATGAGGCCGGGACTGGTGGCGGTGATGGGGGCGTTTTGATCGAGTTGGAGGGTGAGCTGGCCTTTTTTGCCGAGGGTGGCGGTGATGCGGTGAGGTTGGTTGTCGGCGGGGTACTCGGTCTGGGCGGTGGTGAGAGTTTTGCCGTGGCGGATGGCCCACATCAGTTTGCCGCCGCTAAGATGGAGCGCGTAGCCGATGCTGGCACCGCCGTGGGCGATGAGGATGACATCGCGCTGGGCGGTGGTGAGATCGCAAGTGAGGGTGAAGGGCGTGTTGGCGATGAGCGGGGCTTTGTCGGCGGCGAGAGTGTCACCGGGTTGGAGCTTGGAGAGGTCGGCGGGCTTCGCGGAGGTTTGAGGGGCGTCTTTGGACCTCGGGGCGTCGCTGCTGGGATACATCGTGACGGGATTTTCGACTTCGCCGGGAGGGCGGCGGCTCTTGGGTTCGTTACCGCCGATTTCAGCGGTCATCTTCTCGGCGAGCGCGGTGAGTTTCGCGACGATGTCGGGATGCTGCGCGGCGAGGTTGGTGCGTTCGTCGATTTCTTGATCGAGGTTGTAGAGGCGCGGGTTCGTCTTCGCGTCGTCCTCCGTCTGGCCTTTGGCGCGGGCGTTGCCTTGCGTCATGAGCGCGAGCTTCCACGGGCCCTGGCGCACGGCCTGGAGGTTGTAGCTGGAGAAGTAGTAGTGTGCTTCGCGCTGTGAGTCTTTGCTTTGACCAAAGAGCAGCGGGGAGAGGTCGCGACCGTCGAGCACGGGCTGCGCGGGCACTTCGGCTCCGGCGATTTTCAGGCAGGTGGGATGCACGTCGATGGTGCCGGCGACGGCATCGCACACGCTGCCAGGCGCGATCTTGCTAGGCCACCACGCGAGTGTGGGGACGCGCACGCCGCCTTCCCAAGTGGTGCCTTTGCCGCCGCGCAAGGGACCGGCGCTGCCGCCATCGGTGCCTTTGATGAGCCAGGGGCCGTTGTCGCTGGTGAAGATGACGAGCGTGTTCGTGTCGAGCTGCAGCTCGCGCAGCGTGTCGAACACGCGACCGACGCTGGCATCGACCTCCTGCACCCAGTCGCCAAAGCGTCCATTTTGCGAGCTGCCCTGGAAGGCCTTGCCTGGATGGATGGGCGTGTGCACGGCGGTGTGCGGGAAGTAGAGGAAGAAGGGCTGCGCCGTGTTCTTGGTGCCTGGTTCTGGGTTCTTGGTTGCCTGGGTGCTGCGGATGAACTTCACGGCCTCGTCGGTGTAGATTTCCTCGATGCGATCCTGGTCCGCCTCGTCGAGCAGGCGCTCCACTTTTTCATCGCGCACGAGCGGCACGACGCGGCGGCCGTCCACGCTCGCGGTTTTGAGCATGTCATTGGAATACGGGATGCCGAGGTAGTGATCAAAGCCCTGCTTCGTGGGCAAAAACGCCGGCTGGTCGCCGAGGTGCCACTTGCCGATGCACTGCGTGGCATAGCCGAGCGGCCGGAGGCGGTCGGCGATGGTGTGCTCCTGCGGATGCAGCCCGTTTTTCGCGCCCGGCGGATACACGCCCGGGACGGAAACGCGTGCGCCATAGCACCCGGTCATCATCTGCGCCCGCGACACGCTGCACACCGGCGCGGCGTAAAACGACGTGAGCTTCATCCCCTCCCGCGCCATGCGGTCGAGATGCGGCGTCTTCTGCTTCACCGCGCCGAAGGGCCCGATGTCGCCGTAGCCGAGGTCGTCGATGAAGTGGATGATGATGTTCGGGCGCGGCGGAGCCGCGACGCAAAGCGAAGAGCTGAGGGCGAAGAGGCAGAGGAGGAGGCGCATTGGAGGAAGTTTGGTTATTGGCCGTATTGAGGCTCCACCGTTCGTTTGACGAGATGTCCGTCTTTCCAAATCTCAGTCACCGCAGCTACGATGAAGGAATCGTCTTTGAGTTCTTTGAATTCGGGCAGTGAAGATTTCATTCGGATCGACTCCACACGGACCTTGTTGAAACGCCCGTTTTTGACCTCGTAGTAGGTCGCATGGTATTCGGGGCCTGAACGACCGGTGGCTCCTATTTCACCATCGGAGATGTGAGTGTTCAAACCCAGGTCCTCAGGCTCTTGCCAAGGCACAAACTTGTTTCCCTCGCATCGAAAGTACGAATACCACGAGCCTCCTGTGCCCCAAGAGCAGATAACTCTAAAATCGAGATCACCGTCGCAATCGTAGTCCTCGATGTGGATGTGAGGCACACCATAGTCAGTGGGAGAAAACGCCAAATCACTGACCGTGCCGTCCGAAGCAGTCACTGTGATGCGATCAATCGGAGCGTAAGGCTCATCGTTGGCTATCTTCACTCCTGCCTCGCTGCTTGTGTGAAGTCTGACGTCGACCTTATCGCCCTTCTTTTTGGGATTGAAGCTGAACTTATAGACCGCACCGGGCTTCAAAACGGTTGGGTTTTCGACATCGAACGCCAGCTCTTCCGCGTGGCTGAACTTTGCCGCGAAAACAGCAAGCAGGCACAACCTACGTGAGGCGAAAAATAGGTTCAGCTTCATGAGAGGCCTCCATTTTATCAGTCAGTGGTTACGAAAGCTCGGTAAAGTTAATCACTTCTTCACCGGCACCACCGGCCCCGTGCCCTGCGGGCGACTGGTGCGCGGTTTTTCGATCTTCGTCGCGGTGGCGGGCAGTTTGGCGGGCTCGAAGGGAACGAGCGGCACTTCGGGCAGGACTTTGAGGCGGAGGTCTTTGATCTCGACGCGGTTGGGGTTGCCTTTGTGGAGTTGGATGGCGAGCAGGCCCTCCAGCGTGCGTTTGTCCGCGTGGTGGTCGATCAGCTCAGAGGTGGGCTGGCCGTTGATGAAGTGCTGGAGGCGGTTCCTCTGCGCGAGGATGACATACTCGTTCCACTGGCTCACATCGACCTTCACCGGCGTGTGCTCGCCGACCTGCCAGAGCGCGCCCTCGGGGTCGAGCATCACATCCTTGCCGTTCAGGCCGAAGATGCCACGACCGCGCTCCTCATACGTCATGCCGGTGTGCTCGATGGCGGGATGGATGTCGCACTGGTAGCCGGTGATGACCCACGGGGCCACGTCCTTCAGCTCGCGGCTGCGATACTGGATGCCGCTGTTGTTGTCGCCGATGACGCGGACGGTGGCACGCAATTCGAAGTTCTTCACCGTGCCGCCGCGCCAGATGAGGAAGCTGTTGTTCGCCATCGCCTCCGGCGACGCATTCGTGCCGATGACGATGCCGTTTTCGACCTTCCAGAGCTTCGGATCGCCATCCCAGCCGGTGAGGTCGCGGCCGTTGAAGAGCGGCGTGAAGCCTTCGTCAGCGGCGAAGATTGACGCGACGAGAAGGAGGGCGGTAAAAAGCAAGCGCATGACTCACGATGAAAAGCTGGCGTATACGCGCAAGCGTAGCAGGTCTTCTTTGCCGAATTCGCTCATCTCTTGATCGGCAGCTTGTGCTCGCTAAGCCTCCGTGCATGGATCAAACTTGGACAGACAAAATCGTGATCGTCACCGGCGGTGGCGGTGGCATGGGGCAGGCGGCAGCGAAGCGCTTCGCCGACGCTGGCGCGAAGACGTTCATCTTCGGCCGCACGCTGGAATCGCTCCAAGAAACTGCCGCGCTCTCGAAAAACATCCTTCCCGTCGTCTGCGATGTAGCCGACACCACCAGCGTGACCACCGCAATCGGTGAAGTGATGAAACACGGCATTCCCTTCGCCCTCATCCACACCGCCGGCATCAACACGCCGGATCGTTTCATGGCGCACGCCGATCCCGCCCGCATTGCCAGCGAGGAAAGCTGGCGCCGCGTCATCGAGATCAACGTTCTAGGCGTCGCAAACATGATCCAGGCCATTTCCAAGCCGATGGCCACGAATGGCGGCGGCCGAATTGTCGTTGTCTCATCGACAGCAGGCCATGGTTACGATTCTTTTGCCGGCGTACCTTATACCGCGAGCAAATGGGCCGTGCACGGCATGCTCTTCACCGCCCGCATGCAGCTGAACGCCCATGGCATCATCGTCTCCGAATACGCCCCAGGCGAGGCGAACACGCCGCTCGTCGCCAAACGTCCCGTGCAGCCCTCGCCGAAACACAAGGAGGCCATGATCACCTGCGAAGACTGTGCCGACGCCATGTTCTTCATCGCCAGCCAGCCGCACAGCATGAGCATCGTGCAACTCCCGGCCTACCAGCCCTTCGGTGGCATGCCTCCGCAGATCACGCTGCCTTGGCTCGACGCGTTTGAGATCAAACAGAAGTAGCACCAACTATTTCAGCTCATGAATTGTCCCGTGCAGCACACGGTCGCCGATTTTGAGTTCGTAGCACCACGTCGGAGCCAAGTCGGGAATGTCGAGCGTGATCGTCTTCTTGTCCCCGCTCAGTTTCACACCGCGAATCATGAGTTCGTGTTCGTCGTGGTGCTTGGAACCGTAGTTCTTCGTGCGCTTGAGGGACCAGACTTTGATCGCACTCTTCGTGTCGATGATGGAATCGCTGAACGTGACAGTCATCGCTCCCTTCGTCGCATTCACCGCCAGCGGCACCTGCGCTGGCTGCGGGACGTGACGGATGCGGTGAAAGCCGCCGTGTGAAGTCGCATTACCGGCCCACGCAAACATACCGCAGGTGTAGAGGGCTCCATCATTGCCAAAACGACCGCGCATGATGCCCGTGGCGAAAGCGGGCATGGGCAACTCGCACACGGCGCCCTGCCATTTTCCGTTCACTTCTTCGTGCGGGACGATGAAGACTCGACCGGTGCCGTAGCTGAGATTCAGCAGCGAGCCACCGAGATTGCCCCACGCATTCTTAGGCACCCAGATGAGTTCGGCAGGGCTGCGGTCTTTGTCGTTGGTCACCCAGACGAGAGGCTGCTCCATCGCCGAGTCGGATTCGTCGGTGACGCTGGTGTAGCCATACATGTTGCCGTAGAAGCCGCCGACTTTGACGCGGTTGATGCGATTCTTCGGTGTCCAGAAGCCTTCCTGGTCGGTGACGAAAAAGGTGCCGTCGTCGTTGAGGCACACGCCGTTCGCGGCGCGGAAGCCGGTGGCGAGGATCTCTGTCTTCGAGCCATCGGCGCTGACCTTCAGCAGCGTGCCGTGTTGCGGAATGACGCTGTCGAGCGCATGGCGACCGGATTTGGCATAGTAGAAATTGCCAGCCGCATCGGTTTGCAGGCCCATGGCGAACTCGTGGAAGTGCTCGGTGACCTGCGCGTCGTCGTTGAAGCACTCGATGAAGTCCGTTTCGCCGTCCGCGTTCAAATCGACGAGCTTGGCGAGCTGATCGCGGCAAAGCACAAACAGCTCTCCATCGCGAAACTTCACACCCAGCGGTTGAAACAGCCCGCTGGCGATGCGTCGCCACGTCAGCGTGGCAGGCGCTTTCGCCATCAAGCCATCCACGCGCCACACATCGCCATTCCACATCGCGACGATCGCCGCTTTGCCATCCGGCGTGAAATCGAAACCACCGGGACGCATCCAGCTTTGAAAGGGATTCTCGACGGGCAGTGAAAAGTCATCGGCGATGAACACGGCATCATCTTTACCCACCACGGAGGTCGTGGTGATGGTTTGCGGCCATTGCGCCGGAGCGCCTTTCGTCAGCGGAGCCAGATCGAGCGGCGCGGCGAAGTTTTTCGCCATCGTTTCGAGCGAGGCCGCATCGACACGGGAGATGAAAAGGCGTGATTTGGCTCCGGAGTCTAATTTGGCGAACCAAAAGTCTTCCTCTTTTGTTAATCGTCCATCTCCGAGCAGGACAACGTTTACGCTAGTTGGCGCCACACGAAGCCAAAGGGACTGTTTTGACTCCGACACATTCACCGTGCGCACAAACACCGGCGTGGACCCATAATCCATCCATGCAGGTGATTCGAGCACGCGTGTCCCGTAGATGCTTGCAGCGATGACGCTTTGGTTTTGATGCTTGTAGAGTCCGAGGAAGTGTAAACCGGCCACTGGGCCGTATTTTCGTCCATCCTTTGCGACCGTGCGGGTATCTGCGAATCCATCTTCGCCAATACCCCAGCCCGGCGCTGATGGATTGATGAAGTGTTTCTCGCCGATGAGGCTCGTGTGCGTGCCATGGCTGCCGTCAAAGGCGATGCCTTTCCAGTCCACAAACGCGCCGGTGCTTGCGGCAGCCACGCGCATCGTGTCGTGATCGTAAACCATCCACGCGCGGCCTTTCGTCACGCCGCCGGGGCCATCATCGAGCCGGATGGCGATGCCTTTTTGCGCGATGTTGTCCGCAGCGACCTCGAGCGTCCAAAACAGCGCGTCGCCGAGTTCCATGCGTTGATACGGCGGCAGCGTGGTGTCGATCTTTTCTGCTTCGACGCGTGCGAGACCGCGCGGGAGCGAGGTGAGGTCGATGTCTTTGAGTTGCGACGGATTGTGTGGGCGCAGGAAGGTCTCGCGGATGTAATGGATGACCGCATACTTCTGCGCGGTGGTGTATTGCGGCTGCGGCACCATCTGGCCAAAACCTTTGGTGAGCGTGAGATACATCGAGAAGGGATCGCTGCCGTTTTTGAACGGCCCTTCCGCAAAACGCAGCGCGGTGGGCAGTGAACCGGGCTGCTCCTTCGTGCCATGGCACACGACGCACAGCGTTTTGTAGATCGTCGCGCCTTCTTCGAGCGTCTTCGCATTCCATTCGGCCACGATCTCCGCATGATCACTGCGCTCCAGCGCCTGCACCCAACCGCTGCCGCCTTCGATGACCGGTTTGCCGCTGGCCTTCGGCGCATGCGTGAAGTCGGGCGTGTTCGCGCCTGCGCCGCTGTCTTTGAAGAGCAACACGATCTCTTTGCGAGGCAGCGCCCGCTTCCACACCTTCACGACACTGATTTTGCCATTGGTGAAGTCGCCAGCGAAGTTCGGCGCAGCACGTCCTACTTTGAAAACATGCCCTTGTTGGTCTGGCTTCGCGAAGTTCGCTTTCTCTGCGATCTCTTTGCCATCGAGCCACAGCTTCGCGGTGCCACCGCTAACGCTCAGCACGGCGGTGTGCGGTTTGCCGTCGTTCACTTTCGGGCCTGAATTGATCGCGCCGAGCCAGCCGATGTCATACACCAGCCTGCCACCGCGAATGAAGAGCGCCTTGGCATCCGGCGACCACTTGCCCGATGGCGCGCACATCGAGAACAGCGTGCCTTGCCCCGTCGATTCAAACTCCGCCATCGCCGTGAAGTCCGCGCCGAGATCGAGCCCTGCGTCCGGAAAGTCCTGCGCCCCCGTTTTCGCCAACGCTGGCACATCTTCCGGACCTCGCACGAGTTTGCCGTCAGTCCACACCCGCAGCATCGGCGCTCCTTTCGCCGGGTGCTCTACCGCGATGTCGTGCGGGCCTTTCGCATCGAGCGAGAGCGTGAGTTCATCGGAGAGTTTCACTTTCGCCGCGCCATCGAGGCGCAGACGATAATTGAGAGGCCATTCTGGGGCGCCGAGTGGCAGCGTATCGCGAGGAACCGCCGTGCTGAGGCTGGCGAGGAGGATGAGGGAGAGCATGATTCAATGGCAAGCGCAGGTTCCGCAGCCTTTCTTGAGGCCCGCGAGGTGTTTTTCGATTTCGAGGGAGGTCGGGGTGACGGCGAGGCCGCCGAGAGAGGTGCAGCGGTGCTCGCGGGGCATGCGCTCGGCGACGGCCTTGGCGGCGTCGATGACCTCATCGAGCGGGATGAGCGGATCGTAGCCGGCGAGGGCCATGTTCGCGCAGGAAAGCGCGTTGCTGGCGGCCATGACGTTTTTGCCGAGGCACGGGGCTTCGACGCGGTTCGCGATGGGATCACAAATGAGGCCGAGCATGCTCTGGAAGGCCATTGAGGAGGAGGCGATGGCTTGATCGCGTGTGCCGCCCGCCAGTGTGACGAGCGCGGCGGCGGCCATGCAGGCGGCGGCACCACCTTCGGCCTGACAACCGCCGACTTCGGCCGCGAAGGTCCAGCGCGTGGCGATAAACACGCCGATCATTCCAGCGGCGAGCATCGCTTTGGCTGTGTCTTCCTCACTTTGATTCATCGACTCGGCCATGGCGATGACGGCTCCGGGCAAGGCAGCGCAAGCGCCGGCGGTCGGTGCTGCGACGATGACGCCCATACTGCTCTTCACTTCCATCAAGGCGGTGACGTAGAGGATGATGCGGTTCAACGCACCGCCATCGAGCAGGCGACCTGCGTTCATCATCTCGGCAAAGCGTCCGCTCTGATGATGCAGCACGCGATCCTCATAACTCGTGCCTGCGATGCCGCTGGCGATGGATTTGCGCAGGATGCGGACGATCTCGATCATCTTGTCGATGACTTCGCGCTCGGTGAAACCGCCGCGAACCCGTTCGTATTCGATGGCGAGTTGCCAGAGCGGGGTGTTTTTGGCTCCGTTCTGGGAGAGCATGTCTGTGCAGCTCGTGAAGGGCACACGGAGGTCCTTGCGGGAAGGGACGGGTAGAACGGGAGAGAGCTTTTTGACCAAAAGAGGGCTTAAAGGGACTAAAAGGACGGAAGGGACAAAAGAGGCGGCTTTGACTTGGATGAGCTGTTTGTCGCCCAAGTCGTGAAGGATGACTTCATCGGCTTCGAGGACCGCATTTGCGTGTTTGGATGTCCAAATTAATGTCTCGTGACACCCACCGTCTATGTGCAGCGGCACGCCATCGATCTCGATGACCTCGATCATGCCGCCGCCGGTGGAGATAGCGATGAGCGTGTGAGTTTCACAAGTGTTCTTCAGCGTGAGGCGGTAGGTGTTTGGATGCGCATCACCCACATCGATGGTTTCAATGTGCAGCTTGATACCGGCATCGGCGAGAGCCTGTGCGGATTTGGGCAGACGCTCGTCATCCGCCTCCCAGCCGAGCAAGCCACCAAACAAGCCCATATCGCTTCCTTGGCTCTCGTGGGTCGTTGGCAAAGAGCCCGCACGGTCGAACTCGACAAGCACCTCGCTGATTTCGCCATCCATCAGATCACGTGCTAGCCGGCCGATGCGCAGTGCGGCGGCGCAATGCGAGCTTGATGGTCCACGCATCACAGGACCAATCACGTCATTGAAGATGGAGACAGGATTCATAGCTGTTTTTCGATTTCCTGTCGAGTCGCGATCGGCACGTAGCCGATCTCGAAACCCTTTGGAGGCGTGAGGATGAGCGCGGGATCGATGTCCGCCAGCTTGCCGAGATCAGGTGGCGCTAGGTAATCGCGATCCTTCGTCCAAGCGCGATGCAGTTTCTCGACACGTTGCTGCACTTGCTCACGCTCTTCGGACGTGAGATCGGCATTGAGCATCGCGGGTTGGTCGGCGAAGCGATACCAATAGTAGGTGACCGTGCTGCCATCACCGAGCTTGGCTTTAAAGGGGCCAGCGACGGGGCCGGGCTGCTTCCAGCAACTGTTCGGGTCTTCGGGCGTCGTGCGTGGCTCTTGTGGCTTTTCTTGAGGCGTTTCAAAGCGGTGCTGGGTGAGCTTGGTGTCTGCAGGGGCTTGTTTGGCATCGATGACCTGCCACAGCGGCTTGCCGCGAGGATGGGTGCTGAGTTGATAATACTCGGGCAGCACGACGAGCGAACCTTCGCGGCGGGTGAGCTGTGCGTTCCATTGATAGCCGAAGCTGATCGGGTTCGGCGTGAAGGAGGTGGCGAAGGCATTCCAAGCGAGCGGGGTCTTTTCATCGCGCTTCGTGCCCGGCGGGTAGATGCTCCAGTTCGAGCCGCCACCGCTGCGGAAGGTATGAATCGCCGCAGCCTTGGGATTGATCTTACTATCCGCCGCCACGCCACCATCAAACCATCGCTGTACATCCTCCCACAGCGCTTCTTTTTTATAGGCGGTGAGTCGATGCAACACCGTGGACGTGCCATCGGCGCCGATAGGAAAGCGTGTTGGCGCGACGCGAGCCTGCTTGTCGGTCAAAATCGCGGGCACATGCTGCGTCTCCATTTGAATGGGCTTGTTCGGGCCAGCGGGGCAGGAGTCGAGCAACTTGCCGGTCCACTCGGGATGCTCGATGAGCGCCTGCGACCAGAAAAACGGCGTAAAGAAGGCCACGGGGCCTTTGAAGTTGGCGGCGCTCAAAAACAGCGTCCAGCACTGGTTACCTGTCGGCAGGTTTTTGCCTGCGGTGGTGCTCTTTGGGTTTGTGAGCGGCAAGGGCAGATAGCCGTAGCCGAACAATTCTCCGCTCGTGCCTTGCTTGAGGTTCAAACCATCGAGCGGCATGAGCAGCCAAGGGCTGAGCTGCGCCACGCCATACTGCCCGCGCGGCTTTTCCCAGGTGCCCGCGCCGTAGCCGGGACCGTTCGCGATCACCGAGAAGTTCGGCCCCACGCCGCCCATGATGAACTTCGGCGTGATCGTCGGAAAATGCGTGTCACGCCACCAGCCGAGCCCGCCCTCGATGTCCGTGTAGCATTTCTCCTTCGGCTTGTCCGCCTCCGACCACTGCGGATGCATCCACGTCCCGCAAAGCCCCGTCTGAAACCGATGCCCTGGATACGTGCCCACCAGCGGCCATGCCGCCGCATAGAGCGAAAAGCCGCCATTGAACTCCTCCGGCACTTTTTCAGCTGGCGCGAAGAGATAACCCGCCATTTCGCCTTCGATGATATCTGCTGGTGGCATCACGGCCGACTTCGGCACCAGAGGCGGCCTATATAGATAACTCTGCGCCAACACCTCGCCGAGCTTCACCACGCCTGCGGAGTCGAGCACAAGTTTCTCGGGCTGCGGCGGCAAATCGAAGGCTTTGATGTGAATGAAGGCGTTGTCAGCCGACGCTAAGGCCGCGAGATCGGCGATGATGTCGAGCTGATTAAGCCCTTTTTGATCCGGTGGCGGTTGCTGGCTCACGAACCATTTCAGCGACGGTCTCGCTAAATCCACGCGACTTCGCGCCACAGTCGATTGCAGCCACTTCGCGGCTTGTTTGCGATAGGGGCCAAAGGCCATGTCATTCTCGCCCGCGTGATAAAAGATGCCCGCGAGTTCCACGGTGTGGCCTTGGTCCTTCAGCTCCTGCATCGCACTGCGCACGAAAGCGATGAACGCGGGGTAAACATGCATGTCCTTGGCCGTTGTGCCATCGGGCGTCCAGTCATTCATTTGTGTACCGCTGTGCGTGAACTTCGCGATGGCGATGTTGCCCTTCTCCGTGGCTCGCAAGGTCTTCGCGAAGCTCAACTCCGGCCCAAAGGTATCGTAGAGGCCAGCGGGGCCGAGCGGCTCCCAGCCCTTCGAGGTCTTGAAACCGCCACCGAGGCTGTATTTGAAGGCGATTTGCGGATCATCACTCGCCGCCGCTCCGAGTTCTTGTTGGAAGGCACGCTCGCCCTCCATGTTGCGATGTCCGGCGAGCACGAAGAGCTTCACCGCACTGCCTTTGGCATAGGGCCACGCTTTCAGCGACCGGTCGTGACCGCTTTCAATCCCGAGCGTGCGAAGATACGCGTCCGCATGATTCACGCCGTGCTCGAACTGCCCGAGGGTGCCGTAGTGATAGTGCAGGCCTGCCTCGCCGCCGATCTCCACCGCGTCGTGCGATGTGGGCACGTAGTCCACGAGCGGATCCGCTTCAGCGACGGCTTTTTGAGCTGTGCGGATCGCGAGCATGTTGTCGCGGTTGTCCATGCCCCAGATCGTCTTCGTGCAAAGCTCGCCGAGGTAGAAGCGCAGGTTCGGCAGTTTCAGATCGCGGCGCCAGCAGGCGATGAAGTTCTTTAAGTTCGCCGCGTAGGCCGGCTTGTAGGCCTTGTCGAACATGTCGTTCTCCCCCTGATGCCACACGAAGCCCTCGATACGATAAGCGATCTTTTTTCGCTCCAATTCCGCCAGTGACGCACGCACATGCTCGAGCGCCAGCGGGTAAAGCTTGAAACCGTTCGGCGTGTCCGGATTCCAGTCCTTGCCCAGAGTCGTGCCGCCCGAGGCCACTTTGATGATCGCGATGGGTGCCTCGATGCTCTGCGACACTTTTTTGGCAAAGCTAAGCTCCGGCCCAAAGTAATCACGTGTCGGCTGCATCGGAATCCAGCCTTCCGATGTCTCCATGTTCTCACGCCCGAGCTTGTAGGAAAACAAAACGTCCTTCTGCGGCTGATCCAGCCCCGCAAACGGCGGGAAGCGATTGATGTCCTTCACTCTCGAATGCGTGCCCACCATGTTCGATTGGCCCGCGAAGATGAAAACGCGCAGCGTCTTGATGTCGGTGTCAGCGCTGCTAGCTGCAATGGGGAGGAATAACAGGGCTACGTGAAAGAGATATCTCATGTTATTGGATGCGAATAAGAGAAGGTGTCGCAGTGCTAGCTTTGATGGCCTTGATCGTATCGCGGACGGAGGTCGCTTTTTGCAAACCGAGTTTCTTGGGGAAATCAGGCTCTTCGTTCTCGAAATAGTTCGCGATCTTTTCCAACTCGGGAATCACGACTTTAGCTTGCGAGCCGTAGTTCAGCAGGATCTTCATGATCTCCGGCGTGCGGATCTGGCTCGCCCACGGGTTTTGCTCACGGGTGTAGCGGGTAAGTGCGGTCATGCCTTCCTCGATGTGGTGCTGGGCCATCACGCGCAGGCCTTCGACGCGGATTCCATCGGCAAACATCTCGCCGCTCGGTGCGGGCTTCACGATGGCCTCGTGGATGGCGGGAAGCAGTGGCTTGATTTCATCGAGCGATAGCTGGCGATACACCGAGCCGATGCTGCCGCGCGCGCGGCCGTCCTGGTTCTTCAAACCGGCCTGCACGGCCTTGTAGAGCGCGGGACGATCCACGCCATCCAGCGATCGGCTGAGCAATCCGTCGCGGTCAAACAGCGCAAAGCTGAGGTAGCGCTGCTGCATGCCGCGCGGATCGTTTTTCTCATCCACCTGCGCGAGCAGTTCAAGAAGTTGCGGCACGGTTTTCATCGCAGGCTGACCAATCGCGGCGAGTGCTTCGGCGGCTTTGATACGCAACCAGAGATCGGAATGGCTCAAGGTCTTCTGCAAGGCATCGACCGCTGGCGCGGCACGTCCGCGCAGAAAGATAAGGCCCTGGCAGGCACCGTAGCGCGTCTCGAGACTAGGAGAGGCGAGCATCTCGATCAAAGCAGCGGCGGAGGCGGTTTTGTGCGCACCGTAGGCCATCGCGGCACGCTCGCGCACGATGGGCGACCAGTTTTCCAAGCGCTGGAGCAGCTCGGCATCGCTCATGGCATCGTAGAGCGTGTTGCGAGCCTTCGTGCTCCAGTCGCGGCCATCGGCGACGATGCCCTTCGCGGTGGTGGCGTCGAGTTGCGGCACAACGGCAGGCGTTTTGCCGGTAAGATGGATTTTCTTCAATGGCATCGCGTAAGCGAGTAAGTAAGCGCCGGTGCAATCCCAGCCGTGGTAGCTGTCGTTGCTCTTTTCCGGCGGACCTTGATGTGTGAAGCTGCCGTCCCATTGCCGCGCGAGGTCGAAATACCACGCGCCGAACTCCTTCATCCACGCGCCCGTGGCCTGCGGGCCGCTGTGAGCCACGCCGGGCATGGCCCAGAGCAAGTTGAAGAAATTGCCCGTGTGGCCGGTGTCACGCTCGGAGCCGTGCGAGGCTAGGCACATGCGCGCGAAGAACTCCGCGCCCTTGGCTTCACCTAGCAAATTGAAGAGCACCGATACCATGCCGCACTTGCCGTTGTCCTCATGGTTCTCGATCCACGGATGATGATCGCCATACGGGATGCATCCTTTGCCAATATAGAAGCGCAACAACCGAGCACTGCGCTCGATGGCATCCGCGACCGCCGCATCCTTCACGCCTGAGCTACGAGCCAGCTCAAGACCGATGGTGAGCGGGATGCCCGGCGAGTTCATCATACCATAGCCTTTGAGGCGTCCATCTGACTTCGCAAAATGGTGTCCCCATGAACCGACCGCGCTTTGGCCATTCGCGACCTCCAGCGCTAGACGACGCAGGCCCGACAGCACCGATGCATCACCCGTGGCACTCACATACTCACCGAGAAAGATCATCACATAACCGTATTGCCACGGTGCGTAGCTGTCCGTCATGAAACCCGCCGCCCACTGGGCCTCGCGCTTGATCAAGGGCGCGTAAGCCTTGTCACCGCTGGCCAGCAAGGCCAACGCATTCAACGAACGCGGAATAGCGTTCTCATTGTAACTCGGATCACTCATACGAATCGCGAGCGTCTTGCAGCTTTGCTCGAGGATGTGTTTTGACTTCGCGCACTCAAACGGAGCCGTGGCCGAGTAACTGCCGAGCACTGGCAGCTTCAAAACAACCTCCTCCGTCTTTCCTGCACGCCAACGCGTGAGCATCAACTTGCCACCACCCGACTCCGTTTCGGCCAAAGTGAGCGCCTGACCGAATTCCGTGCGCGGATCGAAGGAAAACGCTTTTCCACCCACACCAAGGATCACATCACCGATCGCGATGACACCCTCCGCAGGCGACTTCGGCCCCACTTTCGTGATCGCGATCTGGCGCGCATGACTCGTTGCCATCTTGTCGCAATGCATCCAACCACGCAGCCCCGTGGCACCGAGATTCCAATCATGCTTTGCGTTCTTCGGGATCGTGTCGCCCTTGGTGAAGTCAGCAGGCGGAGTAGATTCATTGTTGCCTGCGGCAAGGACAAAGCTTGGTGCTGCAAGCAGCGCAATGAGTGAGTTGGGCCATTTCATGAAGCGTAGAATCATTTCTGGATTTGATAAGGCCCGATTAGCGCCTCCGCGAAGGCCTTGCCCATCAGGGCGAAGGTCTTCGC
>Ga0075471_10000906_pt1 | contig 18706 bp, 17 predicted proteins | sample DEB19_08_DNA_2_FD_74787 | JGI IMG/M metagenome (GOLD analysis project Ga0075471, IMG submission 74787) | Aqueous microbial communities from the Delaware River and Bay under freshwater to marine salinity gradient to study organic matter... | ecosystem: Environmental > Aquatic > Marine > Coastal ... | reverse complement strand
TGATTTCCTGGCCGGCACCGGCAACGCCGATGATGATCGACTGGCCCCAGCCGCGGTGGCAGCTTTCGAGCGCGATACGCATGACCTTCACGTTGCCCGTGCAGTCGAAGGTGTAGTCCGCCCCGCCGATATGGTCGGCGCCGCGCTTCGTCATGTTGACGAGATGGGCTACGAGATCACCCTGGACCTCGGTGGGGTTGACGAAGTGCGTCATGCCGAAGCGCTCGCCCCACTGCTTCTTGGCATTGTTGACGTCGACGCCGATGATCATGTCGGCGCCGGCCAAGCGCAGGCCCTGGATGACGTTGAGGCCGATGCCGCCAAGGCCGAAGACGATCGCCGTGGCGCCCGCCTCGACATTGCCCGTATTCAGCACCGCGCCCACACCCGTGGTGACGCCGCAGCCGATGTAGCAGATCTTGTCGAAGGGTGCATTGTCGTTGACTTTGGCGAGCGCGATCTCCGGCAGCACGGTGAAGTTCGAGAAGGTGGAGCAGCCCATGTAGTGGTGCACCTTCTGGCCCTTGTAGGAGAAGCGCGAGGTCCCGTCCGGCATCACGCCTTGGCCCTGGGTGGCGCGGATCGCCGTGCACAGGTTGGTCTTGCGGGAGAGACACGACGGGCACTGGCGGCACTCAGGGGTATAGAGCGGGATCACATGGTCGCCCGGCTTCAGCGAGGTAACGCCCGCACCCACTTCGACGACGACGCCCGCACCCTCATGGCCGAGGATGGCCGGGAACAGGCCTTCCGGATCGGCGCCCGAGAGGGTGAACTCGTCGGTGTGGCACACGCCCGTCGCCTTGATCTCGACCAGCACTTCGCCGGCCTTGGGCCCCTCGAGGTCCACCTCCACGATCTCGAGCGGCTTTCCAGCCTGGAATGCGACGGCGGCGCGGGTCTTCATGGGGAGGATCCTTCCTTCAGAGATCTTTGGCGACAGCACATATCGCGCCGGGCGCGACAAGGCCAGAGGGCCGCGACGGATCCGGCGCGGCCTGAAAGCCCCCAATCCATGTCCATGCACGCCAGCGTATGGAAGCGCGAAAGGTTTCGGCCTAGGGTCGCGGCCCGGAACAGGATGGGTGTTGATGAAAGCCTTGGTTTATCTCCTCGTGGGCATCGCGGTCGTGGCCGTGGCGGCATTCGGCGTGCGCCATTATGGTATCGACGTCGCGGCGCTGACGGGCCTGGGTGGGCCGGTCAAGACAGCGGCGGCACCTGGCAAAGATGCCGCGGCACAACGCCAGGGTGGCGGACGCGCCAACCGCGGCCCCGCAGCGGTCGAAACGGCGAAGGCTTCGGCATTGCGCCTGAGTGACGACGTCAAGGCCCTCGGCACGCTCTTGTCGGACGAGAGCGTGGCCATTGCACCGGAAACCAGCGGCCGTGTGGCGAAGGTCATGTTCGCGGATGGCGCGAAGGTGGAGAAGGGCACGCCCTTGTTCCAGTTCGATGCCGATCTGGCGCGCTCCGATCTGGCCGAGTTCAGGGCCCGGCTGCAGCTGGCCGAGGCAAGCTATGCCCGCAACCAGAAGCTCCGCCAGTCCGGCAACGTGGCGCAGAGCGCCTATGACGAGGCGCTGTCGGCGCGCGACGTGGCCCGCGCCGCGGTGGACGCCGCCCAGGTGCGGCTCGACAAGCTGACCATTTCGGCACCCTTCCCCGGCACGCTGGGCTTTCGCTCCGTGTCCGAGGGCGCGTATGTCACGGCGGGCACGCCGCTTGTCCAACTCGACAAGACCGACATGCTGCAGGTGAGCTTCGCTGTGCCGGAATTGCAGCAGGGCGCGGTGACGGCCGCCAAGGCCGTGATCTTCACTGCCGATGCGCTGCCGGGCGAAACCTTTACGGCTGTGATCTCAGCCCTCAACCCGGCCATCGACGTCAACGGCCGCGCCTTGCAGGTGCGCGCGCAGGCCGACAACGCATCAGGCAAGCTTCGGCCGGGCCTTCTCGTGCGCGTCACGGTGAAGGGGCCCGAACGCGAGGCGGTGATGGTGCCGGAGGCGGCCATCGTGCAGCGCGCCGCAGGTGCCGTCCTCTATGTTCTCGATGGCGACAAGGTCTCCGAGGTCAAGGTCAGGCTCGGCAAGCGCGCCGACGGCCAGGTCGAGGTGCTCGACGGGGTGAAGCCGGGCCAGGAAGTGGTGACGGCGGGCAATGCGCAGCTTGCCAACGGCGCCAAGGTTGAGGTGGTCTCTTCCGCCGCCGCGTCGGAGTAGGCGCAATGGGGTTCACCGAACTCTGCATCCGGCGCCCGGTCTTCGCCACCGTGCTGAGCCTGGTCCTGGTGCTCGCGGGGCTGATGTCGTTCTCGCGCCTGACGATCCGCGAATATCCCCGCATCGACGAGCCGCAGGTCTCGGTGCAGACCAATTATCCGGGCGCTTCCGCCGAGATCATCGAATCGCAGGTGACGCAGGTGCTGGAAGGCTCGCTCGCCGGCATCGAGGGTATCGACACGATCGAATCGGCCTCGCGTGCCGAGCAGAGCCGCATCACCATCCGCTTCCGCTCCACCGTCGATATCGATGCCGCGACCTCGGATGTGCGCGACCGTGTGAGCCGCGTGCGGCGGCAACTGCCCGGCGAGATCACCGAGCCCACCATCGCGAAGGTGGAGGCCGACGCGCAGCCCATCATGTTCCTGGTCACCCAGTCGGACACCATGGATGCGGCCGAACTCACCGACTACGTCGACCGCTTCGTGGTCAACCGCTTCAAGAATCTCGATGGCGTGGCCGATGTGCAGGTCAACGGCGAACGCACCTATGCCATGCGGGTGTGGATCGACGCCGCGCGGCTGGCGGGCCAGGGCCTCACCGTGCAGGACGTGGAGAGCGCCATCCGCAACCAGAATGCCGAAATCCCGGCAGGCCGGTTCGAGAGCCGCGACCGCGAGTTCACCGTGCTGTCGAAGACGTCCCTCGGCACGGCGGAGGACTTCGCCAGTATCGTGCTGAAGGCGGGCGGCGGGCTGCAGGTCAGGCTCGGCGATGTGGCGCGCGTCGAACTCGGCACTGCCGACGTCAGGCGGGAAAGCCGCTACAACGGCGTGACGGCGATCTCCATCGGCATCGTCAGGACGGCGGTGGCCAACCCGCTCGACGTGGCGCGCGAGGTGAAGGACCTGCTGCCGCGCCTCAACGGCGAACTCCCCCGGGGCACTTCGATCGAAGTGGGCTTCGATTCCACCGTGTTCATCGACCGCTCGATCCAGAACGTGTTCACGACCATCCTCGAGGCGATCGGGCTGGTGCTGCTGATCATCCTGTTCTTCCTGCATTCCTTCCGGGCGGCGCTGATCCCCATCGTGACGATCCCGGTGTCGCTCATCGCCACCTTCGCCATCATGTATGCGATGGGCCTCACCGTGAACACGCTCACGCTGCTCGCCATGGTGCTGGCGATCGGCCTGGTGGTGGATGACGCCATCGTGGTGCTGGAAAACATCTACCGCCACATCGAGGCGGGCATGAAGCCCTTCGAGGCAGCCATCAAGGGTGCGCGCGAGATCGGCTTCGCGGTCATCGCCATGACGCTGACGCTGGCCGCCGTCTATGCGCCCATCGCCTTCACGCCGGGCCGCACCGGGCGGCTGTTCCTCGAATTCGCGGTGACGCTGGCGGGTGCGGTGCTCGTGTCGGGCTTCGTGGCGCTGACGCTGACCCCGATGATGTGCGCCAAGCTCCTTACGCATTCGGAGCGCCGCAACGTCTTCGCCCGCGTCGTCGAGGGCTTTCTCGGCGGGCTGGAGCGTGGCTATCGCGCGCTTTTGTCTGGGGCGCTCAGGGTCCGCTGGCTGGTGCTGCTTCTGGCGCTGGGCGTGGGGCTTTCGGGCGGCTGGCTGTTCACGCAGATGAAGTCCGAGCTCTCGCCCACCGAGGACCGTGGCACCATCATCATCAATGCCAGCGCGCCGGAGGGATCGAGCTTCGCCTATACCCAGCGCTATGCTTCGCAGGCGGAGGAACTGCTCGCGCAGGTGCCGGATCTCCGGTCGTATCTGATGATCGTGGGCTCCGGCGATGTCACCCAGTTCCTGTCCTTCGCCCGGCTCAAGGACTGGTCGGAGCGCGACTCCTCGCAGCAGCAGATCGTGCAGGGCCTTTCGCCCAAGCTGCGCAAGGTGGCGGGCGTGCAGGCCTTCGCCACCAATCCCGCCTCGCTCGGCGTGCGTGGTTTCGGCAAGCCGTTCCAGTTCGTTATCCAGTCCTCGGCCTCCTACGAGGAGCTGAACGCGCTGGCGCAGAAGCTGGTGGAGAAGCTGAAGGACAATCCCGGCCTCGCCGACCTCGACACCGACATGCGCCTCAACAAGCCGGAGGTCGAGATCGAGATCGACCGCAACCGCGTGGCCGACCTGGGGCTCGACATCTCGGTGATCGGCCGCACGCTCGAAACGCTGCTGGGCGGGCGCAACGTGACCACCTTCCAGGTCGGCGCGCAGCAATATGACGTGACGGTGGCGCTGCCGCCTGCCGAGCGCACCTCGCCCGAAACGCTGGCCAATATCTTCGTCAAGGGCCGCAACGGCGAGATGGTGCAGCTCTCCAACATCGTGACGGCCAAGGTCGGCGTCGCCCCGCGTGACCTGCGGCGCTTCAACCAGCTGCGCGCCATCACCATCCAGGCCAACCTCGCGCCGGGCTACACGCTGGGCGAGGCGATCCAGGCGGTGGATCAGGCGGCCGCCGAGGTGCTGCCCGAGGGCACGCTCACCGACCTCACGGGACAGGCGCGCGAGTTCCGCGATGCAAGCTCCAACCTGGCGCTGGTCTTCGTCATGGCGCTGGCCTTCATCTATCTCGTGCTGGCCGCCCAGTTCGAGAGCTTCCGCGATCCCATCATGATCATGGTCTCGGTGCCGCTGTCGATGACGGGAGCGCTGGGGGCGCTGTGGCTCACCGGCGGCACGCTGAACGTCTATTCGCAGATCGGGCTGGTGACGCTCATCGGCCTCATCACCAAGCACGGCATCCTGATCGTCGACTTCGCCAACAAGCTGCAGGTGGAGGGCGTGGAACGGCGCGAGGCCATCATCGAGGCGTCGCGGCTGCGCCTGCGCCCCATCCTGATGACCACGGCGGCGATGATCCTCGGCGCCATTCCCCTGGCGCTGGCCACGGGTGCAGGCGCGGAGAGCCGCCAGCAGATCGGCTGGGTGATCGTTGGTGGCATGAGCCTCGGCACGCTGCTCACGCTGTTCGTGGTGCCCTGCGTCTATGCGGTGATGGGCTGGCGGCCGCCGCGCGATGTCGCTCAGGCACCGTCGCGGCTTTCGTCCTCGCCCGGCTCATCCTCTTCCGCCGGGATTGCGTAGTTTCCGCCGAACCAGCGGTTCAGGTCGATCTGCGCGCAGCGCGCCGAGCAGAACGGATGATACTTCTGTTGCGACGGCTTGGAACAGATGGGGCAGGGGCGCTTCGGGCGCAGCCGGACCGGTTCGGTCATGTCAGACCTCGGATTGCGGCGCCGTCATCCAGCTGTGGAACACCGGGTAGCCTGCGCCTTCGAGGAGGTGCACCGTCTCGTAGAGCGGCAGACCCACCACGGCGGAATGGGATCCGGTGAGAAGGCGTACGAAGGCCTCGGCCCGGCCCTGGATGGCATAGCCTCCGGCCTTGCCGCGCCATTCATTCGACGCGACATAGCTGTCCACATCCTCGCGCGACAGGCGCTTGAAGCGCACCTTGGTCTCGACGCAGCGCGTTGAAACCTTCTTTCCCGGCGCGATGAGGCAGACGGTGGAATAGACCCAGTGCGAGCGGCCCGACAGCAGCGACAGGCAATCGCGCGCCTGGTCAACCGTCTCGGCCTTGGGCAGGATGCGGCGGCCGAGGCCGACGACCGTATCCGCCGCCAGCACGAAAGTGTTGGGCCCCAGCTCCTGCACCAGCGGCATCTCGAGCGCGCGCTCGGCCTTTTCCCTGGCAAGGCGGATCGACAGGGCGCGCGGCGTCTCGCGCCGGTGCGGCAGTTCGTCGACGTCGGAGGGATTGAGCAGGTCGGGCGTCAGCCCCACGCGTTCCAGCAGCTGCAGCCGGCGCGGAGAGGCGCTGGCCAGCACCAGCTTGACGGGGGCGTGGGCGCCCTTGGGTTTACTTGAAGCGGTAATTGATGCGGCCCTTCGTCAGGTCATAGGGCGTCATCTCGACCATCACGCGGTCGCCAGCCAGCACGCGGATGCGGTTCTTGCGCATCTTGCCGGCGGTGTGGGCGATGATCTCGTGATTGTTGTCGAGCTTCACGCGGAACGTCGCGTTGGGCAGAAGTTCGGTCACGGTACCTTCGAATTCGAGCAGTTCTTCCTTGGCCATGTGGCTCCTTAGGACGTGGGGGTTCTGAAATTCGCGCGGAAAATGGACCTGTTCACCCGCAAAATCAAGCCTGACGGGCCTAAATCAGCCCGCTGTCCATGAGATAGAGCAAGATGGAGGCGCTGACCGCCGCCAGCGCGGTTCCCAGCGCGATGGCGCCCGACACCGCCGCCGTGGCCTCGTTGTTCCGCTGCGAGAACAGGAAGGCGTTGGCACCCGTCGGCATGGCGGCGAACAAAATGGCCACCTGGCCCCACAGTGGCGGGATCGACACCACGTAATGCACGAAAACGAACACGAGAACCGGCATCAGCACCATCTTGAGGCCGATCAGCGTGAACATGCCGCTCCACGATCCCTTCAGCGAATAGCCCGCCAGCGAGACGCCGAGGGCGAACAGCGCGGTGGGAACGGAGGCGTCCGCCAGCATGCCGAGCATGGTGCCGAAGACCGGGTGCAGGCCCCAGCCGGTGAACCGCCACAGCGTGCCGGCGAGGAGGCCCAGCACGATGGCGTTGGTGGCGAGGTTCCGGAACAGGTCGCGGGCCGTGCCGGCGATCGAAATGCTCTGGCTGGTCTGGAACAGCGCCCGGTGCAGCATGGCGGTGAACCACAGGATGGGCGCATGGATCGACAGGATCATGCCCAGCGGGATCGCCACCTGCTGGCCGAAATGTGACAGCGCCAGCGGCGTGCCGAGGAGTGCGAGATTGCCGAAGCCCGCCGCCATGGAGGCCGCCGCGCCGCCCGACACGTTCAGCGAGGGAACGACGCGCGAGACGACAGCCGCCGCCACCCAGGTGATGAAGAGGCCGCCGAAGAAGGCGATCCAAAGTTCCCAGGGTGCTTCCTGCTGGGCGCCCATGGTGGCCACCGTCTTGAACAGCAGCGCCGGGATGGCGAGGTTGAAGACGAAGAGCGAGAGGCCGCGCCCCGCTGCGGCGTCGAAGACCCTGGCCCGCGTGAAGCCGTAGCCCAGCACGATCATGCCGAAGACCGGCAGGACGGTGGTGAGGATCGACTCCACTTAAGGGATGCGTCTCAGAGCCAGGGCAGGCTCTGTGCCTGCTTCGCCTCGAAGCTATCGATGGAGGAGACCTTCTCGAGGCTCAGCCCGATGTCGTCGAGGCCATTCAGCAGGCAATGCTTGCGGAAGGGATCGATGTCGAACGTTATGGTGCCGCCGTCGGGTCCACGGATTTCCTGGCTGGGCAGGTCGATGGTCATGGTGGCGTTGGCTCCGCGCTCGGCATCGTCCATCAGCTTCTTCAGGTCATCGGCCGAGACCTTGATCGGCAGAATACCGTTCTTGAAGCAGTTGTTGTAGAAGATGTCGGCGAACGACGTGGAGATCACGCAGCGGATACCGAAGTCGAGCAGCGCCCAGGGTGCATGCTCGCGCGAGGAGCCGCAGCCGAAATTGTCGCCCGCCACCAGGATCTCGGCCTTGCGGTAGGCCGGCTTGTTGAGCACGAAGTCGGGAAGCTCCTTGCCTTCCTGGGTATAGCGCATCTCGAAAAACAGCGACTTGCCGAGGCCCGTGCGCTTGATGGTCTTCAGGAACTGCTTCGGGATGATCATGTCGGTGTCGATGTTGACGATGTTCAGCGGAGCGGCGACACCGGTGAGCGTTTCGAACTTCTGCATCTGTTTGTCCTCAGGCGGCTTGCGGGAGATCGGTGCCGAGGGTTTCCTCCGCGCCGATCATGATGTTGAGATTCTGCACGGCGGCACCGGAGGCACCCTTGCCGAGATTGTCGTAGATGGCCATCAGCAGCACGTGGCCGCGCGCGTCATTGGCGAAGACATGGAGCCGCATGCGGTTGGTGTTGTTGAGCACCTGCGGGTCGATGTGCGCGGCGCGTTCGATCGCCTCGTAGGGGGCGACGTCGATGCAGGGCTGGCCGGCATATGCGAGCGACAGGCAATCGCGGATCTCCTGGCCCTTCGCCTTCTTCGCAAGAAGCTCGGAGAAAACCGGCACGCAGCCCATCATGCCCTGCGCGTAGTTGCCCACGGCGGGCTGGAAGATGGGCGCATGGGCGAGTTCCGCATAGACCTGCATCTCGGGCAGGTGTTTGTGGGCAAAGGTGAGGCCGTAGGGGTGATAGGGGCTGGCAACCGCACCCTTCGCCTCGTAGTCCTCGATCATCTTCTTGCCGCCGCCGGAATAGCCGGACACCGCATTGTAGGTGAGGGGATAGTCGGGAGACATGATACCGGCATTGACGAGGGGCCGCACCAGCGCGATCAGCCCCTGCGGATAGCATCCGGGGTTGGCGACGCGGGTGGCGGATGCGATCTTCTGGCGGTGGAGGGCAGAAATCTCGGCCATGCCATAGGCCCAGCCCTCGGCCACGCGGAAGGCGGTCGAGGCATCGATGACGCGGGTCTTCGCGGCGGGGTCGATCATCGCCACCGCTTCCTTCGCTGCATCGTCGGGCAGGCACAGGATGGCCACATCGACCGAGTTCAGCAGCTCGCGGCGCGCCCCGGGGTTCTTGCGGCGCTCCGGGTCGATCGACACGAGCGTCACGTCCGCGCGGTCCTGCAACCGCTCGCGGATCTGGAGCCCGGTGGTGCCGGCCTCGCCGTCGATGAAGATGGTGGTCATGGCCCGCTCCTATAGAGGGGAAGGGCGGGGGCTGCAACATGGCGCAAGCGGTCGAGCCGGCTCAGGGCGCGCGGTCCTCGATGCCATACATGTCGTCGTCGGAGAGGCCGAAATGGTGGCCGATCTCATGCACGAGGACGTGGGTCACCACGGCGCCCAGCGTCTCCTCGTGCTCGGCCCAGTAGTCGAGGATGGCGCGGCGGTAGAGAAAGACCATGTTGGGCATGCGGCCCGTTTCGGGAATTGCCGCGTCATGGGCGAGGCCGACGCCCTGGAACAGGCCCAAGAGGTCGAAGGGCCCGGCATCCATGTGCTTCTGCACGTCTTGCGTGGGGAAGTCGGAGACGGTGATCACCACCTCGCCGCACAATGCGCGAAATTCGTCCGGCAGGCCCAGGAAGGCCGCTGCCGCCAGCTCTTCGATGTCGCTGATGGAGGGTGCGGAGAGGCCGGTCAGCCGGTGTTCCGCCATGGCGAAGGAATTACTCGCAGCCGGTGGTGCAGGTGCCCAGGGCGCCGGTCATCGCCTGCACGGTGGTGAAACCGGCAAGGCCGCCGGTGACGAGCGTGAGGAGCACGAGGCCAAGGAAAATGCGGCGCAGGAACTTCGCGTCCGCTTGAACAGATGTACTCGCCACTGAAAACCCCACTCGAATGTTGGCGCCGATCTTAACGTCGGCATCACCTTAACGCCACGCCGGTGACATAAGGCTTAATGAAAAGTTCAGCAACCGTTAATAATCTGCATCACATCCGGGCGATGCGACCATTGAAGGCCCAGATCAGTCCTGGTTCCAGCCACGGTCTTCCATGTGCCGGAACCGATTGCGGAAATAGCCACTTGCCGGGGCCGCGACTGTCCGCAAATCAACTTTTTGCCCCGCATATTTCGATGTCCAATCAAGGCAAAGCCATCTTGCACCCGGGCGAGCGCAAACGGCCCCGCCGGGCTGGGCCGTTCCGGAGAAGCACCGCAGGTTCAGGCACCCTTGCGCACGTCCACGAAGCGGCCGGCAAGGGCCGCCGCGGCAGCCATTTCCGGCGACAGCAGGTGGGTGCGGCCCTTGTAGCCCTGGCGGCCCTCGAAATTGCGGTTCGAGGTCGAGGCGCAGCGCTGGCCGGGCTTGAGTTGGTCCGGGTTCATGCCGAGGCACATGGAGCAGCCGGGCTCGCGCCACTCGAAGCCGGCGGCCTTGAAGATCTTGTCGAGGCCTTCGGCCTCTGCCTGTTCCTTCACCAAACCCGAGCCCGGAACGATCATCGCATAGGCCAGGCGGTCCGAGACCTTCCTGCCCTCGACGACCTTTGCCACGTTACGCAGGTCCTCGATGCGGCCGTTGGTGCAGGAGCCGATCCATACCACGTCGAGTTCGACGTCGGTCATCTTCGTTCCGGGCTTGAGGCCCATGTATTCCAGCGCCCGCCACTTCGACTGGCGCTTGCCCTCGTCGGCGATCTCGTCCGGGTTGGGGATGGTGCCCTCGATGGACATGACGTCCTCAGGGCTCGTGCCCCAGGAGACGATCGGCGGCAGGTTGGCAGCATCGAGCGTGATGACGCGGTCGAAATGCGCACCCTCGTCGGTCTTCAGCGTGTTCCAGTAGGCAACCGCCTTGTCCCAGGCCTCACCCTTGGGCGCCATGGGGCGGCCCTTGAGGTATTCAAAGGCCTTCTCGTCGGGTGCAATCATGCCAGCGCGGGCGCCGCCCTCGATGGTCATGTTGCAGACCGTCATGCGTCCTTCCATGGAAAGATCGCGGATCGCCTCGCCGGCGAACTCGATGACCGAGCCCGTGCCGCCTGCCGTGCCGATCTGGCCGATGACGGCGAGGATGATGTCCTTGGCGGTCGAGTGCTTCGGCAGCTTGCCGTTGACTTGGACCAGCATGTTCTTGGCCTTCTTCTGGATCAGCGTCTGGGTGGCCAGGACGTGTTCCACTTCGGAAGTGCCGATGCCGTGGGCCAGCGCGCCGAAGGCGCCATGGGTGGAGGTATGACTGTCGCCACAGACGATGGTGGTGCCCGGCAGCGTGAAGCCCTGCTCGGGGCCCACCACGTGGACGATGCCCTGGCGCTTGTCGAGCTCGTTGAAATACTTGATGCCGAACTCGGCGGCGTTCTTGGCCAGCGTCTCCACCTGGATGCGGCTTTCGTCTTCTGCGATGCCCTTCGATCGGTCGGTGGTGGGCACGTTGTGGTCGACGACGGCCAGCGTCTTCTCCGGGTGGCGGACCTTGCGGCCGGTCATGCGCAGCCCCTCGAAGGCCTGCGGGCTCGTCACCTCGTGAACAAGGTGGCGGTCGATATAGAGCAGCGCCGTGCCGTCCTCGGCCTCATGGGCCAGGTGGTCGTCCCAGATCTTGTCATAGAGCGTGCGCGGCTTGGCCATAGGTATCATGCCTTCAGAAGAGGATTTTGGGGCGTATTTAACGGGTTCAGGCCCCAAGTCAAACCCCGGGGGGCGGAGGGTGATCGTCTTCTCCCGCTGAAGCGGGAGAAGACGCATCAGTCCGGGTTGATCCGGAAATCCGCCCCTTCGGGGAGCGTCTGCCCGCCGTCCACGATGATGGTGGTGCCGGTGATGTAGGAGGCCTCGCCGGAGGCAAGGAACAGGGCGCAGTTGGCGATGTCGCGTGGGGTGCCAAGGCGGCCCAGCGGCACGGCGTCCTCCATCGACTTGATGAAGGCGGGCGACCGGTGCATCTGCATGCCCGAGGTCAGGATGTTGCCGGGCTCGATGCCGTTCACCGTGATGCCGTAGCCCGAGAATTCCAGTGCTGCCGACTTGATGAAGCCGTTGATGCCCGCCTTGGAGGCCGAATAATGCCCGTGGCCGGGGCTGGTCACCCGCGGGCCGGTGATCGAGGAGGTAAAGATCATCCGGCCGGACTTTTTGGCCTTCATGTGCGGAAGCGCCGCGCGGGCGGCGAGGAAGGTGCCCTTGAGGTTCACCGCCAGCACCTTGTCCCATTCATCCGGCGATGTGTTCTCGATCAGCGTCCAGGGATAGATGCCGGCATTCTGGACGAGGATATCCAGCCCGCCGAAACCATCGAGTGCCGTCTGCACCGCGCGCTGGGCATTGTCCAAGCGCGAGATATCGGTCTCGACGAAGAGGCCCTTGAGCCGTGCGGCCGTTTCCTTGCCGGCCTCCACCTCGGTGTCGGCGATCACCACCTTGGCACCTTCTTCCACGAAGCGCTGGGCCACGCCCTCGCCGATGCCCCGCGCCGCCCCGATGACCAGCGCGACCTTGCCTTCAAGCCTTCCTGTCATGCGAACCTCTGGCGGATCTGGAGTTTGAGTGTGTCGAGCAGCACCGCGGCCAGCACCAGCAGGCCAAGGATCACCTGCGTGTAATGCGCAGGCAGTCCCATCAGGTTGATGGCGGTGTGGATCGAGGAGAGCAGCAGCACGCCGGCATAGACGCCGGGCAGCTTGCCGACGCCGCCTTTGAGGCTCACGCCGCCGATGACGACGGCGGCGAAAGCGTTGAACAGCATGCCGGTGCCGAGGTTGGCCGTGGCGCCTGAGGTACGGATGGCCAGCAGCCAGCCTGCAAGCCCCGCGATGGCACCGGCGAGGATGAAGGAGATGAACATCAGCCGGTCGACCTTGATGCCGGCGCGGAAGGCTGCCACCGCATTGCCGCCGATCAGCGTGATGTGGCGCCCGAAGGGGGTGCGGCTCATGATGAAGGAGAACACCACGAAGCACAGGATGGCGATCCAGGCGATCAGCGGAATGTAGAGCACCTGCTCGATGCCGATGACGCGCAGCGAGGGTGACAGGTCCTGCGCCGAGCGCCCGCCGGAGATGGCGACCACCAAGCCGCGCACCCAGATATAGGCGGCGAGCGTCACGATGAAGGCGTTCATCTTGAGCTTGATGGTGAAGAAGCCGTTGAGAAAGCCGATGAGCCCGCCCACCGCCAGCGCGATGAGCAGCGACACGGGGATCACCAGCCATTCCGGCGTCAGCACCAGCCCCATGCCGATGCCGTGCGAGCAGAACAGGATGCCGGTGATCATGGCTGAGAGCGCGGCGGTGGATTCCACCGAGAGGTCCATGTGCCCCGCGATGATGACGATGGCGAGGCCGATGGCCATGACGCCGATGAAGGTCGACTGCTCGATGATGTTGGCGAAGATGCCGATCTGGAAGAAGTTCGGCACGAAGATGGAGAATGCGATCAGCACCACCGCCAGCATGAACCAGACGAGATGGTCGAGGATGAATTCGGCTGTCGCGCGCTGGCGGGATGAGGTCATGTGAAGATCCGTTGATGAGGGTGTCACCCCGGCGAACCGGGGTGACATTTCAGGCGTGCGTCACTGCACCGGCGTGATCTTGTCGGCAGGCGCCTTCAGGTTGCCCCAGAAGCGCGGCTCGTCGACGTTCTCCTTGGTGATGGCGGCGCCGGGGATCTTGATGTTCGGACCCCACTTCTCGATGGTCATCACCGAGTCGAGGCCGAGCACGTTGTAGTTTCCGGGCTTGATCTCCTGCTTGTTCACAACCTTGTCGGCAAACATGGCGAGCGCTGCCGCCTGGGCATAGAGCGGCTGCTCCACCTCGACGTTGAGCCAGCCCTTGCGGATGAGATCGAGGCCGACGGGCGCACCGTTGGACGAGATCATCATCACGTCGCCCGGCTTCTTGCCCTTGGCCTCGAGGGCTGCCACGGCGGCCACCGAGAGGTGCGCGGCATGCAGGAAGATCAGGTCGATGTCGGGGTTCGCCACCATCTGGTCCGACACGATGGTGCCGGCGTTGGAAGCTTCCCACTGCATGGCGGGCAGCGAAATGATCTGGACGTCCGGGAACGCCTTCATCTTGTCCTCGAAGCCCTTCTGGATGTCGAGGGAGTAAGGGTCGGACGGGTCGCCCAGCACCTGCAGCACCTTGCCCTTCACCGCGCCGTTCTTCTCCTTCAGCAGGCGCTCGATTTCGCCTGCCGCTACCTGGCCGATCTCGATGGTACCGGCAACCGAGGTGAGGTCGGAGGGCGTCGAGGTGATCTGGCGGTCGAAGATCATGACCGGGATGCCTGCGGCGCGCGCCTTCTCGATGGAGGGGGCGAGCGCGTTGAAATCCACCGCGGCCAGCACGATCGCCGCAGGCTTCTGCAGGATGGTGTCGTTCATCTGGCTCTGCTGCAGGTCGGTCTTGTTGTCGGCGTTCAGCGTCACCACCTCATAGCCCACGTCGCCCATGAACTTGGTGATGGCACTGACCGATTCCGTCTGGAACTCGTCCAGCAGTGTCGGCACCATGTAGAAAATCTTTCCCTTCGACTCGGCGAAGGCGGGCGATACCAGCCCCACCGCGGCAATCGCGATGGAGGCGGTCAAAAGACGGCGCAGTCGGTTCATGTTCGTCTCCTCTGTGTTGGTCTTGTTGTGGTTCGGTTTAGTGCGACGGGCCGTTTGGCCTCGTTTCTTGGGCTTGGCCCGACGGCTTTTCGTAAGCCGGGGCTTCGCCGGTGATCATGCCCACGACCTCGTCGGGGCTGGTCTCCCTGCTGGGCAAGTCTCCCGCGACACGGCCCTGGCGGATGACGACGATGCGGTCCGCTACCTGGAAGGCCTGCTGCATGATGTGGGTGATGATGATGACGCCGATGCCCTGGGCAGCGATGCGCTTGATCAGGTCGAGGCCGCGCCTGGTCTGCTCCACGCCGAGTGCCGCGAAGGGCTCGTCGAGCAGCACCAGCTTGCCGCCCCAGTGCGCGAAGCGGTTCAGCTCGATTGCCTGGCGCTGGCCTCCCGACAGATTTTCCACATTGGTGCGCAGCGACGGGATGCGCGTGCCGGCGTTCTTCAGCGCCGCGGCGGCGATCTCTTCCATCGCCTTTTCCTGCAGCACCGGAATGAACCCGAAGCGCTTCTTCACGATTTCGCGTCCCATGAAGAAATTGGCCACCACGTCGACGTTCGTGCACAGCGAAAGGTCCTGGTAGACGGTTTCGATTCCCTGCTCCTTGGCCTGTGCCGGCGTCGGGAAGAAGCGTTCCTGGCCGTCGAACACCATGCGGCCCGCACTGGCCTTCAGCCCGCCGGAAATGATCTTCACCAGCGTCGACTTGCCCGCGCCGTTGTCGCCCAGCAGCGCCACCACCTCGCCGCGCCCCAGCTTGAAGGAAACACCCCTCAGCGCCTCGATGGCGCCGAAGTTCATGCGGATGTCGTCGAGTTCCAGCAGTGTGGGGAAGCTCATGCCACGCGGTTCCTTGCGAAGAGGGGGTCTTGTCCGGCGCCGTCCGCCTGGCCGAAGCCGTGGCGCGGCGACAGTACGCCCGAGAAGGCGAGGGAGGCCGCGCCGCGCAGCACAGCGTGCTGGCCGCTGGCCGAGCGCATGATGCGCGGGGCGGAGCGTTCCTTGCGGTCGGCGACGGAGGTGGGCAGCGGGTCCACCGCGGCCACCAGTTCGCCCAGCAGGTCGTCCTCCATGATGCCGCCGATCACCACCGTTTCGGGGTCGAACAGGTTCTCGATGGTGACGATGGCGCTACGCAGCGGCGGAACGGCTTCCGCGATCCATGCCGCCTGCCCGATGACGGGGGCGCGGCGCTGGAAGGCCTCAAGCGAGACATAGCTTTCGAGGCAGCCCTTGTTGCCGCAGGAGCATGGCCTTCCATCGGGCACCAGCGGCACGTGGCCGATTTCGCCAGCATTGCCATAGAACCCGCGCAGCGGCACGCCGTCCTTGACCATCGAGCCACCGAGGCCCACGCCGAAATGGAGATAGTAGAAGGTTCTCACATTGCGGCCCGCGCCATAAAGGCTCTCGCCCAGCGCGGCGGCTGCCATGTCGGTCTCGACGAAGGTGGCAAGGCCCGTCGCTTCGCCCAGGCGCTGCGTCACAGCCACGCCGCGCCAGCTTTCCAGCGTGGTGGGCCCGACGAAGCTCATCGTCTCCACGTCGAAGGGGCCTGGCATGGCAAGGCCAACGCCGAGCAGCATGCGGCCTGCGGTCTTCGCCCGGAATCCGTCGACGAGCTTGCTGATGTGGCGGAAGCTGTCCTCCGGTTCTGGCGGCGAGATGTCGAGCCGTCTCGATGCGACGATGGTGCCGGCCAGGTCCACGAGGGCCGCCCCGATGCCGCGCGGCGTGACGTTGACGCCCACCGCATAAGCGCCCTGCGGGTTCAAGGTGAGGCTCATCGGTGGCGAGCCGCGGCTTTTCCGGTAGGAGCGCTCTCCGGAGACGAGGCCCAGCTCTTCCAGTTCGCGGATGATGTTGGCCACCGTCTGCACGGTCAGCCCCACTCTCTGGGCAATCCCGGCGCGCTCGATCGGCCCGTGCTGCCGGATCGTCTCGAGCACGATCCGCCGGTTATACGGCCTGCCGAATTCCTGGTTCGTCCCCTTGAGGGACATGGCGTCATCCCCGCTTTTGGCGAAGGATCATGCGCTGAATCCTGAATAATGCAAATGAATTTATGATTGCTGTAGAACGCGCGCGATCTGCTCGCCCACCACCCTGGCTTCGCCCGCCTTCAGGCACATGGGATTGACCGCCGCGATACCCTTGTCGCGCTGGCCGGGATCCAGCGCAACGGCGGGTTCGCCCGCCTGCAGCCGCAGGCAGAGCTCCGTTGGGCTCATCCTGTCGGGGTCCAGCGTGATCTCCACGGTGGGCACCGCACCCGTGTCGTTGCTGCCGGTGATGGTGACGAGGAAGCCGTCGAGTGCTCCTGCCACGATCTCGCAGTCCTTCAGCCAGCGGGCGTGGCGGGCAGCGTCGCCCTCGGCGATGAACAGTCTGAGTGCGGTCAAGAGGCCCACAATCTCTTCCTTGCCGGCCTTGCAGCTGCGCCCGATGCCGTGGGCGGGGGCACCCTTGAGGCGGTACTTGTCGATCAACGTGGGTGGCGGCGACCACATGTCCCAGAAGATGTCGAGGTCGAGGTGCTGCAGTGCTGCCGCCATCACCAGGTCGCGCCGCCCGGCGAGGATGCCGCTGGCCTGCGGGCCGCCCAGCGCCTTGCCGCCTGAGAAGGCCACGAGGTCGGCTCCCTCCTCGATGAAGCGGCGGAGGTTGGCCTGCGGCGGCAATTGCGCGGCGGCATCGACCAGCACCGGAACGCCATGCGCATGGGCCACGGCGGTGACTTCGGGAAGGGCCGGGCGCGACTGCGCATCGGCCACGTAGAACACACAAGCCGTGCTGCCGGTGATGGCGTCGTCGATCTCCCAGGCTTCGGCATCGCGCACGCCCGCACCGGCATAGCGGTCGGGCAGGCCCACCTCGACGATCTTCAGCCCCGTGGCGCGGATGGCGTGGTCGTAGAAATTGCGCTGGCTGCGCACCATCACGCAGTCGGTTTTCATGCCCGTGGTATCGGGAAGCCTGGCCATCCTGCCGGGGTCGGCCCCGGTGATGCAGGCGGCGGCCCCGATGAGCAGGCAGGCGGATGCGCCGGAGGCCACGTAACCTGCCTCGGCCCCCGTCGCATCGGCGATGACGCGCGAGGCTGCGGCCTGCAGTTCTGCAATGTCGACGCAGGCCTGCGAGGCCTCGACCATGGCGGCGGATACCTCCGGCCGCATGATGCCGCCCGACAGGCGGGTGGCCGGGCCCTTGGCGTTGATGAGCGTCCTGACCCCGAGGTCGCCGTAAACCGTCACGACGGGAACTCCTTCAAATCCATCACCGCAAGCTTATCGTAGTTCTTAGCATGACTGCCAAGACGCAATCGCCGCTCACGGTCTACTATGACGGGGCTTGCCCCGTGTGCAGCCGCGAGATCGGCTTCTACAGCAAGCGCACCGGCGGGGACGTGGCCTATTGCGACGTCGCCGCCGAGGCCCGCCCCGCGCCGGACCTCGACCGGGATGCAGCTCTGGCCCGCTTCCACGTGCGCCTGCCGGACGGGGCCCTGGTGTCGGGCGCTGCGGCCTTCCTTGCGCTGTGGCGGGCGACGCCCGGCTTCCGCGGTCCGGCGCGGGTGCTGTCGGCCAGGCCTATCGTGGCCGGGCTCGACGTGGCCTATGCGGGCTTCCTGAAGCTGCGTCGCTTCTGGCGCTAGGCGTCGCCCAGCCAGTCGGCGATCGCCGGAAACTCCGGCCTGAAATAGGCGATCATGCGGCCCTCGGGCGCGCCCTTGGCCCCGTGTGCCCAGGGTGCCACGCCATGCAGCAGATGCCGGTGCACCAGCACCGCCTCGCCGGGTGACGAGGCAAGCGCGATCCGCTCGCAGGAGGCAAACACCTGCCGCCGCGCCTCCTGGTAGGGCGCGGTGATGTCGATCTCCCGCCATGCCTCGGGTGCGTGGCCGGCAAAGGCCTTCGAGAACATGGCCTTCATGACATGGTGCGAGCCCCTCCACACGGTGAGCGGGGCGGCATCCGGCGACTGCGCAGTGAGCGTGATGCCGAGAATGTAGGCGTGCGGCTCCTTCAGATAGCGCCGTTTCTCCGGTCCCTCGGCCAGCAACCCGTCGACATGCGCCGCATCGCGGTTGCGGCGGAAATTGTAGGCGGCCTCGCTTTCCTCTGCGGAAGGCAGGGGGTAACCGGGGTAGCAGACGGACACCTGCGCACGGTGCAGCGGCAGGCGAAATCCCAACCCATCACCGACGAAGTGCCGGGCGGCACCCGAAAGCGGCGGACCGCCCGACACGCGGCCAGCCGCGTCATTCGGCAGCGCATCGACGCCCACGAACCACGTGCCGCCGCAACGCAGCCAGTGTGCCTGGGCCGGGTCGCGGGCGGAGGCGACCGCCAAGGGCAAGGCATGGCTCGCCCAGGCGAGGCTGGCCGCA
>Ga0075471_10000905_pt1 | contig 18709 bp, 15 predicted proteins | sample DEB19_08_DNA_2_FD_74787 | JGI IMG/M metagenome (GOLD analysis project Ga0075471, IMG submission 74787) | Aqueous microbial communities from the Delaware River and Bay under freshwater to marine salinity gradient to study organic matter... | ecosystem: Environmental > Aquatic > Marine > Coastal ... | reverse complement strand
CGAGGCCGAGCGCGAGGCGATCGGCGCGCAGCTCGTCGAGAAGTTCCGCGAGGCCGAGGGGGCGGGCGACGCGGACCTCGCCGCCACGGTGCGCGCGGAGATCGCGCTGCTGCAGCGCTGCAAGGCGGCGCCCGACCGGCTGGCCCCGGGCGTCGACCTCTTCCCGCTGCCGGGCGTGACGCCGGGCTCGTGCGGGCTGCTGCTGCCGCTTCCCGCGGCCACGGTGCTGGTGGCGGGCGACGCGGTGGCGACGCACGAGCACCTCTCGGCGGGGAAGGTCATCTCGCCGGTCTTCAGCCTGGAGCAGGCGCAGGAGAGCTTCCGCGAGGCGATCGAGATCGCCGACGTCCTGGTCTGCGGGCGCGATAACGCGATCCTCAACCCGATGCGGCGCTGACCGCGCCGGGCGTGGCCGCGCTCGTACACTTTTGCCCATGCCCGAGGCGCCTGCGCGCATCACCCTCCGAGAGCTCTCGCGCACCGCGCGCGAGGGTGGCCGGTTCTCGTGCCTCACCTGCTACGACGCCACCACGGCGCGCTGGCTGGAGGCCGCGGGCGTCGAGGTGCTCCTGGTCGGCGACACGGCGGCCGAGGTGATCCTCGGCTTCCCGTCGACGATCCATGCGCCGCTCGACTTCCTGGTGGCGCTGACGGCGGCGGTGCGCCGCGGCGCGCCGTCGCGGGTGGTGATGGCGGACATGCCGTTCATGAGCTACCAGGCCGACGACGCGGATGCCCTGCGCAACGCCGCGCGGTTCATGACCGAGGGCCAGGCCGACTGCGTCAAGATCGAGGCCGACCGCCTGCATGCGCCGCTCGTCGAGCGCATGGCGCGTGCGGGCATCCCCGTGGTGGCGCACGTGGGCAGCAAGCCGCAGCAGTCGAAGCTGAAGGGGGGGTACGCGAGCTCCGGCCGCACCGCCGAAAGCGCCATGCGCATCCTGAACGACGCGGCGGCGCTCGAGGCCGCCGGGGCCTCGATGATCCTGGTCGAGGCCTGCCCCGCCGAGGTGGCCGCGATGGTGGTCGAGCGCTCCACCGTGCCGGTGATCGGATGCGGCGCGGGCCCCGCCTGCCACGGGCAGGTGGTGGTGCTGCATGACCTGGTGGGACTGAGCGCGTGGCAGCCGTCCTTCGCGCGGCCGGCGGCGGCGATCGGCGAAGCGCTCGAGCAGGCCGCGCGCGACTGGCGCGACCGCGTGCGCCGCGGCGACCTGGGCGAGCACCCCTACCGCATTCCCGCGGACGAGCTGGCGCGGCTGCAGCAGCTGGCCGGTTCGTCGGCATGACCGAGCGAGGCTCGACGTTTGCACGTGCGCTGCCGGCCGCGTTGCTCGCGGTGGCGGCGGCATCGGCGCTGTGGACCGTGCCGGCCCTGATGCGCACCGCCGGAACGGTGCGCGCGGCGCGGTCGATGGAGGCGGCAGCGGGACGGCTCGACGGACCCGGCGTGCTGGAGGCGATGGGCGCGGCGATGCGCGACGTGGCCGAGGCCGTGGAACCCGCGGTGGTGCACGTGAGCGTGGCGGCCGCCGCGAGGGGCCGGCTCGGCGAGCGCGGCTTCACGCAGTCCGGTTCCGGGTGGGTCTGGGACGGGTCCGGCCACGTGGTGACCAACGCGCACGTCGTGGACGGCGCACGAGAGGTCGAGGTGCAGCTGCACGACGGGTCGCTGCATGCGGCATCGATCGTGGGGCTCGACCCGCGCACGGACGTGGCGGTGCTGCGGGTCGATGCGCCGGGCCTGCTGCCCGCGCGCCGGTCGGCCGACCTGCCCGCGCAGGGCGACCTGGTGTTCGCGTTCGGCTCGCCGTTCGAGTTCCGCTTCAGCATGTCGAGCGGCATCGTGTCCGGCCTCGGGCGCAGCGCCGGCCTGGCCGAGGTCGAGTACGAGAGCTTCATCCAGGTGGACGCGGCGATCAATCCGGGCAACTCCGGTGGCCCGCTCACCGACATCCGCGGCCAGGTGATCGGGATGAACACCGCGATCGCCACCGGCCGCGGCGCGACCGCGGGCGGCGGGCAGTTCGCGGGGATCGGCCTCGCCATCCCGATGGCGATCGTCGAGAACGTGGTCGGCCAGCTGATCGAGCACGGCGCGGTCTCGCGCGGGTTCCTCGGCGTGCAGGTGGTCGATGCGCGGCGCATGCGCGCGGGCGGGCCGCGCGGTTCGGCGTTCGATGCGGTGCGCGCGCGATTTCCCGGCGACGCGGCGGTGATCGCTGCGGTGACGCGCGGCAGCCCGGCCGAGGCCGCGGGGCTGCGCGCGGGCGACGTCATCCTGGCGGTGGGCGGCCGCCGCATCGAGGTGGCCGACGAGGTGCTGAGCGAGATCGGTTCGCGCCGGCCGGGCTCGGACCTGGCGCTCGAGGTGTGGCGCGCGGGTGAGGCGGCGGACGCCGCCGGCGAGGGCTCGCGCGTGCCGGTCACCGTGCGGCTCGGGACGCTCGATCCGTCGGTGAATGCGCCGATGCTCGTGGCGCTGCTCTCGCGCGCGGGCCTCTCGGGCCTGGCGGATGCGTCGCGCGGCGGGCGGCGCGGCGTCGAGGTGGGCCGCGCGGACGGACCGATCGCGACGGACATCCCGGCCGGCTCGATGATCGTGGCCGTGGACGGGCTGCGCGTGGCGTCGCTCGACGACCTCTGGGTGCGGCTCGGGCGCGGTGCGTCGGGGCGCGTTCGGATCCTCGCGGGCCCCGGGGCGGTGCTCTCGGTGGTGCGCCCGGACGGCACGGAGCGCGACGTCGACCTGCCGCTGCGCTGACGGTCGGCGGCCCGCGACCCGGTACGATTCATGGCCCGATGGTGGCCCCCGCCGCAGAGACCACGCCCCGTTCCGCCGCGTCGGCGCAGGGCCCGATCCTGGAGGTGCGGGACCTCGCGGTCCACTTCCCGATCCGCAAGGGGATCCTGCAGCGCACGGTCGGCCACCACCGCGCCGTCGACGGCATCTCGTTCTCGATCGGCCGTGGCGAGACGCTCGGCCTGGTCGGCGAGAGCGGCTGCGGCAAGACCACGGCCGGGCGCGCGGTGCTGGCGCTGCAGCCGGCGACCTCCGGGAAGGTCATCTTCGACGGCAAGGACGTGTTCGCCCAGGACGCGTCCAGCCTGCGGCGCCTGCGCCGCGACATGCAGATCATCTTCCAGGACCCGGGCGGCAGCCTGAACCCGCGCATGCGCGTCGGGCGCATCGTCGGCGAGCCGCTCGAGGTGCATGGCATCGCCGAGGGCGAGGCGCTGCGCGAGGAGGTGGAGCGGCTCCTGGAGACCTGCGGCCTGTGGCGCGCCGCGGCCGACCGCTACCCGCACGAGTTCAGCGGCGGCCAGCGCCAGCGCATCGGCATCGCGCGGGCGCTCGCGCTGCGGCCGAAGCTCGTGGTGTGCGACGAACCGACCAGCGCGCTCGACGTCAGCGTGCAGAGCGAGATCCTCAACCTGCTGGCCGACCTGCAGCGCGACCTGGGGCTCAGCTACCTCTTCATCAGCCACGACATGGCCGTCATCCACCACGTCTGCGACCGGATCGCGGTGATGAAGGACGGCAGGATCGTGGAGGAGGGCACGCGCGAGGAGGTGATCGGGGGCCCGAAGCATCCCTACACCCGCCGGCTGCTGCTTGCGGTGCCGGAGTGCGACCCACGCGTCGATGCGGAGAAGCGCCGCAGCCGCCAGCGCATGCTCGCCGAGGAGATCGAGCGGTGATCGCCGACCCCACGCGGCCGCTCTCGGCCGACCAGGCCCGGCGCAACCGGCGCGTGATCGTCGCCATCGCGGTGGTCTTCGTGATCACGAGCGTGGCGGTCTTCGTGTGGGGGCTCACGGTCACGCAGGCGGCGCGCGGCAAGGCGCGCGACACCGACGCGGCGCTGCGCACGGTGGCGTGGGCCGTCCTCTGCTACGCGACCGCCAACGATGGCGCCTTCCCGGTGCGCGACGAGCAGGTGTCACTGCTGGATGCCCAGGCCGGCCCGCCTGCGGGCGGGCAGTGGCCTTCGACGCGCGAGTCCGCGCTCGGCGGCCTGGCACCGATGGCCACGCGCGACGCGGTGGCCGCCATCGGGATCACGTGGGGCTCCGGCCCGGACGTGGCCCCCAACCTGAACACCAACGGCAAGTCGAGCACCCGCGGCACCGTCGACACGGTGAACGGGTGGATCGCCGAGTATGCCCGGGCGCGCGCCCGCGGCGACGCCGCCCCGGTCCCTGCCACGAAGTGAGGAGTTGCCCGTGACCGCGAATGCCGCCAATGCCGCGAGCGCCCCGGGCGCCGTCGCCCCGTCCGCCCCCGCCGTCGAGCGGATCGCCCCGGAAGCGCCGCTGCACGACGTGATGGCCGGCGACGCGCGCTGGCAGGTGAAGTGCCTCGACCACGGCTTCGTGGCGATGGTGGACTGCATGCCGCGCCTGGTGCCCGAGGGCAAGACCGCCGACTTCGCGATCGTGCAGTCCGCCCGCGTCAGCTACGGCCAGGGCACCAAGCAGGTGAGCGAGGACCGCGGCCTGGTTCGCTACCTGATGCGGCACCGGCACTCGACGCCCTTCGAGATGGTGGAGTTCAAGTTCCACATCGCGATGCCGATCTTCGTGGCCCGGCAGTGGATCCGCCACCGCACCGCCAACGTCAACGAGTACTCGGCGCGCTACTCGATCGTCCCCGACCGCTTCTACCGGCCGGACGCCGAGTCGGTGCGCAAGCAGTCGAAGTCCAACCGCCAGGGGGGCGACGAGCCCATCGACGCGGGCACGGCCGAGGACTTCCTCAAGCTCCTGGAGCGTGCGGAGGCGAACTACCGCGACTACCTGTCGCTCACGGAGAAGGGCGTGGCCCGCGAGCTGGCGCGTGCGGCGCTGCCGGTGAGCGTCTACACCGAGTGGTACTGGAAGTGCGACCTGCACAACATCTTCCACTTCCTCTCGCTGCGCATGGACCCGCACGCGCAGATGGAGATCCAGGTGTTCGCGCGCGCCATGTACGAGCTGATCCGCCCGATCGTGCCCGTGAGCTGCGAGGCCTTCGAGGACTACCGGCTGGAGGGCATGCACCTGACGCGCCTGGAGGTCGAGGCGATGCGCAGCGGCAGGCCGCTGGCCACCGACAACAAGCGCGAGATCGCCGAGTGGGAGGCGAAGCGCGCGCGGCTGGGCCTCGGCTGAGTCAGCGCCGGTCGGCGTCCGGCGGCTTGGCGATCAGGCCGACGAGCGGCTTGTCCGGGGCCACCTGGATCTGCACCAGGACGATGGGCGTCGGCTGGTAGTAGCGGAACCACCCGCCCGGGAACGGCCCCTCGCCGCGCTCGTCCCAGAAGCTCTCGACGGGCAGCTCGAGCGTGCGGCCGGAGCCGAGCTCGTCGACGCGGCGCACGTAGCGCTGGTTGAGCCAGAGGTCGAAGTCGCGGTACGTGGTGCCGGTGGCGTTCACGAGCTTGATGTTGCCCTTGCCGATGTCCGGGATCACCTGGATGTCGACGAGCGAGCCCTGGCCAAGCTGCGCGGGGTAGGGCCGCGTCGCCTTCGTCGGGTCGTACGGGTAGCGCTGGCACGCGCCCGAGGCGGTGCAGGCGGCGGCCGCGAGGAGCACGAGGACCGTGTGAGGCGTGCGCATCGGCACCCGTAGTATGCCTCAGTCCGAAGGTCCGCGCACCATGGGCGTCGAGCTCGAACCCTCCGCCATCCCCCCGCGCTCGCTGTCGCGGCCGGTCGCGGAGACCGCGCGCATGGTGCGTGCGGACCCGCGCATCCTGGCGCACGTCCCGGGCTTCGATGCACCCTTCTTCCAGGCGGGGCTGGCCGGCTACTCCGACGGGGCGATGCGCCTGGTGGCGCGCACCCACGGCGCGCCGTTCTGCGTGACCGAGGCGCTGCTTGACCGCACGCTGATCAACGGCGGCAAGGGCCGGCGCAAGGAGGACCCCGACCTCATCGCGAGCGAGGTGGGGATGGGCGAACTGGAGGAGAACCGCGCCGCGGGGCTCGACGACCACCCGATCGCCGGGCAGATCATGGGGAGCGACCCCGACGAGATGGCCCGGGGCTCGGAGATCCTGGCCGGGATGGGCTACGAGGTGATCGACGTGAACCTGGCGTGCCCGGTGAAGAAGATCCGCCGGCGTGCGCGCGGCGGCCACTTCCTGGCTCACCCGGAGGATGCCGTCGACATCCTCCGCGCGGTGCGTGCGGCGGTGCCGGCGTCGATCCCGTGCACGGTGAAGCTGCGCCGCGCCTACGACGACACCCCGTCGATGGCCCTGGCCTTCGAGCGCATCTTCGACGCGGCGTACGAGCACGGGTACCTCTGGGCAACCGTCCACTGCCGCACCGTGGAGCAGCGCTACGCCGGCCCCGGTCGCTGGGAGTTCCTGCGCGACCTGGTGGCGCGGCACCCCGACCGGCCGGTCTTCGGGTCGGGGGACATCTGGACGGTGCACGACATCTTCCGCATGATGGACATGTGCGGCGTGCACGCGGTGAGCGTGGCGCGCGGCTGCATCGGGAACCCGTGGATCTTCCGCCAGGCACGCGAGATGATGGCCGGGCGCGCGCCGGTCGGGCCGTCGATCGCCGAGCAGCGCGAGGTGCTGCTGGCGCACTGGCGCTTCAGCGAGGTGATCCACGGCGCGCCGCGCACGGGGCGGCACATGCGCAAGTTCGGCATCAAGTTCGCGCGCCACCACCCGTGGGCGGCCGACGTGAAGCATGACTTCATCCGCTGCGAGACCGGCCCCGAGTGGGCGGCGGTGATCGACCGGCACTACGGCGAGGCCGCGCAGGAACGCGCGCACGCGATGGGGTGGGCGCCCGCGGCGGTGCCCGAGGACGGGGCGGGGGCCGCGATGGCCGACGCCGACACGTCATGCGAGGTGCCGGAGGCGTGAGCCACGCGCACCGGCGAGGCGCAGCGGCCCGGGCGTGAAGCACTCGACGGTTCCGGGCTGTGGCGCGGACTCCGGGTCGCGGCGTCCGGCGACCGCCAGCACGAGACGGGCGTGCTCGCGGTCGAGCCCCGGCACGAGCCCGAAGGACAGGCTCGCGCCGAGCCCATCGCCCATGCCCGCGCGTTGCGCCTCGAGCCGGTCGGCGCGTCCCGTGGCCAGGTCGCACACGTAGGCGGCGCCGGCGTCCTCGCCGAGCAGGTCATCCCCGGGCGAGCCGATGGCCGCCGTGTCGCCGAGGATCGCGAGTGCGCTGCCGAAGCCTGCGCCATCGGAGGCGGCATCGTCCGGAGCGAGCGTCCGCACGCGCCGCCACCCGGCGGGCGAGAGCTGCCAGTGCTCCACGGCGCCGACCCGCGGCGTGCCCGGACCCCACGGGCGTGCCACCGGCGCACCCACCAGGAGGTTCGCGCCCGCGAGTGCGACGGCGGCACCGTGCCATCCGACCGCACCCGCGGACGCGCGCAAGGTGACCTCGAGCCGCCACGCTCCATCGTGGCGGCGGAACACATGCACGGCGCCGGGGCGGGGCGTGCCGGTCCCCGCCCCGGGCTCGCCGACGGCGATGCGATCGCCGTCGGTCGCGATGGATGCCCCGAACCGTCCGCTCGTGGACTGCGTCGGTGGGGCAAGCCGTGCGATGGGTCGTGCGTGCAACGCGCCGTCCGGGCCCGCTGCAAGGTCGAAGACGTCGACGGCGCCGGCGTCGACTGCGTCCCGGCCGCCATCGGCGCGTGGGCTGCCGACGGCAAGCACATCACCGGCGGCGGCGACGGCCGCGCCGAACTGGGCACCGGGCTCGGTGCTCGGCGGCGCGAGCATGGTGGCACCGCGTTGCCCCGGCACGTGCAGCAGCACGTGGCCGGCGTCGCAGGCATCCTGCCCGCATCCGGCGTGCGGTGCGCCAACCGCCACCACGCGCGCCGTGCACGCCATTGCCGCACCGATGCCCGCCGTGCGGTCGGCACCCGGGTGCGTGAGCGCCATCCATGCGGCGGCGTCCGACGGCCACTCGGGCGGCAGCGTCACCGCATGCACCCGCGCGGGCCCGTCGCCGACATCCATGTCGCGCGACGGGCCGATCCAGAGTCGGCCGTCCGGGCCGAAGGCGACGCACGGCCCGACCGCCGCCGGGTCGGCCGAGGCCGCCTCCAGGACGCCGAGCGGCCGCCAGCGAACCGGCGGTCCCTCCGCGCCCCAGGCGCAGGCCGCGGCCAGGCACGCCGCCGTCACGACGATGAGTGCTGCGCGTTGCATGCGTGCATGGTGGTCATGGCGCGGCCGCCTTCCGGGAAACGCCGCCATTTTTCCAGAGATTCCTGCCGGGCACCCGTGCACGGCGGCTTCCTATGATGAGCCTCGTTCGCACGTCCCGCGTGGCCCGCCGCACCAGGACACCCCACCCACCGTGCACGCCGCCAACGAGACCTATTCCGACGGATCCGCCGCCTACGAGGGCTACCTCGCCTTCGACGGCGCACGCACGCAGCGCCGGCCCGGGGTGCTCGTCTTCCACCAGTGGTCGGGATGCTCGGCGTTCGAGCGCGAGAAGGCGGAGTGGCTCTCGGGGCTCGGCTACGCGGCGCTTGCGGTCGACATGTACGGGATCGGCAAGCGCGGCTCGAACCCCGACGAGAACGGCGCGCTCATGACCCCGCTCGTCAAGGACCGCGGCCTGCTGCGCCAGCGTGCGGAGGCGGCGATCCGCCACCTGAAGTCGCTGCCCATGGTCGATGCCGACCGGATCGGCGCGATCGGCTTCTGCTTCGGCGGCCTGTGCGCGCTGGACGTCGCGCGCTGGGGAACCCCCGGCGTGCGTGGGGTGGTGAGCCTGCACGGGCTGCTGGGAGCCTTCGACGCTGCGCAGGTGCAGCGCGCGACGACCGTGACGGCGCGCGTGCTCGCGCTGCATGGCTGGAACGACCCGATGGCCCGGCCGCAGGCGGTCCTCGACTTCGCGCGCGAGATGCACGACCACGGCGCCGACTGGCAGGTCCACGGCTTCGGCGGCTGCGGCCACGCCTTCACCAACCCGCAGGCGCAGGACGCGGCGAACGGCATGCAGTTCAACCCGCTTGCCGACGCGCGCAGCTTCGAGATGACCAAGGACTTCCTGGCCGAGGTGTTCGGGCCGCAGTGGGAGCTGCGCGTCAGGACCTGCCCGTGGCCGAAGGCGGGTTGATGCGGGCAGCGATGGCCGCGGCGGCGTGGGCGACGGTGGCCACGTCTGCGGCGGAATCGCCTTCGGCCGGCGATGCGCATCCGCTTGCCCGGATCGCCGCCATGCGCGCCGAGGTGGCCGAGCTCCGGCGTGCTCACGAGGAGCGATGGCTCGACGAGTCGCGTGCGGAGGCGGTACGCGCGGTCGTCCGCGACGTCCTGGCCGACGCTGCGACGCGGTCGTCGTGGAGAACGGAAGGGGGAGGGGCCTTCGGCAGCCATGACCCGGCGCGAGGGTTCTTCCTGGGGATCGAGGATGGCGGCGAGCTCATCAGGGCATTCGGCTTCGTGCAGGTGCGGTTCGTCGCCAACGCGGGGTACGACGCGCCGCAGCGAACGCCCGCGGCCGACGTCCTGTGGGGATCGGAAATCCGGCGCGCGCAGCTCTTCGTCACCGGGCAGCTCTCGGGACCGGACCTCACGTGGCTCATCGGGCTGACGATCGGCTCCTACACCGACCCGTACCCGCTGCGCGGCATCGAGGTGGATCCGAACGCCGTCTCCGGGACGCCGCCGGGGATCAGCTACCTGAACGTCACCAAGCAGTTCGGCGGGGGCTGGTACGGGCAGGCAGGGCAGATCTTCACGCCCTTCACCTACGAGAGCCACCTCTTCTCGACCGCCCAGACCCAGGCGGGCGAGTGCTCGATGATCGAGTGGCTCTTCACGGCGAACTTCACGGCAGGCGTCAACCTCGGCTACTCGGATGACTCGATCCAGTGGCAGCTCTGCTACGGCAACGAGATCGGCACGGTGCCCGGGCAGTGGGACGCGGACACCAACCAGGGCGTCGCGGTCGCCAGCCGGCTGAACTGGAAGCTCTGCGGCACCTGGGAGCAGTACGCGCTGGAGACGAGCTTCCCCGGCCAGGCGTTCGGCGCCTTCCTCGGCATTGCCGGGCTCTACCAGAACGGGCGCGGCATCAATCCGTCGCCCGTGTACGGGCTCAATCCCCGCGCGGCGACGGCCGACCTGGCGCTGATGTTCGGCGGCGCGAACCTCATCCTGCAGGGCATCTGGGCCCAGGACTGGGTGGAGCCGGACGCCACGAGCTGGGGCGGCCTGGTGCAGGGCGGGTTCTTCCTGAACCCGGTGCTGGAGGCATTCGGCAGCTTCGCGGCTGCGGACGTGGTGAATCTCCAGGGCATGGCCCAGGCAGGGCTCAACTGGTACATCGGCCGCCAGTCGCTGAAGCTCACCGGGCGCGTGTTGGTCCCGGTGTTCGGGAACCCGCAGGGCGTCACGTCGGACGTGCTGCCTCCGCAGGGGCTTGCCGGCGGCCCGAATCCGAACAACAACGTGTCGGTGGTGCTGCAGCTGCAGGCGGAGTTCTGAGCGCCGCCGCACGCGATGAGCCTTCCGCCTACCTTGTGCCGATGAGCGACACCTTCGCGGACATCGGGCTCGGTGCGGACCTCGTCGCGGAGCTTGCTTCGCTCGGCTACGAGGAGCCGACGCCGATCCAGCGCGCGGCGATCGGGCCGCTGCTTGCGGGGCGCGACCTCCTCGGCCAGGCGGCGACCGGCACCGGGAAGACCGCGGCGTTCGCGTTGCCGATCCTGCAGCGAGTGGCCGAGGAACGCCCGGCGCCGGGCCGTCCGCTGGCCCTCGTCCTGGTGCCCACGCGCGAACTCGCCGTGCAGGTGTCCGAGGCCTTCCACCGCTACGGGCGAAAGCTCGGAACCTCGGTGGTGCCGATCTACGGCGGGCAGGAGTTCCACCGCCAGGTGGCGGGGCTGCGGCGCGGTGCCCACGTGGTGGTGGCGACGCCGGGGCGCGCGCTCGACCACCTGCGGCGCGAGACGCTGGACCTTGCCGACGTGCGCATGATCGCCCTCGACGAGGCCGACGAGATGCTCGACATGGGCTTCGCCGAGGATCTCGAGCTGATCCTGGAGGCGGCGCCCGAGACCCGGCAGACGGCGCTCTTCTCCGCGACCCTGCCGCCGCGCATCGCGGCCATCGCCGAGCGGCACCTGCGCGACCCGGAGCGCATCCTGATCGCACGCGACGCCGCGAAGCCCGGGTCGATGCCCAAGGTCCGGCAGGTGGCCTACATCGTGCCGCGCGCGCACAAGGTGGCGGCGCTCGGCCGCGTGCTCGACCTCGAGTCGCCGACGCTCGCACTCGTCTTCTGCCGCACGCGCCTGGACGTCGACGAGCTGGCCGACCGGCTGTCCGGACGCGGCTACCGCGTGGCGTCGCTCCACGGCGGGATGTCGCAGGCCGAGCGCGACCGCGTCATGTCGCGTGCGCGCGGCGGCACCGTCGACCTGCTGGTGGCCACCGACGTCGCCGCGCGCGGGCTCGACATCGAACACCTGACGCACGTGGTGAACTTCGACGTGCCGTCGTCCACCGAGGCGTACGTGCACCGGATCGGGCGCACCGGGCGCGCAGGGCGCGAGGGCGTGGCCATCACGCTCGCCGACCCGCGCGCGCACCGGCTCCTGCGCAACATCGAGCATGCCACGAAGCAGCGCATCGCCATCTGCACCGTGCCCACGCCGCGGGACGTGAAGGCGCACCGCATGGACATGACGCGCGCGGCCGTGCGCGACGCGGTGGTGGCCGGCGACCTCGACGCCTACCGGGCCGTGGCCGAGGCGCTCATCTCGGAGTTCGACCCGATGGACGTGGCCGCCGCGGCCATCCGCCTCGCGCATGAGGCGTCGGAAGGCGACGGGGATGGCGAATCCCACGACGAGCAGCACATCCCCGTCATCGAGAGCTTCGCGCGCCCGCAGCGTGCGCCGGGGCGCGCCGAGTCGAGCGACATGGTCCGCATCTACATCTCGGGCGGGACGAAGATGGGCATGCGTCCGGCCGACATCGTGGGCGCGATCGCCAACGAGGCACGCGTGAACCCGCGCTGCATCGGCGACATCGAGATCGCCGAGGGGTACTCCCTGGTGGAGCTCCCCGCACGCGAGGTGGACCACGTGATCCGGTCGCTGCGCGGCGCCACCATGCGCGGACGAAAGCTCAAGGTGAACCGCGACCTGGGGATCCGGCCGAAGAAGTGATGCGTGGCCGGCGTGGCCGGCGCGGCGCGCGCTCCTGGCGGATGGCTATCGGCACGTGGCCGACTTCGAGCCCCGGCGGAGGCACCACCACGAGCGCCGGGTCGATCGAGGCGAGCGACCCGGTCGTCGGCGGGGCGAGGTACGCGCGGTCCCGCGTCCATGCGCGGTGGACGAGCTCGACCCGACGCTGCGCCTCCGCGCGCTCGGCGTCGGTGAGCCCCGCATTCAGCATCGCCGGCTGGTCGGCGAACCGGTACCAGCAGTAGGTCACCGTGCTGCCGTCGCCGAGCGTGGCCGTGAATGGCCCGGCCACCGGCCCCGGCGCCTTGAACGGGCTCTCGGCGGCATCCGGCGTGACGTAGGGCTCGGGCGCACGCGTGCGCGGCGCGCGGAAGCGCAGCGCGGCGAGTCCCGTGCCCGACGGAACCTCCGCCGCGTCGACGGCCTTCCAGTGCGGGCGCTTGCCCTCGCGGGGCTCGAGGCGGAAGTGCTCGGGCAGGCGCATGCGGGAGCCCACGCCGTCGTCGATTCGGCGCACCTTCGCCGGGTCCCACGCGTAGCCGAAGGTGTGCGCATCGTGCGCCACCGGGGTGCCGAAGTCGCGCCAGTCGATGTCGTGGCGTTCTTCCTTGCCGGCGCCCTCGGCGAAGATCCGCCACGTGGAGCCGCCGCCGCCCTTGAATCGCTGGACGTGCGATGCCGCCGGATCGATCTCGCCGCTCGGTGCGGGTCCGCCCGCGAACCATGCCCGCACCGCGTCGGAGAGCGCGGCGCGCGAGTAGCTGGTCAGCCGGTGCAGCACCACCGTCCGTCCCTCGGCATCGACGGGGAACGAGACGGGCGCGGTGCGTGCCCAGGTCGAGCCATCTTCCGCGGGCGCGCCGATCGACGCGGGGATCCACTGCGTCTCCATCTGGAACGCCTTGTTCGGGTCGGAGGCGCGCGTGTCGAGCAGCTTGCCGGCAAGTTCCGGGCGCGCCAGCTTCGACTCGGCCCAGAAGTGCGGGGTGAAGAACGCGACCGGACCCTTGAAGTTCGCGGTGTTGAGGAACAGCGTCCAGCACTGGTCGCCCGTGGCGACGGTGCCGTCGCCGGCCGCCGGCTTGGCATCGACGAAGGGGAGCGGCAGGTATCCGTAGCCGAAGAGCTCGCCGCACGTTCCCTGCGCCAGGTTCAGGCCGTCCGGCGGCCACAGGATCCACGGGCTCAGCTGCGCCACGGCGTACTTGCCGAGCGGCGCGTTCCAGTCACGTCCCTTCCCGGCGCCGGGGCCGTTCGCCCACGCACTGAAGTCGGGTGCCACGCCGCCCATGATGAACTTCGGGACGGTGGTCGCGAAGCGCGTGTCCCGCCACCAACCGAGCCCGCCCTCGATGTCGGAGTACATGTCCTTCGGCTTGTCGGCCGGATCGTGCTTGCCGTCGGCGCCGCGTGCGAACTGCGCGAACATCCAGGTGCCGAAGAGCCCGGACTGGAACTTCGCCCCCGGGTAGCGCTCGAGCAGCGGCCACGCCGCGGCGTAGAGCGAGAAGCCGGCGTTGAACTCCTCGGGCACCGGTTCCGTCGGCACCAGCATGTACCCGGACATCTCCCCGGACGCGGGTGCGGCGTCGCGGGCGGGCGGCAGCGTCGGGACGAAGGCCGGCGCACCGTCCACGGCGAGCGCTCGCATCGCGCGGCCGAGCGCGTCGCCCACCAGCACGTATGTCTCGGCATTGCCGAACTCATGGTGCGCATGCGTGGGGTCCGGCGAGTCGTCGGCCGGGCGCACGAACGCCGCGGTCGGGACGAACAGCACGCGCGAACGGCCGTCGGCCCCGCGCAGTTCCGGGCGCGCGGCGGCCGCCGCCTGGGCCCGACGCAGCGCGGCCCACTCGCCCGGCGCCTCGATCCACGGCCCGGTGATCTCGCCGATCACCACCGGCAGGTCGGGGGTGCCGAGGTCGCGGCGCAGGTCGAGGACGAGGTTGACCAGGTTCTGTTCGTACTCGGGGACGGCGTTCTTCGGGTCGCAGCCGTCGTTCCAGCCGTGGTACCAGACGAATCCGGAGAGCTCGAACCGACGTCCGCGGAGCGCGGGGACCTCCTCGCCCGCCTGCACGAGCGCCGCCTTCACCTCGGCGACCATCTGCGCATAGCACGGGCCGGTCGTCCCTCCCGATGACGGCGGGCGGAAGTCCGTGAAGAGGCTCTTGCCGCCCCACGCCGTCTTGACGAGGAGCACGGGTCTCTCGATCGCGTCGCCAAGCACGTGCCCGAGCGCGAGTTCCGGCCCGAAGTGGTTGCCGTCGCGGTGGGGCGTGCATCCGATGCCGAGCAGCGCGGTGCGTGCCGGCCTGCCGGGCGGGGCGTAGCGCGTGAAGACGTCGTCGCGGGAGGCCCACGCACCATCAGCACCACGCAGGTGGGCCACGACCGATGTGGTGCGTGGGTCGTTCGCGACCCAGGCGAGCGTGCCCGGCACTTCCTCGCCCCCATCGTCACGTCGCGCGACGACACCCTGGCCCTCCATGTTCGACTGGCCCGCGAGGATGAACACCTTGCAGGCGGGCAGCGCGTCCGGCACCCCTGGACCGGGCGGGTCCGCGTGCGCGGCCACGGCGAGCATGGCGGCGAACACGGCCATCAGCGGGGAGGCGCAGATGCTTGGCATGCGGCGATCGTATGGGCGGCTCGCATTTGGGTCGGAACGCGGCCGTCGGTAGCCTGCTCGGAACCATGCAATGCACCTCACTGGGCACCGTCCTGGTGGCCTGCGCCGCGACGTCGGCGGACGCGCAATCCATGTACGGCATCATGTTCCGCACCGGCGGCCAGACGTCAGGGCTCAACCCGATCCTGTACGACGTGAATCCTTCGACGGGCGCCGCGACCAACCCGCGGAACGTCAACGTGAACGTGTGCGTCGGGCTGGCGATCGATCCTGCCTCGGGCACCATGTACGGCCTCACCGACCAGTTCGGCCGGATCAACAACCAGTCGGGCCAGGGGGGGAAGAACCTCCTCTTCAGCATCGATCCCGCGACCGGGTTCGCCACCGGCATCGGGCGGCTGGACCCGACGGGCGTGTTCCAGGAGTTCGAGGGCGACCTTGCGTTCCACCCGGGGACCGGCGTGCTGTGGGGGGTGAGCACCAGCCAGAACGGCGCGGCGATCTTCACCATCAACACGGCGACCGGCCTGGCGACCCAGGTCTCCTCGTACCTCGCGCCCAACATCGACATCAGCGCACTGGCCTTTGACGCGAACGGGAACATGTTCGCCCTCGACACGCGCTACCCGACCAGCCCCGGGCCGGCGATCCTGCTGCGGATCGACCCGGCGACCGGGACGGCGCTCCAGTCATGGACGACGACCACGACGCTCGGCACGTGCGCCGGCATGACGTTCGGGGCCGGCGGCGCCCTGTACGTCGCCGACGGGGATACCGGCGGCACGAACAAGCTGTATTCGTTCGACTTCGGTTCCGGCACGTTGGTGGCGATCGGGCCGACGGGCGCCGCGGGCGGCCTGTACGCGGGGCTCGCGGGCTTGGCCTATCGGGCACCTGCATGCCCGTCCGACCTGGTGCCCGACGGATCCGTCGATGGCCTGGACCTCGGCATCCTGCTCGCCGAGTGGGGACCGGCCACGCCTTCGACCCGTGCGGACTTCAATGCCGACGGCGCAGTGGACGGGAACGACCTCGGGACCCTGCTGGCGGCATGGGGACCGTGCCCGGGCTAGTGCCAGGCGGACGAACCATGGAACACGCCCAGCGACACCTTCCCGACGGCTACGTCATCCGCGCGATGCGCGACGGCGACCATGCCGAGATCTCCGCGATCTGCGCCGACGTCTACCCGACCGAGCGGCCCTACACCGAGGGCGAGCTGCGCGCGCACCACGCGCTCTTCCCGGAGGGGCAGTTCGTCGTCGAGCACGTGCCGTCGGCCGCGGTCGCGGGTGCGCACTTCACGCTCCTCGTCAACATGATGCACTTCCACGTCGACGACTCGTGGGACGCGCTGACGGCGGGCGGGACGTTCTCCGACCATGACCCGCAGGGCCACACCCTGTACGGCGCCGACCTCTTCGTGCATCCCGGGCACCAGCACCACGGGCTCGGCCGCGCGCTCACCGAGGCCACCCGCGGCCTGGTGCAGGCGAAGCGCCTCTGGCGCATGGTGGGCGGCAGCCGCATGCCGGGGTACGGCCGCGTGGCCGCCACGATCGCGCCGGACGACTACATCGGGCGCGTGAAGCGTGCCGAGGTCACCGACCCGGTGCTGACCGCGCACCTGCACGACGGCTGGGACGCAATCACGGCGATCCGCGGCTACCTGCCGCACGACGATGAAAGCGCCGGCTGGGCCGCGGTCATCCAGTGGGTGAACCCGGAGTGCCCGCCGCCCGCGGAGTTCGACCTCTCGCGGGTGCCGCGAAAGGCCTGACGCCCGCTCGGTAGGCTTCGCGGCCGATGCAACGACGCGCCGCCATCGTCGCCGCCCTGCGCACGCCCGTGGGGCGGCACGGCGGGTCGCTCGCCTCCGTCCGCCCGGATGACCTGGCGGCGCACGCGATCCGCGCGGTGGTGGACCGCTCGGGCATCGACCCGGCGCTCATCGACGACGTCTACCTCGGCGCCACCAACCAGGCCGGCGAGGACAACCGCAACGTCGCGCGCATGGCCGCGCTGGTCGCGGGGCTGCCGGAATCCGTGCCCGGCGCGACCGTGAACCGCCTCTGCGCCTCCGGCCTGGAGGCGATCCACGTGGCCGCGCGCATGATCGAGTCGGGGCAGGGCGACGTGTACGTCGCGGGCGGCGTGGAATCGATGAGCCGCGCGCCGTACGTCCTCTCCAAGAGCGAGCAGGCGTTCGGGCGCACGCAGGAACTCGCCGACACCACGATCGGCTGGCGCTTCGTGAACCCGCGCCTTGCCGCCAAGCACCCGCCGATCTCGCTCGGCGAGACGGCGGAGAACGTGGCGCGCGCCCATGGCGTCTCGCGCGAGGACCAGGACCGGTTCGCGCTTGCCAGCCAGGAGCGATGGGCGGCGGCGCACGCCGCGGGACGCTTCGCCGACGAGCTTGCCCCGGTCGACGTGCCGCAGGGGAAGGGCGCCACGAAGCGCTTCGACGCCGACGAGCACCCGCGCCCGGACACGACGATGGCGAAGCTCGCCGCGCTCAAGCCCGCCTTCTCGAAGGCGGCGGATGCCACCGTCACGGCGGGAAACTCGTCCGGCATCAACGACGGTGCGGCGGCACTGCTCCTGGTCGAGGCGTCGCGCGCGAAGGCGCTCGGCCTCGTGCCCCTGGCCTACGTCGGTGCGGGCGCCTCGGCGGGCGTCGACCCGGCGCACATGGGGATCGGCCCGGTGCCCGCGATCCGCCGGCTGGCGGCACGCACGGGCGTTGCCCCGGAATCCGTCGACCTGGTCGAGCTGAACGAGGCCTTCGCCGCACAGGCGGTGGCGTGCGTGCGCGGGCTGGGACTCGACCCCGCGCGCGTCAACGTCAACGGCGGCGCAATCGCGATCGGGCACCCGCTCGGTGCGAGCGGCGCGCGCATCACCGTGACGCTGGTGCACGAGATGGTCCGGCGCGGCGCGCGGCGCGGCATCGCCTCGCTCTGCGTGGGCGTGGGGCAGGGGCTCGCGCTGCTCGTCGAGCGCGACTGAGGCCATGCGGGCGCCGGCGGCGCTCAGGCCGCCGTGAGGCGCTTGAAGCCCGATTCCATCGCCGCCACCAGCGCGTCGACCTCGGACTCCGTCATCGGCGTCGACAGCATGCCCGTGCACGTGCCGACCATCAGGAAGCCCTCGGCAAAGAGGTGCTCGAGCATCAGCTTGAGCCGCTTGCTTTCCTCGGGCGTCGCGTAGGCCTCGCGGTAGTTGGCGGGCACGGCGGCCTTCATGTGCACGCGGAACATCGATCCGCCTCCGGTGACGCTCGCCGGCGCACCGGTGCGGCCGATGGCCTCGGCGATCCCGTGCCGGACGCGGTCGCCGAGCGCGTTGAGCCGCGCGACGGCCGGGCGGTCGAAGTGCTCCATCGCCACGCGGCCTGCCGTCATGGTGACCGGGTTCGCGGAGAAGGTGCCGGACAGCGGGAAGAGGAGCTTCGGGGCGCCGGGGTTCAGCACCTCCATCACGTCGGCGCGCCCTGCCAGTGCCCCCACGGGGAAGCCGCCGCCGATCATCTTGCCGAGTGCGGTCAGGTCGCCGTGCACGCCGTACTGGTCCTGCGCGCCGCCGTACTCGGTGCGGAAGGTGATCACCTCGTCGAGGACGAGGAGCGCGCCGTTGCGTGCCGTCCACTCGCGCATCGCGGCGACGAACGCCTTCGAGGCGGGCTTGAGTCCCACGCGGTGCGGCATCAGGTCGAGCAGGACGCACGCGAGGGCGGCGCGGTGCTCGTCGAGCAGCGCGATCGACCGGTCGACGTCGTCGAACGGGATGACCACCACGTCCTCCATCGCCGACTGCGGCGCGCCGTGGACGAGCGGCACGCGGTTCGGGTGGTCGACGCTGCCCCAGTCCTTCGGGGT
>Ga0075471_10000904_pt1 | contig 18714 bp, 9 predicted proteins | sample DEB19_08_DNA_2_FD_74787 | JGI IMG/M metagenome (GOLD analysis project Ga0075471, IMG submission 74787) | Aqueous microbial communities from the Delaware River and Bay under freshwater to marine salinity gradient to study organic matter... | ecosystem: Environmental > Aquatic > Marine > Coastal ... | reverse complement strand
GCATCCGCCAGATCCAGGACACGTCAGGACTGGCGCCGATTCCCTACGGCGGTCCCGCCGTGCAGCCGATTCACGCCGCGACCGGCGTGGGCTACGGCGAAGGTTTCGCGGCCAACTCGCACCGCTACGCACCGACCGGCTTCATGCCCGCCATCAAGTACCTGGTCGAGGAAGCCGGTGCCGATGTGAATGCGGTTGACCACGAAGGCAACACGCCCGTCCACTTGTGCGCGTCGCGTGGCGACAATGAATGCATCAAGTACCTCGTCTCGAAAGGCGCGGACGTGACGCGCGTCAATCGCGAAGGCAATACCACGGTCGACCTGGCGAACGGCCCGGTGCAGCGCACCCAGCCGTACCCGGAGACGATCAAGTTGCTCGAAGGCCTGGGCGCAAAGAACAATCACCGGTGCATCACGTGCTAAAGACTCTTCTGCCAATGGCCGCGCTCGGCGCGGTCGTGTCCGTGACCCTGTCAGCGCAGGCGCCCCAGCAGTCTGCGGCGAAGGCCGTGAAACCCGCGGTCGCGCATGCCAAGCCGGTTCCGGGCTCGACACCGGCTGAGCAAACCGCGCTGGTGAAGCAGTACTGCGCGACGTGCCACAGCGATCGGGGCAAGGCCGGAGACCTGTCGCTAGCCAGTTTCGATGCCGCCAAGCTCGAGGAGAACGGTGCGCTCACCGAGAAGATGATCCGCAAGCTCCGCGCCGGCATGATGCCGCCGGCCGGCGCCCGCCGCCCTGAGCCCGCGGTGATCCAGGCGATGGTGACGTCGTTTGAGTCGCGCATGGATAAGCTCGCGGCGCTCAACCCGAATCCGGGTTCGCGCCCGTTCCAGCGCCTCAATCGCGCGGAATACAGCAACGCGGTGCGCGACCTGCTGAATCTCGACGTCGATGTCTCGGCCTACCTGCCGCCCGACACGATCAGCCACGGCTTCGACAACGTCGCCGACGCGCAGACCTTTTCGCCGACCCTGATGGACGGATACCTGCGCGCGGCGAGCCAGATCAGCCGCCTCGCGGTTGGTGATCGCAACGCGTCGGCCTCGTCGGTCACCTACAAGATCCCGCGCTCGGCATCACAGATGCGCCGCGTCGATGGCGCGCCGATGGGCACGCGCGGCGGATCGTCCGTGGTCCACACGTTTGCGGCCGATGGCCACTACGTGCTGAAGGCCTCGCTGCATTACGAACCGCTTGGCGGCCTGGCCGGCCGCAACTCGATGACCGCGTATGACCTGAAGGAACAGGTCGAGTTCTCGGTCAATGGCGAGCGCGTGGCGATTTTTGATCTCAACACCCGCATGAGCGAGACGGACCCGAAGAACGGTCTGGAACTGGTGACGCCGCCGGTCCACATCAAGGCGGGACCGCAGCGTGTGACCGCCGCGTTTGTGCAGCGGCTCGATGGCCCGGTTGACGATCTGCTGATGCCGCTCGAGAACACGCTGGCCGACGTCAGCATTACGTGGGGCATCACCATGCTGCCGCACCTGCGCGACTTCGTGGTGCAGGGGCCGCTTGATGTGACCGGTGTGTCCGACACGCCGAGCCGCCTGAAGATCTTCTCGTGCCGCCCGACCGCAAAGGTGGAAGAGGAGTCGTGCGCGGCGGAGATCGTGCGCAAGCTTGCGACGCAGGCGTTCCGCGGTGCGCCGACGGCGGCTGACCTGCAGGATGCGATGAAGTTCTACGAGCAGGGCAGGGAAAAGGGCGGCTTCGAGAACGGCATCCGTGTGGCCACGCAGTCCATCCTGATGAGCCCCCGCTTCCTGTTCCGGCTCGAACAGCAGCCGGCCGGCCTTCGCGGCGCGACCTACCGCATTGCCGATGAAGACCTGGCGTCGCGCCTGTCGTTCTTCCTGTGGGGCACCGTGCCAGACGCCGACCTGGTCAAGGCGGCCAGCCTCGGCTCGTTGCGCACGCCCGCCGGTCTCGAGAAGCAGGTGCGCCGGATGCTGGCCGATCGCCGCGCCTCGGCGCTGTCGACGCGGTTTGGCTCCCAGTGGCTGCGCCTGCAGGACCTCGACAAGATCTTTCCGGACTACCTGCTCTATCCGCAGTACGACGAGACGCTCGCCAAGTCGATGAAGAAGGAGACCGAACTCTTCTTCGAATCGATCGTCCGTGAGGATCGCAGCCTGCTGGACCTGATCAACGCTGATTACTCGTTCGTCAACGAGCGGCTCGCGATTCACTACAACATCCCGAACGTCACCGGCAGCGCGTTCCAGCGCGTGACGTTGCCGCCGTACCGTCGCGGCCTGCTCGGCCAGGGCAGCATCCTGACGCTCACCTCGGTGGCCGACCGCACCTCGCCGGTGCAGCGCGGCAAGTGGGTGATGGAGGTGCTGCTGGCCTCGCCACCGCCGCCGCCACCGCCCAATGTGCCGGCCCTCGACGATTCGGTGAAGGCCAACGAAGGCGGCAAGATGCTCTCGACGCGCGAGCGCATGGAAGAGCACCGCAAGAATCCATCGTGCACCTCGTGCCACCGCGTGATCGACCCGCTGGGCCTGGCGCTCGAGAACTTCGACGTGACCGGCGCCTGGCGCATCAAGGACAACGAAGTGCCGGTCGACGTCAACGGCGACCTCTATGACGGCACCCGGATGGAAGGCCCGGCCGGCTTGCGCGCCGCGCTGCTGAAGCACCAGGACACGTTCCTGACCGGGTTTACCGAGAGCCTGATGACCTATGCCACCGGCCGTCGCATCGAGTTCAGCGACATGCCGGCGATCCGCGCCATCGTGCGTGACGCGTCGAAAAAGGACAACAAGCTATCAGCGTTTGTCATGGGCGTGGTGAACAGCGCAGCCTTTAAGATGGGGATGGCTGATTCGGGCAAGAACGAACGCCGCGCGACCGACGTCGCGCCGCGGCACTAGGCACGAGAGCAGCGCCGCGTCACGGGCGCGGCTGCCAGAGGGTTTGTAGAAGCGGGCCTCCGGTTCGCTTGCAGGGAGCACACATGTATCTGACGCAGAAGCAGTTGTCGCGCCGTACCGTCCTCAAGGGTGGTGCAGTCACCATGGCGTTGCCATTCCTCGAAGCCATGGTTCCGGCTCGCGCGTCGGCCCAGGCCGCGCGTGGCAAGGTGCGGCTTGCCGCCATCGAGATGGTGCACGGCTCGGCCGGCAGCACCGCCTTTGGCATCAAGAAGAACATGTGGGCGCCCGCCGCGGTCGGCAAGGACTTCGACCTGACGCCAAGCAGCCTGCTGCCGCTCGAGGCCTATCGCGATCACATCACCATCATCAGCAACACCGACGTGCGCAACGCCGAGGCGTTCACGGCGCCGGAAATCGGCGGTGACCACTTCCGTTCGAGCGCGGTGTTCCTGACCCAGATGCACCCGAAGCAGACGCAGGGCTCCGACGTCTACGTCGGCACCTCGCTCGACCAGTACTACGCGCAGCGTGCCGGCCAGGACACGGCGATTCCGTCCATGCAGCTGTGCATCGAGAACGTCGACCAGGCGGGCGGATGTTCCTACGGCTACTCCTGCACCTACACGGATTCGATCAGCTGGTCGGCGCCGGATCAGCCGCTGCCGATGATTCGAGACCCGCGCACGGTGTTCGACGCGCTGTTTGGCGTGGGTGCGACCCCGGCCGAACGTTCCGAGCGCCGCGCGGAAGACAAGAGCATCCTGGATTGGCTCAACGGCGCGGTGGCGCGGTTGAACAAGAACCTCGGCGCCTCGGATCGCGCCCGCCTGGCGGACTACCTGGATGACGTGCGCGAGATCGAACGCCGCATCCAGCAGGTCGAAGCGGCCAACAGCAAGGGTGAGCCGCGCGAACTGCCGGGCGCCCCGGTGGGCGTGCCCGACTCGTTCGAAGAACACGTCAAGTTGATGTTCGACCTGCAGGCGCTGGCGTTTGCCTCGGACACCACCCGCGTGTTTGCCTTCAAGCTCGGCCGCGACGCGTCGAACCGCGTCTATGCCGACAGCGGCTACAAGGCCGCGTTCCATTCGGCGTCGCACCACCAGGATCGCGACGATCGCATCACCGACTTTGCGAAGATCAACAAGTACCACGTCGGGATGATTCCCTACTTCCTGAACAAGCTGAAGAACACCAAGGACGGCGACGCGACGCTGCTCGACAACACCTTGATGATCTACGGCTCGCCGATGGGAAACTCGAACGTGCACAACCACAAGCGTTGCCCGCTGTTCCTCGCCGGTCACGCCGGTGGCGCGCTGAAGGGCGGCCTGCACCTGCGCGCAGCCGACGGCACGCCGATGGCCAACGTGATGTTGTCGATCACGCACCTGCTCGGCATGAACGACTTCAAGTCGTTTGGCGACAGCACGTCCGCCTTCGACCTGAACACGGTTCCGGCGGCGACAGCCGCCGCTGAATAAGCGGGCACAGTCCGCCTGAAGGCGGACGCCGCGAGAGATAGCGGACGCCGCGAGAGATAACTGAGACGCCGGCTTGGCCGGATGGTCGTGAGAAATCTTGGAGCATCCGGCTTCAGCCGGATTGTTCCAGGCGATAGGTAGCACATGATGCGCAGACTGACGATAGGTCTTCTCTTGGCAGTGATGTCCGTGACGCTCGGCGCCGCCGAGTCGCTCGTGGCGGACGCCGCCGCGCGCGGCGATCGAGACGCTGTCAAGGCGCTGCTCAAGAACGCCGCCGACGTGAATGCGGCCCAGGGTGACGGCATGACCGCGTTGCACTGGGCGGCGATGAACGGCGATGTCGACCTGGCGCAGATGCTGATTGTGGCCGGGGCCAACGTCAAGGCAACGACTCGGCTTGGCAGCTACACCCCGCTGTACCTGGCCAGCCAGCAGGGCCACGGTGCGATCATCCAGGCGTTGATCAAGGCCGGTGGCGACGTCAAGGCCGGTACGCCAAACGGGACGACGCCACTGATGGTTGCCGCGGCGTCGGGTGAACTCGACGCGGTGAAGGCGCTGGTTGATGGCGGCTCGGACGTCAATGCCAAGGACGGCGTGCGCCTGCAGACGCCGCTGATGTACGCCGCTGCCTCGAATCGCGCTGCGGTCATTACCTACCTGGCGTCGAAGGGCGCCGACGTGAAGGCCACCAGCAAGGTCTCGGACCTTGCGAACCTGTCGCGCGAGGGCGCTGGTTTCGGCGGCAACCCCCAGGTGCCCGGTGCGCCCGGCGGGCAGGGGGCTCCCGGTGCGCAGGGCGCACAGGCCGGCGGCAGACGCGGGCCCATGCCGGGTGTCGATCGCAACTACAACCTCAATGAACTGATCGTGGCCCACGGCGGCTTGACGCCGCTGCTGTATGCGGTCCGCCAGGGCTATCTCGAATCGACCACCGCGCTGTTGTCGGCGGGCGCGGACGTGAATGGCGAATCGGCGGGCGATCGCACCAGCCCGCTGCTGATGGCGATCATCAACGGGCACTTTGATCTCGCGAAGGTGCTGCTCGACAAGGGCGCCAATCCCAACGCGGTGAGCGCACAGGGCGTCAGCCCGCTCTATGGCGTGCTGAACGTTGAATGGGCGCCCAAGGCGCTTTATCCGCAGCCGCAGGCGCACAAGCAGCAGAAGCTCGGCTACCTGGAGCTGATGAAGGCGCTGATCGACAAAGGCGCGGACGTCAACGCCCGGACCAGGATGAAGGTCTGGTATTCGGGTTACAGCTTCGATCTGTCGGGTGTGGACGAGATCGGCGCCAGCGTGTTCTGGCGCGCCGCCTATGCCAGCGACATTGCGGCGATGAAGTTGCTGGTCGCGTCCGGCGCGGACCCGAATGTGCCGACCATGAAGCCCGCGGGCCGCGCCCGCTTCGGCGACATGACGGAAACCCGTGAAGTGGTCGATCAGTCAGGCCTGCCGCCCGTGCCGGTCGGTGGCCCGTCGGTGACGCCGTTGCACGCCGCCGCCGGCGTCGGCTACGGCGAAGGGTTTGGCGCCAACTCGCATCGCTTTGCCCCAACGGGCATGCTGGCCGCGGTCAAGTTCCTCGTCGAGGAACTCGGCGCTGACGTCAACGCCGCCGACCATGAAGGCAACACCGCGCTGCATCACGCCGCGGCGCGTGGCGATAATGAAATGATCCTCTACTTGGTGTCGAAGGGCGCCAACGTGAAGGCCGTCGATCGTGAAGGGAGAACGACGGTAGATATGGCCAACGGGCCCGTTCAGCGCATCCAACCGTTTCCCGAGACCATCGCCCTTCTCGAAAAGCTCGGAGCAAAGAATAACCATAAGTGCATTTCCTGCTAGTCGCCCTCTTCTTCCTGCTTTCAACCATCTCAGCGTTCGCCCAGGCTCCTGAATCAGGAACCCGGGCGGCAGCTGCGCCCGCGTCGGTGGTGATCGACGGTCCTGAGCCGTCGACCACGCCGAACGTGATGACGCGCGATCCCAAGACCCAGAAGTCGACGGTGCGCGCCATCAAGCTCGCCGAGCCGTTGAAGTTCGACGGCCGGCTGGACGACGCGGTCTACAGCCAGTACCGTGGCTTCGAGGGCATGGTGCAGGTCGCCCCCCAGTACGGCGTCGCCCCGACCGAGAAAACCGAGATCTGGGTGATGTTCGACGGCGAACAGATCTACGTCGCCGCCAAGCTCTACGACACCGCGACGCCCGACAAGTGGATTGCCAACGAGCTGCGCCGCGACACCAACCAGATGCGGCAGAACGATCACTTCGGCGTCGGATTCGACACCTTCTACGACCGGCGCAGCGGCTACATGTTCTACGCCAATCCCCTTGGCGGCTTTGCCGACTACTCGGTGGTCGACGAAGGCTCGCCGAACACCGACTGGAACCCGGTGTGGAACGTGCGCACCGGCCGCTTCGATGGCGGCTGGACCGTCGAGATGCAATTTCCGTTCAAGTCGCTGCGCTACAAGTCCGGTGACGGGCAGGTCTGGGGCATCCAGTTCCGCCGCTCCGTGCGCCGCAAGAACGAGTGGTCGTACTGGACGCCGGTGCCGCGCAACATGGCCGGGCCACAGGCGCTCAACCGCGTGTCGGTGTTTGGCACGCTGGTCGGACTCGACCTGCCGCCGGCGGGCCGCAACCTGGAGCTCAAGCCGTACGCGCTTGGCAAGATGACGACGGATCGACTGACCAAGCCGCCAACCTCGAACGTGAAGGACGGTGACATCGGTGGCGACGTGAAGTACGGCCTGACGGCCAACCTCACCGCCGACCTCACCGTGAACACCGACTTCGCGCAGGTCGAAATCGACGAGCAGCAGGTCAACCTGACGCGCTTCAACCTGTTCCTGCCGGAGAAGCGCGAGTTCTTCCTCGAAGGCCGCGGCTTGTTCGACTTCGGACGCGGCGGTGGTGGCGGCGGCGGGGGCGGAGACTTTGGCGGCGGCGGGGGCGGCGGGAGCGACACCCCGTCGTTGTTCTACACCAGGCGGATCGGCCTCAATCGCGGCCGGGTGGTGCCGATTGACGTTGGCGGACGACTGACCGGCAAGGTCGGCGCATTCGGCGTCGGCATCATGAACATCCGGGCTGGCGACGAGGAGGTCTCGGCAAGCCCCGCCACCAACTTTACGGTGGTGCGCATCAAGCGCGACATCCTGCGCCGCAGCACGATCGGCGCGATCTTCACCAATCGCACCAAGCTCACGTCGAACCTGCCCGGTGACAACCAGGCGTTTGGCGTCGACGCCGCGCTGGGCTTCTACCAGAACGTCGCGGTCGCCGGCTACTACGCCCGCACCGAGACGACCAACCTCGCTGGTGACAACGAAAGCTACCAGGCCCGCGCCTCGTGGGAGCCGGATCGCTACGGTCTCAGCGCCGAGCACTTGAAGGTCGGCAAGGCCTTCAATCCCGAGGTCGGGTTCCTGCGCCGCTCCGACTTTACCCGTTCGTACGCATCGGCGCGCTTCAGCCCGCGGCCGAAGAATTCCAAGCGCGTCCGCAAGTTCACCTCGCAGGTCAACTACGAGTACTACGAGAACGGCGCCGGCGCCGTCGAGTCGCGGCAGGCGACCGGGCGCTTCAACGTCGAGTTCAACAACAGCGACACCTTCAACGTCGAAGCCAACGCCAACTACGACCTGCTCGTGGCGCCATTTTCCCCGGCGCCGGGCCACCCGATCCCGGTCGGCGGCTACAACTACAACGACGTCTCGCTGCGCTACAACATGGGGCAGCAGCGCCGCTTCTCGGGGAACGTCGGCGTGCAGCTCGGTGAGTACTACAACGGCACGATTCGCTCGGTGACGTTTTCGCAAGGACGCTACGCCATCCTGAAGCAGTTTTCTGTCGAGCCGCGCCTCACGGTGACGCGCATCGACATCCCGAGTGGCGCGTTCACCACCCGCCAGTTTGGCGCCCGCACCGACTACGGTTTCTCGCCCCGCATGTTCGCCAGCGCGTTGCTGCAATACAGCTCTGTCGACCACACGTTCAGCTCGAACGTGCGCTTCCGATGGGAATATCAGCCCGGCAGCGAATTTTTCGTGGTCTGGACGGATGAGCAGGACACCAATCCGCTCGAGCCTCAGCGGGGCTCAATTTCCCTCAAAAACAGGGCGTTTGTCGTGAAAATGACCAAACTGTTCCGGTTCTAGGGTCCAGGGCGAGCTGCACAATTCGGCTCAAGCCCCTATCCAAAAAGTCCGGTTCGGGATACCTTTGACAGGCCCCGCGCGCAGTGCGCGGGGTTTCGTTTCTCTCTATCGATCGGCAGGCTCAAGTGGCAGCACCAACTTCAGGCACTATCAAGCGTATCGTCAGCGACAAGGGTTTCGGTTTCGTCGCGGCAGACGACGGTCAGGAATACTTCTTCCACAACTCGGCAGTTTCGGGAGTGCGTTTCGACGAACTCCGCGAAGGCCAGAAGGTCACCTTCGAGCGTGGCCAGGGACCGAAGGGTCCGCGCGCCGAGAATCTCCGCCCGGCCTAACCCGGCGAAGCAGGAGGCGGGTCGACGACCCGCCTCCCACTCTTTCTACTTTCCGTCAACCGCCGCCTTCTTGATACGCTGCAGCATGTTGTTGAACGGCGGCAACTGGCTCGAGATCGTCTTCTCCAGGCGATCCGTTTCCGCCTTCAACTCGGCAATCAAGTCATTGAAGATCGGCTCGACGTTTCCGGTCGGACGACCCTCGCCTGACACCGCGACCCGCAACAGCGACGCGAGGCGGTTGTTGGTCCTGATCGGGAAGTTCAGCGGATCCTGCCCGCTCTGATTCTTCACCTGGTAGATGTCCTGCTCAACGGCCGTAAGTGCGAGCGTGAGTTGTTCGCCGGCCGAGCGCACTTCGGCGGGCGCATCCTTGATCCGATCCGCAATGTCGGTCTTGATCCGGCGAATGCGAATCACCGCGAGGTTGGCCTCGTTCACCTTGTCGCGGATCCGGCTTGCCAGGTTCCACTGGAACTGGAGGTCCGCGTCGCTGACCTGGCGGAGCGGGTGCTTCAAGACCTGGAACGGTTGTGTCTGCGTCACGCCGTCGGCCGTCAGCCTCACCTGGTAGTTGCCCGGCAGAACGGCCGGACCGGCCTGCGTCGCGCCCCACAAGATCATGCCCGGGAAGGTCACGACGCCGGTCGAGTTCAGATCCCAGGTGTAGCGATTCACGCCGGCAGCCATCGGGGCGCCCTGCGGACCGCGAGGCCCGTCCTCATCGCCACCGCCCGCAGCGCCGCCGCGTGGTGGAGCCCCCGTCACTGAGCGCACCACCTGACCCTTGGCGTCGAGGAAATCAATGGTGAGCTGCTTTGGCTGCGACTTCAGGTAGTAGGTGATGATCGGGCGGTCGAGGCCGCGAGTCGAGTTGGCGGGCTTGAAGACCGCCACATCGGTCAACGGCACCTGCCCGAACTGGCGCAACGCCGCGATGTCGTCCATCACGTAAAAGCTGCGGCCGTGCGTGCCGATCGCCAGCGCGTTGTCTTCCACGACCAGGTCGGTGACCGGCACGTCGGGCAGACCGTTGGCGAACTTCATCCATTTTGCGCCGTCGTCAAACGAGATGTAGACGCCGTGCTGGGTGCCGGCATAGAGCAGCCCACGCCGCACGGTGTCTTCGCGGACGGTGTGGACGTAGTCGTCGGCCGGGATGCCGTCGACGATCTTCGTCCAGGTCTTGCCGTAATCGGTGGTCTTAAAGATGTAGGGCGAGCGATCACCGAGCAGCATCTTCTTGACCGCCATATACGCGGTGGCATTGTCGAACGACGAGCCATCGAGCTGGCTGACGCGGCCGAAGTCCGGCATCGCGGCCGGCGTCACGTTAGTCCAGGTCTTGCCTTCGTCACGCGTGACGTGCACCAGGCCATCGTCCGATCCGGCCCACAGCAGGTTGCCGTCCTTCTTGCCGGGCGCCAGCGAGAACACGGTGCCGTAGATTTCCGGGCTGTTCATGTCGTGCGTGATCGGGCCGCCGGAGTCCTGCATGGTCTCGGGATCGTGGCGGCTCAGGTCGCCGCTGATCGCCGTCCAGGTGTCGCCGCCGTTGGTGGTCTTCCACACGCGCTGCGAACTCGTGTAGAGCACGTTGGGGTTCACGTACGAAAAGATGATCGGGTAGGTCCACTGCCAGCGTTCGACCACGTCCTTGGACGGTTCACCCGAGAAGAAGCGGGGGTAGGCCCCAACCTCCTTGAAGTCGCCGGTGCGGCGGTTGAGGCGCGTCAGGAACGAGCCGTTGTTGGTGCCGCCAAAAAACACATCGGGATCCGTCGGGTGCGGCGCCAGGTAACCCGGCTCGCCGCCACCCGCCTGGTACGGCGCCACCGGCGGCGTGCCGCCAAAGCCGGCACCGGGGGCGTTGGTGTTGCTGGGCACGCAGAGCGTGCTGTTGTCCTGCTGCGATCCGCAGACGTGGAACGGCAGGTGCGCGGTCGTGCTGACGTGGTACCACTGCGCGGTGGGGAAGTCCTGCGCGCTCCAGTTCGGCACGCGCGATGCGATGTCGAACGTCACCGCGCCACCACCGTCGTTGCCGTCGATGACGTGGTTCGAGTTGTCCGGATCGATCCAGAGGTCGTGGTGATCACCGTGCGTGTTCTGGCCGACCTGCACGGTCGTCTTGCCGCCGTCGGTCGATCGGAACAGCGACGTGTTCTGCATGTAGACGATGTCCTTGTTGTTGGGATCGCCGAAGACATGGGTGTAGTAGAAGGCGCGCTGACGGATGGCGCGGTTGCCGTTGACCAGCTTCCAGGTTGCGCCGGCATCATCCGAGGAGAACAGGCCGCCGTTCTCGTTCTCGACCAGGGCGTAGACGCGGTTGCTGTCGGCGCGGGTGTTGGCCAGGCCGATGCGCCCGACCATCCCAGAGGGCAGGCCGGTGTTGCGGGTGATCTCGGTCCAGGTTTCGCCGCCGTCCGTGGACTTGTACATCCCGCTGCCGGGGCCACCGCTCGACATCTGGTACTCGATTCGGTACGCCTCCCACAGTGCGGCGTAGAGCACGTTCGGGTTGTTGACGTCGATCACGATGTCCACGGCGCCCGTGCGCGCATCCTTGAAGAGCGTGCGCTTCCAGGTCTTGCCGCCGTCCGAGGTCTTGAAGACGCCACGTTCCTCGCTCGGACCGTGATACAGGTCGAACGCAGCCACGTAGACGACGTCGGGGTTGGTGGGGTGAATGCGGATCTTGGAGATCGCGTCGACGTTCTTGAAGCCGACATGCGCCCAGGTCTTGCCGGCGTCGATCGATTTGTAGACGCCGTCACCGGGCATGATGTTGCCGCGGATGCACGATTCGCCCATGCCGATGTAGACGACGTTGGGATTGGCGTCGGCGACCGCGACCGCTCCAACCGACGAGCTGTTGATCTGCCCATCGGTGACCGGTGCCCAGGTGTTGCCGGCATCAATGGTCTTCCACAGACCACCGCCGACGGCGCCGAAGTAGGCCTCGAGCGGGCGCCCCTTCACACCCGCCACAGCGATCGAGCGGCCGCCGCGGTCGGGGCCGATGCTGCGCCACCGATAGGCATTGAGCAGCGCGGGGTCGATCGTCTGCGACTGCGCGAGCATGTTGTTCTGAGCTGATGTCAGGGCGGTCGCGCAGAAAACCAGCGCGGCCATGACAAGGCGCTTCTTGCTGAAACCCATGGAAATCCTCCGGAAAAACGCAGTCTAGCAGTACGGACGTCATGGTACGTCAGCGCATGGAATGCATGCACCACGGTAGGCCATCCGACTACCCACATCGCGTCATCGGACTACACAACCGCCTGTTTCCTGGCGATTTCGATCCGGCACGGTGCTTGCTATTACGTTGCGCATGGAACGGATGACCCCGCGCTCAATGACGTTTCTCCTGGGCCTCGGCGCTGTCGCGCTGATGCTGACCACGGCGTGCCAGCGCGCCGAAGCGATCGAGCAGATGCCTGCCGGCACCGAAGTCACGGTGATGACACAGGACGGCACGCTGGTGCGCGGCAAGATCGCCAAGGTCGAACCTGAATTGGTGACGCTGACCGGCGAGCGGCCGAACACGACCACCGAAATCACCCGCACCAGCATTTCGGAAGTGAAGCGTGTCGGGCCCGAGGAGCGCGACGCTGCCGCGCCGCCGGTCGTGCGCACCATCACCGTCCCTGACAACACCGTGCTCGACGTGACGTTGAACACCGCGCTGGCGTCGGATGCCAGCCGCGTAGAGGAGCGCGTGCGCGGCACCGTGGCGTCGCCGGTCGTGATCGACGGCGTGGCGGTGATTCCCGCCGGCGCCAGCCTCAGCGGACACGTCACGCACGTCGACGATTCCGACAAGGTCAAGGGCCGTGCTGAACTGAGCTTCCGATTTACGCGCCTCACCACCGGGTCGGTGACCTACGACATCGACACCAGGCCCCTGTCCTATGTGGCTGAAGGCACCAAGAAGGAAGATGCCGTCAAGATCGGCACCGGTGCCGCTGCAGGCGCAATCATCGGCGCCATTGCCGGCGGCAAGAAGGGTGCTGTGGTCGGCACCGCGATCGGCGCCGGAGCCGGAACGGGCGTCGTGCTCGCCACGGACGGCAAGGAAATTCGGCTTGCAGAAGGTCGCAAGCTCAAGGTCTCGCTTACAAACCCGCTAACTATCCGCACCAAATAGCCCACCTACCGGGGCCGGAATCCTCACGGATTCCGGCCACTCGCCTGTACGGCCTTTCTGACCGCGCCCGGCGCGGCCGTCCACTGCGCTCGCATGGCATGATGGCGGTGTGAGTCCGTCCGACGAATACGCGTCTCGGAAACGTCAGCGTGAAGCGACCGCCGCTGAACGCGAACGTGCCCATGTCAATCTCGGCAACGCCAAGGTAACCTTGTTCCTGGCCGCCGTCGTCTATGGCGGATACGCCATTGGCAACGACCCGTCGGCGATGGTCTTCGGTATTGGCGCGGCGCTGTTCATCGCCCTGTCGGTGTGGCACGAGGCGGTGATCCGAGCGCTGGCGCGGGCGCGCGCCGCGGTGGCGTATTACGAGCAGGGCATGGCTCGCATCGGCGACACCTGGATGCGTGATGAGCCGAGCGGTGAGCGGTTTCGTGATCGCCATCACCCCTATGCCGATGACCTGGACATCTTCGGGCGTTCGTCGCTGTTCCAGTTGATCTCGAATTGCCGCACGCCGATGGGGGAGGAGCGCCTGGCCGGCTGGCTGCTGCGCGCCGCACCGGCGGCTGAGATCCGCGACCGGCAGGCGCGGGTCGCGGCAATGCGGCCGCAGGTCGACCTGCGCGAACGCATCGCCGTCGTCAATGCCGGAACGCGACGCTCGATTGATGCCGCGCGGCTGGTGGCGTGGGCCGATCAGACGTCGACCTTGCCGCCGATCCGCATCGTGATTGTCGCGATGGCGGCCGCGTTTGTCGGCGCAGTGGCGATCTACATGAACGGCGGTCCTGGTGATTTCCTGGTCGTCGTGCCGCTCGTCAACCTGGCCGCGATCGGGTGGCTCGGCAAACGCGCCAACGCTATCGTCGAGGAGCTGGCCGCCGCGACGCAGTCCGCGGCGCTGGAGCTGATCTCGAACGTGGTGGCCGCCGTCGAGCAGGAGCCAAGCTCTTTGGATGCCGCGCTCGGGGATGTGCTTGCCGCGCTGGATCCGCGCCAACCTGGGATACGCACGTCCCAGCGGCTCAAGCAGCTGGCGAGAATCTCGGAATGGGCAGACTCGCGCCATAACGTGTTCGTCCGCTTGGCGGAAATCCCCCTGCTGTTCACGCTGCAGTTGGCGTATGCCGCCGACGGGTGGCGCCGACGTAACGGCAGCGACGTGCGGCGGTGGGTCGACGCCATTGGCGAGATTGAAGCGTTGTCGTCGTTTGCCGGCTATGCCTACGAGCGTCCGCACTATCCCTTCGCGGAAATTGTCGACGACGCCGGCGCGGTTTTCGAGGCGACGGAGATGGTGCACCCGCTGCTGCCGGCGACGGCGATCAGCAACTCTCTCTCGCTTGGCACCTCGCAGGTTCTCATCCTGAGCGGTTCGAACATGGCGGGCAAGAGCACGTTGATGCGGACCGTGGGCATCAACACCGTGCTGGCGCTGGCCGGCGCGCCGGTCTGCGCAGCGCGACTGCGCGTCTCGGTGATCCAGGTCGGCACCTGTATTCGCCACACCGACTCACTCCAGGAACATCGCTCGGGTTTCTACACTGAGGCGCTGCGCATTTGCCTGATCTGCGACCTGCTCGACGGTCAGCGGCCGCTGCTGTTCCTGTTCGACGAACTGCTGGCCGGTACCAATTCCAAGGATCGCCGTGTCGCCGCAGAGGGCGTGGTCCGGACCATGATCGGCCGCGGTGCGACGGGCATCGTGACCACGCACGATCTGTCACTGACCGAGATCGCGGATCTGTTTCCGGGCCAGGCGCGTAACGTCCACCTGCAAGACAAGGTAGAAAACGGCGCCATGGCGTTCGACTACAAGCTGCGGCAGGGCGTGATCACGCACAGCAACGCCCTCGAGCTTATGCGTATGATTGGTCTCGATGTTTAGGGTCGTGCTCCTTGTGGCCGCGCTGATGGCGGCGCAGAACAGTCCGAAGGTCGGGCTGCTCGAGCAGGACGGCTGGGCGGCCATCAAGGCCGGCAACCACCAGGCGGCGCTGGCCGCGTTCCGCGAAGCGATCAAGCTGGACCCCAAGAACGCGTGGTTGCGGCTTGGCGCCGGCACTGCGGAATTCATGGCGCGACGCGACGCCGAGTCGAAGGCGCATCTCGAACAAGCCCTGGTGCTCGACCCGACCCTGACGCGTGCGCGCGCGCAGCTGGCGCAGGTCTACAAGCGGCAGGGCGATCTCGGTGAGGCGATTCGCCTCTACCAGGCGGTGGCCGTCGAGGTCCCCAACGACGAGGGCGTGCGTGACACACTCGAGCGATGGACGCGGGAACGCGATCTGCACGATCGCATGCGGCTCGAGGTCGGCGACTTCTTCACGGTCTCGTTCGAGGGGGCGGAGGACGCGGCGCTGGCCGCTCAGGCCATTGAGTCGCTGAATCGGGCCTACTGGCGGATCGGCGACGTGTTTGGCGCCTACCCGACCAAGTCCGTTCCGGTCGTGCTCTACACCGGTGAGCAGTTTCAGGATGTGACGCGATCGCCGAAATGGGCAGCCGCGGCCTTCGACGGCATCATTCGCGTGCCGATGCGGGGGGCCGGCGAGAAGGGCGAGGACCTCGATCGCGTGCTTGCGCACGAGTTCACGCACGCGCTGGTGCGATCGCTGGCCACGAACCAGTTGCCCACGTGGCTGAATGAAGGACTTGCGTCGGTCCTCGAAAGTGACAGCCTCGACTGGGCCACCGCCAGGTTGGCCACGGTCGAGCGCGCCCCGTCGCTGAGGATCCTGGCGGCGCCCTTTGCCAAGCTCAGCGGCGCCGATGCGCAGGTGGCCTACGCGGCCAGCGCCATCGCCGCCAAGCGCCTGCTCGACGAGGCCGGCGGCGCGGCGATCGCCAACCTGTTGAGGGACCTCGGCGCCGGCGTGCCGTTCGAAGACGCGTTCCAGCATCGCATCCAGAAATCGCTCGCGGACTTCGAAGCGTCGCTCGGGCAGTAGCCGTACCGACCGTTCGAACCCATCAGGTAAGCTCAGCACATCATGCGCATCATGTTCTCGCTGGCCCTCGCCCTCGGTCTGTCTGTCTCATTACTCGCTCAGTCAGGAGGCGTGACCGCGATTACCGGTGCGACGTTGATCGACGGCAATGGCGGCGACCCGCTCAGCAACAGCGTGATCCTGATTTCGGGCGGTCGCATCACCGCGGCCGGGCCGCGTGCGGCGACACCCGTGCCGGCGGGTGCGACGATCATCGACGGAGCCGGAAAGTTCGTGCTGCCTGGCCTGGTCGACACCAACGTGCACCTGTCACTGTACGGCGGCACCGGCGATCGCTACGAGACGTTGGCCAAGTACCATCCGCGCCAGCGGGAGATCGTGCTCGAGGCCGCGCAACTGCAGTTGAAGCACGGCGTGACGACGGTCCGCGACAGCTATGGCTTGCTGCCGCCACTTGTGGCCGTTCGTGAACAGATCAATCGCGGCGATGCGGTTGGTCCACGGATTCTCGCGGCCGGGAACATCGTTGGCTGGGGTGGGCCGTACTCGATCAGCTTCAGCCTGATCCGCGAGCAGGGCCTCACCTTGTTCCAGGAGCAGGTCAACGACGAGGTCTCGCAGGGCGTCGGGGAAGATCTCGTCGACATGGAACCCGAGGAGCTGCGGACGGCGATCCGCGCGTACCTCGACAAGGGACCGGACTTCATCAAGTACGGCGGCAGCGCGCACTTTGCCCGGCCCGCCATGATTGGCTTCTCACCAGAAGCGCAGAAAGTGATCGTTGAAGAAGCGCACCGCCGGAACAAGTCCGCGGAGACCCACTCGACCACCATTGACAGCCTGCGTTTGTCGGTCGAGGCCGGCATCGACCTGATCCAGCACCCGGAGCTGCTCGGACCGCGTGAGATGCCGGATTCACTGGTGAAGTTGATCGCCGACAAGAAGATCGTCTGCTCGATGCTGTCGAACACCATCAGCGGCGAGGCGTGGAAGAAGGCGATGAAGGATCGCGACGACGCCATTGCCAGACGCGGCGATGCTGAGCGGATGCCCCAGCGTTCCAGGACCGGCGCCGAACTCCGGCAGCGAGCGGCCGAGGATGCCCTGGAACTCCAGATGCGCCGCAGGAACGCCCAGAAGCTGATTGCGGCAGGCGCTGTGGTCACGATCGGCACGGACAACTACTGGGCTGCCGCGCCCGAGTTCACCCGCGGCGGCACCAAGCCGGACACGCAGAATCACGGCATCGGCAGCATCATCGCCATCGAGGGATTGGTCGAGCTTGGGATGACGCCGGCCCAGGCCATCGTCGCCGCTACGCGCAACGGCGCGATTGCGTCCCGTGGCCTCGATCAGTTCGGCACGATCGAAACCGGCAAGCGTGCCGACCTGATCATGCTCGATGCCAATCCCCTGACCGACATCTCCAACCTCCGCAAGCTATCGATGGTGATGCGCGACGGCCGCACGATCGATCGAGAGCGTCTGCCAGTGGCCAGGGTCCTCTCGCGCTAGCGGAATAAATCGGCGGGACGCGGGCATATTTCTGATGACCCCGTGCCGAGTCCAAACCAACGCGGCAATTCCGGTGTCTAAAGCGAGGACCCACCGTGATTTGCCGTATTGTGCGGCCTCGCTGTGTCGTGCTGCTGCTGTTGATCGTCCTATCGGGTGCCATGCCCGCCGTGGCGCAGCGCGCCCAGGGCGGCGAACCCATCGTCCCCGAAAAGACCGGGAAAGAACTGGAAGCGTATTACGTCGGCGACACACCGCCGCGGATCGACGGCCGCCTGGATGACGCAGGATGGTCGCGGGCGCAGGCGATCGACGACATGACCCAGAACGACCCCGAGAACATGCAGCCGCCGACCGAGCGCACGCTGGTCAAGGTGCTGTACGACGACCACTCGGTCTATGTCGGCGTCATCAACTACATGCGCGATCCGTCGAAGATCACGACCGCTCTCGGACGCCGCGACACGTTTCCACGCAGCGACTCGATCAAGATCACCTTTGATCCCCGGCACGATCACCTGACCGCCTACACGTTCGACTCCAATCCGGACGGCGTGCAGGGCGACATGACCTGGTTCGACGACAACCGATCCAGCACCGACTACGACGCGGTGTGGGAGGTGCGCACACAGGTGAGCGACGAGGGCTGGACCGCGGAGTTTCGCATTCCGTTCTCGCAGTTGCGCTTCTCGATCACACCGGGTGAAGCCGTGGTCTGGGGGTTCAACATCCGCCGCGACATCGTCTACAACGCCGAGATGATCCGATGGGTGGCCACGCCCCGTGGCGCTCAGGGATTTGTGTCGCGCTTCGGCCACGTCACCTTCAAGAAGCCGCCCGCAGCACCGCGCCGGTTCGAAGTGCAGCCCTTCACGCTCGCCCGGCAGGAGCACGTCACGTCGACTGGATATGGCCGGGGTCTTTCGGGCGGCATGGACGTTCGCGTCGGGCTCGGCACCGCCACGACGCTGTCGGCGTCGGTGAACCCGGACTTCGGGCAGGTGGAGCAGGATCCGGCGGTCTTGAATCTCAGCGTGTTCGAGACCCTCTTCCCGGAGAAGCGCCCCTTCTTCACGGAAGACAGCCGGTCGCTGGTACCGAACTTTTCGCAGATGCCGATGTTCCATTCACGGCGGATCGGACAGCGGCCGAACCGGTTCGCCGTTCCAGGCGGCGAGAAGGTGATCGACCGGCCGGATGCGACCACG
>Ga0075471_10000903_pt1 | contig 18714 bp, 13 predicted proteins | sample DEB19_08_DNA_2_FD_74787 | JGI IMG/M metagenome (GOLD analysis project Ga0075471, IMG submission 74787) | Aqueous microbial communities from the Delaware River and Bay under freshwater to marine salinity gradient to study organic matter... | ecosystem: Environmental > Aquatic > Marine > Coastal ... | reverse complement strand
TCATTAACGCAAAACGGTGTTCTAATCCTCGCCGGCGCCAATAAACGATTCATCACTGAGGATGAACTGGCTGTGCGTGAGACAGGCACAAGCACGAACAAGCAGATCATTGAATTCCGTGGTGAAGATGCCGTGACATCTGCGCTCGTGAGCGTGATGGAGGGTCGGGTGAGAAACTTCTATTTCATCATGGGTAAGGGTTCTCGCTCTGACAGCGCCATCAATGATTCTCTGGCTGTTCTTCAGGAGATTGGTCAGCAGCTCAATTTCAACGTTCTTCCGCTGAACCTGAGTGATGTGACAGCCCTTACTACGCATGCGGACGGTATACTTCTCCTCGGCTGTCGTTACGACCTGAATGAGCGTGAGATTCAAATGCTTGATGACTATTGGAACGGAAGTCGTGCTGGATTGTTGATGCTACTGGATCCAGGTCGTAGCACAAAGAACCTCGATCAATGGCTGACAAGCGTTGGCGTTAAGCCACGCGGTGATCGCGTCATCATGGCGCTGAGCACGAGCACGGGGCCCAAGAAAGATTTCAGCGTGCAGGCAGAATTTGCTCGCGATGTCAGCTTTACCCAGCATTTGGCTAACAGTGCCACGACACTTGCCGGTCAAACCGAGTCTTTGAATCTTTATGGTGCTGACGACCCCATGCTGAAGGATAAGTCCGTGCGTGTCAGACCAGTCATGAAAGCGGCGTCTCCATTTTGGGGTGAGACGCAGTTTTATGATGATTTACCGGTGCCTGATGAGAATGAAGATACTCTTCCACCCATCTATGTCGGGGCAAGTGTGGAACGCGGGATGAGTGCAGACGCCGGAAAAAATGCTGACAGTTCACGCATGGTTGTCGTTGGTAATCCGACTCTTTTGGATAAGACGACGATGCTGGCGGTGAACCGTGATTTTGTTGCAGCGAGTTTAAACTGGATCATCAATCGGGAAAATCAGATCGGCATCACCTCCAAACCCCGGAAGTCTTATCGCATCCAGCTCACACCGCGGCAGAGTCATGTGATTTTCTGGCTCACCTCGGTGAGCATGCCTGCTCTGGTGTTGTTGACTGGGCTAATGGTCTGGGCGGGGCGACGTGCTGCCTAGTATAACTTCGAGCTTTAAAGCCTGATGAACTCACGAACAACGATTCTGCTCTTTGTAGCCGTGCTGGCGCTAGGTGCCCTGATCTTGGGTGTTGAACGTTATTTTCCTTCAGCGGTGCAACTCCGCGCGATGCGCCGGGGACCCTCTCGTGTGGATCGTGAAAAAGTCACTCTAGTAGAGATAACGGATTCGTCTGGCACAGTCACCTCACTGAAAAAGTCTATAAAAGGGTGGGAAACCGCCCAAGACATCGCTGATCCCCAAAAAGTCGCTCTACTCATCGAGGCGCTCGATTCCGTGGAGTGGGTTGAAAGGGTGAATAAAGAGGAGTTTGATGCCAAAGAATGGTCGAAGACGGGTCTCGACAAACCTACTCACAAGGTCAGACTACTGTCGGATTCGAACGTTGTGCATGAATGCTGGTTTGGCAGTGCCTCCGTGTTCGAGGGGGGCTTTTACATTGGCATGCCGCAAATGGTAGGTCGTGATTCCGGTAGTATGGCTTGGTATGTGGCCCGGACACTGGCTCCTCCACTCTTGCAACTCCCACCATCGGCGTGGCGTGATTCGAAGCTCGTGCGTGTCTCTGCGGAGACGATCACGCGCTTGACTTTGACTCAGCCGGGCGGTCAAATCGAGCTCTTTCGCGAAAGTGAGCACCTACCATGGGTGCTTTTGAGGCCACTCAAGACACGGGCTAGCAAAGAACGCGTGAATGAACTGCTCTCCGCTCTGCTGAACATCGAGATCATAGATGCCAAAGATCCCTCTGTTTCAGTTGCGGCGAAGGTCGTGGCACAAGCTCCCGCCGCCGACGAATTAAAAATTCATTTGGAGACGATTGAAAAAGAACGCTTTTACGATTTGAGCATCAAAAAGCCAGCTTCGGAAAAAGAGAGCTCCTCCACGGCGACCACCAGCCACCGGCCGCAAGTATTCACGGTTTCCGCGAAAAATTTGGCCCGTCTTTGGGTGGAGCCCAATGTGCTTCGTGACAATATTTTGGCGCAGATCAATGCGGATGCATTGAAGACGATTACCATCACCAGCCAGTCTTTTCCGAGAGTGCAGCTGCGCAATGATGAGGGTAGCTGGCTTCTGGAGCGTCACGGCAGGTGGGATGGTGCTAATGGCGAGCGTATGGCCCGCATGCTTCATGCTCTTAACACACATGAAATCATCGAATTCAGTGCGGACACCGCTGCAGACCTTGCCCCATTTGGTCTCGATAAGCCCTTTCAAACCCTTTCATGGACTTATCCCCAGTTTAAGCCGGTCACATTGCATTTCGGAGCCAATGCAGACAGTACCCAGTTTTACGCCAAGTACGAAAACGAGCCCTTCGTGTATCGTGTTGACCCTTCTCTCCTACCATCTATTCCTCCGGATGTGATCAAATGGAAGGGCCTTGGTGCCTTGCGATTCTCTACATTTGCTCTCCGACGTATCACTCTTTCGCTTGGTCCAGCAGCCCCCTTGGTGATGAACCATGATCCAGAGACTGCGCAGTGGACGGCAACCCGAGCCGGCAAAGACATCACAGCCGATCTTGATCGTGTCAAAGCCGATCGCATGGCTGGTATGTTAGCTAAGTTTTCGGTTCAAGATTGGTCAGCCAGCCGCAGTGAGGCCATCCAAGCGCTCAAGACACCTTACTTGCGCATTCAAATCGTGCTTGGCGAACCTGGGCGAGCCGATGGTGCCGTGCGTGAGACGAATTTGATTTTCTCGCCTACACAGCCCAATGCCGATACTGCTTTCTTTTATGGGCAGATTGAAGGTGATCCTGACATTTTTTATGTCAGTCGGAAGTCACTGCTTGAGTTGGTGGCATCACCTTTTCGTGACAAAACTAGTAGTGGCAAGTGACCACGCGAGGGCTTGCTGAACGCTTTCAGAATGGAATCATTCAAGGCTCTGTTCTTTTTGCTCGTCACTTTTCATCCGCTATATGTTGTTGGGGTTATTTCATGCGCGCAGAATTCTCATGCTGCAGGTGCTTGAAGATGATTTTCTGTGTTCCGATGGAGGCAACTCGCAAAATTCAGCTGATGCTCGACAGAAAAAGGGCGGATAGTGCCACGCCATGCTTTTGTGCGATACAATGATTACAAGCGATAATCGCAGGATAAGACACATATTTTGCATGATGCTGCATAGGGGTCTGACGTATAGACCAGTATGAAAGACACATTTCAATTTTCTCGCCGGGAGATGCTTGCACGTGCGGGTGGTGGTATGGGTATCTTGGCCTTCGCTTCCATGCTTGAAGCGGCAAAGAATCCGTTCGCGCCGAAAATACCCATGCAAGTCGGCGGCAAGGCAAAGTCAGTGATCTGGATTTTTACCAATGGTGGTCCATCGCAGGTTGATACTTGGGACTTCAAACCTGAACTTTCCAAGCGTGATGGCAAATCCCTCGAAGGATTTGATCCGAAGACGGGTTTTTTCCCTGGCTCAGTGGGTGGGTTGATGAAATCGCCTTTCGGATTCAAGCAATACGGTTCCAGTGGAACGTGGTGCAGTGATCTGTTTCCGAAGACGGCGATGCATGTGGATAAAATGTGCTTCATCCATAGCTGCTGGACAGGTTCCAATAATCACTCGCCCGCTCTTTTCATGATGAACACCGGCACTACGCGGATGGGTTATCCTTGTGTGGGATCGTGGGTAACATATGGTCTCGGTAGCGAGAGTGATTCACTGCCGAGTTTTGTGGTGATGAGCGATCCACTGAATCGCGGGCTACCCAAAGGCAGTGCTGCAAACTGGGGGGCAGGTTTTCTTCCAAGCGTTTACCAAGGCACTTGGTTAAAACCTAGAGGCTCCCCGATCGACAATCTGGCCATCCCAGCCTCGTTGACGCCGCAGCGTCAGCGCGAACAGCTCAATCTCATGGCAAAGTTAAATCGTGAGTCTATGCTTGGGTCAGCCATTGAGAGTGAGTTGAATGCTCGCATCGAGAGCTTTGAGCTTGCCTATCGAATGCAAACCGCTGCACCGGAGGCCTTTGCTGTTAAGGAAGAGCCTGAGCACATTCGCAAGCTATACGGCGTAGACCTAAAACACTGCGGGCACTTCGCTTCCCAGTGCCTCACGGCAAGGCGCATGGTGGAAAGGGGAGTGCGTTTCATCCAGATTTACAGTGGCGGCATGGAGAACCAACAAAGTTGGGACGGACACCGTGACATTTGGGGCAATCACAGTGGCTTTGCTGCCGAGAGTGATCAGCCTGTGGCTGCACTGATCAGCGATCTGGAGCAGCGCGGTCTTCTTGATCAGACGCTGGTGATTTGGGGCGGGGAGTTTGGTCGTCTGCCTATCGCTCAAAAAGGAGCGCAGCCTGGTCGCGATCACAATCCGCATGCTTTTACGGTTTGGATGTGTGGCGGTGGTCTAAAGGGGGGCTACCATCACGGGGAGTCGGACGAGATTGGATTCAAGGCGGTGGTGGATCGTGTGAGTGTGCATGACCTGCATGCGACCTTATTGGCTGCTGCGGGACTGGACCACGAACGTCTGACCTTCAAGTTTCAAGGTCTTGATCAGCGCCTGACAGGTGTCGAGAATCCGAAGGTGGTGAAGCAATTATTTGCGTGAGCCTCAGAGCGTTTGGTGAATGCGTCCTAGGGCCATGAGAATGTAGCTTGTGGTCAGCACCGAATCGCTTTCCATCCAGCGGCCTTGATCATTGATCCATGAACCATCACCTTTTTGAAGATTGAGCAGTTTGGAGGTTAGGCCCGCGCGCCAATCGATGGTCTTACCATCTTTTGTCTTGATGAAATCGACATCGGCAATCGTGAGAGCCTTGCTCATCGTGTGGTAGTAGTAAAAGAGGCCTTGGGCTCCGAGACCTGGATTCTCATCAAGAGTGTAATTGTTGCGCAGCCACTCGAGCACGGCCTGAACACGTTCATCTTTCTTATCGAGACCCGCATAGATGAAGCTCAGCAAGCCAGCGTAGCTGATACTACCATAGCTGCGCAAGGCTACGCGGCCATCCGGCAGCTCGACCTTGGCGCCGCGGGTCTCGGTTGGGTTGTAGATAAACCCGCCGGCGTCCGCTGGATCTTTGCTAACCCAGCTCGATTTGTTGCTCGCCGGGCGGTTCTGGCAGCGCTGGATGAAGTCAATGGCTGCGGCGTAGTTGAGTTGAGGCTCGTTCTTGGCGGCATCACCCTTATCTGCAAGGAGCGATTGGGCATAGTAGAGCGCTTCAAGTGCGAACGTGGTGTTGGATAGGTCTGCGTGCGTGGCTTTTTCCTCGCCATAACCAATTCCACCATCGGTGGGTGCGTCGTTTTTACCTTTTTCGTCGAGATCGAGTTGGCGAGTGACGAGGTAACGCCGAGCTTTGAGCATGATCTGTTCGTTCTCCGGTTTTGGATTGAGCATCAGTGCGGTGAGGGCGATAGCAGTGTTATAGGTGGCGCGTGCCTTGATGGTGATGGAGCCATCAGGCTTGGCTTGGCTGAGTAAGTAGCGTGTGGCGATCTCGACCTCTGCTGGCACGTCATCACCTATCTTGCGATTGGGATCGAGCATGAAACTGGCGATGGCCAGACCTGTCATGGCCACAGGTTCGGCCTCCCCCCACTGGCCGGTCTGTTTGTTCTGCGTCCGACGCAGAAAATTCAGTCCGCGCTCCACACTTAGACGCAGTTCTTGTTTGAGAGATTCATGACGCGGGGCCTGGGTGTTGGCCTGACCCAAAGCGCAAACGGAGGAGGTGATAAATAGAAGGGTGAAGAATCTCATGCCTCCAAGGGAGGTTGGAAGAACACGCCGTCAATGACCAAGGTATGAGGCTTATGCATGTGGACCAATCTTGATCAGTCTTATGCTTCGATGGCTGCTATTTGACCGCAAGGGCTTGATTAGTGTACAGAGCAACTGCGCGGGGGAAGAGCCGGCTGAGGGTTTCCTGTAGCGAGTCAGCTACGATTGTCTCATGCGTTTGGTGCGTAGGGCTAGCCAAGTAGCCACCAGAGCCATGCCGGAGACCGTTAAAAAGATGCCAAGTTTATTTGAGCGTCCCATGGGTGTATTCGGGGAGTCCGCAGGTTCGGCATCCTGAGCTTCAATAACGGCTGGGGGGGGGGTGCGCGGCTGCCAGGTTTTCAGGTCTAAGACATAGCTGGTTTCGGAAGGGAAAAGCACTTGGAAGCGTTCCAGGACCGTGTTGCGAACAGCATTTCGCAGAAGGACGCTAAGTGAGCCAACCTTTGTCGCCTCGATGGAGAATCCGGTTGCGATTGATGGGAGTTTTAGATTGGATATCCCTGTCAGAACGACGACATCATCATCATTCGTGAGAGGCATATTTTCATGCGTGGTGAAGTTCCACTCGAATACGGGGTTCAGGGCAGGGGCCCCATCTAGGAGGAAGCGCACAGTTTGGCGAATATAGTCACTAGCCTGAGCTTTCCATTTTGCCCGCTGGTCTGCGGATGTAAGAGTAAAGTCCGCTTGGGTTACAGACGGTGCCACGTTGGGGTCCGGTTCAAAACAGCGAGGATCGACCTCGGTGCGTATGCTGAGGCCGCCCTCACCGTCAAAAGAAGCGTAAATGGGGATTTCCGGGAGCGGATGAGCATGGGCTAGACCACAAATAGCGGCCGCAAATAGGGCTGAAAAGAGAGGGAGACGCATGTTGCAGTCTGGCATGTGGGACGGCCCTTAAACGAGCTATTTTTGCCAATCCCACAAAATTTTGATAGTCAAAGCACACTTTAGCCGTGTTTAGTGCCTAATTCCGCGAATTTGGCATCCCCAAACCGGTTGTCACACGGAACCCTCCATCGAAACCAAACTATGAAATCCATCCTCACCACCCTCGTGATCGCTGCCCTCGCTGCTCCTGCTTTCGCCGGCTGCGGTAAAACCGAAGACGTCACTGGCAAGCTCAAGAAGTTTGACTCTGAGAAGAAGGAAGTCACCATTGGCAGCAAGAGCTACAAGCTCGGCCCAGCAGCTTCTGTTGATGCCAAGCTTGTTGGCAAAAATGTGACCGCCAAAGTTGGGCATAACAAAGTTGAGTCCATCGCAGTCAAGGGCTGATTCGAATTCCTATTCGGCATTCCACCATTTAAGCCCGGAGGCCATCCTCCGGGTTTTTTTATGTGCACTTGGGTTGGATCGAAAACCACCGAGGGTGACTTGTTTGAATCCAACCGTCTTATGCTGCGTGTCGATGATGGCATCAGGTTCTCAATGGCACTGTCATGGCAAGGGAGGAACCTTGGTTCACGTTTTAAAGTGATGGCCAACTACATTAGAATTGCCAAGATCGTCATGCTTGTGACTTACGTGCAAGCGCATGCCCAAATGCTCCCGGGTACTCAGCCGCTTGAATCGAATGCAGACTTTTCGTCTGCGATGGTTGCCGGGATTGATAAGATGTCGCTCAAGTTGATTGAGCGGTCAAAAGCTAGTCGGAGGCCGACTCGGGAAAAATTGAAGGCTGCTCTTGGCATGGTCGATGAACGGGTGGTCTGCTCAACGTTGGATTTAGTGGGTGACATGAATTCACCGGCTTTGCTGCATGAGTCCGAAACCTGCCGTGTGTTTCGCGTTCGCTGGCCAGTTTTGGATGGTGTGCATGGCGAGGGGCTATATTTGCAACCTAAAGCGAAGCCGAAGGCTCGAGTTGTGTATCTCTCAGATGCTTCCCATGCACCGGAAAACCTCGTTGACGGCTTTTTGATTCGCAGCGGCACCGAAGTGGTTATTCCTGCGCTGATCAATCGCGATTCCGAGTTCAGCAGCAACGACAAGTTTGGTGTGAGGACGAACTGTTCACACCGCGAGTGGATCTACCGTCAAAGCTACGAACTGGGACGTCATCTTGCGGGTTACGAAGTTCAGAAGGCCCTGGCAGTGATCGATTGGTTCAAGGCACAAAAAGAGCAGGTTCCAGTGGTTATGGCAGGTGTCGGGGAAGGGGGGATGCTAGCGCTTCATGCAGCGGCGCTGGATGAACGGATCGACGCGGTCTATTCGGCAGGGTACTTTGCGCCACGTGAGGGTGTTTGGGCAGAACCGATTGAGCGAAATGTCTTTGGCCTGCTGCGTGATCTGGGTGATGCGGAGATTACCAGCCTCGTTGCACCGCGTCCGCTGGTGCTTCAGCATGCTTTTTATCCCCGATGGGCGGTCTCGATGGAAGCCCCGAAGGGGGTGAAGGCCATTGCAGCACCCGGAAGACTCTCAGAGCCGACGTTTGATTCGTTTGAGGCTGAAATTGCTCGTGCGAGGCGGCTCGCTCCCACGAGTCGAATCCTTGTCGCCACTGGAGAAACTTCGAATGACTCGATCATCCGACATTTGCTGCCTTCAACTTCAATTTCGGTTACACCCGCTGCTAAGATCGTTCTCAAACCCGACTCCACGAGACAGAAACGCCTTTTGCGCGAATTGGAGGCCTTCACGCAGCGTTTGCTCGTCAGCACGGAGACGGAGCGGAACCATGCTTTTTGGAAAAAGCTGCCGCTGAACTCTTTGGCAGATTTTGAAGCGCATACGGCCAAAGAGCGAGATCGCTTTTGGAATGAGGTTATCGGGCGTCTGCCTGATCCGGACAAGCCGATGAATGCCAAGAGTCGTTTCGTGCGTGAGACGAACAAGGTCGCGATTTACGAAGTCACACTGGATGTGTGGGATGATGTCTTTGCGTGGGGCTGGCTCTGCCTGCCAAAGGATCTTCAGAAAGGCGAGAAGCGTCCTGTCGTAGTCTGCCAGCACGGTTTGGAGGGTATCCCAGAAGATACCATCACAACGGACGTCTCACAGAGGGCATTTGCTGCTTATCAGGCTTTCACGTTGAGGCTCGCCGAGCAAGGTTTTGTGACTTTTGCGCCACACAATCCCTATCGAGGGATGCATGCCTTTCGCACGCTTCAGCGCAAACTCAACCCGCTGGGCCTCACCCTTTACAGCGTAATCAATGGTCAACACCAACGTATTCTCGAATGGTTGAAAGCTCAGCCATTCACTATGCCAGAAAAAATGGCTTTTTACGGCCTCAGCTACGGTGGTAAATCGGCCATGCGCACACCTGCGGTGCTCAAAGACTACTGTCTGAGCATTTGCAGCGGCGACTTCAATGAATGGGTTCGCAAGTGTGTGAGCAGCGACCTACCCATGAGTTACATTCACACACATGAATACGAAATCTGGGAGTGGAACATGGGGCGCACCTTCAACTATGCTGAGATGGCCGCTTTGATCGCGCCAAGGCCCTTCATGGTCGAGCGTGGTCACAATGATGGCGTGGGTATTGACGAGTGGGTGAACTACGAGTTCGCCAAAGTCCGCCGCCTCTACAACAAGCTTCTCATTGGCGACCGTGCGACGATCGAACACTTCGACGGCCCGCACATGATTCATGGTGTTGGCACATTTGATTTCTTGAGAGAGAAGCTGGGCTGGAAATAAGCGATCAGGTTTTCTTGAGTTCGCCAGCGAGGATATTCATGCTGGAAGCGAAGCGATTCATGACGAAATCCCGGGCTTTGACGGCCTTGACTTTGGCGCCGACAGGGTCTTTGGCCATGGCGAGGACGGTATCAGCTACGCGTATCAGTTCGTCTTCCTTGTCGAGATCGAAAAGCCATTCGCCGAGGCCAATATCACGCCACATGAGGCCCTTAGTGGTCTGCTCCGCCCAGCGACAAACGATAGCTGGGATGCCGCTGCCGATACACATGATCGGGCTGTGCATCTCATGACCAAAAAGGCCTGCACTCCGGCGGTAAGTGCTAATGGCTTCATCGGTGAGCCAGTAACTCTCACGCCAGACAACACGGTCTTTGATAGCCTCCGGCAGTTTGTCGTAGAGCATCTCTTTGCCCACTTGCATTTGCGTTTTGTCTTCGGGGCATAGAAGGATCTTCAAATCAGTATTCTCGATGACCTTGATGATGGCATCGAGCAGTGGTTTACCATCGCGGTCACGCATGGCGTCGTTGCGTGCCTGTTTCACGGGATCGGGCTTGACCTTCTTTTCTGGGATGGTCCAGTAAGGTGTGAAACGAAGGCGTGGGATACAGCAGAGGAACTTACCATTCTCGAGGCCGTTCGCCTTTAAGAAGGACTCCGCTTTCGCATCATCAGCCAGATCGACCGCAAAAGCTCCGTCTGGGCCGTAGTCCATGACTGGGCATGTGCAGCCTTTTTGCTTGGCGAGTTCCAGTGATGCGGAATCTCGGAAATACGCAAACTTCGCTCCACTAAGGACTTCAATCGAATTGCCCATCGCTCCATCGGCAGAAGGTTTCGTGGAAGTCGAAGCCTGTTTGCTAAACGTGATCCCATAGATGCCGTAGGGCTTTCCTGTGGTTTTGAACCACTTCACCACGTCTTTTTCTGCCACGAGCGAAGGGCCGCTGCCGTGCAGCAGGAAGTCGCATTCAGCGAAAGCCTTTTTCACAGCATCGCCGTTCACGATTTGGATCTTCGGGAACCGAGCCTTGAGCATCTCGGAGACGCCATTGTCGACTTTGGACGGCCAGAGTCGCACCTCGGCTTGCGGTAGATGTTTTTCGAGCAAGGCGAGCACGCCGGGCGTGTGTGCGATGTCGCCGATGTTCACGGTTTGCCACGAGGAGCGGAGTAGCACGCGGGGTACACGTCCTTCGGCAGCGGAAGAAGAGATGGCGGCGAGCAGGGAAGTGTGGAGGAAGTGACGACGTTTCATGGAGCAGGGATAAGGAGGCTGCGGTGGTGGTTTGGACGCCAAATCATCGCGCATTTGGCGAGGCACTGGGATTCCAATCGCCTGCTTGAGCATTGCCGGGGTTGATCAGTGTGATGCCGGGATGGGAGAACTGGATGCGGCGCTGGCGGTAAAGAGCTCCGAGCGCCTGTTTGAAGGCCTTTTTGCTCGCATCAAAGGTCGCGCGGATCTTCTCCGGTGGGCTGTCATCATCGTAAGGCAGGCTTCCGTCGCTCTGCTTGAGCGCTTCGAGGATTTTGTCCGTCAGCGAGGCCACGCGTTGGTAACCGGAGGCATCAAGGCTCAGATCGATCTTCCCGCCGGGGTGGATCATCATCACATACCCCTTTACTCGCTGACCGATTTGAAGCACGCCACCGACGTTGGTGTGATACAGTAGGCCGAGATGCGTTCCTTCAATAATGGCATTGTAGCCCAGTGGCGTCCGGGAGGCGATCATCAGGCGCACTTCTTGCTTCAGTTGAAACGGCGGGCGTTCTTTGCTCAGATGACGGTTGAGTCGTGTGGTGGCGATGATCCGATCGGTTTTGTCATCGAGCATGACGTAAACGACCACCTTCTGGCCAGGCATGACACGCTGGTCTCCCTGCTCGCGAAACGGCAACAGCAGATCCTTGGGTAGGCCCCAATTCAGGAAGGCGCCAATGTTCTGGTTTACACTGACCACCTCAAGTGTGGCAAACTGTCCCACCACGGCAAAAGGCTGTTCAGTTGTGGCCACCAGACGGTCCTCGGAGTCACGATATAAGAAGACATCCAAATCTTGTCCGATCTCCGTCCCGCGAGGAATGTAACGGTTAGGTAGAAGAATCTCTCCCCGTTCGCCAGCGTCAAGATAAATGCCACGAGGTGTGCTATGAAGCACAGTCAGGGAGTGTCTTTTGCCAATCTGGGTCATAGGCCAGTAGAGGCTTCAACACAGCCAAATGCAACGTCCGTAATGCGGATAGAAATCTGCGTTTTTATTGTCGGCAGCTAGCACAGTTCATCTCAACAAATTTGGCATCACGCGCACGAATGAGCGCGTCTTCCACGGTGATAAAACCATGCTTGGCAAGATGGATGAGGCTATCATCAATCGTGTGCATGCCATCAATCCCTCCGATTTGGATGAGATTTGGCAGTTGGGTGAGACGCTTCGAGCGGATGCAGGCGGCAATGGCGGAGTTACCCACCATGACTTCAGAAGCCATGACGCGGCCTGGCTGGTCACGCCGGACGATCAGCGACTGACAGATCACTCCGCGGAGAGAGCTGGCGAGTTGTGAAGCGACAAAGTCTTGTTGTTCCTCAGGAAAAGCATCGAGGATGCGCAGGATGGTGCTCGGCGCGTCGTGCGTGTGCAGCGTGCTGATGACCAGATGTCCTGTTTCTGCGGCGGTAAGAGCTGTGCGCATCGTTTCGAGGTCACGCAATTCACTCACAACAATGACATCGGCATCTTGGCGTAGAGCACTTTTAATGGCGGCGGCAAAGGTGTGGGTGTCCGCACCCACCTGCCTCTGGCGAATGACGCTCTGGCCGTGCTGGAACACAAATTCGATGGGGTCCTCAATGCTCACGACATTGGCCTTACGCACGCGTGAGATATGTTGGGTTAGAGAGGAGAGCGTGGTGGTTTTGCCTGAATTGCTGGTGCCGGTGACGAGGATAAGGCCATCACGGAGCTGTGCAAAACCCTCTACTGTTGGTCCATGGCCGAGATCCCGAATCTCTGGAATGGTGTGGGGGATGTATCGGAAGGATGCCTCGATTCGCCCTAGGACGTAACAGGCATTGCCGCGGAAGCGTCCGAGGTTTTCCACTTGGATGGCAAAGTCGAGCTCCCACTCCTGCTCGAGCTTCGCACGTTGGTTTTCTTTCAAGACTGCGAGAATGAGCTCGCGTAGGTCAGTGACGGCTAACTCTTCTTCAGTGATCGGTTCAAGAATCCCATTGATGCGCCCCATGGGTGGGCTGCCGGCTGCAAGGTGGAGATCAGATCCGCCGCGTTCGATCACCAGGAACAGGTAGTCAATGAGGTCGTGGGTCCGCATGTTGAAGGAGGATAATGGCTATCAAGAGATGCCGCGCGCAGCGCGGCGGAATTCGGCCTCGTTTCCAACGGCGGCTATGGCCGTGGTTTCATCTAGGACGCCTTGCTCGTAGGCGGCTGCAATAGACTGAAGAAAAGTTCGACAGTTGGGATCGTTTGCACGGCTCATGTAATCGGCAATTTCGCTTGTGGCGCGTCTGGCGATCCAGTCACGCACTGCGCCACCGTTTTGGAGATGCTCCACAAGAAGGGTGAGCTGACCCTCATGGCTGGGCACGAGTTTTTGGCAGAGCACGCCCACAAGCTGGTGGGACAGCAGGTGCAGGCCGATGCCGACCTGCTCGGCAGGGAAGAGGTTCACAAACCGCTCCATGGTGTCAGCGACGGTGGCGCTGTGCATCGAGGCGATCACTAGATGGCCCGTTTCGCAGGCCTGAAGTGCGGTGAAGGCCGTGTCATAATCACGGATTTCTCCCACAAAAATGACATCCGGTGCTTGGCGCATAGCCGCACGAAGGCCGCGCGGGAAACTGGGCGTATCGCGTCCGACCTCACGCTGCGTGAACATGCAGCGGTTGTTGCTGAAGATGTACTCCACCGGGTCCTCAATGGTCACAATGTGACGCGCAACATTTTGGTTCATCCAGTGCAAGATGCCAGCAAGCGTGGTCGATTTTCCCTGACCGGTGGAACCGGTCACAAGCACCATTCCGTGCTCTTGCATGGCCCAGCGGGTGAGTAGCCACTCGGGTGCGCCCAACTTGGAGAGTGTGGGCATATCCGTGCGCACCCGGCGCAAGGTCGCGGCAAGGCGACCTAGGACCTTGTGGAGATTCACACGGAAGCGCGTGCCGCTGCGAGCCACCATGCCAGTATCCACATCTAGGTCTTTGAGTGTGTTGCCACCGCATGCCTGCCACAGGCCAGCCATGGCGGACAACGTGATGGTTGCATCGCCAAAGACCATGAGTTGTTCATTGATCTTCATCCGAGGCACTTCACCTTCTTGCAGAAACACATCGCTGGCTTGGTGATCTTCAGCGGCTTGGAGAATGTCATCGATGGAATGGGCCATACGTCAGAAAAGTTAGCGGTCGTGTCATGATCTCACAAGCCCTGCGTGCGCGTTTGTTACATGAATTTGCCTCTGTGTTGGCTAGAATTTCGCGGCGCGACCCGTTCCTAGCAACACCATGATCTGTTTTACGCGCTCGTTTGCCATCACACTTCTGCTGGTCGCCTCTTTGCCTGCCAGCGAAGAGGCTCGATGTATCGATGAACTTCTGGCGCAGGACTGGCAAAAAAATGGTATTCAGCCCAACCCGCCCGTGAACGATTCAATCTTTGTGCGGCGAGTCTATCTGGACATCGTCGGGCGCATTCCCACGCTGGAGGAGACGCAGACTTTCCTGGCTAGCCAAGACTCGCAGAAGCGCTCACGGCTCATTGATGCTCTGCTGGCAGGAGAAGGTTATGTCTCTCACATGTTTCATTTCTGGGCGGACTTGTTGAGGGTGCAGTCTCGGGCGAATGGCGGCCAGGGGGAGATGACTTCCAAGCCTTACCTCGAGCACGTGAAGCGCCGCATCCGCGAAAACATGCCTTACGATGCCTTCGTGCGCGAACTGCTTACTGCACAGGGGAAGGTGTGGGACAATCCAGCTATCGGCTACTACATGCGTGATCTGGGCATGCCGCTGGACAATCTCTCGAACACCACGCGTGTCTTCCTTGGCACCCGCATCGAGTGTGCACAATGCCACAATCATCCCTTCGACCGATGGACGCAGATGCAGTTCTACCAGATGGCGGCTTTCACCTACCCGCTGGAGACGAACTTCACCGGCATCGCGCAGCAAAAAGGTGCGAACACGATGATGGCTGCCGCCCGAAGGGACCCCGCACTTGCCACTACGAGCATGCATCTCGGGCGTGTGTTTGAGAATTTGGGAGATTTTGTGCGCTACAGCAAAGTGGCCGCCCTGCCCGAGCGTGTCTTGAAGTTGCCTCACGATTACATTTACGATGATGCTAAGCCTCACGATACCGTCAAAGCCGCGACGATGCTCGGTGCGCCGGCAAAGGGTGATCTGGAATCGTTTGCCTCGTGGATGACCTCACCGGACAATCCGCGTTTCACGCTCGTGATCGCTAACCGCCTTTGGAAGAAGGTTTTCGGTGCCGGCCTTATCGAACCCGTGGATGAGATCTTCGACAGAACAGTGGCATCCAACCCGGCGCTGATGAAGCATCTCGAAAAGCTCATGGTCTCGCTGCGGTATGACGTGCGGGCCTTTTTGCGTGTGCTCTACCACACGTGTGCCTATCAGAGCGAGGCCTCCCGTGCGGAGTTGTATGCGGGAGAGCCTTGCCGTTTCACCGGTCCATTGCTGCGCCGGATGACTGCAGAGCAGATCTACGACAGCTTTGCCACGCTGATTCACCCCACGCCGGATATTCCACGTCGTCAGGGCATCGATGCGGAGATGGCTGGGAAGCTCGTGTATCGCGGCAAGTTGAGCGATGCGCTCGATCTGCTCTCTGCGGAAGAGATTATCGCTGGTGCGATGAAGGCGGCGGAAGGTTACGAGGCCATTCAGGAACGATCGAAGCCTCTTCGGGAGGCTTACACCGCAGCTCAAAAAGCCAAGGACAAGCTGTTAATCGAAAAACTAAATCTCGAGATCCGCAGCATCGAGTTCGTGGCACGCACGGGCATTCATGATCATGTCGTCGTGCCTGCGGTTGCAAAGCTTTATGAAAAGAAGACCGGCAAACCGGCTCCGCCGCCGATTACCGTGCGAAAGCCCACGATAGAAGAACTCAAAAAGGCCGGGCAAAATCGGGCTTACATTGATGTGCCGGGTTATGACATTGACCGCCGCATCCCGTTGCACGAGCAAAACGCAGTGGAAGCCCGCGCGGAGATCTTTCGCGAAGAAGCGGCCCGTTTTAGCATCCGAGACCTTCCTGCCTATATAAAGACTCGTGAAGCTCAGACGCGTGACTGGCCTCGTGCGGCGGACATGGACTCTCCGGCACCTCGCGGGCATTACCTGCGTGAATTTGGTCAGAGCGACCGTGATCTCATCGACAATGCCAGCACGGATGCGAGCATGCCACAGGCTCTGGTGTTGTTGAATAGCGAACTTTTTGAGTCCATCCTGCATCCGCACACGCAACTCCGGCTGAATCTGGCAAAGGCTTCAACTTCTGAGGAGCAGGTCGAGACGGTCTATCGCACGCTTTTGTCACGTTTGCCGACGTCGCGTGAAGAATCTGCGTGGGAGTCATCTGGCCTTAAAGATATCGAAGACCTCATTTTTGCCCTGCTGAACAGCCAGCAGTTTATTTTCGTGCAATAAAAAGCAGCGACATCTTTACCAACGAATCACGGAACTAGCCCAAGTGAATCCGCCGCCGAATGCCACAAGTAGAATGACGTCGCCTTTGTGAATCAAACCCGCACGTCGCGCTTCGTCGAGTGCCACAGGGATGGTGGCGGCGCTAGTATTGCCATATTTATCAAGGTTCATAAAAACCTTTTCATTAGGTAAGTTCAATCGCTCAGCGATGGCTCCGATGATTCGAGCGTTGGCCTGATGCGGGATAACGAGAGAGACATCCGCAGCTGTGAGTCCTGCGATTTCGAGAGCCTGCTGGGAGGCCTCCAGCATGCGGGTCACAGCATGCTTGAAAGTTTCGCGGCCCTCCATGTGGATGGTGTTGGGACGCTCGACGATGTTTTCTGCGGTGAGCGGGCAGGCGGAACCGCCGCCGGGGACTTTGAGAAGGTCCACCAGATTTCCATCACTGCCCATCACGGTGCTCAGCACGCGACCTTGGGCGTCGGTCACTTCCTTTTCGCAAGCTTTGCGGATTACGACCGCACCAGCCCCATCGCCAAACAGCACGCAGGTATTACGGTCCTTCCAGTTGACGAGACTAGAGAGCTTTTCGGCGCCAATAACGAGGGCCGTGGTGCGGTTGCCGGTATTGATGAAGTGGCGAGCCACTTGTAAGGCATAAAGAAAGCCGGAGCACGCGGCAGAGACGTCAAAACAGACGGCATTGCTCGCTCCGATCTTTTTTTGCACGATACAGGCAGTGCTGGGAAAAGCCATGTCAGAGGTGACGGTGGCCACGATGATGAGTTGGATTTCCTCGGTTTTGACTCCGGCATCCCTCATTGCACGGCGCGCAGCCTCGGCAGCCATGTCGGAGGTCGCCTCGTCTGGTGCGGCGATGCGTCGTTCTTTGATCCCGGTGCGGGTGGTGATCCACTCATCGGATGTATCAACCATCTTAGACAAATCCTCATTGGTCAGCACTTTGGCCGGCATATAACTGCCGGTTCCGATGATGCTGGAGGCACAAAAAGGCTGCGAACTAGGCGTGGGCATGATTCAAAATGGAATGCTGGGTGGCGGCGGTCTCAATGTGCGGATTGATCTGATGCTTGATCGACTCGCAGGCTTGCCGGATGGCGTTTTTCATTGCTACGGGCGAAGCACCGCCATGGGCGATGATGGTGATGCCATTCAGGCCGAGCAGCGGCATGCCGCCGGCTTCATCCGCACTGGTCTGCTGGTGAACGCGTTTGAAGGCAGGTTTGGCGAGCATGGCCCCGATCTGGGTCATGGTGCCGGCCATGATTTCACGTTTGATCATCGAAAACATGGCATGCGCCAGTGCTTCGGCAGTCTTGAGGATGATGTTGCCGGTGAATCCGTCGCAGACTACAACATCCGGCGGATCCTCCCAGATGTCGTGGCCTTCGACATTGCCGCAGAAGTTGAGACCCTTGGAATGGCGGAGAAGTTTACCGGTCTCTTTGCATAGCGCATTGCCTTTTTCCTCCTCGGTGCCGTTTGACATCAAGCCCACGACAGGATCTGCACGACCTAGAACATGGCGGGCAAAAGCGGTGCCCATAATGGCATTCTGGACGAGATGTGCCGGTTCGCTGTCGGGATTGGCCCCCGCGTCGATCAGTAGCCAGTTTTTCGTGAGCGAGGGCATGATGGCCACGATGGCCGGTCGTTCGATGTGTGGTAGGGTGCGCAGCTTGATAAGAGAGGCCGTCACTGCGGCTCCCGTGTGTCCTGCGCTCACCACAGCATCTGCCTTACCCTCCTTCACGAGGTCCACGGCTCGGGAAATGGAACTGTCCTTCTTTTTGCGTACGGCGTCGAGGCCGCTGTCGCTCATATCGACCACTTGGGAGGCCGGCACAATCTCCAGTTTGGGGCTTGAAACGCCTTGGGCCGCCAATTCTCGCTCCATCACCTCTGGAACGCCGACGAGATAGATTTTCTCAACCTGTGGCAGCGACTCGAGGGCGAGCTTGACGCCGCCAATCGGGTTCTGCGGGGCGTGGTCGCCGCCCATCACATCGAGAGCGATCTTCATTCCTAGAGTTCTGGTTGGTGCATCAAAATCAACACGTTCGGCAGCGTTTAAAGCGTGCCATGCGATGTTTGCAAATGAGAGTTTGTGGCCGCAAGAGCCGAATCATCCAGCCGCAAGGTGATCGGCTATGCATCGGCTTGGAGTAGCGGTTGGGCAAGGGAGTAGGGACGGATCGTGCGTGGACTTGGTTTACGCTGCACGGTGAGGTGCCGGGCCCAATTGCGAGCCATGGATGGGCGGTTGACCATCAAGCTCGAGGAGAGTCCTGCTCGGAAGACAAGTTTTTGATATTTGATAGAGGTCGATATCAGCTCTAGCGGAGTCTTCAAAGGGGGGCAACGCTAGTCTTGCTCCTCTCGATACTCGCCGCTAAACCATCACTTTTTCTGTGGCAACATGACCATAATGAAAATGCCATTCA
>Ga0075471_10000902_pt1 | contig 18723 bp, 19 predicted proteins | sample DEB19_08_DNA_2_FD_74787 | JGI IMG/M metagenome (GOLD analysis project Ga0075471, IMG submission 74787) | Aqueous microbial communities from the Delaware River and Bay under freshwater to marine salinity gradient to study organic matter... | ecosystem: Environmental > Aquatic > Marine > Coastal ... | reverse complement strand
ACAACACCCGCGTGATCGCAGCCGTCAACGTCGTCTTCCCATGGTCGATGTGACCGATCGTCCCGATGTTGAGATGCGGCTTCGTACGCTCGAACTTCGCCTTGCCCATGGTGGGGGGTTGCTCCTCGGTTTCCGGGGTTCGCACCCCGACGTGCTTCTGGTGGATCCCGGACGGTCGGTCCGGGGTGGAACGGAGTAGCGGTGGCGGGACTCGAACCCGCGACGCCGCGATTATGAGCCGCGTGCTCTGACCAACTGAGCTACACCGCCGTGCGGCCGGTCACGTCGCCGTGGCCGGAGCGAGCCCCCTTACGGACTTGAACCGTAGACCCCTTCCTTACCATGGAAGTGCTCTGCCGACTGAGCTAAGGGGGCGAGGACAGGAGAGGTTAGTCGGCCGGGGGCGTCCCCGCCCCAGCCCGGTCCGGTACCGTGCCGACGTGGTCACCACCCGACTGGCCGAAGGACGAGACGCCGAGGCGATCCGGGCCATCTACAACGTCGAGGTGCTCACCTCGACGGTCACCTTCGACCTCGTGCCCCGGACCCTCGAAGACCAGCTCCGGTGGCTCGACGAGCACGCCGGCGGCCATCCGGCGATCGTGGCGGTCGACGCCGGCGACGAGGTGGTCGGGTTCGGCTCGCTGTCCCCCTGGCGGCCCCGGCCGGCCTACGCCCCCACCGTCGAGGACTCCGTCTACGTCCGCGACGACCAGCGGGGCCGGGGGGTCGGCCGGGTCCTCCTGACCGAGTTGGTGCGCCTGGCCGACGCCCACGGGTTCCACTCGGTCATGGCCCGGATCGTGGGTGGCCACGAGGCCTCGATCGCCCTCCACGCCTCGTGCGGCTTCGTCCAGGCCGGGGTCGAGCGGGAGGTCGGCCGGAAGTTCGGTCGCTGGCTCGACGTGGTGCTGATGCAGCACCTCTGCGGGTCCTGAAACGGACATACTGTCGCGAATAGGTGGTATTCGGACACGCGGCGGCCGGGGCCGGGTGCCCCGGAACGACCGAACCCCGGCCTCGGGGCCGGGGTTCGTGGGATCCGGGCGCCGACCTCGGACGGGCGGGCCGCGGCGGTGGGCCGGGCTGGATTCGAACCAGCGTAGCTTGCGCAGCAGATTTACAGTCTGCCCCCTTTGGCCACTCGGGTACCGACCCCGGGGGCGCCGTACGATAGCAGTCCCGGATCCCCCTTCCCCCGGAGCGAGCACATGCCGACGTTCGACGTGGTGTCCGAGATCGACCGCCAGGAGGTCCGCAACGCGGTCGACCAGGCCTCCCGCGAGGTGTCGACCCGGTTCGACTTCAAGGGCACCGACAGCACCATCGAGCTCACCGACAAGGGCATCACCCTCGAGAGCGAGAACGAGGGTCGGCTCACCGCCGTGGTCCAGGTCCTCGAGGAGAAGTTGGTCAAGCGGGGGGTGTCGCTCAAGGCCATCTCCTACGGCAAGGTCGAGGAGGCCACCAAGGGTCGGGCCCGTCAGCTCGTGACCCTCAACGTGGGCATCTCCCAGGAGAAGGGCAAGGAGATCGGCAAGTTCCTCAAGGAGCTCGGCCTGAAGGGCGTCTCCCACCAGATCCAGGGGGACTCGCTGCGGATCCAGGGCAAGAAGAAGGACGACCTCCAGGACGCCATCGCGGCACTGCGCGAGCACGACTTCGGCATCCCGCTGCAGTTCGACAACTTCCGGGACTGAGGGCCCGGACCGACCGGGTTCAGCGAACGAGCACCAGCAGGGCGAGGCCGGCGGCCACCACCCCCGACGAGTACATGCGGTGGCGCCCGAACCGCTCGCCCAGGACGAGCCATCCGGCGAGGGCCGCCAACACGACCGAGGACTCGCGCAACGCGGCGACGTATCCGGCCGGTGCCAACCGCCCCGCCTCGAGCACCATCGAGTAGGCCAGCGTGGTGCACGCCCCGCCGACGGCGTACCGCTTCCACTGGACGCGGAACGAGCGGACGAAGGCACCGCCCCGACCCGCCACCAGCCCGGACACCGTGATGGCCGCCGCCGCCCCGAGCATGATCGCGATCCCGTACCCGAGGGCCGAGGACCGGCGGGCCCCGGCGATGTCGATCGTCGTGTAGGTGCCGATCGCCACGGCGGTCGTCGCCGCCCAGCCGAGCAGGACGGTCGGCGCCCCGGGGCGAACGAGCGACAGCAGGCCGGCGACCACCACCAGGATCGCGAGCCACGCTCCCGGGCCCAGGTCGTCGGACAGCAGCAAGACGCCTCCGATCGCCGCGACCAGCGCACCACCGCCGCGGGCGAGGGGGTAGGCGATCGAGAAGTCGCCGTGCCGGTAGGCCTGGACGAGGGCACCGACGTAGACGGCGTTCACGCAGCTCGACACCGCGAGCAGCACCCACACGTCCGGACCGGGGAACCCCACCACGACCAGGACGGGGACGAACAGCAGCCCCCCGAGCACGAACTGGCCCCAGGCCGCGAGGAACCGGTCGTCGCTCGTCTTGACGAGCAGGTTCCACACGACGTGCAGACACGCGGCGCCGAGGGCGAGCAGCGTCGCGACCGTCACGGGCCCGTCAGCGGTCGTAGTAGCCGGAGTGGAAGTAGACGCAGGGCACGCCGGCCTCCCGGAACATCTCGACGTTGGCCCGGTCGTCCTCGAAGGCCAGGCGCAGTTCGAACCCGTACTCGCGCAACTCGGCGACGGCACCGGCCTTGAACTCGCGCGAGAGGTCGTCGGAGCCGTACCCGCGCATGATCAACAGGTTCCAGCGGATCCCGGTGCGACGCAGCCAGGCCTCGGTGATGGCGTGGATCCGCTCGGGACGCGCGGTGAGCAGCACCACCGTCAACGCCGGGTCGAGCTGACCGAGCAGGACGTGCATCTCCTCGATGACCGGGTCGTCGCCCGACGCGTCGAAGAACCCCTGCCAGTCCCACTCGTCGCGGGGCCCGACGAGGAACCGCTGCCGACCGGCGGCGTCGGCGAGCACGCCGTCGATGTCGACGACGACCGCCGGGCCCGGCGGCACCGGACCGTCGTTCCAGTTCCAGTTGGGCGGTGGCCTCATTCGTCGTCGGACCCGGCCTGCGCCAGGTAGCGGGCCTTGATGCTCTCCACGACGCCCGGGTCGGCGAGCGTGGTCGTGTCTCCGAGCGAGCCGTCCTCGCTGACGTCCTTCAGGAGGCGGCGCATGATCTTGCCCGAGCGGGTCTTCGGAAGGTCCTCGGTGAAGAGGATCGACTTCGGCTTGGCGATCGGACCGATCGTGGCCCCGACGTGGTCGCGGAGCTCGGCGACCAGGGAGTCGGAAGGCTCCACCCCACTGCGCAGGATCACGAACGCTGCGATGGCCTGCCCCGACGTCGGGTCGGACCGACCCACGACCGCCGCCTCGGCGACCGCCGGGTGCCCCACCAGGGCGTGCTCCACCTCGGCGGTCGAGATGTTGTGGCCGGCGATCAGCATGATGTCGTCGACCCGACCGAGCAGCCAGAAGTAGCCGTCGGCGTCGACCTTGCACCCGTCGCCGGCGAAGTACCGGCCGGCGAAGCGGCTCCAGTAGGTGTCGAAGTAGCGCTGCGGCTCGCCCCAGATCCCGCGCAGCATCGACGGCCAGGGCTGGGTGAGGACCAGGTTGCCGCTCGCCGGGACCCCGAGGGTCACCCCGGCGTTGTCGACCAGCCCGGCGCCGACTCCCGGGAGCGGGAAGGTGGCGCTCCCGGGCTTGAGGACCGTGCGCCCCGGGATCGGGGCGATCATGATCGCCCCGGTCTCGGTCTGCCACCAGGTGTCGACGATCGGGCACCGACCGCCACCGACCTTCTCCCAGTACCAGATCCAGGCCTCGGGGTTGATCGGCTCGCCGACCGAGCCCAGGAGGCGCAGCGACGACAGGTCGTGGCCCTCGAGGTGCTCGTCACCCCACTTCATGTAGGAGCGGATCGCGGTGGGGGCCGTGTAGAGGATCGTGGCCCGGTACTTCTCGATCACGGCCCAGGTGCGGGTCTTGTCGGGGAAGTCGGGCGCGCCCTCGTAGATGACGCTCGTCGTCCGGTTCGCGAGCGGCCCGTAGACGATGTACGAGTGTCCCGTGATCCAACCGACGTCGGCGGTACAGAAGTAGACGTCGTCGGGCTGGAGGTCGAACACCAGTCGGTGCGTGTAGGCCACCTGCGTGAGGTACCCGCCGGTGGTGTGCATGATGCCCTTGGGCTTGCCGGTGGTGCCCGACGAGTAGAGGAGGAACAGGAGGTCCTCGGCGTCCATCGGCTCGGGCGGGCAGTCGGTGGACTGGTTCGGGACGACGTCGTGCCACCACACGTCACGGCCCGCGGTCATGGCGACCTCGTTGCCGGTGCGCCGGAGCACCAGGACCTGCTCGATCGACGGGCACTCGGCGACGGCCTCGTCGGCGATCTCCTTCAGCGGCACGACGCCACCCCGGCGCCACGCGCCGTCGCCGGTGATCAGGACCTTGGCGCCGGCGTCGTTGATCCGGTCGCGCAGCGAGTCGGCGGAGAAGCCGCCGAACACGACCGAGTGCGCTGCGCCGATGCGGGCGCAGGCCAGCAGCGCCATCGGGAGCTCGGGCACCATGCCGAGGTAGATGTTGACCCGGTCACCCTTCTGGACCCCGAGCCCCTTGAGGGCGTTGGCCAGCTGCGCGACCTCGTCGAGGAGCTGCGCGTAGGTGATGGCGCGGGCGTCGCCCGGCTCACCCTCCCAGTAGTAGGCGACCTGGTCGCCGTGACCGGCGGCGACGTGGCGGTCGAGGCAGTTGTACGAGACGTTGAGCTTGCCGCCGACGAACCACCGGGCGTTCGGGAGGTCCCACTCGCACACCGTGTCGAAGGGCTCGAACCAGTCGACGAGCTCGCGGGCCCGGTCGGCCCAGAACGCCTCCGGATCGGCCGCGGCCGCCACGTCGAGCGCGTCGTCGGTGACCGTCGCCCGAGCCACGAACTCCGCCGACGGCGGGAACGTCCGGTTCTCGAGGAGGAGGGACTCGACCGCTTCGTCAGACATCGGGGATCCTTCGACGGGTGCGTTGGGAGTGGCCGCAGGCTAACCCGCGTCGGCTCGCCGCAGCACCAGGACGCGGTGGGCGCCGAGGCCCCCCGGGTCGGTGAGGGCGGCCGCCTCGACGCCCCGGCTCCGACCGGCGAGCGCCGCGAGGTCACCCCGCGCGGCACCCTCCCGCCACTGGGCGTCGCCCTCGGCGACGAGGTCGGCGATCCCGTGGTGGGCCAACCAGTCGCGCTGGTGCACGTACTCGACGACCGGGAGACCCGTGCGCTCCGCGACGCGGCGCAGGTACTCGAGGGGGACGTCGGTCGTGATGTCCTGGCTGCCCGGGGCGTGCAGGGGCGCGTCCCCCCGCTCGTGACCCCGGTACGTGCGCATCCAGGCGTCGGGCCCCCGCGCGGCGAGCGAGGACACGGTGTCGACGTAGTCGAAGAGGAGCACCTCACCCCGGCGGACGAGGGTGGCGACCCGCTCGAGCCAGGCCCGGGCCGCCAACGGGACCGGGAGCCGGGCCCCCGGCGGGACGACCGCCCCGTCGGCGAGCAGGTCGGCCTCGGCCGCCACGGTCGGGGCGGCCGGCACCAGCACCTCGACGAATCCGGCGTCGGTCGCGTCGACCCGGACCTCGAGCCATCCGCCGTCGGTGCGCTCCACCACGTGGACCGGCAGGTTGTCGAGCAGCTCGTTGGCGATGACCAGGGCATCGGCACCCACCGCCGGGAGGTCCTCGAGCGACGTCACGATCGGACCGGTCCCGGGTTGGGGGGCCGCGGCGTCCTCGTCGTCGGGGTCGGTCACGAACGGACCGAGGGCCTCGTCGGGGGGCTCCAGCGGCAGCCGCTCGCGCTGCTCCTCGCGCAGGCTCCCCGAGCGCTCGACCGTCACGTAGCGCAGTGCCGCAGCACACGCCGGCCCCGCCCGGAGCACGTCGGCGGCGAGCCGACCCCGACCGGCCCCGACCTCGACCACCAGGAACGGGTCGGGCTCCCCCATCCGCCGCCAGGCGTCGTCGACGGCCCGGGCCATCACGAGCCCGAAGAGGGAGCCGACCTCCGGACTGGTGACGAAGTCGCGGCCCGAGCGGCCGGCCCCGCCCCGGCTGAAGAAGCCGTCGACCGGGTGGTAGAGCGCCGCCTCCTGGAAGTCGGCGAACGGGATGGGACCCTCGCGGTGGATCCGCTCCCGGAGGGCGGTGACCAGGTCCACGACGCGATCCCGGCGTCGACGTCGGCTAACCGACGCGGAAGGCCAGGTCCCCGATGCGGGCGAAGAGCTGCGGGTAGACGCCCACCACGATCACCACGGCCAGCGTCAGGGAGAGAGCGACCGTCAGCGCGACCGGCAGCTTCGCCGCCGGGGCACCCAGGTCGGCCGCCTCGTGGAACCAGATCTGACGCACGACGGTGGCGTAGTAGAAGAACGCCACCACCGAGAACACCGCAGCGAGCACGCCCAGGATCACCGCGCCGGTGGAGCCGTTCTCCAGGACCGCCCGGAACATCACGAACTTGGCGAACCACCCGGCGAACGGCGGGACGCCGGCCAGCGAGAACAGGAAGATCGAGAAGACCACGGCCAGGGCCGGGTTCGTCCGGCCCAACCCCGCGAACGACGCGATCTCGGTCGACCGGGTCCGGCGGGCGTTGGCGATCACGCAGGCGAACGCGCCCAGGTTCATGGCCGCGTAGATCAGGACGTAGATCAGCACGCCCTGGTAGGCGGCGTCGGAGCCACCGGGCTGGGCCACCGCCAACGGCACCAGGATGAAGCCACCCTGGGCGATCGACGAATAGGCCAGCATGCGGACCACGTTGTGCTGACGCAGCGCCGCCAGGTTCCCGACCACGATCGACGCCGCCGCCAGACCCCAGAGGACCGGCTGCCACGAGAAGTCGGAGTCGAGGAACGCGAAGCGCACGATCGTGAGCAGCGCCACGAACCCGGCGGCCTTCGAGGCCACGGAGAGGAACGCCGTCACCGGCGTCGGGGCTCCCTCGTAGGTGTCGGGGGTCCAGAAGTGGAACGGCACCGCCGAGATCTTGAAGGCGAAGCCCCCGAGGGTGAGGGCGATGCCCACGGCGAACAGCGCGGGCTGGCCGACCCGGGCCGCCGCGGCGATCCCGGAGAGCAGGGTCGTGCCGCTCATGCCGTAGACGAGCGACATGCCGTAGAGCATGACCGCGGTCGAGAGCACCCCGATCAGGAAGTACTTGATCGCGGCCTCGTTGGAGCGGGTGTCGTGCTTGCGCCACCCCGCCAGGACGAACGTCGGGATCGTGACGGTCTCGAGGGCGACGAACATCGAGATGAGGTCGCGCGACGACGCCATGACCACCATGCCGAGCACCGAGGTGAGCAGCAGGACGTAGTACTCACCCTGGTAGTAGTCGCCGTCGGCGATGTAGTCGTACGACAGCAGCAACGACACGTAGCCGACGATCACGAAGAACGTCGAGAACGCCAGCGAGTAGTTGTCGACGACGAAGGCGCCGCCGAACATCGACCGGGTTCCGCCGTCGGCGGCGAGGGTCGCGATCGGCACCAGGGTCGCGAGCAGGCCGACGCCGGCGATCTGCGGGACCACCGTCCGGGCGGCCTCCTTCCACACGAGATCGACCACGAGGGTGATCAGGATCACCGCCGTGAGGACGATCTCGGGCGCCAGCCCGTGGTAGTCGAGGTACGGAGTCACCGGACGCCCCCTAGCCCCCGAAGACCTTCGAGACGTGCTCGGCGGCGCCGTTGGTGATCGAGAAGATCAGGTTCGGGAAGAGACCGAACGCCACCGTGCCGAGGATGAGCGGCAGCCAGGCGGCCCACTCCGACGGCGACACGTCGTGGATGTGGGCGTTCTCGAACTCCGGCTTCGGGGTCCCCATGGCGACCCGCTGGTACATCCAGAGGAGGTACCCGGCCGCCAGGACCGTGCCGACCGCCGCGATGACCATGAAGGTCCGGAAGGTCGGCAGCGCCGAGTGCGCATTGCCGAGGAGGCCGTTGACCGTCTTGGCGGGGTCGAAGGCCGACAGCACCGCCGGGAACTCGCCCCAGAAGCCGGCCAGACCGGGCAGACCGAGCGACGCCATGGCGGCAAAGCCGAGGATCCAGCCCATCTTCGGTGCCGACACCAACAGGCCCCCGAGCCGCGATATCTCCCGGGTGTGGTACTGGTGCTGGACGGAGCCGGCCACGAAGAACAGCAGGCCGGTGATCAGGCCGTGCGCCACCATGCCGAACACGGCGGCGTTGATGCCGAAGCTCGTGAGTGTGGCGATGCCGAGCATCACGAAGCCCATGTGCGACACCGACGAGAAGGCGATGAGCCGCTTCATGTCGGTCTGGGCCAGACAGCACAGCGCCCCGTAGATGATGCCGATCACGGCGAGCAGGCCGATCCAGGGGGCCCAGACCCGGGCACCCTGGGGGAGGATCGGCAGGGCGATCCGGATGAAGCCGTAGGTCCCGAGCTTCAGGAGGACCGCCGCCAGGAGCACCGAGCCGACCGTGGGGGCCTCGGTGTGGGCGTCGGGCAACCAGGTGTGGAACGGGAACATCGGCACCTTGATGGCGAAGCCGAGGAAGAGGCCGCCGAAGAGCAGGATCTGGGTCCCGCGGGCGATGCCGAGGCCGCCCAGCCTGGAGAGCTCGAGCATGTCGAAGGTCTGCTGCTTCGACAGGAAGAAGATGGCCAGGAAGCTCACCAGCATCAGCGCCGAGCCGAAGAGGGTGAACAGGAAGAACTTGATCGAGGCGTACTCCCGGTTGGGGCCACCCCACACGCCGATCATGAAGAACATCGGCAGGAGCACGACCTCGAAGAAGATGAAGAAGAGCACGAGGTCGAGAGCCACGAACGTCCCGATCATCCCGACCTCGAGGAGGAGGATGAGGGCCAGGAACGCCTTCGGATTGTGCGGCTCCGGGAAGTGGTTCCAGGAGTAGATGATGCACAACGGCACGATCACCATCGTCAGGATCAGCATCGGCAGCGAGATGCCGTCGACCCCCAGGTGGTACCGGGAGTGGATCAGGTCGATCCACGACTTGTTCACCTGGAACTGCGGTGTCGAGGTCTTGCCGTAGTCGAAGCGGGCGAGAACGCCGACTCCGACCGCGAGGGTGGCGAGCGACGTCAGCAGCGCCACCACCTTGACGGCCTGCTCCTCAGCACGCGGGATCAGCATGACGATCGCCATGCCGACGAGCGGGATGAAGACCGCAAGGGTCAGCGCCCAGTCATCGAACCAGCTCATGCGGTGCGTTCCCCTCCGCTAGACGACGTTGTAGACGAAGACGGCGAGTCCGATCAGACCCACCGCTGCGAGCAGCATCAGCGCGTAGCGCTGCAACTTGCCCGACTGGACCTTGGAAAGACCGCCTCCGGCCGCCCCGGTCTCCCGGGCCAGGCCGTTGACGGCACCGTCGACGACCACCCGGTCGAGGCCGGCGTAGGTCGCCCGACCCACGGCCACGGCCGTGCGACCGGTGCCCTTCACGAAGGCGTCGATGACGTTCTGGTTGAGCCAGTAGGAGGCCCGGGCGATCGGGCCCTTGACCCCGGCAACCACGACGCCCTCGTAGAGGTCGTCGAGGTAGTACTTGTTGGCCAGGAACGCGTACCCGGCGTGGGCCAACTTGTTGCGCTGCGTGAGCTCGTGCAGCGCGCCGATCTCCTCGCGCCGGAACCAGAAGAAGGCCGCGATCCCGATCAGCACCGACGCGATGGTCACCGACGAGGCGGCGAGCAGGTAGTCGAACTTGGGGTGCAGCAGCTCGGGGAAGGGCCCGACCTGGTCGACCCAGGCGGTGAACTTCTCGATGTGGAACGGGGCCGCGTTGAGGAGCCCGGCGACGATCGACAGGACCGCCAGGATGATGAGCGGCACGGTGATCGTGCGCTCGGCCTCGTGGGGGTGGTGGTGCCCGCGGTATTGGCCGAAGAACGTCAGGTAGACGCAGCGGGTCATGTAGGCGGCGGTCATGGCCGCACCGATGAGCCCGATCACCATGAAGATCTTGAAGTCACCCTGGCTGGCCGTGGCGAGGATCTCGTCCTTGGACCAGAAGCCCGCCAACGGGAAGATCCCGGCCAACGCCAGCGTGCCGATCATGAACGTCCAGAAGGTGATCGGCATGAACTTGCGCAGCCCTCCCATCTCCTTCTTCATGTCGAAGGAGTGGTGGGTGGCGGCGTGGCTGATCGCCCCGGCACCGAGGAACAGCAGCGCCTTGAAGAAGGCGTGGGTGAAGAGGTGGAAGACCGACGCACCCCAGGCGCCGACCCCGAGCGCCATCACCATGTAGCCGAGCTGACTGATGGTCGAGTAGGCGAGGACCTTCTTGATGTCGTCCTGGACGAACGCGAGGGCGGCGCCGATGAGGATCGTGACCCCGCCGATCAACGCCATCATGTTGATGCCGCCGCCGGCGATGCTGAATCCGTTCCAGAAGACCGGGTAGACCCGGGCCCCCAGGAACACACCGGCCACGACCATGGTCGCGGCGTGGATGAGGGCCGAGACCGGGGTCGGCCCGGCCATGGCGTCGGGCAGCCACGTGTGCAGGAAGAACTGGCCGCTCTTGCCCATGATCGCGAACATCAGGGCGATCGCCGCCACCAACAGGAGCCCGTGGTCGGCGTTGGGGCCGATCGCGTACCGGTTGATGCCACCGATGTCGAAGGTCCCGGCGGCGAAGAAGCACACGATCACGCCGATGAGGAGCCCGATGTCGCCGGTGCGGGTGGTGAGGAACGCCTTGAGGGCGGCGTTGGAGTTCGGCTTCTCCTCCCACCAGTGCCCGATCAGCATGAACGAGCACAGACCGACCAGCTCCCAACCCACCAGCAACTGGAGCAGGTTGCTGGAGATCACCAGCATCAGCATCGAGGCCGAGAACAACGAGAGGGCGGCGTAGAAGTAGGTGTACCGACGGTCGCCGCGCATGTAGGCCGTGGAGTAGACGTGCACCAGCAGCGAGATCGTGGTGACGACGATCAGCATCATCACCACGAGACCGTCGGTGCGGGCGCCGATGGTGAACTTGGCGGCGCCGTTCTGCCACCAGGTGAACGAGTGGATGATCGGCTCGACCTCGGGGGCGTGCTCCCCGCCCTTCTCGGCGACGCCGAGCACTCCCCGACCCAGGGCAGCGAGGCCCTCGTGCTTCCCGGTCACGTGCTCGACCCGGTCGATCCACTGGACGACCGTGATCACCGCGAGGACGAACGCCGAGCCGATGGCGGCGATCCCGATCTCGGCCCCCTTGAACGGCATCTTCTTGCCGAACAGGAGGATGAGGACGAAGGAGACCGCCGGAATGAGCGGGATGATCCAGACGTGGTCGAGCATCGTTCGCCTCAGCCCTTCAACTGCTCGACCCGGTCGAGGTCGGGACTCCGGAGGTTACGGAAGATGAGGAGCACGATGGCCAGACCGATCCCGACCTCGGCGGCGGCGATCGTGATCACGAACAGGGCGAAGACCTGACCGGCCACGTCGTGCAGGCCGGTCGAGAAGGCGACGAGGTTGATGTTGACCGCGTTCAGCATGAGCTCGACGCTCATGAGCACCAGCACCGAGTTCCGGCGGGCGACGACCCCGTAGGCGCCGGCACAGAACAGGAAGGCGCTCAGGATGAGGAAGTAGTTGATGGGCATCGGTCAGTCCCTCCGCGCCAGGACGACGGCACCGACGAGGGCGGCGAGCAGCAGCATCGACACGACCTCGAAGGGGATCACGTACTGGTGGAAGATGTCGCTCCCCACCGCCCGGGCGCTGCCCTGGGCGACCAGGGAGTCGGTGAACCGGATCTTCTGGTCGCTGAATGCGTCGATCAGGAAGACGGTCAGGACGCCGAAGAGGAACAGCGAGACCACGCCCGACGCCAGGCGCTGGTCGTTGTCGAGCTTGCCGGCGTCGTCACGCATCGGGGCCCGGGTGAGCATGATCCCGAACAGGAACAGCACGACGATCGCGCCGATGTAGACGAGGACCTGGACCCAGGCCACGAACTCGGCCAGGAGCAGGATGTAGATCGCCGCGGAGCCGGCCAGGACCACCACCAGGAAGAGCGCGGCGTGCACGACGTTGCGCGACCGCACCACACCGATGGCCGACAGGCCCATCGCCACGGCGATGATCCAGAACGCGACCTGCTGGGCCCACATCAGCGGACCCCCTTCCGCGCGGTCACTTCTTCTTCTTCCCCGACTCGGCACCGACCTCGAGGGGCTCGGCGTCGGGCACGGAGGGCATCCACTCGCCGAGCTTCACCTTGTCGTGGAGGAGCTTGGCGATGTCGGGCTCCGAGTACTCGTACTCGGGGCTCCAGTGGATCGCGTCGAACGGGCACACCTCGACGCAGATGCCGCAGTACATGCAGAGGGCGTAGTCGATGTCGAAGCGGTCGAGCACGCTGACCGTGCGGTCGCGGCCACCCTCGCGGCGGGGCGGACGCTTCTCCTTGTGGCCCTCGATGTAGATGCACCAGTCGGGGCACGACCGGGCGCACAGCATGCAGACGGTGCAGTTCTCCTCCTGGAGGGCGATGACCCCGCGGGCCCGCGTGGGCGGGTCCTCCTTCTCGTGGGGGTACTGCACCGTCACGGTCGGGGTGACCAGCTGCTTGAGCGTGATGCCCAGGCCGCCGATCATCCCGGGGAGCTTGATCCGCGCCATCAGAACGCCACCTTGAACACGCCGGTGACCAGCAGGTTGACGAGCCCGATCGGGATGAGGACCTTCCACGCCAGCGCCTGCAGCTGGTCCTCACGCAGGCGGGGGTAGGTGAACCGGGCCCAGAACATCAGGAAGGCCACGAACATCAGCTTGACGAACAGCACGATCGGGCCGAGCCAGTTGGCGGCGTCACCGTGCACCCACGGCAGCGACCAGCCGCCGAGGAAGAGGGTGGCGGCCAGGGCGGCGAACGCCGTGGCGGTGCCGAACTCGCCGATGAAGAAGAAGAGGAACCGGAAGCCGGTGTACTCGACCATGTAGCCGGCGACGAGCTCGCTCTCGGCCACCGGCATGTCGAACGGGGTCTGGGTGAGCTCGGCCTGGGCCGCCACGACGAAGAGCAGGAAGCCCACGAACTGCGTGAGGATGAACGGGTTGCCGACCCCGGACCACCCGAAGATCGAGCCGTCCTGCTGGGCGTAGACGATGCCCTGCAGGCTCATCGTGTTGGCCTGCACGACCACACCGGTGACGGCGAGCAGGAGCGGCAGCTCGTAGGCGATGAGCTGCCCGGCGGCCCGCAGCGCACCGAGCAGGGCGTACTTGTTCGCGCTCGCCCAGCCGGCCATCAGCACGCCGATGACCGACAGGCTCGACACCGCCAACGCGTAGAAGACCCCGACGTCGAGGTCCTTGACCACGAGGTCGGGTCCCATCGGGATGACGAGGAAGACGAGGAAGGTGGAGATCACGACCACGGCGGGCGCCGTGGCGAAGACCCGCTTGTCGGCCTGCTCCGGCATGATGTCCTCCTTCTGGAGGAACTTCATGCCGTCGCCGACGAGCTGGAACCAGCCGTGGAAGCCACCCGGGTCCATCGGACCGAGTCGGCTCTGCATGTGGCTCATCATCTTCAGCAGGAAGACGTAGCCGAGCACCAGGGCGCCGAGCGGGATGATGGCCAGGACGATGACCGTCTTGAGGGCGAGGGTCGTCCCCCACCCGATCTGGAGCGCGAGGGTGGTGGTCACCGGTCGATGTCCCCGAGGATGAAGTAGAGCGACGCCAGGATCGTCACGACGTCGGGGACGTAGACGCCCTTGAGCAGCCAGGGCAGGATCGAGACGTTGCTGAACGACGCCGACCGGATCTTGACCCGGAACGGACCGGTCGCGCCCTTGGAGACGACGTAGTACCCCATCTGGCCGAGCGGGTTCTCGGTCTCGGCCCAGACCTCGCCCTCGGGCACCTTGATGATGCGCGGGACCTTGGCCATCACCGGCCCGGCGGGCAGACCGTCGAGGAGCTGGAGCACCATCCGGACCGACTCGCGGGTCTCCTGGAGTCGCACCCAGTAGCGCGAGAACGAGTCACCGTCGGGGTGGGTCCAGACCTGGAAGTCGATCTCGGGGTAGGCGAGGTACGGGCGTCCGTCGCGGCGGAGGTCCCAGTCGACCCCCGAGGCGCGCAGGTTGGAGCCCGACACGCCGTAGGCGGCGCCGATCTCCCCGGGGATGACCCCGATGCCCCGGGTCCGCGACAGGAAGATCTCGTTGCCGGCGACGAGGTCCTCGAAGGTGTCGCAGGCGGTGAGGATCTTCGACATCACCGAGCGGGTCTCGGCGATCCAACCCCAGGGCAGGTCGTCCTTGAGGCCGCCGATGCGGTTGAAGTTGGGGTGGAACCGGCCGCCGGTCGCGCCCTCGATGAGGTTGAGGACGTGCTCGCGGTCGCGGAAGCCGTAGAACGCCGGCGTGAGGGCTCCGAGCTGCAGGCCCATCTCGCCGAGGAACAGCACGAACGTCGCGATGCGCGACAACTCGGTGAGGATGGTGCGGATGTAGGCGGCGCGCGGCGGCGCCTCGACGCCCATCAGGCGCTCGGCGGCGTCGACGAACGGCACCTCGTTGGCGAAGCTCGACAGCCAGTCGATCCGGTTGATCAGCGTGGTGATCTGCGGGTAGGTGCGGAACTCCGTGAGCTTCTCGTAGCCGCGGTGCATGTACCCGATGACCGGGTCGGCGGCCAACACGCGCTCGCCGTCGAGGCGGACCACGAGGCGCAGCGTCCCGTGGGTGGCGGGGTGCTGGGGCCCGAGGTTGATGATCATGTCGCCGGTGTCGAGCTCGACGTTGATCTGCGCGTCGGCCAGATGGCGGATGGCGTCGCGGTCGACCTCGAATCCGGGCGCGTTCGCGGGACTCTCGGTGGTGCTCACTCCTCACCCCCTCCGTCGGTGCCGGCGCCGACGGCGGCGGGCTCCTCGCCCGGCATGCCCTCGACGTCGACCAGGCCCGGCCACGGCTTCACGACGCGGGCGAGCAGCGGGAAGTCCTTGCGGAGCGGGTGCCCCTCGAAGTCGAGGGGGAGGTACAGGTGGCGCAGCGCGGGGTGGCCCTCGAAGCGGATCCCGTACATCTCCCAGCACTCACGCTCGTGCCAGTCGGCCCCGGGGTAGACCGGGACCCACGACGCCACGGCCGGAGCGGACTCGTCGACGTCGGTCTTGAAGGTGATGCCCCAGTGGCGGTCGGTGGACTGCACGTGGGCGAAGACCTGGAAGCGGCCGGCCGATCCGGCAGCACCGTAGGTCGTGGTGGTCGGTTGCACCGGCGACGAGGTGTCGGCGCTGTCGCCGTCGCCCTCGGCGGGGGCGGGCATCCAGTCGATGCCGGCCACGAAGGAGAGGTAGTCGCACTCGAGCGGGCCCTTGGCCACCTCGGCGACGCGGAGCCAGGCGTCGGGGGCGACGCGCACGACGAGCCCGCCGCAGGCGTCGGCCGACTCGACCACGGCTTCGCCGAGGGCCGCGCCCAGGCGGGCGAGCAGCTCCTCGTGGACCGGGTCGGGGGTCGCGACCTCAGCGACCTCGGCGACCTCGGCGACCTCGGGGGTCTCCTCCGGCGCGGCGTCGGGGGTGGCGTCGTCAGGCAACGGACACCGCCGATCCGGGCTTGGCGGTCAGCTCGACGGGGGTCCCGCGGTCCTCCCGGACCACGATCGGCTCGCCGCGCCAGCGCTTCTGGATGTCGTCGTTGCCGATGCCCTCGTTCTGGATGCGCTCCTGGAGCATGACGATGCCCTGGAGCAGCGCCTCGGGCCGCGGCGGGCACCCGGGGACGTAGACGTCGACCGGGATGATCTGGTCGGTGCCCTTCGTGACCGAGTACGAGTCCCAGTATGGGCCACCGCAGTTGGCGCACGAGCCCATCGAGATGACGTACTTCGGGTCGGGCATCTGCTCGTAGAGCCGACGGATCGCCGGGGCCATCTTGTCGGTGACGGTGCCCGAGATGACGACGAGGTCGGCCTGACGCGGGCTGGCCGGGAACGGGATGACCCCGAGACGCATGACGTCGTACCGGGGGCTGGCGAAGGCGGCGCCCATCTCGATCGCGCAGCAGGCGAGACCCCACTGGAAGCACCACAGCGAGTACTTGCGGCTGTAGTTGAGGAGCCAGGTGAGGGGCTTGGGCATCCGCCCCTTGTCGATCAGGCCCACCGGAGCACCCCCTTGCGCCAGGCGTAGACCAGCCCGAAGGCGAGGATCAGCACGAAGACGACCATCTCGACCAGGCCGAACCAACCCAGGTTCTCGAGGTTGACCGCCCAGGGGAAGACGAACACCGCCTCGACGTCGAACAGGACGAAGAGGAGCGCGAACACGTAGTACCGGACGTTGGACTGGCCGAAGGCCAGCGTCGGGTCGGAGCCCGCCTCGTAGGAGACGTACTTCTCCGGCTGGGGCCGGGACGGACGCACGAAGCGACCCAGGCCGAGCATCGCCGTGACCATCAGGACCGCGGCGCCCATCAGCACAGCCACGGCGAGGTAATTCCGATAGAACTCCGTCACCCCGCGGCCTCTCCCTCACGCAGCGCACCCGCCCGCCGGGGCAGTCTAGGCAGCGGTGGCGCCCGGGGATCGAACCGTGGCGGTCCGGATTCGCGGCTCCCGACCACCCCGTCCGGGTCGGACCTGCGACGATGAGGGGGTGACCCGGGTCCTGACCCCCCGACCGCCCCGCACGGCCTTCGTCCTGTCGGGTGGCGGCAACCAGGGTGTCGCCCAGGTCGGGATGCTGCGGGCCCTCGTCGAGCGGGGGATCCTGCCCGACGTCGTGGTGGGGACCTCGGTCGGCGCCCTCAACGGGGCCGCCTTCGCCGGCTCCCCCGGGCTGGAGCGGGTCGACCACCTCGAGCGGGTCTGGACGGGCCTCACCAGCGAGTCGGTGTTCCCGGGCGGAACCCTGCGCCGGGCCTGGAACCTGTTGCGCCGGGACGACCATCTCATCCCCGACACCGGGATGCGGGCCCTGATCGAGGGGACCCTGGTGCCCGACACCTTCGAGGAGCTGGCCGTGCCCCTCCGGGTGGTCACCGCCGACCTCTCGACCGGCAACGAGCTCGTCTTCGCCGCCGGCCCCCTGCGCCCGGCCCTCCTGGCCTCGTCGGCCCTCCCGGGGATCTTCCCCCCGGTGCCCCACGGGGGCGGGATCCTGGTCGACGGGGCCGTGGTGAACCTCGTGCCCATCTCCCACGCCCTGGCCGGGCCGGTGGACCGGATCTTCGTCCTCGACGTGAGCGACCCCATGGGCGACCGGCCCCTGCGCTCCCCCCTCGACGTGGTGGTCCGGGCGATGGCCATCTCCCGGGACCAGCGCTTCGACCTCGAGCTCCAGTGGGTGCCCGAGGACGTCGAGCTCGTGGTCCTGCCCCCGCCGGCCGACGACCGGGACTTCTTCGACTTCGGCGGCGCCCGGGAGCTGATCGACCAGGCCTTGTCGCTGGCCCACCGGGCGCTCGACGACCACGAGGTGCGCCCCAACCGACAGCGCCTGCGGCGCTGGTGGAAGCGCCTGCGGGACTAGAGGGTCAGGCTCCGGGGCGCTGCCGGTGCTCGACCCCGTCCGTGCCGGCGATCAGCACGTCGGCGGTCAGCCCCACGAACAGGCCGTGCTCGACGATCCCGGCCCGCTCCTGGAGCCGGGCGGCCAGCCGGGGGACGTCGTCGATCGGCCCGAAGTCGGCGTCGAGGATCCAGTTGCCCTCGTCGGTGACGAACGGACCGACGCCGTCGGGGCGCAGCACCACCCGGGCCCCGAGGGCCTCGAGGAAGTCCCGCTCGGTGCGGGCCGCGAAGCGGATGACCTCGACCGGCACGTGGCACCGGGTCCCGAGGAGGGCCGAGGGCTTCGAGGCGTCGACCACGATGACCTCGCGGCGGGTGGCCTGGGCCACCGCCTTCTCCCGCAGGAGCGCCCCGCCGTACCCCTTGATCAGGTCGAGGGCGGGGTCGACCTCGTCGGCGCCGTCGATCGTGACGTCGACGACCGGGCGGTCCTCGAACGTGACGAGCGGGATGCCCAGCTCCCGGGCCGCCGCGGCGCTCACCTCCGAGGTCGGGATGCACACCACGTCACGGAGGCGACCCTCGGCCAGCGCCGCCCCGATCGCCCGGATCGCCCAGATCGCGGTCGATCCGGTGCCCAGCCCGACGGTCGTCCCGGACTCGACCCACTCGACCGCCTGCTCGGCGGCCGCCTTCTTCTGACGGGTCTGCGGGTCGAGGCCGTCGGTCACGCCACCAGCCTAGGTCGGGCCGTCGTAGGGTCCGGGGGCATGGAACCCGGGATCTTCGACTGCCACCATCACGTCGGCGACGTGCGCTCGTTCATGCCGCTCACCGGCGACGAGGACGCACCCACCGACGGTGACGCCCTGGCGGCCGAGCGCGACGCGCGCGTCGCGATCATGGACGCCGGCGGCGTCGCCCAGGCCGCCGTGATCCCCGGTCACGCCTACCCCCGGGCCCGAGGCCTGGCCGACACCCGCGAGGTCAACGATCGCATCGCCGCATACCGCGACGCCCGGCCGGACCGATTCCCGGTGGCCGTGGGCGTGGTCGAGCCCACCTTCGAGGAGCACGGCCTGGCGGAGCTCGAGCGCTGCCGCACGGAGCTCGGCCTGGTCGGGATCAGCTTCCACGCCCGCTTCCAGGGCGTGTCGATGGACAGCCCGTGGGTGCTGCGCTACGT
>Ga0075471_10000898_pt1 | contig 18746 bp, 9 predicted proteins | sample DEB19_08_DNA_2_FD_74787 | JGI IMG/M metagenome (GOLD analysis project Ga0075471, IMG submission 74787) | Aqueous microbial communities from the Delaware River and Bay under freshwater to marine salinity gradient to study organic matter... | ecosystem: Environmental > Aquatic > Marine > Coastal ... | reverse complement strand
TTCGTCTTCTACGCGGCGGTCATCATGTACCTGTTCGCGACCTACGCGGCGGACATCTACGCGCGCAGCAAGGTGCCGCTCGGGGTCGGTTCGGGCGCGACGCGCACGACCATCTTCACGGCGACGAATCCGTTCCTCGCCCTCGAGAGCGCGCTCCAGTCGACGAACTACACGCCGTATCCCGCCGCCGAGGTGCCGTTCAAGCCGCTGTCGGTGCTGTACACCTCGCCCGCAGCGAGCTTCTGCGTCGTCTGCGTCGTGCTGAGCTTCGGCATGATCCTGTGGTCCACGCTGCGCCTGCGCGTGATCGGCACGCGCGGACCGCGCATCTCGTGGTGGCGCGCGATCCTTGGCTCTGGTCCGAGCGCAGGCGGCACGCGGCGCTCGCGCGCGGTCGGCGCCAACCCGATCGCATGGCGCGAGCAGATGCTGCGAAGTCAGTCGGTCGGCGGCATGTTCGGGCGCTGGGCGTTCCTCGCGCTGGGCGCGTGCGTCGGACTCGTCCTTTGCGGGCTGCATCATCAGGGCACGATCTCGTCGGCCGACATGCGGCTGGCGCTGCTCGGCGTCGTCGGCGCAGAAGTCGTCGTCGTGCTGCTCACCGCGGTCAGCCTGAGCGCGACCGCCGTCAGCCGCGAGCGCGAGGACGGCACGCTCGACATCCTGCTCACGACGCCGATCCAGCCGGGTCCGTATCTCGCGGGCAAGCTGCGCGGCATCGTCCAGTTCCTGATTCCGATGCTGGCGGTGCCGTTCGTCACCCTTGGCGTCGTCGCGAGCTACACGATGGCGAACGGGTTCGGCGCGGAGCAGGGCGTGCTCGTGCGCACGATCGCGGGCACACAGCAGATCATGATGCCTATGGTCCTTCCCGAGGGATCGGTGCTTGTTCTGTTCGACCTACTTGCGGCGACGAGCTTCGCGATCATGGTCGGGCTGCAGTGGTCGCTGCGGACGAAGGGCACGATCGGCTCAGTCATGGCAGCTGTCGGCGTGCTTGGCGCGATCGGGCTCGTGCTCGGCGTCTGCGCGGCGGCGCTTGGGAACTCGATTCCATATGTTGGGGCCGCCGCCGCCGCCGCCAGCCCGCTGAACATGCTGTTCGCGACCGTGGCGCCGAACCAGTGGATCTCGGAGAGCCTCGACGATGTGGGCACCGCGCGCACGAGCCTCGCCATCGGCACGATCATCGCGTGCATCGCGTACGGCGCGGCGTGCTTCGGCATGCACGCGGCCATGAAGAAGAGCTTCATGATGACGGTGCGCCGGCTCGCGGGCACCAACTGAGATCGGTGCCAGGCAGGTGCGCGGCACCATCGGACGGTTTCCGGAGACGGGCGCTTCCCCGTACGCATGCGCGCCCTTCGCCGTACCATCGGAGGAACCATGCTCACCTGCTCGCTGCTCGCCGCCGCCGTCCTGCACGCCACCACCACCGCCGACAAGCCGCAGGAGGGCGTGTCGCTCACCGTCTACTCCTCAGCCGACCCCGCGGGGTTCAACCCGCAGCAGTTCATCCAGCAGCAGCGGATGAGCGGCATGGACAACATCTGGGGTGTCCCCGGCTACGGAGTCATCAAGGAGGTGCGCCGCGTGGCTGTGCCGAAGGGGACGGGTGCACTGTCCTTCACCGATGTGGCCGCGTGGATCGACCCGACGACGGTCTCGTTCAACGACCTCGACGACGCGAAGACCACCGTGCTCGAGCAGAACTTCCAGTTCGACCTCGTCAGCCCATCGAAGCTGCTCGAGAAGTACATCGGCCGCGAGATCTCCCTGGCGGTCACCATGGGAGACGGCGTCTCGAATGTCACCGGCACGCTGCTCAGCTCGAACCAGGGCTCGCTTGTCCTGAAGACCGACACCGGCGTGAAGATCGTCGCGATGTCCGGCGCGCAGCTTCAGCTCGGAGATCTTCCCGGCGGCCTGCTCACCAAGCCCACGCTCGTCTGGAAGCTCGCGAGCGAATCGGGCGGCGAGCACCTTGTGCGCACGACCTACCAGACCGCGGGCATGACCTGGCGCTCGGACTACAACATCGTCATCAACGGCAGCGACACCAAGGGCGACATCACCGCATGGGTCACGCTCATGAACCTTTCGGGCGCGTCGTTCAGCAACGCCGAGCTCAAGCTCGTCGCCGGCGATGTGCACAAGATCGAAGCGTCGCGTCCGATGCCGAGGGGCATGATGCGCGGCGAGGCGATGGCCATGGCCGACGCGGCAGGCTTCGTGGAGAAGGAGTTCGCCGACTTCCATCTCTATACGCTCCCGCGCCGCACCGATGTCCTGCAGAACTCGACGCAGCAGATCGCGCTCTTCCCGCCCGTGAGCGGCTTCAAGGTCTCGCGCGAGCTCGTGTTCGACTTCACCGGCGGGATCGGCGCGCCCGGCCAGCCGATCCTCGACCGCGACTTCGTCATCGCGTCGAAGGCGAAGCCGTCGATCCTCGTGAGCTTCGAGAACAAGAAGGAGAACTCGCTCGGCATGCCGCTGCCGAAGGGCAAGATCCGCGTCTACAAGGAGGATCCCTCCGACGGCACGCTCGAGTTCATCGGCGAGGACCTCATCGACCACACGCCGCGCAACGAGACCGTCAAGATCCGCCTCGGCGAGGCCTTCGATGTCGTCGGCGAGCGCATCCGCAGCGACTTCACCATCGACAACGCCGCCCACCGCATGACCGAGACCTTCAAGATCGAGCTCCGCAACCAGAAGTCGGCGGCGCAGAAGGTCCGCGTGATCGAGCGCCCGTACCGCTGGTCCAACTGGCAGGTCACCAAAAAGAGCATGGAGTTCGAGAAGCTCGACTCGGCGACCATCCGATTCGATGTGGACCTGGCCAGCGAGGGCAGCCGAACCATCGAATACACAGTGGTTTACACCTGGTGACCGGTGCGAATCGCTTGAATTCTCCTGCCTGCTGAGAGACCGCTCGGCCACGAGCGGAAACCCCTTGCCTGGGGCTCGTACCCCCCGGGCGAGGAGTCCCCGTGCAGCAGTCCGTTTCCGCAACCGCCCGCCCCGGCACCGCCCGCCCGCAGCTGACCCCGATCGGGGTCGCCAATGGCGTCGCCCGTGGGGCTGTCGCGCACCGCAAGTCGCTGGTCGCCGTCATCCAGACGCAGCCCAACCTGCCGTCGCTCGCGGCCGCCCGCGTGGCGGCGGTGCTGCGCGCACGCGGTGACGAGGTCCGGTTCGTCGAGTTCGAGGGCGATGGCTTGCTCGCGCTCCCGCGGCTCGGCCTCGACGCCGACCTCGTCGCACTGGTCGACGCAGACGATGAGGTCCGCATGTTCCCCGCAAACGCAGCGGCCGTGAGCGATTCGGCGGCACCTGGCCTCGTGCCCGACTTCAGCGACTACCCCTTCGCGCGGACGCGCGTCCTTCCGATCGCCGCCGCGGCTGGCGGTGCCACGCGCTCGCTTGGCGCGATGCTGCACGAGGTGCGCGAGTACGCGCGCCGCTACGCGATGCCCGACCTCGTCTTCATCGACCGCGCGCTGAACGCCGACCACGCGCTCTTCGCAGGGCTCATCGACGCGATCCAGCGCCATGCGCCCGGCGTGCAGTGGATGGCGGCGGTCCATGTGAACCACGACGAATCCGACGCCCTCTCGCGCAAGACCATCCGCGCGGCCGCCGCATCCGGCGTACGCAGCCTGGTCCTGCGCACCGAGGACGAGCGCTCGGCCGATCGCGCGCGTGAACTCGCGACGCACGCCGGCGACGCGGGAATCCTGACCCGCATCGTCGCCGCCGCTCCATTGATCGAGATCTCGCGCGCCAATGTCATCGCGGCCATCCGCGGCGGCAGCAGCCACGCATTCGCAGACATCGCCCTGAAGGACTGAGGAGCCCGTCATGCACACCGCAACCATCACCACCCCCACGATCGACATCTCGAACCCGCTCCGCCAGCGCCTGCGCATGCTTGCACCCGCTGCGAAGCTCGCCGAAGCCGAGTCCTTCATCCGCCAGTTCCACGAAGAGAACGGCCTCGACCAAGCGACCTGCGAGGCGCGCCTGCGCGAGGTGCGCCGCCAGCTCGCCCGCACAAACCACTACGACCACACCCCCGACGAGCTCGCCTTCGGCGCCCGCGTCGCCTGGCGCAACCACGCGCGCTGCATCGGCCGGCTGTTCTGGAAGTCGCTTGTCGTCGTCGATCGCCGCGAGGTCACCGACCCCGCCGAGATCGCGGCCTGCTGCGCGGAGCATCTTGTCTCGGCGCGCAAGTCGGGCGGCATCCGCTCGACGATCACCGTCTTCGCGCCCGTGCGCGGCGACGAGCTTCCCGCGCACATCGAGAGCCGCCAGCTTGTCCAGTACGCGGGCTACCTCGAGGACGACGGCTCCGTGCTCGGCGACCCCGCGAGCATCGAAGCCACGCGCACCGCGATCGCGCTCGGCTGGACGCCGCCGCGCGCGCGCTCGCGCTTCGATCTGCTCCCGCTCCAGATCTGCGACGCCCGCGGCCGCCGGCACCTGTTCGAGTACCCCGAAGGCACGGTGCAGGAAGTCGCGATCACGCATCCGGCCGCGCCGGCGATCGCCGGTCTCGGACTGCGCTGGTACACGGTGCCCGCCGTCAGCTCGATGGTGATGACGATCGGCGGCATCGAGTATCCGTGCGCGCCGTTCAACGGCTTCTACATGGCGAGCGAGATCGCCTCCCGAAACTTCGCCGATGAATCGCGCTACGACCAGCTCCACGCCGCCGCGGGCGCGCTCGGGATCGATACCGCGGGCGCGCTCTGGAAGGACCGCGTGCTCACCGAGCTCAACGAAGCCGTGCTGCACTCCTTCCGCAGCGCCGGCGCGACCATCCTCGACCACCACACCGCCAGCGCGCAGTTCATGGAGTTCTTCCAGAAGGAACGCGGCGCCGGCCGCGAACCGAGCGCGGAGTGGTCGTGGATCGTTCCGCCGCAGGCGTCGGCCGCATGCCCCGTCTACCACCTGCCGATGCAGGATCGCCACGCGGTGCCGAACTACTACGGCTCCGCCGCGACCGACGGCGCGCGGCTTGGCGTCGCCAGCGCTGGTGCTGCGGCCGAAGTCGATGCGGAGTCGGACGAACCCGGGGTCTCGCGATGTCCGTTCGCGCGTGGACTCGGCTTCCTCGCCCGTGCGATGAAGAAGCCGCTCGGCCACCCGATGTCGCTGAACAGTCTCTGACCGAGGATCACGCGCGCCACAACCGTGCGAGATCCGCGATCGACAGCGCCTCGGGGCGCGCGTTCGGATCGATGCCCTCTGGCCACGCGCGCGTGCGCCCCAGGATCGCGCCGAGCTGCTTGCGCCGCTTCGAGAACAGCGTGTGCACGAACTCGCCGAAGGTCTCGGCCTCGGCGTGCGGGATGACGGGCGCCGCGCGCGGCCGCAGCGCGAGCATCGCGCTCGTGACCTCGGGCGGCGGCCAGAAGCAACCGGGCGGCAGCACAGCGATCTGCTCGACCTCGCAGAACGCCTGGACCATGATGGTGAGCGGCCCGTACTCGCCCGAATTCGGCTGCGCGCGCAGGCGGTCGCCGACCTCGCGCTGGATGGTCACAAACTGCCCGCGGCACTGAGGCAGCGTGGCGCAGATCGCCATGACGGGGCTCGCGGCCTGGTACGGGAGGTTCGCGACGAGTGTGAACGGCCGCCCGCCGAGCTTCGCGAGCGCGTCCGCGTTCAGCGCGCGCTTTCCGTCGAGGCAATCGCCCTCGACCAGCGTGAACCGCGGATTCGCCGCGAAATGCTCGCGCAGATGTGCGGCCAGGTCGCGGTCGAGCTCGATCGCCACGAGTTCCGCGCCGCGCGCAAGGATCTCCTCGCTCATCGTGCCCGTGCCCGGCCCGATCTCGAGCACGAGCGAACCTTCGCCGATGCCGCTGGCGTCGACGAGCTTCCTCAGCAGGTTCTGGTCGACGAGGAAGTTCTGCCCGAAGCGGTGCTTCGGGGAGAGGCCTCGCGCGCTCAGGATCGAGCGGATGTCCGACTGCGTCTGCACGCGGCGCATCCTACGGCGAAAACGAAACAGGCCCGGCGCGCGCCGGGCCTGCGTGGATCTCGGATTCGCCCTTCGATCAGCTCCAGTTGCCCAGCAGGATCGCGAGGTCGCCGCCATTCACCGTGCCATCGCCGTTGATGTCGCCCGTGCCCGATCCGCCCCAGTTGCCGAGGAGGAGCGCAAGGTCGCTGCCGTTCACGCTGCCATCCCCGTTGATGTCGCCAGGCACAGCGGGCGTCAGCGCGATCGCAGCGCTGTCCATCGCCACCGGTGCGCTCTTGCCCGCGCCGACCCAGGCGTTGTACGCGTCGAGCCCAGTCGAGTTGGTCACATTCGCGTCGCGCAGGAACTCGATGTACTCCCTTGTGGTCGTCTGGTAGTAGACGGTCACGGTCGCGGAGGCCGCGCCAGTCGGGATCGCGAAGTAGGTGTCGTCCCAGTGCTGGCCGTCGGCATAGCTGTAGCCGACAGGCGCAGATCCAATCGCACTGAACGCAGCGTTGGAGAAGCCGCGCGGCGGGATCCTGTTGTCGGAGTAGACCTTGTTGGCGAGCGTGAGGTGGAATCCGGGACCGGCGGTCAGTCCAGTGAGCTTCGCGATTGCGGGCGAGATGCCTTGCTTGGCCTGGTAGATCTTCGTGTCGGCGGCGCTCAGCGTCGCGGTGGCGCTGTCGTAGGCGCCGCGCTCTGCGATCTGCTGGCCCGCCTGATTGGTGAACTTGACATTGATCCACATTCGACGCCCCTCGGGATAGCCCGACGGCAGCTTGTGGCCGCTTTCGTTGGTGATGCGCACCTTGAGATTGCCCTGTTCCTGCGAAAGCGTCATGTCGCTCGCGTTCTGCAGCATCTGGATGGTGCGCGCGCTGGCGGCATCGATCGCGGCCTGCGAGAGACCGATGGTGTCGGCCTCGTCGGGCAGCATGCCGTTGCGGATCGCCTGCACGACCCAGGTGTTCGCACCTGCGAACGAGTGCTGCGGCATGTCGGTGCGCTCGAAGAACGGAGGACCGTACTCGTAGAACCGGCAGCCGCCCGCGATCACCTTCGGCATGTGGCAGTCCTGGCAACTCGACACGACGCCGCTCGGGTTGTTGCCGCCGAAACGGCCGTCGGGATACGCGACGCCATTCACATACGCGCTGTTGAGCCACTCGCTGTAGGTGCGCTGTTCGGGGAACATGTCGCCCGGGTTCTGGGTCGGGTGCGCTGCGCCAAGGGTGTTCAGCGTGAAGTCGCCCGTCTTCGCGTTCTTCGAGTAGATCGGGTTGCTCACATCGTGGCAGGTGCCGCAGAACTCGCTCTGGCGGTGGAAGGGCGAGGTGATGAGCCGCGCCTCGAGGCCGTGCAGGTTTTGCGGGACATCGTTGAACGGGCCGCGGCGGGTCGACACGGGATCGACCACAAATCGCGCATTGCCTGCGCCCTGCGGGATGAGACCCTGCGACGCGAGCGCACTGATGATGGGCACGTCGGGATCAGCGGGGTCGCCCGGATATGCGACGGCACTGTTCGGGCCGAGCTGGGGATTGACGACCCGATGGCAGAAGTTGCAGTTGATGCCATCGAAGTCCTCGCCCTGCATGTCGGCGGGGTTGCCATTGATGGACCGCCCGCCGAGCCACGCTCCTGGCGCGTGGCAGCGCATGCAGGTCTCGCCGCCGATGTTCGCGTCCTGGTTGGCGATGGTGACCGCGGCATGCCACACCGGGTCGCGGGCGCTCTGGCCCATCAGGCTGGTGGACCAGGTGTCGTACGGAGCGACCTGATCGCCGTAGCCCGAGTGGCAGTAGGTACACGAGATGCTTGTCTCGATGGGCGAGAAGAGATTCGGATCGGGCTCGGGCTGCGTGCCCGGCTGCTCGAAGTCGGCGTGCGTGGTGGGGACCTTGACCTGTCCTCCTCCTCCGCGCGCCATGACGGTGGCGACGGTCGAGGCAGCAGCCACGACCGCGAGCGCCGCAAGTGTGCGGCGCGCGATGCGTCCTGCGCGTCCCGCGCCAGGGCGGGGATCGCGTGCGGAGTCACTGAGGGTCGTCTCGATGCGCTTCTCGATCATGTCGTCCTCTTCGTCGCGGGGCAGGGACCACGCGGCTACTTCGTCCTGCGGCGGAGAGTTCGCACGGGCGTGCGAACGCGTTGCCGAATTCGGGCTCGCCCGAGAACGGAAGGTACGGCGCGCCGTGCGCCCGACAAGCAGGGAACCGAGAGATCGCCGAACTGCAGGTGCGACGCGCCTGCACAGACGACCCCTGGGGCGGTATCGGACGCGCGTCGCTACACTCGCGGCATGGGACCGATCGCCCGAATCCCCGCGCTTCTGGCGCTGATTCTCGCCACCGCCGTCGTAGGCGGATGCGCGGTCTCCGCGGAGGGGCCGAGCTTCGTCGCCATACCGCGAACGCAGTACCAAAAGGCGTTCGATGCGGCGTGCGAGGTCGCGCGCTCGGAGGGACTCGTGCCCGAGATGGCCGACCGCCAGGCGGGTGCCGTCAGCACGGGACCTCTGCACGCGGGCTCGCTGATCGAGCCGTGGGCGTGGCCCGACCTCACCGCAAGCGATGTGGTCGAGGGAACCTTTGGCTTCGAGCGCAGGCGGGCGTACTTCGAGTTCGTGCCGACGGGCTTCAAGCCGATGGCGCCGCAGGGCACTGCGCCGCTCGCGGGTCCCGTGCTGCCCGGATCCGAGCGAGGCACGGGCACTGATCTCTCGCGGGGCGATGGCAGCGCCGATGGTCCGCTCGAGCTGAGGGTCACGGTGTCGGTCGAGCGGCAGTTCCGCGAGGGCTACCAGGGGCCCGCGTACACGCGCGCGCTCGGGAGCTACTGGCGCGATGCAATCCAACCGAGCGCCAGCCAGGGCGCGGACCGCGACTCCCCCGACGGGACATGGACTCCGATCGCTCGCGACGAGCGCTTCGAGAGGCTGCTTCTTGCGCGGATCGCCGAGAAGCTTGGACGCCCTTGATCAGCTTCCCCAACTCGCGAGCAGGATGGTGAGGTCCGGTGCTCCCACGATGCCATCGTGATTGAGATCCGCGACCGCATTCGAGCTTCCCCACGCTGCGAGCAGGACGGTGATGTCCTGGGCGTTCACGACTCCATCTCCGTTGAGGTCGCCAGTGTTCGGGTCGCAGGCGTCGGGTACGCCGTTGCCGTTGGCATCTGGCTCGCCGTTCGCAATGTCGTCGAGATCGCAGATCCCGTTCTCATTGCAGTCGCCCGAGATGATGGTGGTCGAATCAGGCTGCACCGGACCCAGGAAATTCGCGGGCGAGTTCAGGCAGATGAACGAACTGGTCAGCGGGAGCGGAACGGCGCCATCGAGCGCGATCGCAGCACCTGAGCTGCCGCTGTTTCGCACCACGGTGCAGCTGGTCATCTGCATGGGTCCGGTGTCTGCGAGCTGCCGCCAGAACATCGCGCTTCCGTTCGAGGCGAAGTTCTGCTCAAGGGTGGTTCCGAACACAAGTCCGCTGATGGGCGACTCGGCGTACAGGCCGCCGCCGTCGTTGGCGGTCGAGTTGTTGATGGAGCAATTGCGCAGTTCCCAGATTCCGCGGCGCGTGAAGATGGATCCGCCCTGGCTGGCGGAGTTGTTGCGGAAGTCGCAGCCCTCGATCTTGCCGAGCAATTGCTGCGCGTAGATCGCTCCACCGATGCCGGCGCTGTTGTCCTCGAAGATGCAGGAGGTGATCGTGAGCCGCAGGAACCCAAGCTGGCCGGTGCCGGACACCGAGATCGCGCCACCCTTGGTGGTGCTGCCCGGACCGCCGCGCTGCGCGTTACGGAAGGTGAATCCGACGATCTCGGAGTCGTTCGCGAGGGAGCTCGCGATGGTCAGGATCGGGAGCGAGAGGCCTGTTCCATCCAGGATCGTGGCATTCGGTCCCGCGATCGAGCGCAGCTTGATGCGCTTGTCGCCGAAGTGGATCGGAGTGCCTGTGTAGGTCCCGGGGCCAACCAGGATCGTCGCACCTGAAGCCACCGAATCGATGGCGGCCTGGATGCTCGCGAATCCCGACCCGCCGACGACGGACTCGCAGTTGTCCGGCACGCCGTTGCCGTTGATGTCCGACGACTGGCCGCTGGCGATCTCGCACGAGTCGGGGACACTGTCGAGATCGCAGTCCGCGGCCACGCCGCTCGCGATGTCGCAGGTGTCGATGGAGCCGTTGTGATTGCAGTCCGCAGCTGTTCCCGCGAGCAGTTCGCATGAGTCGAGCACGCTGTTGTTGTCACAGTCCGACGCACTCCGCGTCAGCGCCAGCGAGAAGTTCCCGCCGGCCGCGATGAGGCGCGTGTCTTCGGTTCCACTTGCGGGCGAGGCCTGCGCGAAATCGTTGCGGCCCCATCCGAAGGCAGATCCGTCCTCCATCAGCAGGATCGTGTGCTGACCCGAGCCGACCGCGATTGCCTGGACACCCGAGACGCCCGGAGGCACCGTCGACTCGCCGAAGCCGTTCGAACCCCACGCGACGACGGTGCGGTTCGTGCGAAGCGCGACGGTGTGCGATGCACCGGCGGCCACTTCCATGAGCACGCCGACGGTCGAGGGCGCCGTGCACTGGCCCGAGCTGTTGAGGCCCCAGCCGACGAAGCTGCCATTCGGCCGGAGCGCAGCGGTGTGTGCTCCGCCAAGCGCCAACCGCGCGGCAGGGCCGAGCGACGCGGGCACATTGAGCTGTCCCTCGATGTTCCGTCCCCAGAGGACCAGCGAGCCATCGGTCTTCCGTACGCCGGAGTGGTTCGCTCCCGCAGCAAGCTGGGCGACATTTCCATTCGCACCGCTTGGTACCAGCGTCTGACCGTAGGTGTTCCGTCCCCATGCGGCGATGGTGCCGTTCGCGCGCAGCGCGAGGTTGTGCTCGCAGCCGGCGGCGATGGCGAGCACCGCGCCGACACCCGAGGGAACAGCCGCCTGCCCGAACGAATTGGAGCCCCACCCCGCGACGGTTCCGTTCGCGCGGATCGCGATCGCATGGTCGCATCCGGCGCTGATCGCACGCGGAGAGCCAAGGTTCGAGGGAACATTGATCTGCCCAGCGCTGTTCTGGCCCCACGCGATGACCCGGCCGACCTGGCAGGTATCCGGAATGGCGTCGTGGTCGCAATCGGCCAACGCGCCGCTCGCGATCTCATCCGCGTCGCAGATCCCGTTCGCATTGCAGTCCTGGCTGAAGGTGTTTCCGCCGAGATCTCGGTACGGTCCCTGGATGTTGCCGGGCGTGTTCCTGCAGAAGCGCGTGTCGGCGAAGGTGAACGCCGAGCTCGCAGAAGTCGATGTGGGCAGGCGCGTGCAGCTTGCGGAGGTGCCGGTGTTCGAGTCGATCGAGCAGCCAGTGATCACGAGATCGCCGCCGAGTCCGGCGAACCAAGAGATCGCGCCGCCGTACGCCTGCGAGTCGTTGCTCGAGAAGACGCAGTTCTCGATGACGCACGAGGTGACGGCACCCTCGAGCCAGTAGACGACTTGGAGCGCACCTCCGTGGCGGTCGCTGGTGTTCCCGGTGAAGATGTTGTCGCGGAGGGCCATCGTTCCGCCAAAGCCGACCTGGAGGGCGCCCGCGTCGGAGAGCGCGTGGTTTCCGTCGAAGACGCAGTGCTCGATGGATCCCGAGCTGTCATAGGCGTAGATGGCGCCGCCGTACCCCGCCTGGTTGTCGGTGAAGTGGCAGTTCCGGATCTGGGCGTTCGTCGAGTGGAGGAAGATCGCGCCTCCGAGTCGCTCGTCGAACTCCGCGGTCCCGATCGTTCCATCGCGGAATGTGAAGCCGTCGATCACGGTGCCGTTGGTCGCTGCGCCACGGATGCGCAGGATCGACTTGTCCAGTCCCGTGCCATCGAGGATCGTCGCACGCGGACCTGCAATCGACACCAGTGAGACGGGCTTCGTGCTGAGCACAAGGCCTGCTTGGTGCTGGCCCGGGCCGACGCGGATGGTTGAACCCGGCGCTGCGGCATTGACGGCCGCTGCGATCGTGCCGAAGCCCGAGCCGCCGACGACCAGCTGTCCCGCGCACTCGTCCAGCCGGCCATCGGCGTCGAGATCGGTGGAGAAGCCGAGGTTGATGTCGCAGAGGTCCGGCCGGCCGTTGCCATTGCAATCGGTGGCCAAGCCCGCAGCGATGTCACACGAATCGAGCACATCGTTTGCATCGCAGTCCGTTGCGGTGCCGTCGGCGATCTCGTCGGCATCGCAGACGCCGTTGTGGTTGCAGTCGCCGCTGAAGGTGTTGCCGCCAAGGTCGATCATCGGACCGGAGACATTGGCGACGGAGTTCAGGCAGAACCGCGTGCCGGCGAAGGCGAACCGCAGGCTGGTGTCGCCAGATTCGGCCGTGCGTGCGGCTGCTGCATCCGGAGCGAGATTCGATTCGAAGACGCAGCCGGTGATCTCGAGGTCGGTTCCGACCCCCGCGTACCAGTAGAGCGCGCCCGCCGAGCGTCCGGCCGAGTTGCCTCGGAAGGTGCACCCGGTGAGTCGTGAGCTTGCGACCGGACCCTCAAACCACTGCACGACCGCGACTGCACCGCCATCGCCGTTGGTCATGTTGTTCACGAAGCTGCAGTTCTGGAACGCGAAGTCGCCTCCGAAGCCCATCTGCATCGCGCCGCTGCCCAACTCGGCGAAGTTCCCGTCGAAGAGGCAGGCATCTGCCAGACCAGAGCTGTTGTAGGCATACACCGCGCCACCGATGCCGCTGGTTCGGTTGTTGAGGAAGCGGCAATTCCGGATGACGACATTCGTGGTGTCGAGGAAGATCGCGCCGCCGAGCCGGGTGCCGAACTCAGCCGTGCCGGTTGGACCGTCGCGGAGCGTGATGCCCTCGAGGATCGTTCCCGCCGTCGCCAGTCCACGGATGACGATGATGCTCGCGTCCAGGCCGGTTCCGCTGAGGATCGTGGCCGAGGGCCCGTTGGTAGAACGGATGGTGAGGTGCTTCGAGGTCAGGAGCAGCGCACCGCTGAAGGTGCCGGGGCCGACGCGGATCGTCCCTCCGTTGGGAGCGGCGTCCACGGCCGCAGCCAGGGTCGGGAATCCCGAGCCTCCGACGACGAACTCGCCGCTGCATTCATCGAGGCGCCCATTGCCATCGAGGTCGGTCGAGTCGCCGAGGGCCAGGTCGCACGAATCAGGCTTGGCGTTGCCGTTGCAGTCGGGCACGCTGCCATTCGCGATCTCGACGGAGTCCAGCACTCCGTTGCTGTTGCAGTCGTTCGAGCATTCGTCGGGCACGCCATCGGCATTGGTGTCCTGCGACGCACCCGAGGCGATGTCGCAGGAGTCCAGCACTCCGTTGCTGTTGCAGTCGGGGCTGGAACCCGAGGCGATCTCACAGGAGTCGAGCTCCCCGTTCAGATTGCAGTCGCGCGACGGTTGGGCTGCGATCTCGTCGTCGTCGCACTGGTTGTTCGCGTTGCAGTCCCGGCCAAGGATGTTCCCGCCGAGATCGAAGAACGGTCCATCGATCGCAGAGGCTGCATTGAGGCAGAAGCGGGTTGCGCCGAGCTGGGCCGATCCGACCGGGTCGAACCGGACTCCGGCGCCGAGCGGCGCGGCGTTTCCGACGATCTGGTTCGGGGTCGTCGGGCAGTTCGGGAACGAGGTGTTCCGCGTCATCACGAGGCCTGTCTTCGAGAAGACGCCTCCGCCCGAGGTCGACGCTGCATTGCCTTGGATGGTGCAGCTGAGGATCTGGGCGCCGTTGGCGCCGCTGAAGCCAATGACCGAGATCCCGCCGCCTGTTGCGGCGCTGCAGCCCGTCACGGTGCAGCCACAGACGCGTGCCGAGCTGCCGTTCAGAACGATGCCGCCGCCGTGAATGGTCGCCGTGCAGTTCTCGATGATGCAGTTCGAGATGATCGGTGAAGACAGCACGATCGACGCGCCGCCTCCGTTCTCGGCACGGCCATTGCGCAGCTTGAGCTTGTCGATCACGGGCGGAAGGCCCGCCACATTGAACATCTTGATGCACGGAGCTGTTCCACCGCCGTCGATCACAGCCGATCCCGCGGCACCGAGCGCACGGAGCGACACGCTCTTGCTCCCGAGGTCGACAGGGGCATAGGTGCCGGGTGCGATCGAGATGATCGTTCCCGTCGGCGCAGCGTCGACCGCGGCCTGGATGGTCGCGAAGCCGCTGCCGCCCACGATCCACTCTCCAGGGCAGTCGTCAGGCTTGCCGTTGCCGTTCAGGTCACTCGAGCTTCCCGACGCGATGTCGCAGGAATCCGGCCGTCCGTTCAGGTTGCAGTCGGTGGCGGTGCCGTTGGCGATGTCGGTGCTGTCGGCGATGCCGTTGGCATTGCAATCCGCGACGCACTCGTCCGGAATCCCGTCGTGATTGGCGTCGCTGGAGTTGCCCGAGGCGATGTCGCACACATCGAGCACCCCGTTGCCGTTGCAGTCGACGGGAGCAGTGCACGCGTCTCCCACGCCATCGTTGTTGCAGTCCGCCTGGCTCGCGTTGGCGACGCTCGGGCAATTGTCCTGGCAGTCCTTGCGGCCGTCGCCGTCGGTGTCTGCATCCGAAATGCCGCAGCCACAGGTGCCGGGCGAGGTCTTGCCCGAGTCGTTGGGGCATCCATCGTTGCAGTTCGGGGTGCCGTCCTGGTCGTCGTCGGCGTCGGAGAAGCCGCAGCCGCAGGCTCCGGGCGAAGTCTTCGCGGGATCATTGGGGCAGGCGTCCACGCAGTTGGGCGTGCCATCGCCATCGCTGTCCGTCGCGGGCGCGCAACCGCAGACGGTTGGCGCCACCAGCAGGCCTGTCGTCGGGCACTGGTCGCAGGCATCGATCACCCCGTCGCCGTCGCTGTCCGGCTCGCAGCTGTCCGGGCGACCATTCTGGTTGCAGTCGGCCACCAGCCCCATTGCGGTCTCGGCGCTATCCAGGCGCTGGTTGCCATTGCAGTCAAGCGTGCCGTTCACCTGGATCTGGCAGGAGTCGGGGACCTCGTTGTGGTCATCGTCGAATGCGAGGCCATCCGCGATGTCGCAGCTGTCCGCGCTGCCATTCTGATTGCAGTCGACGATGCTGCTCGGCGTGTACACGAGGTCGAGAATCCACGACTCGAGCTGTCCGGAATCGTTGGGACGGGGATCGAGGAAGCGGAGTTTCCAGGTCGCCTGGACCTGGAGCGCGCTTGATCCGAACCAGGTGGTCGCCTGGACCTTGTAGTTGCCGGGAAGCAATCGCCCGCGCGTCTCGCAGTTGGTGTCCGCCGCGTTGATCAGGTAGGCCGAGTCCGGCGCGTTGCAAGGCACCGCAAGTCCGGGCGTCGAGCTGAACCAGTAGAGGCCATCGAGGTCCGCGGCGAGCCGGTCGCAGGTCGGGCAGGCCAGCCCGACGACATCCTTGGGGCTATCCGTTCCACGCTGGAGCGTGGCACGCACATCACCGAGCCAGGTGTGCGTCATCTTGAGGCCCACGCTCACTCGGTCGAGGAGCCCGGGCTCCGGGATGGAGCTCGACGGGATGATGACCTCGAGCGGGATCATCGGGATGCTGAAGTCGGGGATCGGTCCCCCAGGCACCGTCCTCCGGACGATCCGCTGTCCGCAGGTGAGCGCATCGCACTCGTCGGGAGTGCCGTTGCCGTTGGTGTCGCGGCTGATGCCGGCGCGGATCTCGATGTGATCCGCGACATTGTTCTGGTTGCAATCGTTGTCGATTCCGAGCAACTGCACGAGGAACGCCAGCTCGTCGGCATCGATCGCGCCATTCGCATTCACATCCGCCGCGGCCGCATCCTCGTCCGGGCTCACATTCGCGTCGGAGCCACGCGCCACGAGAAGCCCGTAGTCGTCACGGTCGATCGTGCCGTTGCCATCGACATCGAACTCGTCGCGGCCGAGGGAGCCGAGGAACCTCCGCAGCGCGTCCTTGCTCGGCGCGCTGAGTGCATTGAACGCCGCGCGCGAGTTCGATCCCTCGCCGCCGTGACGCGCGATGGACTGATCGATGCGCTCATCCAGCGTGCTTCCGCTCGCCTGGCCATCATGCAGCATCACCGGCCGCGTGCGGAGATTCCAGAGCGGCGGCGTCTTCATCTCGAAGCGGCCCGCGTCGCCATCGGGAATGCCATCGCCGATGCCATCCTGCAGGAGGTCGCCCATGTCGTGCAGGAGGAAATCCGAGTACGGGCGGAAGGTCTTGTTGCGCAGCGCGGACTCGAGCGACGGATCGTTCGGCGTCGTGAAGCTTGGCACATGGCACTTCGCGCATCCGATGGAGTTGAAGACGACCTCGCCCGCCATGCCCGCCCGTGGCGTCTGCGGCGGCGGTGCGAGATAGCGCTGGAAGTTCGTGATCGAGTCGACGAAATGGAGCCCAAGGGGCGATGGCTCTTCCGGATCCGCAGTCGTATCGCAGCCCGCTGGCGGCGCGCTGCCACCACCCGGCGCGGTCTCGACGGGAACCACGCGGTTGGTGATGCCCATCTCGGTTCTGCCTGCATCGCCCGAGAAGGAAAGCACCGTGGCGATCTGGGCCTTCCATCCGAATCGTCCCGCGCGCAGCGGAGAGCCGGCGGCGGCCTCGAGCGGCCGAACCATGTGAACGCGGCCTGAGACACCGTCGCCGTTTGCGTCGTTGGGATCCGCATTGGCCGCGATCTGCGCGTCGGTGAGCGCCTCGACGAGCCCGAACGCCAGCACGCTGGGCGTGACGCGAGAGCGCACATGGTTGGCTTGTGCCGGAAGCGGCTCCGAGCATGGACCAGTGAGGGGAAGGCGCTGGCGCACCGGGCCGCCGAACTCCTCGAGGAAGTTGAACGAGCCGTTCGCCTCGAGGCGCCCGAAATGCTGGACGCTCGAACTGCCCCATCCCCCGATCGGTACTTCGTGGCAGGCTGCGCAGTTCGAAGCGTTGAACGCGGGACCGAGTCCCTCCGTCGCCGTGAATGGGCGCGAGTAGGCGGCCTTCCCGAGGTCGAAGAGCGCGCGCTGGCCGGGAGTCAGGCCGGGGATCGGTTCACCAGCCTTCGGCTGGAGTGGCGGAAGGGCGATCGCGGTGGAGGCCAATGCGAGAGACACCGACACCGAAAGCGAAGCGTGCATCGTTCTTCCTCAAAGTTGCGAGTTGTCTGCCGGGAAGACGACCCAGCCAAGGGACTCGCGAAAGGACTCGCCAAGGGACTCGCCAAGGGACTCGCCACGCATCTTCCACGAGCCCCCTCGGAATTGCGAGCAAGAACGGTTCAGTTCTTGAAATTGTCGGTCGGCGGACAGGCCGCCGGGACGCCCTGCGGAGCCGCATCTCGCGGCGGCGCCGTCTGGGACGAGTCTCCGATTCGGCGCGCCAACCTCACGCCGTAATGCGCGGATCGACAAAGCGATACAGCACATCGACGGCGAGGTTGAAGACCACCATCATCGTCGAGTAGACGAGCACGACGCCCATCACGAGCGTGATGTCCTTGCCAAGCACGCCATCGACGAAGTTCTGGCCGACGCCCGGCACCGCGAACACCTTCTCGACCACGAACGAGCCTGTGAGCGCGACCGCGGTCGCGGGCCCGAGGTACGACAGCACGGGCAGGAACGCGTTCTTCAGCGCATGCTTGAAGGCGACCTTCCAGCGCGGCAGCCCCTTCGCGCGCGCGGTGCGGATGTGGTCGGCCGACATCTCCTCGATCATGCCGAAGCGGATGAGCCGCGCGATGTACGCGGCGAACGGCAGCGACAGCGTGAACGCGGGCAGCAGCACATACTGGAGCCCGCCCCAGCCGCCGACGGGGAAGAGCCCGAGCTTGACCGCGAAGAGCATGAGCAGGGCGCTGCCGATCACGAAGCTCGGCAGGCTGATGCCCGCGATCGCGAGCACCTGCGTCAGCGCATCGAGCGCCGATCCTGGCCGCAGCCCCCCGATGACGCCGGCCGTGATGCCGATCGCGACGGCGATGAGCATGGCCGACAGTCCGAGCGTCATCGAAACGGGCAGGCCCGTCGCGAGGATCTCGTTCACGCTCCAGTCGGGCTGCTTGAGAGATGGCCCGAGGTCGAACGGGCGATCGTGCCGCCCGAGCGCCCACGACACGCCCGACGCCTTGCCGAGGTAGTCGAAGTAGAACGCCACCGGGTCGTCAAGCTTGTACTGCTTCTTCATCGCCTCGACGATCTCGGCGGGCGGACGGCGCCCCTCGGGGTTCTCGAGCGGATTGCCGGGCACGCTCCACGCCAGGATGAAGGTGAGCGTATACACCGCGAGCACGATGAACGGCAGCTGCACGAGCCGGCGCGTGATGAGCCCTGCGACGCTCACCGCTGCGACTCCTTCGCGGGCGCAGCGGGCACGACGCCGTCGCGCGGCTCGAGCACGGAGATGTCCTGCTCGAGCCGCGGATGCTCGGTGATGCCGCCGAGCCTCGCTGGGTCGTACATGTAGACCGTCACGTAATTGCACAGCGGCATGAGCGGCACTTCCTCGGTGAAGAGCCAGCGCTCGACCTCCGCGAGCTTCACAAGCCGCGCGGCGGGATCGGTCTCCGCATCGGCGTCGTCGATGCGGCGCTCGAATTCATCGCTCTCGTAGCCGCGGTCGTTGTTCCCGTTGCCGCGCCGCTGCAGGTCGAGCCAGGTGGTCGGATCGCCGTAGTCGCCGTACCAGCCGCCGCGCGCGATCATGAAGTTCCCCTTCTTGAGGTCCTCCTTGTAGAGCTTCGAGTCCTTGCCGCGGCACTCGGCGGCCACGCGCAGCTCGCGCTTCCACATGTCGCGCATGGCGAGCGCGAGGTTCTGGTAGCG
>Ga0075471_10000893_pt1 | contig 18795 bp, 33 predicted proteins | sample DEB19_08_DNA_2_FD_74787 | JGI IMG/M metagenome (GOLD analysis project Ga0075471, IMG submission 74787) | Aqueous microbial communities from the Delaware River and Bay under freshwater to marine salinity gradient to study organic matter... | ecosystem: Environmental > Aquatic > Marine > Coastal ... | reverse complement strand
TTCTTCACTGACACGACAGGAGCGCCTCTGGAGTCTGGTTACATCTACATAGGCCAGTCTAACCTAAACCCAGAGACAGCCCCTGTAAACGTGTTCTGGGACGCTGCATTGACCATTCCTGCTGCACAGCCTGTTCGTACTGTTGGTGGTTATCCTAGCCGGGCTGGAACTCCTAGCAGGTTCTACTCTGCAACTGACACGTACTCGATTACTGTCAGGAACAAGAACCATGTGCTGGTCTTCTCTGCGTTTGACCAGTCTGACTCACCTACATCGGTCTTCGACATCTCCACGCAACTCATTACTGCTACTGCTGGGCAGCTTACGTTCACGCTGACTACGTTCACCTACCTGCCTGGTACTGAGACGCTAGAGGTCTATAGGAATGGGCTCAGGCTCAACCTTGGTCTGGACTATCTGGAGACGAACTCCTCGACGGTCACGTTGACTGCGCCGGCTGCTGCTGGAGACCAATTCTTGTTTCAAGGTGGTGCAGTTGTTTCTGGTGCTCAAGTCCCTGGGTCTGATGTGTCATTTTTGCAGGCTGGGACAGGTGCTGTTACGCGGAACATGCAGGACAAGGTGCGGGAGAGTGTGTCTGTGAAAGACTTTGGAGCGGTGGGGGATGGGGTCACGGATGATACTGCGGCGATTCAGGCAGCGATAAACTCACTTCCGGCATCTGGCGGTTCTGTGTATTTTCCAGCCGGTGTCTACAAGATCACCTCAACCATTCAGGTTGGAAACGGAACCAACTCTGCGCTTTCTACCAAAAATTCTGTGCAGCTTTTGGGAAGTGGATGCGCTCCATTTCAAGGTACCTCTGCTGGAACTGTGCTGAAATGGGACGGTGCTATTGGTGGAACTGTTGTTTCATTTAATGGCAGCGGAGATGGATTTGGCCTTGATAGGATTCTTGTGGATTGCAACTTAAAAGCTGCAATCGGAATAGCTGTTTACAGTGTTCGCAACAGTTCGTTCACAAATTTCGCCATTCGTGAATTTAGAGACACTGCATTAGAGCTAAATATCCGTACTGGCCCATCAAGCGCAGTCAGATATGCTTGCAATAATGTTTTCCAAAACTTTTTTTGCGCCACTTCCTATCAAGCAAACAAGGGGCTCTCCATAAGAGGAGATTACGCAAATAATAACGACTGGTTTAGAAATACATTTATTTGTGGAGTTACTGAAGTTCCCAAAAGCTCATCCAGTGTAAGCTATGGGGCTTACTTTGAGTTTACTGACTCAAACACATTTATTGAATGTGACTTTGGTGTATCTGGATCTGGGACTGGGTACGGCATCATGCTAAATGCCGCAAATAACAACAACTATCCTCAGAACCTGTTTTTTTACGGATGCTCTTTAGAGGGAAATGTTGCGACATATGAAGTCTCTGGAGCATCGCTTAGTGATAACTTCTTTTACAGCTTTACAACGAAAGACGGCGAAGTTCCTCCAGTTCATCCAAAGCTGCACATCATCACTGATGAAGGCGATCTTCTTTCCATGAAGAAGCTTCAAGTTCGCCAAAGTTCTGGGAACATTGATTTTGTTCCTCCAAACACTGACAGAGGCTGGAGGCTGCTTGGAAACCACTCTGATTTAATTGACTTTGGATTTGCTGTTCAAAAACTAAGCGCAGGCGGTGTGGCTGATACCTACTTCCAAATTGCCCCCGGAGGATCAGCATACATTTACATTCCAGCTTTAGGATTGAGGGAATTGCTAGTTGGAAATGCAGATTCTGCTGGAGCTGGCTACAGAACAGTCAAGGTTTCAAACTAACACTATGAGCAGCAAATCTTTTCAAAACGCATCAAAGCTAGTCAATCTAAGCTATGCAGACGGGCAATGGACCTTTGATCAAGCCGCAACTGCGGTTGATGATTTTACCACCATACTTGTAGACCGCAGAGCAAACCACACTGGAGGCACTCCGGGTTTTGTAAATTCTGCCATTCTTGGAAAAACTTTTGTTTCGGCAGGGAACACAAATTTTGAGTGGGCGATTGTTGGAGTTTGTGACAACTCAGCAACCGCTGGTGAAAACGTAGGTGGATACTTTCAGGGCATCAAGCGGGCCACTGGCCCTACTTGGGGTGCCACTGTTGAAGTCATTGACAAGACTGGTGCAAATCCAACTACTGGAGCAGTTGGCATTGAGGTTGATATTACCGGGAACGGCACAGACAACAACAACGCCAGAGTTGGAATTGATGTTGCCATCAGAAAAGATGATCCATCTGGAAGCGGGTGCGTAGGAGCGTTTGGGGTACGCCTACAAAGCCAAGCTGGTTCTGGATACACTGTTGGCTTTGACACAAGCATTGCCACCATCTATCAGTCAGCATTTCGGATGGCACAGGGACAAGCCATCTCGTTTGATGCTAATGCCACTGACAAATTAGCAAGCGACGGCACTGGCATTGTTTACTCAAGTGGAGGAGTGTTTAAGGCAAAGCTGGTAAACGATGGCGGCATTTTCTTGACTGGAAGAACAAATATAACTGGAACTTTTACCACTGGAGCACAAACTCCAACGATGGGCACAAACAAGCCCGGATTAACTGGAGGCGCTCCAACCACTTGGTTGAGTGTTGTAATTGATGGAACGCAGCACTGGGTTCCAGCTTGGGTAAACTAACATGAAAACAGTCACACTCACTTTTACTCAAGAGCAGCTTCAGATACTTAACGCTGCTTTAATGGAGATTCCATACCGTGCAGCGGCTCCATTAATTGCAAGCATCAACAGTCAGATCAAGGATCAGACAGAACAGAAACCTGCTGAGTATTCGCTTGTAGACGCATCCTCGTAAAACATGAGCCACCTTGCCCATCCAGTCATCGCCCTAGTCATGCAAGCCATCATCAGCCTTGTCAGCGGTGACTGGTGGGTTGGTGCTGCTGCCGGCAGCTTCTACTTCATCGGGCGCGAATACGCTCAGGCCGAGTACCGCAACATCGAGCACAACTACGATGGCCGTAGGGCAAACATGCCATACTTTGGAGGGCTAGAACTGAGGGCATGGACGCTGAAAGGTGTGCTTGACTTTGTTCTGCCTTCCATTGCTGTCATCCTTGTGGCACTACTGCTACAATGAACTGGATCAAAAGCATTTTGCCGACTATCGGGACACTTTTGGGAGGCCCGCTTGGAGGAGCTGCGGTTGAAGCCGCTGCCAAGGCTTTGGGTATGTCCGACGCTACGGCAGACAAGGTGCAGCGTGCACTTACTTCGGGTAACCTGACTGCAGAACAAATGGCAGCACTCCAGGCTGCTGACCTCAACCTCAAGACGAGGATGGCAGAGCTTGGCATCGACGCTGAGAAGCTGGCTCAAGAGGACCGGGCAAGCGCACGGAAGATGCAGACTGCCACAGGCTCTTGGGTGCCGCCGGTACTGGCCTGTGTGGTCACCGCAGGCTTTTTTGGTATCCTGTTTGGCCTGCTCACGGGAGACCTCAAGCTGTGGGAAAGTACGACCTTGAGCTTGTTGATCGGTAGCCTCTCCACGGCCTTCTCGGCGGTGCTGGCGTTTTACTACGGGGCTTCTCACACAAAGCCAGAGGAAAAGAAATGATCGATGAGCTTAAAAAGGCCGGCATCGACTTGGGACTGGCCTTGGCGGGCTTTGCAGGCTCCGTGCTGATGTCTAGCAAGGAATCAGGCAAGAACCTAGGAAGGACCATTGCAAGCCTGCTTGGAGGCGCGGCGTCAGCCAACTACGTCACTCCGCTCATTCTCAAGCTCGCAAGACTGGACGGTGAGCCACAGTACGCCTATGCAGCGGCATTTCTCTTGGGCTTTTGCGGGCTCCGGGCAGTTGAAACCATCAGCTCCAAACTGATTGCAGATGAACATCGTCACGACAACAAACGCACTCGCTAACGGGGTTCTGGCAACCTCTGCGTTGCACTTGATCTTTCGAGTGTTTGGACACTCTGAGAGTGCGGTTTGGAAGCGTCCTTGGGCGGCTGTTCTTTGCAAGGCGGCAACAACGCTCACTGTTTGTGGTGCCTTATGGAATCTTTTGACGTTTTCTACTCCACCTTACTCCGAACTACTGTTAAACATCGGCATCGCTCTCAACTTCCTTTGGATTTCATTCTTTTATGACCGTTCTACCAGTGCCAAGCATTCCCGCTCTGCAAGAAAGATACCTAGGCGCAACTCCTCCCGCCGGACTGCAAATTCTGGCACCCGTAAAAAGAGTTCTTCCACCAGCAGCAACTGAAGGAAATGGGCTTCCGCCTGCGACGATTTCGCCGTACAGTGGGATCTACGATGAAAATGGACGACTCCCAAGGATTCACGGATCGGGAACAACTTTTATCGCTCGTGTCTAGTCACCGGCACATTGTTGACTTGGCAGTTGTCAACCTCGCCAACATCGGGGCTTTCGCTCTGTCGTTGTCTGAAGTCGAGCAGTGGATTCGCGTTCTTGGCTGCTTTCTCGCTGCCGTTTTTACATCTCTCAAGATCGTTGAAACCATCAGAAGCCTCAGAAAATGAACCTGTCACCCAAGGGCATCAAGGCGATCGTTGCATGGGAAACCGGCGGAGAAGCCGAGTACGACAGGAATCCCGAGTGGCCCGGTGAACAGTCTGGAATCACCATCGGAATCGGTTGGGACTTGGGCCACACTTCAGCAACAGACACGAGCCGGGCTTGGTCGCAACACTTGGATTCCAACACTATTGCAGCCCTTGTGGGCGTGTCAGGAAGGAAGGGCAAGGACGCACAGGTTATTCTCCCGCATGTCAGGCACTTAGTCATCCCGTGGGATGCTGCAATGGCAGTCTTTGAAGAGGTGACCATTCCAACCTGGTTCCTCCGCACGCTCCGCATTTACCCACAAGTGGGAGAGATTCACGGCGACTGCGCTGCGGCACTCGTGTCTTTGGTCTTCAACCGTGGCGCAAGCCTTACTGGTGACCGCAGAAAAGAGATGCTTTGCATTCAAGAACTTCTGCGCGTTGGAGAGCTTGACAAGATCCCTGAACAGTTTCGCGCCATGAAGCGCCTGTGGCCCGATAGTCGAGGGCTTCGCAGGCGTAGAGACGAAGAGGCAACTCTCTTCGAGCAAGGTTTGGTTGGGTAGTGACACAGTGCCGTATGGTGCGCAGGGAGATCCTGCGACGGGTCGTAGTTTGCCCCATGAAACAGAGGCACTTGCTACTTGGTATCGAAACAGCTTTCGCGACCAAATTTGACAACCAAGCGCGGTAGGCTAGGTTGCAAGTATGGACCTAGTCAACCATCCGCCGCATTACACTTCGCATCCGTCGGGCGTGGAGTGCATCCAAATCACCGAGCACTTTAATTTCTGCATCGGCAACGCCATCAAGTACTTGTGGCGAGCCGGGCTCAAAAGCGAAGCAATCGAGGATCTGCGCAAGGCTGCTTGGTATATCAACCGCGAAATCAGCCGTTTAGAACGCCATGACTCCTGAAAAGACACTCCGAGAACACTGCCGCGAGATTGGGCGGCTGGGCGGGATTAAGACGTCGCAAAAAAAAGCTGACGCAGCACGCCGGAATGCTAGCAAGCCAAGACCTAAGGCTCGCGAACTCAACGCCTTAAAGCGTGCTAAAAAAAGTGCAACAAATAGCTAGCAAAGCGCGTTTGGTTGGCTACAGTGAGCGCCGCAATGAGCACATCACACTACTCTTCGCGGCCAAGCAGGCTGCTTCATCCTCCGAACAAGCGCCGCTGGACGGCGGCAAAGCTCGCCACAATCAGCGGTCTACTGATCGTTGACATGGTCGTTCTTATAAACAGCAACGACATCGTCGAATCGGCAATTATTGCCGGCCTTGTCATAGTCAACCTCTGGGCTCTGACTGCAACAAAATGAGCCACACAATGAACGGCAATCCTATCTGGTGCAAACCAGCTAGGACTCGGGAGCACGACTTCAGTAAAACTGAAGCTGATGACGCAGAGCAGAATCTCTCTTTGCTAGCAGAAGCGGCCAGTCTGGTCCGGGCTGCGATGGCAAAGGGTCTCATTGAGCGGGGTGCTCCGCATATCGTCGAGGACGAGAAGCCTGGTCCTCGCAGTGAGTGGGTGACTTGTGGTTGCGGAGAGAAGTACATCCGCAAGATCGGTGGCTACGAAAAGTGTTTCCAGTGCAGGACTCCTGCGATTGCGTGCAAGTGCTGCGGAAAGATGTTTCATCCACCCAAGTATAGGCAGGTTAGCTGCTCCAACGCCTGCCGGATTGCCCTCCTCAAAGAGGGTGGAGCCGCCCACAAAAAGGATCGTCCTCTGTTGGACTGTCCTATCTGCGGAAACAAGTTTCCGATGCGCTTCCATGGAGGGAAGTGCGCAAAAACATGCAGTCGAAACTGCGCTATCCAACTGATGATTCACACCCAAAAACAACAACGCAACAAATGAAAATACGACACTCATCCCTCCCTAAGCTCGCTCTCTGCGGGCAGTATGAAGGAGCGCAAGGCACGAGTCCTGCGGCAGCTCGTGGAACTAAGCTGGACGAAGCGTTTCGTTATGCTTGGTATCATGGAGAGTTCCCAAACCGGGAACTTCCTGAAGAAGATGCCTCGGCAGTGCGCTGGGCGATTAACCAGTGCATCCTTCTTAACGGCGTGCAAGACGGTCTCACGACCGACGAAAAGAAATGCAAGGTGGAAACCAGCGGCATCGAGCACAAGGGCACTGCTGACGGTGTAGCAGTCAAGGGCAAGTGGCTTGTGGATCTGAAGTCTGGTCAGATGTATGACTACAGCGCCCAGATGGCTGCTTACGCTTTGGGCCTGATGCAGGAACACTTTGAGCAGGAGTGGACGACTCATCTCTTGTTCTGCGATCAACGACAAGTGGTGACAGAGCACTGGACGTACAGAAGCGCCTTTGACTTGGTCGCCAACATCATCAACAACGTAGGGACTCCTCCTAAGGTAAATGACTACTGTGGCTGGTGCGCCAAGAGTCTTACGTGTCCAGCTCGTGTTGCCAGTAAAGATGCTGCGCTCGTCACTGTCGCCGGCATGGCTCCTACATTGCAGGACGAAGCCTTCCTATCTCTTCTCAACGATCCTGATCGGCTTGGGCAGTTCCTTGCAGCTTGCCAGACGCTGGACGACTTTCGCGACGCCGCGAAGGAGAAGGCTCGCGGACTCCTTGATGCAGGCGTTAAGGTGCCGGGCTGGCGGCTGCAAAAGCCTCGCGCATCCGAGTACATCGAAGCCGAACACATTGCACAGGCGGTCACCAACGGCGTGATCGGTGCCGCCGACGCGATCCGTGCGCAGGGCTCAATCAGCCTCAAAAAAGCACAAGCACTTTGGAGTGCAGCGGGTGCGGTGTTTCCTGAAGAGTTGGTGCAGCGGAAAATTGGGCAGGCTCCACTTGTGCAGGCAAAATAGTATGAAAAACATACAGAATTCGCAAAGCGTTTGGAGAATTATTGATAACCTCCGAACCATCTCAAAACAGATGGATGCCATTTTGCAACGCGACCTTTTAGAAGCCGCATCAAGACTGCAAGAGCAGGCAGATTTGATTGAGCGGATGCAGTCAGAGATGGTCAATCCAGATGATTTGAGTCAGCAACTGCTCAAACTTGTCGCCGGCATGAACGATGCCAAGGCTGCACAAGTTCGTCCAGAGCCATCACGGCTAGAGATTGCGGCCATGGCGTTGCAAGGGATGATTGCGCGCAGAGACGACTGGATCCTTCCAGAGGAAACTGCGTTGAAGAAAGCAGACGCACTCATCGCAGCAGCGAAAGGGGTGACGAAATGAGAACCGAAAACAACATCGAGCGGTACGCGAAACTGGTCCAACCGATTAGCCGCGATGCTGGGAACGAAAACATCAGCAACTTTATGGATGAAATGTCCAGGTTGCGCGAACGCTACCACATCCCGGAATGCCTAGTGGTGCTCAAGGTCAATATCCGCTATGCAGATGGCGAGGTTGGCGAGGCCATTACGTCGGCGCACTTTGGAAGCCAGTACGAGGCCGAGTCAATGGCAGCGTATGCGCTCGGCAACGCAAGGGCGAAAATTACGGCAGAAGTGAACAAGCTGGCAAGAGGGGAAAGGCTCAAGGAAATCAAATGAAACAGAACTACATCGCAATCGACCCAGGTGTAGGAGGCGGTATCGCATACGTTGACACTGACGGCAGTGTTCATGCACTGCCTATGCCTCAGACTGTTCACGACTTGCAGGAGCAACTCTATATCCTCTGCAAAAGCCATGTACCTAATCCGCTCGTCACTGTCTTCCTAGAAGAACTGCCAAAGTTCGCCGGCAAGATGAGTGGCTCAAGCATGGCAACCATGTTCCGCAACTATGGTCGTCTCGAAGGCATTCTCGCCTCGCTCAACACCCGTATCGAATACCTGCCTCCCAAGAAATGGCAGACTGCTCTTGGCCTAGGCGACAAGAAGACTCATGGCCCTCGCTGGAAAGCGCACCTCAAAGGACGCGCACAATCGCTATATCCGCAACTTACTGTGACACTGAAAACCGCCGACGCTCTCCTGATCTTGGAGGCCGGGCTCAAAATGAAAACTAAATGAACCTAATACCATTCGACCAAACGAAACTGATGGCTGAAGCCATTGCCAAGTCCAAACTCTTCGGCATACAGACCGCTGAACAAGCCCTTGCTCTAGGGCTTCTCTGCCAAGCTGAAGGACGTCATCCAGCCGAGGCAGCTCGTGATTACCACATCATTGGGGGCAAGCCATCCCTGAAATCTGAAGCAATGCTGGCACGATTTCAACAAGCAGGCGGCAAGGTGGAGTGGCACGAGTACACTCACGAGGCAGTCTCTGGCACGTTTAGCCATCCCCAGGGCGGCAGTCTGAAGGTATCGTGGACCATGCAGGACGCAACTCGCGCCGGCCTGACTGGGAATCCTACTTGGAAGAAGTTTCCACGGCAGATGCTCAAAGCTCGATGCATATCTGAAGCTGTCAGGGGCATCTTCCCCGGCGTGCTGTCTGGCCTCTACGCTCCTGAGGAAGTGCAGGAGTTCGCGCCAGTGCAGGTACAGACTGAGCCCGAGCCGATACAGATTGAGACTCAGCCAGTGTCGCAGCCTCCAATGCTTGAGCGCATCAATCCGATGCAACGCCTTTTGGCTGACAAGAGTGGTCCTCAACGTGAAAAAGTCACGGCAGGAGCACTAAAACGGGGCTGGATCAAAGAAGGGGAGACATATCTCGACATTCCCGCTGACATTGCCGCCCAAGCCATCGCTTTCCCTGAACGGTTCTTCGCCGCTTTCGGAATCTAAACCAAAACCAAAACAAAACCATGCCATCCATCAAAATCGAACGCAGCGAACAGCAATCCATCAACGCAGGTGTACATTCTGCTGTGATTGAGAACGCCACTGAAGCAACCTCGAAAGCCGGGAACGAGATGCTCAAATTGGAAGTGAAAGTTGGACCTCTCAAGTTCAACTCGTGGGTCGTCTTCACGACGAAAAACTCAGCCAACGTGGCTGACTTTGCAGAGGCTATCGGCAAAAAGGTTGTCGAGGGCAAGACTCTTGTCATCGAAACCGAGGACTGCATCGGCAAGACTGCCAAAGTGGAACTTGGGCCTGGGGACAGGATCAACGAAAAGACTGGGAAGCCGTACCTTGAAATCAAACGGTGGTTGCCAGCATCGGCAGAGTCTGATCTCTCGTCTGATGAGATCCCATTCTAATTGACACACAGGGGGCCGCGCATCCTAAAAACGCGGGCTACTAATGACAAACTCCGAAAAACTGGAGGCTCGTCGAATTGCCGACGAACTCTACAAGGCACACTGCGCCTTCGTTAAAGCAGACGTTCCCGGCCTCCACCCAGATGGCAATATGACTGTGAAGCTCGCCCACTTCATCCGCATGTTTGGCGGGACCATTGAACCCACTCCTCTGTCAAAAGCGGCTAGGCTACAACGCGAGCACGAGGCAACGCTGTAATGAGCACACTCAATGTCCCGCAGGCTACAGAGGCCGAGCGGGCGGTGCTGGGGTGTCTACTCTTCGCCCCAGCAACTGCACATCCTGCGGTGGTCGCCTCGGGCCTGACTGCGCAGGATTTTTTTAACCCAACATTCCAGACCATCTTTGCCGGCATCCAGTCTTCGATTGACGCCGGGGAAAGCCTCGATCCGATCGGGCTGGCAACGCGACTGGCAAAGCAAGGGGTGCCCTTTACTTTGCTCTCAGAGTTGGCGAGTGGTATGCCAAGTCTGGAGCCTCTCCCGAGCTGGTGCACTCTAGTCCAGGACGCCTCAAGACGCAGAGCACTTCTCAACCAACTCGTCTCGTCAGCCAAGGCAGTCTCTGCCGGCACACCCACAAGCACGATTGTCGCTGACCTGACTCGCGCCACTTTGACGGCAGGAGAGTCTCAGGGACTGGGCGCTATAGTACAGACGACGTTCAATGACCTGCTGTTCTATGATACAGAGCACGATACAAACACTCTTATAGGCAACCGCTGGCTCTGCAAAGGCGGGAGTGTGCTTATCAATGCTCAGTCTGGTATCGGGAAGAGCAGTTTGACGATGCAGTTGGCAATCGGCTGGGCACTTCACGGGCAAGGCTCATTCTCTGAAGTGCTGACATTCGGTATCGTCCCAGTGAGGCCACTCAAGAGCTTGCTCTTGCAGGCAGAGAACGACATAGGCGACCAAGCAGAAATCTTGCAATCGGTGATTTGCAAGTATGGAAGGACTCAGTGTGGAGAAGCTGAACTGGCAGTGCTCAATGAGCGACTGGTATTCTATAGGGACAACGTACACTCAGGTGCAGAGTTCTTAAGAGTGTTGGAGGCGCTCATCATCAGGCATCAGCCAGACATCGCATGGATTGACCCTTTGATGTGCTACCTCGGGGATGACATCAGTGACCAGAAGGTAGTCACAGAGTTCTGCAACGGGCTCAATAGGATCTCTTCAAAGACCGGGGTGCTGTTTGCCATCATCCATCACCTTCCTAAGCCTCGGGAAGGAACAGCACGCACTGACTCAGACTTGGCCTATGCAGGCTTCGGCTCTTCAGCACTCACAAACTGGGCAAGAGAGGTAGTGACATTACAGAGGATTGAGACTGCTCCCGGCCAGCCTCCAACGTGTTCCTTTACTTGTACGAAGAGAAGACTCAGGTCAGGAATGCGCAGTTGGGAGAACCAGCCTACAGCAAAGATTTACATCAGACACAGTCCTGAGCCAGAGAGACACGGCATGATTTGGCAGCAGTGCCAGCAGCCAGAACCACCAGAAGAACAGCCAAAGAAGAGGAAATGAAAGTACTAGTCGCCTGCGAATACAGTGGAACAGTCAGAGACGCATTCCTGCGCCGAGGACATGATGCAATGTCTTGCGACTTGCTGCCCACAGATGCACCTGGACCGCATTATCAGGGGGATGTCAGAGACATCATCAATAACGGTTGGGATCTGATGATTGCGCATCCACCTTGCACTTACCTGTGCAGTAGTGGCCTGCACTGGAACAAACGCCGGCCAGAACGTGCCGCACAGACTGAGGAGGCGCTACAGTTTGTGCGGATTCTTTTAGACGCAAACATACCAAGAATTGCACTAGAAAACCCGATTGGTTGCATTTCAACGCGCATTAGGAAGCCAGACCAGACAGTGCAGCCTTGGCAATACGGTCATCCAGAGTCAAAAGCAACCTGTTTATGGCTCAAGGGGCTGCCGTTATTACAGGCAACAGACATCTTGCCCTTGCCTGAGACTGGCAGATGGGACAACCAGACGGCATCGGGCCAAAACAAACTGACACCAAGTCCTGATCGCTGGAAGATTAGATCAGCGACATATAAAGGCATTGCAGAAGCAATGGCAGAACAATGGGGGAGACTATGAACTACACAAAGATCGGAGCACTACCAACACACCGCTACATCTGGGTGGACAGTGATTACACTCATGCAGAGCCCTGTGGTCTAGTCGAAGCTATGTGGGTGGGTTTAACAGCCATCCCTGGGCGAGCGTGGGGCATCAATGTCATCTTGCGAGACGGAGGCGCTTTGTATCGTAACATCCCTCCTGACGCCGTGGCGTTCACACTTAATCCAGAGGCTGACTGGATCATCAGTGAAGCCCAGCTTTGGGACTGCTACAGTTATCACTTCTCGATCCTTCAGAACCCAATTCTGCGAGGCATGGAGGTGACTGCAAGGGTGGAGGATGAGATCCTGCATGGAGAGTATCTGTTCTCTGTAACACACCTTCACGACGGCTGGTCTGACTCCCCGGATCAAGACAAGGAGTTCATCTTTGTGAAGCTCAACAACGGAAGACTGACAATCCAGCCCACCAACAGAGTTCGGTTCATCGACCACAGTTTCACGACAAACGAACTACCAAAGTTGAAACTGCAAGAAACAGTGTACAGTTGTGAGAAATGAATCCACGCTCAGAGAACCCAAAAGAGGAAGGTCCATACGCCTGGCAAGCCCGTGATGCTACCTTACAAGCCGGCAAGTTGGGCATCAATGCGTATGCCATTTACTGCGCACTTACCCACTTCCAAAGCATGGCGGCAACTGACCACAAGAGACGTTTTTCGGCATCTTACGAGCAGCTCGCAGAGCACGCAGGATGCTCCCGAGGGACTGTAAAAACAGCACTTGATGCCCTCGAAAAGGCGGGATTAATCCGCAAGTTTTCGGGCTCAAATGGAGGTCATCGGGCAACCCGGAATGCCTTTTTTTTGACCTCGATTAGCAGTACACCACATGGACGCGGCAGTACACCACGTGAACGGCACGTGAGTACACGTGGTGAACGGCACGTGAGTACACCACATGGACGCTTTAGAGAGAAAGAGAACAGATTTATAGCGGCCCATCAAGGGGCCGCGTATAAATCAGAGAACGAAAAAGCGCAGCCCACTCGCCAGCCCTTGGGGGCCGGCAGTGGTCCGCAGAAAACGGAAGATGTGCCGGAGTGGATCTTGTTGAGAAATGCAATGTACGAGGAGAGTGAAAGAATCATCGCTGAAAAGAAAATGTTGGAAGACCAAAAAAATTCCTAAAGTTCGACTCGCAACCTACCGACACACTCCCTGCCATGATACCTGACCTCATCACCGAAATCGAACGCCTCCGGGCAGAGAACATCGAACTCGCCTCAAGACCCTGTTTTGAGTGCGATGTCATCACTCCGGGAATTTTGTCCTCATTGAGGGCAGAAAACGCAAAGCTGAAGCGACAGCTTGAAAGTTTGGTTGAGCAGCAAAACAAGAACCTGCCAGCCATTGAGCAGAAATAGGCATTCTGATGCCGTGCAGCTACCAACCAGTATGACCACAGCGGAACATATGAAAAACAGCCAAGAAATGGAACGAGAGATAGACGACTTGAGAGAAGTGGTGCAGATAGCAGTTTTGGCTGCTGTCGAGCTTCTCAAGATTGGGAAGCCGGAAGTGCGAACCCGGCAGAACCTTTTAACCTGGGGCCAACTCTCCACGACGATAGAGTTGCTGCGGAAGGAATTTCAGATTGAGGAAATCAAATGACACACCAAGAAATCAACCAAGCAATAGCCGAGGCCTGCGGTTGGACTGACGTACAGGTTGGCACTTTGACCAGAGAACTGATCGGGAAGTCTCCGAAAGATGGAGATTACTGGCCAATTGCGAACTACACTGCCGACCTGAATGCCATGTGGGAAGCTGAAGAGACGATTTACAGCCACCACAGAATGTGGCTGGCGTATTACAACGCCGTGGGCGCAGGTCCGTTTAGCCTGCATGTGACTGCACGGAAAAAGGCAGAAGCGTTTTTGAAAGTAATTGGCAAATGGGAGGTGCAAAATGACTGACAAACAAATTAACCAGCGAATTGCTGAGGCGTGTGGGTGGGGGCAAAAGCCGGTAGTAAACACCGATGGGAAAGGTCGTGTTTGGGTTACAAATTACCCAAACTACTGCGGCGACCTAAACGCGATGCACGAAGCCGAAAAAGTGCTGGATTACGAACAGGCTCAAGATTTCGGGGATGTGATGTACAACTTGTGTGCAGACGAAAACAACGAGCAGGAGAACCCGGTTCCGTGGAGGTTTGCAATTATCCACGCCACCGCCCGCCAACGAGCAGAGGCTTTTCTGAGAACGCTGGGCAAATGGGAGGAGGGGCAATGAGCATCAAAGAATGTCCGTTTTGTGGATCTACAGACTCCCAAATTCACAATCATGTTGTGACAAATCATTTCAGAATTACTGGCCTTGATTGGTTTGTGCAGTGTTCCAACTGCAAGGCTGAAGGACCCGGCGCAGATTCAAAAAAGTTAGCCATTGAGGCATGGAACGAAGGCACACCAAGGTATCACCGAGTCTATAAGTTGGAGGAGGCGCTCAGGCGCATCATCGAAACTACAGGAGATGTGCCATACGACCCAAACATACATATAGCGTGCAAAAGAATAGCAAGGGAGGCACTGGAATGAGCATGACACCATCAGAGCGTTTTGAGCACACGCTAGCCATAGAGACACTCAACGCAGCTCTTACTGAGTCAAAGAAGCAGCTTAGGCTTGCGAGAGATAGAATCGCCAGACTTGAGATCCAGTTAATCAGAGAAGGCTGGACTCAAGATGACCTTGACGACGTAGAGCCAAAGCTGGAACAGTAGAGACCTTCGGAACGCCGAAATGGGAACGCCGCCAGCGTCAATGGGCGTGACAGCCGGGAGAGACCGGCACCAAAATGAAAGTGCGCTCCAATGAATAACTGGAGCGCACTTTCTGCTTTCGGGGGGAATACTGGGAGACTTTCACTTGGGTCCCCTTTTTACGAGTAAATTCAGTCTTGAGAAATTAGCTGAGCGATTTCCGATTTTAGGATTTTGGTTTTGGAAAACCAGAGCGCATAGCCAGCCTTGTGCGCACGCCGGGAGTCACAAGCAACCTGGGTGCTTAGAACATCAGCTTGGAAAGTAATCACGCCAGCTCCTGGCCAGCTTATCGGTGAAGGCACCGATATGATCCAGGTGGGCCAGATCCAAGCATGAGGGCAAACAAAAAGGGCAGCCCCGGTTAAAGGGCCGCCCTTGTTCGGCGGATGCGTAGAATTGAGAGACTGCTTTTACACTGCTTCGACAAAGTCAACTTCCAGCCGAGTCGCATAAGGTGCTGGCTTAAACCAGCGCACCTGGACCTTGTGAACCACTGGATCAGTGCGGCCCGTCCAGTTGTCTTTCACTCCGCCTTCAGTCCAAGTCGAGGTGACAACGCCGCGCAACTTGGTCCAGTGCAGCTTTCTTCCAAGTTGGTCTTCTCCATCGAAACGGGGTTTGATGACCTGACCGGTTTTGAATGGGTGTTCTGTTTTCATTTTGGTTTCTAGTTTTTTGGTTTGGGTTCACTGACTGCGGAAAGTTTATCGGCGGGGCCAGCTCCGGGCTTTAGGGATTTTTGAAGCGGGTCCCCTTTTTCGGAGTAAATTGACTTTTGAAAAATGGTTTTACCGATTTTGGATTTTAGGATTTTGGCCTCTCGTGTGTGTATGCGTGCGCATGCGCTCGTGCGTGTGTGCGTGTGTGCGTGTGTGCGTGCAGGCGTGCCCGTATGCGTAGGCGTGAGCGAGCGTGCGCGTGAAATGCTTTTGAGATTGTTTAAATTGTCTCAATGGTTGCGCACAAAGGCTGTTTATAAGGCTTTTTGTTTGCTGGCAAGGTGAGTGGTGCGGATTAAGGGGAAAGGGATTTTAAGAGGCTGTTTTGTCGCTTGGGTAAGGGTAAGGGGAAAGGGTAGGGGGAGGGTGGGAAAACTAGAGGTAAAACGCAAAAAAGGAGCACCTCCGGAGAGGTGCCCCTTATTCGGGCTTGGCGCTTAGTTGTGTTTGGCTTGCCTACCTTCGGCTTTGAACCTTTAGGAAAAGTCGGATACTCGCTTTCCAGTCTGATTCAAATTTCTTAGCGAGGTAGGTCGCCACTAGTAGGTTGGTTTTCATTTGTCGGATTTGTTAGAGCGAGTCACTCGGTATCGCCATGTTTTGGCGAACAAACGGGCGTCTTTGGCGGTCTTAAAAACTATGGATTTGTCTATATCTGCCCAAAGGAAATCAAGTCTCCAAAAGGCTCCAGAGCGGTAGAGAGTGGCAGTCATTAATTAGCCTCCCTTTCATTTATTGCCTTTTGCATTGCCACTGTGGGCGCCTCACCATCGGCCAGCTCTTCCATGGCTTCGGCAAGGCCGTTCTTCTCTAGCGTCCAGTCTAGAAAATCGGCACGGGACATTGCCGGCAACTCATCCGCCCCCCTTTCCAGCATATCGCAAGCGGTTGTTATTTCATCGGCAAAGCGTGTTGCATCGGGGGCAGACAAGTGGCCGTACACAACGGCATCCTGAATGTCTGAGGCGGTAGCAGAAGCGCCGTTTGCGTCCAGCAATTCAAGGCGGTAGAAAGCACGCTCAAGGGTAGGATGAAGGGCAAGAAGCTGTGGGAAGGTCAACTCATCAGGGGCAAGCATATCGAGCAGCTCCGTATCTAGTTTAACACGTCCAGCCATGCGGACGGCGTCTTCTCGTGCACCTTGGATTTGGGATATAGCCTCTTTAAGGTCATCAATGGCGTCTTCAATGTGCCATCTCACGTCATCCTTATCACGGGCGTGCAATGCTGTTTCAAGAGACTCAAGGGCGCTTTCTAGTAGGGGTTGTTTCATTTGATTAGGGCGTAGGCGGTTGAAACTAAGGTAAATGTGACTGATAGCCAGAAGACAAGGTGGAGAGATTTAATGGGATCCATTTTTAGTGTAGGCGGTAGGAAACAGTTTTAACGGTGGCTTTCCAACAGGCTCTGCAGTCTAGGCATTTGTTGCCTTGTGCAGGAGCAGGGCAAACGTAACCAGCGGGGGTTGAGTCTTTAGAGTGGACTTCGGAAGTGGTAACTCCGAGGGAATCGGCTAGAGAGTTTGGACCCGATTTGTCCACCATAAAGCCTGAGAGTCTGACGTTTAGGTTAGCGGGGAAGGTTGCGTAACGTTCCAGATACTCAGAAACAATTCCGTATTCTTTCGTGGGAAGCCAGAATTGGATTTTTGGCAAAGCTAAGGCGATGCGTACAATGTCTTTAAGGTTTTTCAGGCTTTGCAAATCGCCAGAGTCGAACCAACGAAAAAAGCCAGTCTGTTCTTCAACCTTGAGCTTCTCAATCATTGCAGGAACCCATTCAGGGGATGCCATTTGTTCCAGCCGATTAGACAACGCAGCGTACACGTTAGGCATGCGGTAGAAGCCTTTCAGCGCGTAGCAATCAAAGCAAACGGAGCCTTCTACTTGTGCAAGTTTGGAGCCGGTTTTGCAAGCTAGGGCGGGAATGCTCCAACTATGGCATGGCATTTTGGAGGTTTTTGACAGAGTGAGTTTCATTAGGTTTCGTTGGGTTTGTTGGGGTTGTTGGGGTTGGGGTTGTGGCGAGGGTTAGCGTACGGTGCCGCAGGTGCAGCCTTTGATGCCGCACAGCTTGCGCCAGATACGTTTACGCAAAGCAATCGCTAGTTTGTCAGCCTTGGATTGATTGCAGGGGTGATGGCACTCGGCTTGCCATGCTGCGTCAAAGATTTGTTCCACCGTCAGGGTGGAGCGAATGCGGACGGAAGTATTGTGGAATGAGTTGGTTAGGGTGGTCATTTTGTGTGGGTTGGGTTGGGTTGGTTGGGTTGGGAGAGATTAGAGAGTGGGGCAAGCTGAACGGCGTTCACGCATGAGCACTAGGCTACGGTCAATACATGCGAGCATGATCTTATCTCTGCGCCAGAAGGTCTTGTGAGAGGTGCCAAGGTCGTCATTACGACGAATGCGAGCCTCACGAATGGCGCGCAACAGCTTATGGCTGTCGATGCTATTGATCTTGTTAGCGATGCGGGCGGGGAGCTGAGATGTTGCGATCATGCTAGGGTAATCGGTTGGGGAGCTGGGGAGGTTTAGTGGTTTTTTTGGGGGGGGTGGGAAAATTGTTGTAAGGTGTTGGGGAAGGGGTAGTTGTGGGAGAATTTTTTGAAATGGGTGCGTGCCAGGTGCGGACTGGAATTTTTTTTTGAAGGGGGAAAGTGAGAGAAAATTAAGGGAATTAAGGGTGCGGGTTGACGTCGCCTAAAAAGGGCGGACACTAGGCGAATGACTGCTAATCCAGTTCCAAAGAGTTTGGAGGCGCACGTTCTCCGTGCTGGGGAGCGGACTATTGGACGCGCCAAAGGCACGCCAAACAAGCTGACCTCAAGCATCCGCGAAGCCATTGAGCACGCCTTTGATGAGCTTGGGGGCACAAGCTATCTGGTCCACGTCGGTCGCACGGATCCTCGGACCTTTTGCGCTTTGTTGTCCAAGTTGCTCCCAACTAAGCTTGCCAACGCAGACGGTAGCCCGTTGCTAGCGGCCCTCACGGAGTTGACGGACGCGCAGTTGGAGGCACGTACTGCAAGGGCATTAGCTGATGCTCAACGCGCTGGCTTAATGGCCCCGCCTGATGCCGTATCTAGTGCGCAGGTGCTGGAGGTGCAGGCAGAGGTAGTGGAGCCAGCACAAGGGGCGGAGTGAGCTTGTCACGTTTTGTGTCACGTTTTGGGCCTGTGTGTTGAAGCTATTGTTGAAGCTCCTCCGGTTTTACAGAGTAGAAGGGGCGGGTTTCCTCTGTAAACGTGCCCAAAGAGAATAGAACTGCCACTTCTATTCACCGTCACGGCAAGACTAGGCTGCAATGTTGCGCAACAACAACGCACAGCGCTGGTTATTGCACGCACACAAAGGGCCCTTGCGCTGGCGATTGATGGCAAG
>Ga0075471_10000892_pt1 | contig 18797 bp, 13 predicted proteins | sample DEB19_08_DNA_2_FD_74787 | JGI IMG/M metagenome (GOLD analysis project Ga0075471, IMG submission 74787) | Aqueous microbial communities from the Delaware River and Bay under freshwater to marine salinity gradient to study organic matter... | ecosystem: Environmental > Aquatic > Marine > Coastal ... | reverse complement strand
TGGTCGCGCTCAAGGGTTGGGCGAGCATGGTGCGGCAACTGGAGGAGCGGCCCGATCGCGCGCCCGTCGAGGCGGTGCCCGCGCGGCTCGCCGACTTCCTGGCGGTCCGCCTGCTGCTCGACCGGACCGCGGGAGAGTGGGCGGCTGGTCGCCTCGGACATGCCGTCGGAACCGACGATGACGGTTCCCTGGCATCGTTGTGGACGGAACTCCGCGACCGGTATCCGCCGCGTCGCGGTCCTGGCAGCCTGGCGCGGGCCTTCCTGCTGCATCAGGTGTCGCAGCTGCTCGGCCTCGCCGCGGACGACATCCGTGCGCTCGACGACAACCAGATTCTCGAGCTCCAGCACGCGATCGCCGCATTCGACTCGATCACCCGCCGCCGGCTGTTTCACCTCGCCTACGAGCGAAGGCACCGCGTCGAGGCGCTCGACGCGCTCGCTTCGCAACGATCCGTCCCGCCTGTCGCCGACGCCGACCGCCCCCGGGCGCAGGCCGTGTTTTGCATCGACGACCGCTGTGAATCGTTTCGCAGGTCGCTCGAGGAACTCGCCGCCGACGTCGAGACCTTCGGCGCCGCCGGGTTCTTCGCCGTGCCGATGTATTTTCGCGGTATCGACGATTGGCACGCCGTTCCCCTCTGTCCGATCGTCATCCGGCCCGGACATACGGTGACCGAAGTGCCCGAGGCCGGCGCGGCCGCCGATCATCGTTTCCGGCAGTCCGTGCGGCGGTCGCTCGGCCGGCTCCGGGGCGGGATGGCGGAGGGCAGCCGCTCGCTGCTCCGCGGCGGCATCCTCACGTCGGTGGGCGGGGCGATCGCGGCGGTGCCGCTCGTGGCGCGAGTCGCCTTTCCCCGGCTCACCGCCCATCTGGCCAACCGGGCCGCCGAACTCGCCGCCCCCCGCATCCCGACGCGGCTCGATCTGAAGCGGGAGGGCGACGCCCGGCTCGCCGACGGCACCCGGCCGGGCTTCGACCTCGACGAGATGGCCGCCGTCGTCCGCAGACTGCTGGAGGACATCGGCCTCACGTCCGGATTCTCGCGGCTCGTCGCGATCATCGGCCACGGATCGACCAGCCTCAACAACCCGCACGAGAGCGCCTACGACTGCGGCGCCTGCGGGGGCGGACGCGGCGGCCCCAACGCCCGGGCCTTCGCGCTGATGGCGAACGATCCGGCGGTGCGGACGCGGCTCGCGACGGCCGGCCTGGAAATCCCAGCCGACGTCGTGTTCGTCGGCGGCATGCAGGACACGTGCACCAGCGAGATCGCCTGGTTCGACACCGACCGCATTCCCGGCTCTCACATCGCCGAGTTCGAGTCATTTCAGCGGAGGTGCGTCGAAGCCGGCGGCCTCGACGCCCAGGAGCGTTGCCGCAGGTTCGACTCGGTGCCGCTCGACGTCTCGGTCGCCGAGGCCCTTCGCCGTGTCCAGGCGAGGTCGGCCGATCTCGCCCAAGTGCGGCCCGAATATGGGCACGCGAGCAACGCCGTCTGTATCGTCGGCCGACGAGGCCGGACCAGGGGGCTGTTCCTCGATCGTCGGTCGTTCCTGGTCTCCTACGATCCCGGTCCCGACACCGACGGCACGGTGCTCGAGCGAACCCTCGCCGCCGTCGGACCCGTGTGCGGTGGCATTAACCTCGCCTACCTTTTCTCGCGGGTCGATCCGCTCTGCTACGGCGCCGGCACGAAACTCCCACACAACATCACCGCCCTGGTGGGCGTGATGGACGGGCACGCCAGCGACCTCCGCACCGGCCTGCCCCTTCAGGGCGTCGACATCCACGAACCGGTCCGCCTGCTGATGGTCGTCGAGGCCGCTCCCGAGCGGATCCGCGCGGTGCTCGATCGCCTGCCGGCCGTGAAAAACATGGTCGTGAAGCGGTGGATTCAGTTCGTGTCGTGGCATCCCGACACTGGAGAGCTCGCCGTGCAGGAGACCGCCGACGGCGAGATCGCGTTCATACCGTATGAGTCGGAGTCGGAGTCGATTCCGGTCGTACCCTCGTCGGCGGCCTGGTATCGCGGCCATCGTGGCAACCGGCCCCCGGCGCGGCTGCTGGCCGGTGTTTCCCTTCCCGCCGGCGACGGCTCGGTGCATCCATGACCTTGCCACCACTCCTCACCGATCCCCTGTCGGCACTCGTTGTCTGGCAACTCGTCGCGCCGGTCACGGCCCTCGCCAGCATCGGCCTGCCGTCACTGCTGGGTCGGCCACTGTCGGAACGCGCGACCACGCGGATCGTGGCGGCCGCCTTCGCGACGGGCTTCGTCGCCGCCCTCGTCACCCTCGTCGTGATCGCCAATCGTGGCTTCGCCGCCCACGTGGTCCATCTCGGCAGGCTGTTCGCCGTGGGCCATCACGCCGCCACGATCGAACTGGTCGCCGACGGCCTGTCGGTGCCCTACGTCTGCTTCTCCACCGGCCTGTGCGCGCTGGTCAACGCCTTCGCCGGAAAATACCTTCATCGTGAGCCTGGCTTCACCCGCTTCTTCATCCTGCTCGCCCTGTTCGGCACCGGCATGAATCTGATGGTGCTGGCCGGCAGCATCGACGTGTTGTTCGCAGGCTGGGAGTTTCTGGGCATCTCGTCGGCGCTCCTGATCGGATTCTTCCACGAGCGGCGCAACGCCGTCGATGCGGCCCTGCGGGCCTTCACGACCTACCGCATCTGCGACGTGGGCCTATTCGCCGCGAGCGTGGTCATCCACCAGGCGACCGGTTCGGGCGACTTCGAGCGGCTGTTCACGGGCACCTGGCCCCATGCCGCGTGCCTCGTGCCGCCCGCCACCGCGCTCTTTGTCTCGATGCTGCTCGTGTTCGCCGCCCTCGGCAAGAGCGCCCAGGTGCCCTTCTCAGGCTGGCTACCCCGGGCAATGGAGGGACCGACTCCGTCGAGTGCGATCTTCTATGGCGCGCTCTCCATCCACGCGGGGGCCTATGTGCTGCTCCGCTGCGAATCAGTGCTCGACGCCGCGCCCGCCGCGGGCTGGCTGCTCGTCGCCATCGGCGCGGGCACCGCCCTGCATGCCGCGGTCGTGGGCAGCGTGCAGACCGACCTCAAAAGCATGCTCGTCTACGCCTCGATGACGCAAGCGGGCCTCATCCTCGCGGAGATCGGGGTCGGCTGGCGGGTGATCCCACTGGTGCACGTCATCAGCCACGCGATCCTCCGCAGCCTGCAGATCCTCCGATCGCCGTCGGCGATGCACGATCGCCACGAGCTCGCCGCCGCCCTCGGCGGCCACCCGGGTCCGTCCGACTGGTCGCTGCTGCGGCTCCTGCCGCCCCGCGTTGCCCGCGGGCTCTATCATGTGGCTCTCGAACGGGGATTCGAGGAGTCGTTCGTCTCCGGGCTGTTCGTCCGGCCGTTGCTCGCGCTGCTCACGTCGGCCGACCGCCTCGAGCGCCGGTGGGCCGCTCTCCTTGGAGGCGGCTCGGCAGATGCCCGAGCCCGCCGCTCGTCGGATGGAGGCGTCGTATGAGCGACACGCAAACGCCCGGGTTGATCGCCGTCGCCGTGTGCATTGCCGCGCCGCTCGTGGGCGCCGTCGCCCTTCGATTCGCGGAGCGGCTGTTCAACCCGCGACTGATCGCGGCGACCGCGGTCGGAGTCTCTCTGATGGCGGCGATCGTGGCTGCGGCGTGCTGGCACTGCGGCAGCGGCCGGCCCGCGACCTTCGGCCACCAGCTCGCCGGAGGCGACGTCGTGTTCGTCGACGGCCTGACGGCCTTGCTGCTGCCCTACGTGGCCGTCGTCGACATGGCGATCGTCCTCGTCGCCCCGCGGCGGGCGTTCGCCTCGCCCGCCGTGCGGCGGCTGCTCCTGGGGGCCGCGATCACGTTCGCGACGCTATCCACGTCGCACCCCATCGTGCTCGTCGTGCTCTGGGCCGTCTCGATCCTCTCCACCTGGACGACGATCCGCAGCACGATGGGCGGCCGGGGGGCAGCCCGTGTCTACGGCCTGACGATGTCGATGGCGGTCGCCTGCATGACGATCGGCACGGCGCTCCTCGTGGCCGATCCTCCCTGGCTGGTCGGCAGCGGAATGACCGGGGCGGCCGGCGGCTGGCTGGTGGCCCTGGCGGTCATGATCCGCAAGGGACTCGTGCCGTTTCATTCCTGGTATCCGGCGCTGTTTTCCGGCGCGTCCCTGGCGACGGCGCTCGTCGTCACCATGCCGCAGGTCGCCACCTACACGGCGCTGCGGCTGCTCGTCGGCCATGCCGACGGTGTGCCGCACGAACTGGTCGTGCTGGCAAATGCCGCCCTGCTGACGGCAGCCTATGGGGCGGCGCTCGCGGTCGTGCAGCGGGACGTTCGCGGGCTGCTGGGCATGCTCGCGATGAGCCAGTCGGCGATGGTGCTCGCCGGCCTCTCCGGCACCGTGCCAACCGAGCTCTGCGGGGCGCTGGCGGTCTGGGTGTCGAGCGGGCTGGCGTTGACCGGCATCGGGCTCGTCGCCTGGGCGATCGAGAGCCGGGGAGGCATGATCTCGATCGAGTCGCTCCAAGGCCGCTTCGCCGATGCCCCCGCCCTCGCCGCCTTCTTCCTGCTCTTCGGCCTGGCCATCCTCGGCTTCCCCGGCACGCTCTCGTTCGTGGCCGACGACCTGATCATCTCGGGCAGCCTCGACGACCATCTGCACGCGGGGGTGTTCGTGATCCTGACGACGGTCTTCGCCGGCATCGCCGTCATGCGGGGCTGGTTCCGCGTGTTCGGCGGTCCCGTCACCGTCGATGCCCCGCGGCACGCGATCCTGCCGCGAGAGCGTTTCGCGTTCACCGCCCTGCTCGCAATTCTCTTCGGACTCGGCCTCTGGCCGGGCCCGTTCGTGCAGTCCCTCGAGAACGTGGCCGCCTCGCTGCTGGCGGCCCGGCAGCATCACGATGCCCCAGCCCCTTCCGGAGTCCATCCATGACCGCCACCGAACACACGAGATCATCTACGCCGGCCTCGGGCGAGATCCCGCGAGGCACGGCCGCCGGCTTCCGGAAGTACTTCCGGCAGGACGTCATCAGCGGCTTCCTCGTCTTCCTCATTGCCCTGCCGCTGTGCCTCGGCATCTCGCTGGCGAGCGGCTTTCCGCCCGTGGCGGGCGTGCTGACAGCCGTCGTGGGCTCGATCCTGACCACGTTCCTCAGCAACTCCGAACTCACGATCAAGGGGCCCGCCGCCGGATTGATCGTGATCGTGCTCGGCGCGATGCAGTCGTTCGGCTTCACCGCCGGGGCCGATCCCGAGGCCGACATGCGGGCCTACCGGATGGCGATCGCCGTCGGCTGCGTCGCGGGCGTGGTGCAGGTGGCCTTCGGGCTGCTCCGCGCCGGTGCGCTCAGCGAGTTTTTTCCCACCGCGGTCGTGCATGGCATGCTCGCCGCGATCGGCTTCATCATCTGCCTCAAGCAACTGCCGGTCGTCTTCGGCCAGAAGGCGAGCGGCGAACCGCTCGAGATCCTGCGGGAACTGCCAGAGAAAATCCTCCACCTCAATCCAGCCATCACGTTGATCGGGCTGGTGAGCCTCGCGATCCTGTTCGGCTGGCCGGCGATCCGCCAGCGGCTGCGGCCGACATGGCTGAGGTTCGTGCCCGCTCAGCTCCTCGTGCTCGCCGTGGCCGTGCCCCTCGGGCTGTCGTTCGACCTGGCGCGGGATCACGCCTACACCCTGGTGGGCCATCGCTACACCGTGGGCGAGTCGTTTCTGGTGAACGTGCCGGGCAACCTGCTGGCGGCGATCACGACGCCCGACTTCGGCGTCTTCACCGGCCCCGCGACCCGGCTCTCGGCCCTCTTCTGGGTCGCGATGTTCGCGGTTGTCGGCAGCGTCGAGTCGCTCCTCTCCGCCAAGGCGATCGACCTGCTCGATCCGTGGAAGCGGAAGACCAAGATGAACCGCGACCTGCTGGCCGTCGGCGTGGCCAACGTCGCCGCCGCCGCGATCGGCGGCCTGCCCATGATCTCCGAAATCGTCCGCAGCAAGGCCAACATCGACAACGGCGCCCGCACGCGGTTTGCCGACCTGTGGCATGGCGTCTGCCTGCTCGCCTTCGTGGCCCTCGTGCCCGGCCTGATCCACATGATCCCCCTCTCGGCCCTGGCGGCGATGCTCGTCTATACCGGCTTCCGGCTGGCCTCGCCCCGTGAGTTCATCAACGTCTTCAAGATGGGCTCGGAGCAGCTGCTGATCTTCGTCGCCACGATCGTGGGCGTGCTCGCCACCGATCTGCTCGTCGGCGTGGGCATCGGGATTTTGCTCAAGTTCGTGATCCACGCGATCAACGGCGTACCGCTCCGCTCCTTCTTCAAGCCGTTTCTCAAGGTGATCCCGATCGACGACCAGACGGTGCAGATCGACGCCAGCGGTTCGGCGGTGTTCACCAACTGGATCCCGTTCAGGCGGCAGATCGAGCAACTCGGCCTCGTCCAGAACAACAACGTGATCGTCAACCTCGCGGGCACCGAGGTCGTCGATCACAGCGTGATGTCGAAGCTGCACGAGCTCGCGCTCGACTTCGAGCAGGCCGGCCTGCGGCTCGACGTGGTCGGACTGGATTCGCACCGGCAGTCGTCCGCCCACCCGCATGCCACCCGCCGCCGCGTGACGGTGCAGATGCGGCGGATCACCGTGGTGGGGCCCGCCGCGATGGAGCACGAACTCGTGGCGATGGTCCGTGATCAGGGGGCCTCGGGCTACACGGCCGTGCCCTGCCGCGGCGGCGGCCGGCGGGAGTCGCCGGAGGGGGGCAGGCTGCTCGTGCGGTTCGAGACGATCGTGCCCGCGGAGGTGGCCGGCCGGATTCTCGACACGCTCCGCGAGCCGCGGTTCAGCGACGAGCGGATGACGGTCTGGATCGAGCCGGTCGATGTCCTGCGGCTCGAACAGTTTTGAGGGGCGGGCCCGGCTTGTGGCCGTCCGCTTTCCCCCGATCTCACAATCGGGGGCTTTCCCGCTTGCTGCGGCACCCCTGCATGCGACCGACGTATCCTGATGGAATCACGATCGGTCTCGTGACGGCAAGGCGGAGGTGGCGGTGGCGGCCAACGTTCGCGTACGCGTGCGGATCAGGGGCGTCGTGCAGGGCGTCGGCTTCCGGCCCTTCGTCTGGCGGCGGGCGACACGACTCGGGCTCTCGGGCTGGGTCGAGAACGACGCCGCGGGCGTGACGGCGGAGATTCAGGGCACCGCCGCCGCGGTGGCCGCTTTTCTCGACGGGCTGGCCGCGGCCGCCCCCCCCCTGGCCCGTGTGGCGGGCGTCGATTCACTCGAGGTGTCCCCCGATGCCGACGCCGGCGGGAACCGGTTTCTGATCCTCGAAAGCGCTACTGGCGGCCCGAAGGGCGTCGTCGTGCCCCCAGACGTCGCCCCGTGCACGGCCTGCCTCACGGAGATGGCCGACCCGGGGAATCCGCGGCATGGCTATCCGTTCATCAACTGCACGGACTGCGGCCCGCGATTCACGATCATCGAGGGCCTGCCCTACGACCGCGGGGCGACGACGATGCGGTCGTTCACGATGTGCGCCGCGTGCGCGGCCGAATACCTCGATCCGTCGTCACGGCGGTTTCATGCCCAGCCGAATGCCTGCCCGGTCTGCGGCCCGACCGTCTGGTTGGCCCTCCGCGTGGGCGATGCGATCCCGACTGCTCGCACCGCAGCCGCCTGCCTAGGCGATGCCGCGGTCCAGGCCGCACGGGCCCTGCTCGGCGGCGGCGGCATCGTGGCGGTCAAGGGCGTGGGCGGCTTTCATCTTGCCTGCGATGCCACGAATGACACGGCCGTGGGGCTGCTCCGCGACCGCAAGCAGCGGCCCCGCAAGCCCTTCGCCGTGATGGTGGCCGATCTCGCCGCGGCCCGGGAGTTGGCCCACGTCGATGAACAGGAACAGCGGCTGCTCGAAGGCCGTGAGCGGCCGATCGTGCTCCTGCGGCCGCGTATCGACGCCCGAGGCCAGTCCATCGGTGTGGCGGCAGCGGTCGCCCCGGGCAACGACTTTCTCGGCGTCATGCTGCCCTCGTCGCCGCTCCATGATCTGCTCTGCCGTAACCTGCCGCCGCTCGTGATGACCTCGGGCAACCTCGCCGAGGAACCGCTCGCCACCGACAACGACGAGGCGGTGGCACGGCTCGCGCCGCTCGCCGACGGATTTCTGTTGCACGACCGCGAGATCCGCGTGGCCTGCGATGATTCGGTGGTGCGATGCGTGGCCGGGCTGCCCTTGCCCATCCGCCGCTCCCGCGGCCACGCGCCGCTGCCGATCCAACTTCCCTGCGGAGGGCCGCCTGTCCTCGCGGTCGGCGGCGAGCTCAAGGCGGCGATCTGCCTGGCCCGCGACGACCAGGCGGTGATGAGCCAGCACATCGGCGACGTGGGCAATCTGGAAACACTCGCAGCGCTCGACCGCGCGGCGACGCACCTGATGCAACTCTTCGCCGTCGCTCCGGCCGCCGTCGTCGCCGACCTGCATCCGGGCTATCTCACCACGGGCTGGGCCCGCGGCTTTGCCGCCGCCCGCGGCATTCCGCTTGTGCAGGTGCAGCATCACGAGGCCCATGTCGCGGCGCTGCTTGCCGAACACGGTCTCGACGTCGGCGTTGCTCCCGGATTCATCGGCGTCTGCTTCGACGGCACGGGCTACGGCCGCGACGGCACCGTGCAAGGCGGGGAGTTTCTCGTGGCCGGTGGCGGCGGCCTCCGCCGGGCCGCCCACCTCCTGCCCTTTCCGCTGCCGGGCGGCGACGCGGCGATCCGGCATCCCTGGCGGACGGCGCTCGCGCTGCTCCGCGAGGCCGGCCTCCCTTGGAGCGAGCGGCTCCCGCCCGTCCGGCGCGGCTCCGTAGCCGATCTCGACCTGCTCACGCGGCAACTGGAGCGGTCCCTCAACTGCGTGGTCACGACGAGCCTGGGCCGCCTGTTCGATGCGGTGGCCTCGCTCGTCGGCCTCTGCCACTCGATCGACTACGAGGCCGAGGCCGCCCTGAATCTCGAGGCGCTGGCCGCCACGGCGCCTGCGGCGGAGTCGAGCCCTCGCCACGCCTTCGCCATGACCACAGCGGCGGACGGGGCGATGGTGGCCGACTGGCGGCCGCTCGTGGCGGCGGTCGTCGATGCCATGATGGCGGGCGAATCACCGGCCGGCATCGCCGCCGCCTTCCACGAGGCCGTCGTGCGGATGATCGTCGCGGTCTGCTCCCGGCTCCGCGAGGGAGGCGGCGGCAGCCTGGTCGGCCTCACCGGCGGGGTGTTTCAGAACCGGCTGCTCGTCGAACGGTCGCTCGACGCCCTCCACGCCGCCGGATTCGAGGTGCTCACCCATCACGCCGTGCCGCCCAACGACGGCGGCCTCGCGCTCGGCCAAGCCGTCCTCGGACGGCTCGCGATGGAATCCTGAGGGTGGCCACCTGCATCCCCGATGGCTCGACGCCGTCAGGCGAGGGAAGGTGCAAAAAGCCGCGCGACCCCGGGATGGGCCGCGTATGATGACCCGGAAACCTGGAGGTGCCCGAATGCGAATGATGTCAATGCTGCCAGGTGGGACGAGTTCTCAGGCGAGTCTTGTCCCCCGCGTCATGGCGGTCATGCTCTGCGTGCTCTGGCTTCGGTTCGGCACGGCCGATGCGGTGGTGATCAACACGCTGACGGGCACGGGCAATACGTCGGCGCCGATCGACGACCCCGGCTGGGCCAACGTGGGCGTGCTCGGCATCGGCACGGGCATCTACCTCGGTAACGACTGGGTGCTCACGGCTGCGCACGTCGGCGGGGGGAGCATCGTGCTCAACGGCGGCACCTACGCGATGCTCGCCGGATCGGGCACGACGCTGACCAACGGCGGCGCCGCCGGCAAGTCGGCCACGACCGACCTCTCCATGTTTCGGCTGGCCTCCACGCCCGCCGGCCTGCCGAACCTGACGATCGCCTCGGCCACGGCGACCAGCAGCAACGCGGTGACGATGATCGGGTCGGGCCGCGATCGCGGCGCATTCACGGAATGGAGCGTCAACACCGGAACGACGCCCTGGTCGTGGACGGAGGTGTCATCGGGCGGCAACGCGGCCGGCTACAAGACGCTCCTCAGCCGCTCGATGCGGTGGGGAACCAACGAGGTCAGTTCCACCGGCGTGTGGCTCGACGACGGGTTTGGCGATGTCTTCATGCTCGGCACGTCGTTCACCGACGGCGGCTCGCCCTCGACCGAGGCACAGGCCGCCTACGGCGACTCTGGCGGCGCGGTGTTCCACAAGAACGGCTCCGCCTGGGAACTCTCGGGGCTGATCCTCACGGTGGAGGGCTACTCCGGCCAGCCCGATCCCGGGGCCAATGCGATCTACGGCAACCTCACGTACGCGGCCGACCTGGCGTTCTATCGCCCGCAGATCATGGCGCTCGTGCCCGAGCCTTCGTCGCTCGCGATCCTCGCCGGGGCCTTCGCGGCAATCCCGTTCGGCAGGCGATGTGCTGCGGCTGCCCGCTGAGGGGCCCGAGAATCAAACACCGAACGCCCGCGGCCTCACGGCCGGTCGGCTTGTACGTGCCAAGCAGTCGAGCGCAAGGCTCAAGTGCGACCCGTATGAGACCTAGGCTGCGGCCGAGAGCCCCATGGTCGATCCCACACTCAACGCCGCCTACCGGGCCACCACGTATGTGGTCGTGATGCCGGACGGCACCGAACTCGCCCTGCGTGTCGGGGAACGCTCCGCCCCGCTCGATCGGCTGCTCGCGGCGATGGGCCACGACCACTGGGCATTCGTCACCGCCTGCAATCCCCGCTCCCGCCGGCTCGACGACGCGCAGAACACGGAGCGAATGGCCCGGCTCGCCAAGGTCGTGCAGGCCCGCGGGCTCGACACGCTTCCGGCTGCAGGGCGGGGCGAGACTGGCGACTGGCCAGCGGAGCCGAGCCTGCTCGTGCTCGGCATCGAGGAGCCCGACGCGATCACCCTCGGCCGGCTGTTCGACCAGCACGCGATCGTGGTCGGCTCCCGCGGCGAGCCGCCGCGGCTCGCCTGGATTTCCATTCCCTGAGAGATTCAGGTGATTCCGAGCGCGGCCCGCCGCTCGGCCAAATAGGCGAGCCAGTCGTCGAGCCCTGCTCCAGTCTTCGCCGACGTCTCGAAGATCCGCATCCCCGGCCGCACCACCTCGATGGCGGCGACTGCCGCGGCCCGGTCAAACTCACAGACCTCGGCGAGGTCGACCTTCGTGATCGCGGCGGCGTCGGCCGTGTTGAAGAGCCCCGGATATTTGAGAGGCTTGTCTTCCCCTTCCGTCACCGACAGGAGCGCCAGTCGCACCGACTCGCCGAGGTCCCAGCTCGTCGGGCAGACGAGATTGCCGACGTTCTCGATGAACAGGTAATGGAGCGAGGAGACATTCCAGCCGTCGAGATGCCGCTGCACCATGTCGGCCTCCAGATGACAGAGGCCGTGGGTCATGATCTGCCGCACCGGCGCGCCGCTCTCCGCGAGCCGCCGCGCGTCGTTGTCGGTTTCGAGATCGCCCACGACCGCCGCCACGGGCTCGCCCCGGGCGACGAGCCGCGCGAGTGTTTCCCGGAGGAACGAGGTTTTCCCGGTGCCGGGGCTCGACACCATATTGACGACGAGCACGCCCGCTCGCTCGAACCCACGCCGCATCTCGCGGGCGAGTTCGTCGTTCTTCTTGAGGATCTTCGTGCGCACCTCGAGGATCCGGGGACCGGTCGACTCGTGCTCCGTCATCGGATCGCAGCCTCCGTCGCCGTGGCCCGGTCGTCGGCCAGTTCGATCGATTCGAGGTCAAGCTCGCGGCCCGCCCGGATGTCGCCGCTCGGCATGCCGCAGACGGGGCAGGCGAACCTCTGAATCCCGGGGAGCTCCACCTCCCGGCCACACGGACCGCACCAGATCCTGGCGGGAACGTGGATGACCCGCAGCGCCGCGCCGGCGAGGGGTGTCCCCTCGCTGATGAGGCCGAAACTGAACTGCAGCGCGTCTTCATGCACGCACGACAGCTGGCCGATCCGCAGGGTGATCGCCACGGCCCGCACCGCCCCGGCTGCGCGGCAGCGCTCGCCGGCCAGTTCGACGATGCGGCTGGCGATCGAGAGTTCGTGCATGAAATCGCCCCCCGGTCCGACTCACCGGCCCGACTCACCGACTTTTTCGCCAACTCGCCTGCGAAAAATGGTTTCGATACCCGCCACGTCTCGCCGCAGGAAGTTTACCGGATCGGAAGCCGGCCGGCGCTTTCCGCAGCCGGGCTCCGCAGCGTAGATTTTCAGAGTCGCATGGGGGCGACGCACGCATCCCGCTGGGCGGGTGTCGCGTCGGATTCGCGGATCATTGCGCGTCTCGGGAGAACGGCCATGGCCACGCTTCTCTGGCTGCAGGGCGGCGCCTGCAGCGGCAACACGATGTCGTTCCTCAACGCCGAGGAGCCGAGTGCCTGCGACCTCGTCACCGACTTCGGCATCGACGTGGTCTGGCATCCGTCGCTCGGGGTCGAACTCGGCGACCACGTCAAGGCGATGCTCGACGACATCGTCTCCGGCAGGCGGCCGCTCGACATCTTCGTCTTCGAGGGCACGGTGATCCGGGCTCCCAACGGCACCGGACGGTTCAACATGTTCGCCGACCGGCCGATGAAGGATTGGGTGAGTGATCTCGCGGGGGTCGCCAACGCCGTGGTGGCCCTCGGGGATTGCGCCTGCTGGGGCGGAATCCCGGCGACATCGCCGAATCCATCCGATTCCATCGGCCTGCAGTATCTCAAGAAGAACAAGGGTGGCTACCTCGGCGCGAACTTCCGCTCCAAGTGGGGCCTGCCGGTGATCAACATCCCCGGCTGCCCGTCGCACCCCGACTGGGTGACGCAGATCCTCGTGGCGATCGCCAGCGGCCGGGCCCAGGACATCGCCCTCGACGACCTCCAGCGGCCGCAGACCTTCTTCAAGACGTTCACCCAGACCGGCTGCACCCGGGTGCAGTTCTACGAGTACAAGCAGCACACGCACGAGTTCGGCCAGGGCACCCGCAACGGCTGCCTGTTCTACGAGTTCGGCTGCCGCGGACCGATGACGCATTCCTCCTGCAACCGCATCCTCTGGAACCGGCAGTCGTCGAAGACGCGGGCGGGCATGCCCTGCACCGGCTGCACGGAGCCGGAATTCCCCTTCTATGACCTGATGCCGGGCACGGTCTTCAAGACCCAGAAGATCGCGGGCGTGATCCCCAAGGATCATCAGACCGGCACCGGGCAACTCACGTATCTCGCCCATGCCGTGGCGGCCAAACTGGCCGCGCCCCAGTGGAGCAAGGAAGACATGTTCGTCGTCTAGCTTTCGCGCCTGCACGGCCATCCCTGGCCCGTGCAGGCTTGGATCGGCCGGAGGGAAAGCCAAGGTTTCCCACGGCCGATGGGCATCGCGTCCCGCGATCCCGGGATCAAACGCAGCTCACGAGAAGGAGAGCATCATGGCCACCGTCGCCGAGCCGAAGCCGATGCGGATCAGCCCTTTGGGCCGAGTCGAGGGTGACCTCGATCTCCGCATCGAGGTCACCGACGGCGTCGTCACCGACGCCTGGACCGAAGCCAGCATGTTTCGCGGCTTCGAGATCATCCTCAGGGGCAAGGATCCGCAGGCCGGGCTGATCGTCACCCCCCGGATCTGCGGCATCTGCGGCGGCAGCCATCTCTACAAGGCCTGCTACGCCCTCGACACCGCCTGGCGGACGCACGTGCCCAGGAATGGCACGCTCGTCCGCAACATCGCCCAGTGCTGTGAGACGCTGCAGTCGATCCCCCGCTGGTTCTACGCGCTGTTCGCGATCGACCTGACCAACAAGAACTACGCCCACCTCCCCGAGTACGACGAGGTGGTGAGGCGGTTCGCGCCGTTCGTGGGCACGGGCTACGAGAAGGGCGTCACCCTCTCCGGCAAGCCGGTCGAGGTCTACGCGATCTTCGGCGGCCAGTGGCCCCACTCCAGCTTCATGATCCCCGGCGGCGTGATGTGCGCGCCGAATCTGGCGGAGGTCACCCGCTCGATCGCGATCCTCGACTTCTGGAAGCGGGAGTGGCTGGAGAAGGAGTGGCTGGGATGCTCGATCGACCGCTGGATGGAACTGAAGACCTGGGACGACGTCTGGGCCTGGGCGGACGAGAACGATTCCCAGCGGAACAGCGACTGCGGCCTGTTTCTCCGGTTCGCGAAGCGGGCGGGCCTCGACCGCTACGGGTTCGGCTGCGGGAAGTTCCTCGCCACCGGCACCTACTTCCAGCCGGAGCTCTACGAACGGCCCACGATCGACGGCCGAAACGCGGCCCTCATCAACCGCTCGGGAGTCTACGACGGCGCACACTTCCACGACTTCGACCACGTCCACGTCCGGGAGAGCACGGCCCACAGCTTCTATGCCGGCGACACCTACCTGCACCCATGGGAGGGCCGCACCGAGCCGATCGATCCCGCCCAGGGGCACAAGCAGGGCAAGTACAGCTGGGCCAAGAGCCCGCGGTACGAGCTGCCCGGCCAGGGCTCGATGCCGCTGGAGGTCGGTCCGCTCGCCCGGCAGGTGATCGCCGGCCGCCCCGGCGCCGCGAAGCACCAGGATCACGATCCGCTCTTCCTCGACGCCGTGCAGAAGACCGGCCCGAGCGTGCTCGTCCGCGTGATGGCCCGGATGCACGAAGCCTGCAAGTATTACAAGCTCGCGCAGCAGTGGCTCTCCCAGATCGACCTGCACGACAACTTCTACGTGAAGCCGGTGGAGCATGCGTCGGGCAAGGGATTCGGCTCCACCGAGGCGGCCCGCGGCTCGCTCTCCGACTGGATCGTGATCGACCAGGGCAAGATCGCCAACTACCAGGTCGTCACCCCCACGGCCTGGAACATCGGCCCGCAGGACGCGAAGATGGTTCACGGGCCGATGGAGCAGTCGTTCATCGGCTCGCCGATCCACGATCCGTCCGATCCGGTCGAGATGGGTCACGTGGCCCGCTCCTACGATTCCTGCCTCGTCTGCACCGTGCACACCTACGACGGCAAGACGGGCCGCGAACTGGCAAAGTTCCGCATCGGCGAAACGGGGTGATGTGTGCGGACGCTGGTCATCGGCTGCGGCAACCTCCTCCGGGGTGACGATGCCGCCGGGCCCGTGCTCGTGCGACGGATGTGGGAGCGGGGCCTGCCCGAGGGGGTGCGGTGCGCCGACGGCGGCACGGGGGGCATGGACGTGGCCTTCCAAATGAGGGGTGTGCCGGAAGTGATTCTCGTGGATGCCTGCTCGTCGGGCAGCGAGCCGGGGTCGCTCTTCGAGGTGCCGGGCCACGAGGTCGAGAACCTGCCGCCGCTCACCGGCATCAACCTCCACGCCTTCCGCTGGGACCACGCGATCGCCTTCGGCCACTGGCTGCTCAAGGACGACTATCCGAACAACGTCACGGCCTACCTGATCGAGGGCGGGCGATTCGGGTTCGGGGAGGGCCTCTCGCCGGCGGTCGATGCCGCCGTTGATCGGCTCGTCGATCTGCTGCTCGTGAGACTCGGGGCCGCGGTCGAGGCGGCCGAGCCGTCGCTCCCCCGGCCGCAGCCAGTGGGCGTGTTCGCGTTTCCACGATCCCATCTGCTCGCGCCGCCCTCCTCCGACCCCGACCTACGGGCTGCGGCCCTCCTCGGCGACGAGACCGCGGGCGCAGCCACGCTGCCACGATCGGCGGCGGACGCCGCTGGAACGTCGCTGCTCGACCGCTACAACGCCTTCGTGCTCGCCCCCTCGCCGGAATCGCTCGCGGCCATCGAGGCGACGGGCGACGACACGTTCACGATCCTGGCCCGGGCCGCGGCCTTCGCACACGGCCTGATCGACGATCTGCCCGAGTCGGGATCGCTCGACGGCGAGTTGCGGGCGGTCGTGCTGATGACGGCCGCGGCAGGGCTCTTCGAGCGGGGCGACGCCCGTGCCGCACGGTCGCTGCTCGTGGAGGCGGCGGCCGCGGCCGAGGCGGTGTCGCCCGTGTTCGCGGCGCTGCTTGAACTGCAGATCGCGGAGTCGCTGCCCGCCGAGGCGGCCTGCCTGGCGATCGACCACCTTCGGCGGGCGGAAAAGCTCGCGTCTGTCGCCCGGCTCCCGCACCTGCGGTCCGACATCTGGACGCGGATGGGAACCCTTCACCAAGGCCTTGGCGCCGACGGCAGCCGCGGCCCGCTCGTGGAGGCGGTGAACTGCTACCAGAAGGCGCTGGCCGACGGGATCACGCAGGACTCGGCCCCGGCGTGCTACGGCCAGCTGCAGAACAACCTCGGCCTCGCCTATCTCTGCATGCCCACCAGGGAGGCCGGCGACAGCCTCCGCACCGGAATCGCGGTGCAATCATTTCGCAAGGCCCTGCAGGTCTACGACCGGGATCGTGAGCCCGACATGTGGGCGAGCGTGACGATGAATCTCGCCAGTGCGCTGCAGTATCTCCCCTCGACGCACCCTGAGGAGAATCTCGCCCAGGCCGTCGAGGCCTACGAGCAGGTGCTGGAGGTGAGGACGGAGGCCCGCGATCCGGTGGCCCATGCACGCGTGCTCCTCAATCAGGCCAACGCCCTGGCCCACCTCGGCATCTTCAAGCCGGCGATCGAGAAGCTCGCCAAGGCCTCCAAGCTCTTCGCGTGGCACGAGTGCCGCGAGGAGGCCGCGACCGCGAGGGAGATGCTCGACGGAATCCACGCCCGCATGGACGAGGCAGGGCCTTAGGAGAAGCCGACCGGCCGTGAGGCCGCGGGCAACGCCGGATACGATACCCCATCATGGATCTCCATCAGCGTCAGCAGTTCGACGTTCTCCTGCAGACGGCGACGGAGCGGTTCGTCATCCGGCTCGAGGAGCGGCACCGGGGCGCCGACGCGGCCCTCGCGGCTCTGCGGGGCGATCCTGCGGCGGCGACGACGCGGGTCGCCGAGTTCGTGGCGGCGGTCTTCCAGGACTTCCTGCTCGACAACGCCGATGGCGCGGCATTCATCCTCCGGTCGCTGCCGAAGCGGTCGATCGCGGCCCACCGCACTACGATCGCGGCGGCGGGGACCGCCGAAGACCTGCTGCTCAGGCTCGCCGAAGGCCTGTTCGCCGAGGTGCTGCTCACCAAGACGCTCGAGTCGCTCGAACAACGCGGCGGCTACCAGGCCGTCGGCCCGGGGGCTTCATGACGACCGACCCATCTCCAGGTGCCACGCCGCCCGAGTCGGTCGGTGCGGATCTCGAATCGCTTGCCGGCCGTGTGGACCGCTTCGTGGACGAGGTCGAGTCGCTCGAACCGGAGGCCCGCGGCAAGGCGGTCGCCCTCAAGGAGGCGATCGAGGCCTTTCACAAGTCGGGGCTGACGATGATCGTGCAGCGCCTCAAGGAAGATCCTCGCGGGAAGGAACTGCTCTTCGAACTGGTCGATGATCCAGGGGTACGGGCGTTGCTCACGATGCACGGGATCATCCGCCCGCCCCCCTTCCCCGAGCCGAAGGAGCCGCCGATGGAACTCGTCCAGATCCAACTACCCGGCGATATCAGCGGGTGGTATCCCGGCCCGAAGGCCGCCGACGTGACGCCTGAGAAACCCGTGACGTTCGAGGGAGGCGGGGCGAAGATTCTCGTCCTTCGCGCGCAGGACGAACTCCGCGCCTTCCGCAACGCCTGCGGCCATGTCGGCCTGCCGCTCGACCGCGGGATGTGCGACGCCGAGGCCGGCACGATCACCTGCCCGTGGCACGGCTTTCGGTTCGACGCCGACACAGGCGCCTGCCTTTCCGCACCGGAATGCCGGCTCGAGCCGTTTCCGCTCCGGCTGACGGCGGGCGTCGTGTGGGTGAAGCCGTCATGACGGCCGCATCGGCCGTGCATGCGGGCTGGTCGCCGACCTGCTGGCTCGGCGCACCCGCCCCCGGCGGCCTCGCCCTCCCCGCGGCGCAGCCCACGGCCGACCAACTCTACGCGCCCCGCGGCGTGTGGCTCGACGACGAGCGGCTCGTGGTCTGCGATTCGGGCAACCACCGCGTGCTGATCTGGCGGGGCGTGCCCGCCGCGTCGCACGCCGCTGCCGATGTCGTGCTCGGCCAGTCGTCGTTCACGGAGGAGGGTCCGGCCGCCCATGGCCGCGGGCCGGCTAACGGCCTCCATCTGCCGACAGGCGTGATCGTGGCCGGTGGAAAACTCCTCGTCGCCGATGCCTGGCATCACCGGATCCTCGTCTGGAACCACGTGCCCGAGGCGAGCGACACGCCGCCCGACTGGTGCCTCGGCCAATCGTCGCTCACCGCGGTCGAGCCCAACCATTGCGGCGGGCCAACCGCGAGTTCGCTCTATTGGCCCTACGGGCTCGCCGTCGTGGCCGGCCGCCTGCACGTGGCCGACACCGGCAACCGCCGCGTGCTGATCTGGAACGGCCTCCCCGACCGCGATACGCCCGCCGACGTGGTGCTCGGCCAGGGCGACATGCACTCGGCCGACGAGAATCGCGGCGGACCGCCCGGCCCGGCCTCGTTTCGCTGGCCCCATGCACTGGCCGGCACCGAGGCGATGCTCTTCGTGGCCGATGCGGGCAACCACCGCGTGCTCGGCTGGCATGGCCGGCCCGACGGCGACCGTCCGGCCGATCTCGTGCTCGGCCAGCCCGACTTCGCCACCGCGGCCGAACTGCCCCACCGGCCGCAGGGCCCGCACCGGCTCCGGTTTCCCTACAGCCTCGCGGTCGCGGCCGGCAGCCTCGCGGTGGCCGATACCGCCAACAACCGCATCCTGCTCTGGCCACTGCCCGACGGCCAGCCCGCGG